>OCZT010005122.1_pt1 | contig 13126 bp, 15 predicted proteins | sample 1539031 | NCBI WGS metagenome assembly OCZT01 (sample SAMEA3539308, study PRJEB22396) | soil metagenome | biome: tundra; feature: field; material: soil | place: USA | collected 2010-05 | depth 0.15 m | reverse complement strand
GGCGTCGATGAGCCCGGTGCGGCCGCGCCTTCCGAGCCGCCGCTGCCGCTCCCGACGCCAGCAAAGGTCGGCCGGTACGACATGCCGAAGCCGACGGGACCGGCGGAGAGCGCAGGCGCCGAGCTCAAGCCGGGGATCGTCGTCGGACACGCGATCGAGGCCGGCGGAGGTGCGCTTTCACATCTCGCGTCGATCGACGCCATCGCGCAGGCCGTCGCGGCGTGCACCGCGTGTCCGCTGCATGCCGGGGCCAAGAATTCGGTCCCGGGTGAAGGAAATCCGCACGCCGGCTTCGTGTGTGTCGGCGAGGCTCCGGGCGCCACCGAGGACGAGACCGGGCGGCCGTTCGTCGGCGCGGCGGGACAGCTGCTGACGAAGATCCTCGCCGCCATCAATCTCGCTCGTGAGGACGTGTTCATCTGCAACGTCCTGAAGCACCGGCCACCGGGCAACCGGAACCCCACGCCGGACGAGATCAAGGCATGCAGCCCGTTCCTGCTGCGGCAGCTGGAACTGCTCCAGCCCCGGGTGATCCTTGCCCTCGGGACGTTCGCGGCGCAAACTCTCCTGCAGACCACGCAACCGATCGGTAAATTGCGCGGTCAGGTACACCGCTATTACGGGGTGCCGCTGATCGTCACCTACCACCCCGCCGCGTTGCTCCGCAATCCATCGTGGAAGCGCCCCACTTGGGAAGATGTCCAGCTCGCCCGCAGAGTTTTCGATAGCGCCGCAAGCGGCGCGTGATCCGTTCCGCGACCGCAAGCCTCCCTGGTCGGAGGATGCGGAGCAGGCGGTGCTGGGCGCGATGCTCCTCGACGCTGACGCGATCGTGCGTGCCCTGGAACTCGTCGACGAGACGATGTTCTACCGCGAAGCGCACCGCCGCATCTTCCGGGCGATGCTCGCACTGCATCAGCAGGGTGCGGTCCTCGATCCGCTGACGCTGGCGAACGAGCTCGAGCGGCAGGACGGGCTCGCCGCGGCGGGCGGGAAGGACTACATCGGTACGCTGCTCGACGTCGTGCCGACCGCGGCGAACGTCGAGTACCACCTCAAGATCGTGAAGGAGAAGGCGCTGCGTCGCCGGCTCATCGAGATCGCCCAGGGGCTCGTGGTCGAGGCGCACGAGTCGGGCGCCGACGCGGCCGACCTGCTCGACCTGGCGGAGCATCGCATCTTTCAGGTGAGCCAGCAGCGCGGCACGACGAACTTCTGGAGAATCAAGCAGCTCCTCTGGCCGGCGATGGAGCGCATCGAGAAACTGCGCGAGGGCGGACCGCTCAGCGGCGTCCCGACCGGCTTCGTCGATCTCGACAAGATCACGCTCGGGTTCCAGCCGTCGGACCTGATCATCATCGCGGCGCGACCGTCGATGGGAAAGACGGCGTTCGTCCTCAACATCGCGCAATACGCCGCTGTCGAAGGCAACGTTCCGACGGCGATATTCTCGCTCGAAATGAGTAAAGAATCCCTCATCCAGCGCATGCTGGCTTCCGAGGGGTTCATCGATGCACAACGACTGCGGTCCGGAAAGCTCAACAGCCAGGATCATTCCAATCTCGCCAAGGCGGCCGCGCTGCTCGGGCAGGCGCCCATCTGGATCGACGACACGCCCGGTCTCACCCTGCTCGAGATCCGGTCCCGCGCGCGCCGGCTCAAGTCGCAGGAGGGAATCCGGATGGTGATCGTCGACTACCTCCAGCTGATTCAGGGGCCGATGAACTCGGAGAGCCGCCAGCAGGAGATCAGCCAGATCTCGCGCTCGCTCAAGATCCTCGCGAAGGAACTGGACATTCCGGTGGTCGCGCTCTCCCAGCTGTCCCGGGCGCCCGAACAGCGCACGGGCGAGAACAAGCGTCCGCAGCTCTCGGACCTGCGGGAGTCGGGCGCGATCGAGCAGGACGCCGACGTCGTGATGTTCATCTATCGTCCGGAGATGTACCCGCGCTCGGCGGATGAGCCCGGGAATGCCTCGAAGCTCGCCGACGGCACGCCGATCGAGGGGCTCGCCGAGATCATCGTGCAGAAGCAGCGCAACGGGCCGACCGGCATGGTGCGTCTCAATTTCCGCAAGCAGTTCACCCGCTTCGAGAATTGGACCGCGCAGCAGTCGGGCTGAGCGAAGCCAGACCGATGGTCGCGCGGGCCAGGACGGTTTATCGCTGCACGGAATGCGGCGCCGAGTTTCCCAAGTGGTCGGGCAAGTGTGACGCGTGCGGTGAATGGAATACGCTCGCCGAGGAGATGGCGACTCCGGCGAAGCCCGCCAGCGGATCCGCGCGACGCAAGGCCGGCGTGACGGCGCTCGGCAGCGGAGGCGCGGTGGCGGCGACGCCTCGCATTCGCGACGTGGTGGGAACCGAAGACCACCGGTTGCGCACGGGGCTCGCCGAGTTCGACTTTGTACTCGGCGGCGGCATCGTTCCCGGTTCGATGGTGCTGGTCGGCGGCGAGCCGGGGATCGGCAAGTCCACCATCCTTTTGCAGGTGGCCGCCCAGTTGCAGGCCGCCGAGGTGCGCACGCTGTACGTCTCCGGCGAGGAGTCGCCGCTGCAGGTGAAGCTCCGCGCGGACCGGCTCGGCGGGCGGGCGGGCGACGTCGAGCTGCTCGGCGAAACGCTGCTCGAGACGATCCTCGCCACGGCGGCGGATCGCACGCCCACCGTGATGATCGTCGATTCCATCCAGACCGTCTTCACCGGCGACCTCGAGGGCGCGCCGGGAAACGTGGGGCAGGTCCGTGAGTGTGCAGCACGCTTGATGCGCTTTGCAAAGGAGAGCGGCACCGCGGTGTTCGTCGTCGGCCATGTCACCAAGGGCGGCGGAATCGCCGGACCAAAGACGCTCGAGCACATCGTGGACACCGTGCTCTACTTCGAGGGTGAAGGCGCGCTCGATCACCGCGTCCTGCGCGCGACGAAGAACCGTTTCGGCTCCGTGGATGAGATCGGCGTGTTTCGCATGACGCAGCACGGGCTCATTCCCGTCGAGAACGCGTCGGCGCTCTTCCTGGGTGACCGCGAGCGGCACCACGCCTCGGGGAGCGCGATCACCGCGATCCTCGAGGGCACACGGCCGATGCTGCTCGAGGTCCAGGCGCTCGCGGCGAAAGCCGGATTCGGCACGCCGCAGCGCGTGGCCGGTGGATACGACGCGCGCCGGTTGGCGCTGCTGCTCGCGGTGCTCGACAAGCGCGCCGGCCTGTCGTTCGCCAACCTCGACGTGTTCCTCAACGTCGTGGGCGGCGTGCGCATGCAGGAGCCGGCGGGTGACTTGGCGGTTGCCGTGGCGCTCGCCTCGAGCGTGTACGACAAGCTGTTGCCGGCTGACGCCGTGTTCATCGGCGAGGTCGGACTCGGCGGCGAGATCCGCGCCGTCAGCCAGGTGGAGCGTCGCATCGCCGAGGCCGAAAAGATGGGGATGGCCGTCGCGTATGTCGGCGAGAGGAGCGTTCCGAAGCGCGCGCCCAAAGCGATTCGCGTGCGGGGCGTGGCGTCGCTCGGCGACCTCTTCACGTTGCTGTTCCGATGAGCGCCCGCGACGTGGGGGTGGTGATCGTGGCCGCGGGCGCGAGCACGCGGACCGCCGCGGGCGGCACGGGCGGCACGGGCGCCGAGCCGGCTCAGCTGAAGCAACTGCGCTGGGTTGCGGGAAAGCCGATGCTCCTGCACTCGCTGCAGACCTTCCAGGATCGCGCCGACGTCGCGATGGTGGTGTGCGTGCTGCCGCAGTCGTACGCCGGCGATCCGCCGCCATGGCTCTTCCAGTGCGACGTGGAGCGCATGCTGATCTCCGTCGGCGGCAAGGAGCGCGGCGAGTCCGTGCAGAACGGCCTCGACGACCTGCCCGACGAGTGCCGCATCGTGCTCATCCACGACGCGGCGCGTCCGCTCGTCTCACCGGCGATGATCGACCGCGTCGTGGACGAAGTCCGCAAGGGGCACGGCGCGATCGCCGCGCTGCCGGTCGTCGACACGCTCAAGCAGGTCGACGAGCATGGCGCGATCGTGAAGACCGTCGACCGCGCGGCTCTGTGGCGCGCGCAGACGCCGCAGGGATTTCCGCGCGACATGATCGAGCGCGCGCACCTCGCGGCGCGCACGGCGGGCGTCAGCGCCACGGACGACGCCGCGCTCTGCGAGCGGCTCGGATTGCCCGTGGTGGTCGTGCGCGGCAGCGAGCGCGCGCTGAAGGTCACCGAGGACGGTGACTTCGCGCGCGTCGAGGCGTTCTTTCCGCTCCCTGAGTGACGAACGGCGCGCGCGGTGTCCCGTTCTGGTCTCCCCCGGAAGTCGAGGCGTCGATCGCGGGCACGCTCGCGCATCTCGCGGCCAACGGCGTGCTGGCGTATCCGACCGAAACGGTGTACGGCTTCGGGGGCGCGATCGACAGCTCGTCGGTCGAGCGGCTCGTCGCGATGAAGCGCCGGCCTGCGGGAAAGCCCTTTCTCCTGCTCATCTCGAACAGCGGGATGATCGAGCGGCTCGGACTGCAGCTGTCGCGTTCCGCGTCGCTCCTCGCCGCACGGTTCTGGCCGGGTCCGCTCACGCTCGTGCTGAGCGGCGGCGAGCGGCGCGTGTCGCCGCGGCTTCGAGGACCCGAGGGGGGCATCGCCGTGCGCTGGACGCCGCACGCCGGCTTGCAGCGGCTCATCTCCGCCATGGGAGATCCGCTGACGTCCACCAGCGCCAACCGGCCCGGACTGCCGCCGGCGATGAGCGCGGGTGACGTCCTGTCGTCGTGGAGCGCGGAGGTCTCGAGCGGACTGATCCGGCTGCTCGACGGCGGCGCGCTGAAGCCGTCGTCGCCATCCACCGTCGTGGACTGCACGACGAAACGCCTGCGGGTGATCCGCCCCGGCGCCATACCCGCCGCGGTGCTGCGCGCGAGCGTGCCCGACCTGATCGGAGACCGGTAGGGTGCGCGTCCTCTTCGTCTGCACCGGCAACACGTGCCGCAGCGCGCTGGCCGAGGCGATCGCCTCGCGCGAGGCCGCCGCGCGCGGGATGCAGGATGTGAAACCGTCGAGCGCCGGCACGAGCGCCTGGGACGGCGCTCCGGCATCTGACGGCGCGCTGCTGGTGGGACTCGAGCGAAAGCTCGACGTCAACTCGCACCGTTCGCGCCAACTCACCCGTGAGATCGTGGAGGAGTCCGACCTCATCCTCGCCATGGGACCGCACCACGTCGAGCGCATCGAAGCGCTCGGCGGAACGGGGAAGACGCAACTCATTACCGACTACGCCGAGCGCTCGACCGCCGGCCGCACTATCGTCGATCCGTTCGGCGGCGGTCTCGAGATCTATCGGTCGACGATGGACGAGCTCGAACGGATCGTTTCGCTGGCCTTCGATCGCATCGCGAGCGAGCGGCCCGGGAACGCCGGGGCGGTCTAGTGGACCTCCCGGCGCGGCTCGTGCTGTTGGGCCACCCCGTGGCGCATTCGCTCTCGCCGGCGCTGCAGAACGCCGCGCTGCGGAGCGCCGGCATTCCGCTGACCTACGAGGCGCTCGACGTGACGCCGGCGCGGCTTCCGACGGTCGCCGGACGTTTGCGCGATGCCGGCGCGGCCGGCAACGTGACCGTGCCGCACAAGGAGACGTTCGCGGCACTCTGCGGCTCGCACAGCCCGGTCGCGGGGCGCGTGGGCGCGGTGAACACTTTCTGGACCGAGAATGGCGCCCTCGTCGGAGACAACACCGACGTCGGCGGCTTCGACGCCGCCGTGCGGCGCCACTTCGGCCTGATGCACGAGCACGGGCTGGTGGTGGTGCTCGGCGCGGGCGGGTCCGCCGCCGCGGTGCTCGCCGCCGTCGAGCGCTGGGACGGCGCGCGCGTGCGGATCGTCGCCCGCACGAGCCATCGAGCCGCCGCACTCGCCGCGCGTTTTGCCCGGATCGCCACGGTGTTTCCGCGTGCCGAGGACGCGCTGCACGATGCGACGCTCGTGGTGAACGCGACGCCCGTCGGACTCGACGGCGCGGAGTACCCGGTGAATCCGGCGCTGCTCCCGGCGCGCGCAGACGTGCTCGACCTCGCGTATCGGCGCGGCGCGACTCCCTGGGTGCATGCCTGCCGCGCCCGCGGACTGCGCGCGGCCGACGGACTCGCGATGCTCGTCGAGCAAGGCGCGCTGGCGTTCGAGCGATGGTTCGGCGCGATACCCGACCGCAAGGCGATGTGGAGAGCGGTGGACGAGTGATCGCGAGCGGAGCATCGGCGAGGCGCGCCTCGACGCCACGGCTCGCGGTGCGTGCGCTGCGCGCGACCCTCGACCTGGTGCTGCCCCGCGTCTGCGTCTCGTGCGAGCGCCCGATGGAATCGAACGAGGACGGCCTCGTCTGCTCGCTCTGCTGGTCACGGCTCGCACCGCTGCCCAGCCCGCACTGCGCGCGCTGCGGCCATCCCACCGAAGGGCGCACCTGCCGATTCTGCGCGACGCTGCCACCGTTTGTGCGCGCCGCACGCTCGGTGTGCTGGGTGCCGCACGAGGTCGGGAGCGCGATCGTGTACGCGCTCAAGTATCACGGCTGGACGGCGACCGCGCGTGGCATGGGCGCGCGCATGGCGCGCGTGGCCTGGCCCGACGACGTTGTCGTGGAACGCGCGGCGTTGGTTCCGGTGCCGCTGTCGCCCGATCGCGAGCGGGAACGAGGCTTCAACCAGGCGGCCCTGCTCGCCGGATCGCTCGCGACGCGCTGGAGCGTTCCATCCTGGCCGGATGTCCTCGTTCGCACGCGCTCGACGGGCACGCAGACGCGGTTGACTCCCGGAGAGCGTTCCGCGAATGTTCGTCACGCGTTCGAAGTGCCCGGCGGTCCGCACGGCGCGAGCGCGAGGATGCGCGGGTTGCACCTCGTGCTGGTGGACGATGTGTTGACGACCGGCGCCACGCTCAACGCCTGCGCCGCGGTGCTGTTCGAGGCCGGCGCGCGAACGATCAGCTACGTGACATTCGGCCGGGCCCGCGCGAGCGGTGACCGGTGATTCCCGGCATTCCACGACACGAGACCACTCGAGGCAAGCACCCACATGACATTGAAGGTTGGCATCAACGGATTCGGCCGCATCGGCCGACAGGTCATTCGCGCGGCCAGGGAGGCCGGCGCCGACATCCAATTCGTCGCCGTCAACGACCTTACCGACACACGGACGCTCGCGCACCTCTACAAGTATGATTCGGTGCACGGCATCGCCCACGGCACTGTGACGCACGACGACACGTCGCTCACCATCGACGGCGACACGATCCGCGTCTTCAAGGAAAAAGATCCTGCCGCACTGCCGTGGAAGTCACTCGGCGTGGACATCGTGCTCGAATCCACCGGCAAGTTCACGAACGCGGACGACGCAAGGAAGCACATCGCGGCCGGCGCGAAGAAGGTAATCATCTCGGCGCCCGCCAAGGGAGAGGACCTCACGGTCGTGCTCGGCGTGAACCATGAGAAGTACGACGCGGCAAAGCACCACATCATCTCCAATGCGTCGTGCACGACGAACTGCCTCGCGCCGATGGTGAAGGTCATCCGTGACGGCTTCGGGTTCCGGCACGCGTCCATGGTGACCATCCATTCGTACACGAACGACCAGGTCATCCTCGACTATCCGCACAAGGACCTCCGGCGCGCGCGCGCGGCGGCGCTCTCCATCATTCCGACCACCACGGGCGCGGCCAAGGCGACGTCCCTCGTGATCCCGGAAGTGAAGGGGAAGATCGACGGCATCGCGATCCGCGTGCCGACTCCCGATGTTTCCCTCACCGAACTCACGGTCGAAGTCGAGAAGGGCACGACCATCGCCGACGTGAACGCCGCGTTCCGCGCCGCGGCCGCCGGGCCGCTGAAGGGCGTCCTGCAGTACACCGAGGTGGAGCTCGTCTCGGCCGACTACATCGGCAATCCCGCGTCGTGCATTTTCGACTCGAAGTGCACGAACGTCATCGACGGCACGCTCGTGAAGGTGTCCGGATGGTACGACAACGAATGGGGCTACTCGTGCCGGTGCGTGGATCTCCTCACGTACGTCGGCGCGCGACTCTGAGCGCGGGATCGCTCGCATCATGAATACGCGAACCATTCGCGATCTCGCGCCGGCCGAGATCAAGGGGAAGCGCGCGCTCGTGCGCGTCGACTTCAACGTGCCGCTCGACGGCACTCGCATCACCGATGACACGCGCATCCGCGCCGCGCTTCCCACGCTGCGGGCGTTGATCGCAGGCGGCGCCCGCATCGTGCTGCTCTCGCACCTTGGCCGGCCCAAGGCCAAGCCCGAGGCGAAATACTCGCTCGCTCCCGTCGCGACGCGGCTGGCCGACCTGCTCGGCAAGCCGGTCGCGTTCTGCGCGGAGACCGACACCGACGCCGCGCTCGCCGCCACGAAGTCGCTCGCCGACGGCGACGTGCTGCTGCTCGAGAACACGCGCTTCCTCCCGGGGGAGGAGAAGAACGATCCGGCGCTCTCCAAGTCGTTCGCGCGCCTCGGCGATTTCTATGTCAACGACGCCTTCGGCACGGCGCACCGCGCGCACGCGTCCACCGCCGGCGTCGCCGCGTTCCTCCATCCCGCCGTCGCCGGCCTGCTGATGGAGGCCGAGCTCAACTGGCTCGGCGCCGCCCTCGAAAAGCCGGCGCGCCCCTTCATCGCGATCCTCGGCGGCTCGAAGATCTCCGGCAAGATCGACGTCATCGAGGCGATGCTGCCCAAGGTGGACGGCATCCTGGTTGGCGGCGCGATGGCGTGCACCTTCTTCAAGGCGATGGGATTGGAGACGGGCACGTCGCTCGTCGAGCCCGATCGGGTGGACATGGCGAAGTCGCTGATCGAACGCGCCGCGTTCCGCCTGACGCTGCCGCATGACGCGGTCGTGGCGCCTGCAATCGCGGACGCCGCGAAAGCGCACGCGGTGAAGCGTGACGCCGTCCCGGCGACCGAGGCGATGCTCGACATCGGTCCCGACACCGCGCAGTCGTACCGAAGAGCGATCCTCTCGGCGAAGACAATCGTCTGGAACGGCCCGATGGGCGTGTTCGAGACGCCGCCGTTCGACATGGGGACGAAGGCCGTCGCGAACGCGATGGCCGAGGCGACGGCCGCCGGCGCCACGACGATCGTCGGCGGGGGCGATTCCGCGGCGGCGGTCGAGCAAATGGGCCTCGCCGCGAAGATGAGTCACGTCTCCACCGGCGGCGGCGCCTCGCTCGAATTCCTCGAGGGCAAGGAGCTTCCGGGCGTCGCCGCCCTCGACCAGAGGACCCGCGCGTGAGGCATCCCGTGTTCGCGGCGAACTGGAAGATGAATCATGCGCCCGCCGACGCGAAGGAGTTCGTGCGGCAGTTCCTCGCATACTTCCCACGACAGCAGGACCGCACCGTCCTGATCTTTCCGCCGGCGCTCTCGTTGCACGCGGTGACGGACGCGCTGAAGGACCGGCCGGACATCCAGCTCGGCGTCCAGAACATCCACTGGGAAGACAAAGGTGCGTTCACCGGCGAGAACTCCGCGCCAATCGCCCGGGCCGCGGGCGCACGGTACGTGCTCATCGGCCACTCTGAACGCCGGCACCTGTTCGGCGAGACCGAAGAGCAGACGGGGAAGAAGGCCGCGGCCGCGGTCCGCGCCGGGCTCACGCCGCTGATCTGCGTGGGCGAGACGCTGGCGCAACGCGGCGCGGGGGAGACCGGGGAGGTCGTCCTCCGGCAGCTCCGCGCCGCGCTCGCACAGGTGGATCCCAACCACGTCGTGTCGTCGCTCGTCGCGTACGAGCCCGTGTGGGCGATCGGCACGGGGAAGACCGCTTCGCCCGGCGATGCGAGCACGGTGCACGCGCTGATCCGCGCGGAACTCCGCACGCTGACCGGTGAGCGCGGGGAGGCGGTACCCATCCTCTACGGAGGCAGCGTGAACACTGGCAACGCCGCGACGTTGCTCGCCGCGCCGGACGTCGACGGTTTGCTCGTCGGTGGGGCGAGTCTCGACGCCGAGGGATGGGCCTCGATCGTGACGCCCTGAACAGGCGCCGGGTCGCCCTTGATGCCGCGCGGTAACCCGGCTATTCTACAAGGCTTACCTTTCTCCGGCACATAGGGACCGAAACGCCACATGGTTTACAAGTTCCTGCTCTGGCTGCTCATCATCGACGCGCTGGTCCTGGTCATCGCCATCCTGCTCCAGAGCGGGAAGGGCGGCGGCATGGCGGCGGCGTTCGGCGGCGCTTCGTCCTCGAGCGACGCCCTGTTCGGCACTAGGCAGGCCGGCAACCTGCTGACGAAAGCGAGCTGGTGGTGCGGCGGCATCTTCATCGGCCTCGCGTTCATTCTCGAGATCAGCGCGAGCAGGGGCCGGGTGCCCACCTCCATCCTCGACAAGTCGTTTGCGCCGAGCAGGAGCGCGCCCGCGCAGCCCCGTCCGCAACAGCAGGTTCCATCGACGACGACTCCGGCCGTTCCAGGCGCGGCAGTTCCGGCTCCGAGCGCACCGAGCACGGCGTTGCCGAACTCGCCGTTGCCCACTGGAGCCGCAAAGCCGGATTCCGGATCGAAGGCGCCGGCTCCAGCCAAGAAGCCGTGACCGTGGCGGCGTGAGCGTGAAGTGAGCTTGCTCAGAGGCTCAAAAGGGTTCCTCCTCCTCGAGGATGGAACCCTTTTTCACGGCCATATCGACACGCGGGGCGGGGCGCACGCGGTGGCGGAGGTCGTGTTTACGACCAACATGAGCGGCTATCAGGAGGTCTTCACCGACCCGTCCTACCGCGGACAGATCGTCGTCATGACGGCGCCGATGATCGGCAACTACGGCGTCAACGCGGAGGATCCCGAGTCCATGCGCGCGCAGGTTAGCGGCGTCGTGGTGCGCGAGCTGTCCTCGTCGTTCTCGAACTGGCGGGCCGGCGGTGCTCTGGCAGGCTACCTGGCGGACGCGGATATCCCGATTCTGTACGACGTTGACACGCGTCGTCTCACACGCCACTTGAGGACTGTGGGCGTGTTGCGTGGCGTGATGGGAGCAGGAGATGCACCGGACGCGATGGCGAGAGCCGCGCTCGAGGCGTGCCCCTCGATGTCCGGCCTCGATCTCGCGTCCGTGGTGAGCACGACGAAGGCGTACGCGTGGGGCGACCCTGGAGCGTCCACGCATATCGTCGCCTATGACTTCGGCATCAAGCACAACATCCTGCGGCTCTTTCAGGATCGCCACTGCCGGATCACCGTGGTGCCCTCGACAGCGACGGCGGAGGAGGTCCTTGCGCTGCAGCCGGACGGCGTCTTCCTCTCCAACGGCCCTGGCGATCCGGAAGCGGTCACGTATGCCATGGGAAACATCCGCGCCATCGCGGACCAGCAAGTGCCGATCTTCGGCATCTGCCTTGGCCATCAGCTGATGGGCCTCGCCTTCGGGGCCTCGACCTTCAAACTCCCGTACGGTCACCGCGGCGGGAACCATCCGGTGAAGGAGCTCGCGACGGGCAGGGTGCTCATCACGTCGCAGAATCATGGCTTCGCAGTGACGGGATCCGCGGACGCGATACCCGGCGCGAGCGAACTTCAGGTGACACACGTGAATCTGAACGACGGCTCGATCGAGGGGCTGCGCCATAAACGCTTGCCAGTCTTCGCGGTACAGTTTCATCCGGAGGCCGCACCCGGACCTCACGATGCGCGCGCCCTGTTCGACGATTTCATGAAGGCGGTAGAGACCGCTTCCTAGAGCGCCAGCAGCAGCCAGATCTGCGTCGCTGGGGCCTCCGGTGCGAATACCAAAAGCGCCCAACCGCTTGACACCACGGTAGATAACATCCTAGACTGGATGCACTTACGGCGGTTGCCGCGTGTCCCCCGCAGAGGGATGTAAATGACCAAAGCCGATCTGGTCGAGCAAGTCACTGACGCGATCTCGCAGACCTCGGGACCGATGATCTCGAAGAAGGACTGCGCTCGCGTGGTAGACTCCTTCCTGGATGCCATCAAGGAGGCGCTGAGAGATCAGAGGAACATCGAGGTTCGCGGCTTCGGTACGTTCAAGATTCGCCAGCGCAAGACGCGCATGGCACGCAATCCGCGGACCGGAGCGCCGGTCGAAGTGTCGGCCCGTCCGGTGCCGGTCTTCAAACCGTCAAAGGAGTTGCGCGCCATGGTCGCCGATATCGACATGTCGGAACTGACGGACGCGTAACCAGATAGACACACTTCAGCAGTGAGAGCCGACTGAGCGCTGTCGCCTGACAGCTATCAGGTGATAGCTCCCAGAGAACGGCGAGAAGACCGTTCCGGGCACACGCGATGTATTTTGCGGACATGGAAGTCCGGGTTCTTCTCTTTGCGTCCTACGCGGATGCGTTCGGTGCGCCCAACATCGCGGTCACGATGCCCGAGGGTGCGACCGTGAAGGAATTGCTGACGAAAGTGAAAGAGATGGCGACCAGGCACTCACTGCCTCCGGCACCGCTGATCGCGCTCAATCAGGAATACGCTGCGCCCGGTGACGTCATTCGGGCCGGCGACGAGGTCGCGCTCATTCCACCGGTCGCCGGCGGATGACGCGGGCCGCCATCGTCACGCGCCCGATCGAACCCTCCGCGGTCATCGCGGAGGTGGCGTCCACCGCCAACGGCGCGACGTCGATCTTCGTCGGGACCGTGCGCGACGTCAACGACGGCCGCGCGGTGACGGGGATAGAGTACACGGCGTATGAGCCGATGGCCGGGCGCGAGCTCGCGAAGATCGCAGCCGAGGCCGCCCGCAAGTTCGGGGACGCGGAAATCGTCGTCGAACATCGCGTCGGCACGCTCGCGCTCGGCGACGTGAGCATCGCGATTGCGGCCGCCCATCCGCACCGCCGCCACGCGCTCGATGCCACGCGCTTCGTGATCGAAGAGATCAAGCGGCTGGCGCCGATCTGGAAGTGCGAGCATTACGCCGACGGCACGCGGGAGTGGGTCGATCCGTCTTCGTCGATCGCGCCGACGGCGCGCTCTGCGGCTTCGCTCGCCCGGAACGTGACCCCATGACGGGGCTCACCCTGAAGGACCAGTTCGGGCGGTCGATCGAATACCTTCGCATCTCGGTCACGGATCGCTGCAACTTCCGCTGCGTCTACTGCATGCCGCTCGAGGGGACCGAGTGGCTCC
>OCZT010005120.1_pt1 | contig 13128 bp, 19 predicted proteins | sample 1539031 | NCBI WGS metagenome assembly OCZT01 (sample SAMEA3539308, study PRJEB22396) | soil metagenome | biome: tundra; feature: field; material: soil | place: USA | collected 2010-05 | depth 0.15 m | reverse complement strand
TTTGGGGGCGGGCGCCGCCCGCCCCGACAGTCATCAAAAGGTATGCTGGGCGCCGGCGGCCGGGAAATCCGGCGAGGGGGTCAGCCGCCCAGGCGGCGGAGCAGCTCAGCGGCCTCGGGAGAGAAATCCCCGAAGGCGATGTCTCGCGCGGTTTGCCCGTCTTCGTCGGTGGCCTTCACGTCCGCACCTCGGCTGACCAGAAACCGGATAAGATCCAGGCCGCGTTCACTTTCATCCATGGCCGCAAAGTGGAGCGGGGTCACACCCCGGTCCGTGTGGGCATTAACGTCGGCACCGCGATCCAGGAGCATCTTTGCGATGCGGAAACGTCCGGCCCGCACGGCGTCGTGCAGCGGCGTGCATTCGCCTTCGTCGACGGCATCGGGATCGAGCCCCGCATCCAGCAAGAGCTTCACGCCACGGATGTGGCCCATCACAACGACGACGTGCAAGGCGTTGTCGCCCCAGCCGGCGCTGCGGGCCCATTCATGCGCCCCCAGTTCGATAAGGAGCCGCAGGCCGCGCTCATCACGGTGGGCCGCGAACCGATAAAACCTCTGATACGCCCAGTTCGCTACTCCCGTGCGGGCATCAAGGCCAAGAAGGGGGTGACCGACGCGCCACCGATTCAGCAGTTCAGTCGAGAGCAGCGTAGAGTTGCAGAAGGCCGCGAAAATTTTGTCGCATTCGGCGTGGACATCGTCGTGCCCGAGGTCGCAGTCGTAATCCGCGTCGAACGGAGTGATGGGGAGGGTGAGTTGCATGGTAAGAGTATTCCGCGCTCAGGCGGCGTTCTCTCCGCGCCCGGCAAGAAGTGCCCGGAGGGCTTTGTTGCCGTAGAGCCGTGAAATCCGGAGCGGGGCTCGACCCTCTCGCCCCGGCGTTCTTGCTTTCAAGTCGGCTCCACCGGCGATGAGTGCCGCCACGGTGGCGATGCACGGATAGGCTTCGGCGGCGGCATAGTGCAGGGGCATCCAACCGTAATGATCGCGAAGGTTGGGATCGGCCCCGGCCACCAACATCGCTTTCACGACCTCGGGTTCATTCCACAGCACAAGTTGGTGGAGGGCCGTTTGTCTTTTCGGGCAAATCGGTGTGTCGAGATTTACGTTGGTCTTGATCAGAGAGAGTAATCCTGCGGACCAAAGATAGTGCATCATCGTCCATAAGGCAGATGCCCCTGGGGGCACATGCCGGTCCAATTGTTGGATGCCCCCAGCGATGAGCTGGTCGAGCAATGATTGGTCCTTCCGCTTGGCGGCGTCGCGAAACTGTTTGAGGGCCCAATCGGCGACGGCGTGCGGATTCCCCGAACCCAAGAGCGCGCACCACCTGGCCATCTTGTGATGCCAGACGTGGATGAGCGTGACCTTGGGAATTTCGCGACGGCGGAATGCGGAGAAAACCAGGTCGCAGGCTTCTTCGACGGATTCGGGCCGCACGTCGCTGCGGAATTCGGCGCCACCGATGGTATGGATGATTGCGGCGCACATTTCAGGGTTGGGGTTGAAGAGTGAAAAGGTTGGCGCGTGAAAGCCCTCCGGCGCAGCGGCAGGAGCACGGCTCGCAGCTCTGCACCATGGTGACGCGGATCAATGCGGCCCTGGCGGCGGCGGAGCGGAAGCGCGGCGAGGCTGAGGCGGGTGAGCGCGACCCGCAGAGCATCAGAGAGATTTTGGCGCGTCTCGGGTTCATGCCGCCTCCCGTAAACGGCCTTCGTGCTCGAGACGGGCCACCACCCGCTTTTGGATTGCACCGCCCAGTCGTTTCCAGCCCGCCTCTCGCAAAGCCGAACAGCCCTGGATGAAGCCGTAGTCCTCGTCGTCTTTCAGCCACCGAATGTGTTCCCACCATTCGAAGGGCGCGGTGATGGTCGCCGGTTTGGCCTCCGCCTGGCGCGCACTGAACTCCCGGCGCCACTTGCGCCCGAGCTTGGTCTCCTCCTTGAATTCGAGGCGGAACAGCGCGATCACGTCCGGCAGCAACAGGTCGGCGACGTCGTCCCGGTAGCGCAGCTTCCGCACCCGCCATTGCGTCCAGCTCTTCCCGACCCCCTCGATGGTCATCCCGAAGTCCAGGGCGATTCCGGAGAGAACGTCCTGCGGAAGCTCGGGCGGCAGGGCGGCCAGCGTCCGCGCGCCTTCTTCCTTCCGGATCGGGTCCTTAATAATGTCTCCTTCGTCCCCCTTGGATTCCGCCAACCCCACCCCCTCGGTTTCCGCCAGGTAGTCCCCCTCGCTTTCCGCCAGGTCGGCAGAATTCGCCGTGTTTTCACGGGGCAATCTTGCGGGAACGAGCAGCCGGTAACTCGTCGTGCCACTGGCCTGGAAATGACGTTGGATATGGCCTTGGGCTTCGAGCCATTTGAGTGACGCCGACACCATGGGCTCGATCATCCGGCACCAGTGAATGATATCGTGCACACTTGGGAACGCGACCGGGTTCTTTCCGCGGCGACGGGCGAGATGGCAGTAAACCCTGAAACACCGCGGCGTCATCCCAACCCATTCGAGCCACAGCGGGAAGCGAGGGGTGTGCACGGACGCCAAGGGGTCCTTCCGCCCCGCCGGCACCTTGAGGACATAGTCGTTCTTCCTTCCGCGCGATTTGATTCTCGCCACCAACCCGAGCTGCTCGAGACGCTTCAGGCTGTCCCACACTGTATCCCGGTTAACGCCGCAGCGGGCCGCAATCGACGCCCGCGCAGTTGTGACCTGACGTCCGCCACGTCCAAGCGACCAGAGGTGGGCGAGAACCCGGAAGTCGCTCAGAGAAAGACGGGCATCGGCCAACCAAGCTGGAACGTGGGGCACGGGCTCGAGCTCCAAACCTGAGTCGCGCACGCTGGGTGACATGGGGTCGAAGGTTGCCGATGCCGGCCGGAGGGAGGCCGGGAGCCAGCGACGGACTGCCAGACCGACGCTCTGCACCATCGTCGTCCGACTACTGCGCATCCAGCGCTTGACCGTCCTTACCGAACGCCGGAGCACGCCAACGACCACCCTCCAGGGTGTGCTCGCGGTCGCTGCGGACGTGGGGCTGTTTGCGGTCATGCAGGCCCTTATCATACCAGACCGGTTGAAAACTGGCCCTCAGATTGAAGGCAAAACGGCCAAAAACCCACGAAATCCGGCGAAATACGGCCTAATCCCCAGGTTTCTTATCGACCAAGCCGCTATTCCATAGTAAGTTAGGAAAGACGTTAGGAAATATTTCGAGAAAGCGAGCCCCACCGGTGCGCCATGCAACTAGGGACGGACGGTTAATGGAATGACCTGGAGGGCCGCCCACCCTGGGCCCGCTTGAGAGGACCGACTGCGGAGGCGCAGCAAATACCGACACCCTCAAGCGAGCATGGTATAATCCTCATTGATCGCCCCCGCGACGGGGAGCGATCAACGCCTCATCAACAACTCCATCCCCCAAAGCCATGTCCACCCTTCAATCTCTTTCAACGATGATCGGCATAATCTCCCAGTCCTCTATGCTCTACGGCGTCCAGCAGTGCCCGCGGTTCGGTCTGTTCGATCCCGTCTACAAAACGACCGACGGCCGGCTGGTGTTCGCGAAAGGCCGGAACGGCAGTGTCACCGGTTTCGCGCAGATTAAACCGGCGGCGGTCCGCCGCGGATTGGTCCCCTTCGCAGCAGGCGCGCCTGGCCCGCGACTGGATGATCCGGTCCGCGTTGCCGTGATCCACGAACAACGTGACGGAAGCACAGTGGGCATTTGCGGCCCGTGGGACGAAGTTGCCTCGTTCGCGTGCGGTGAGGCTTTTCCGGAGTTATGCTCGCAAATGCGCCGCCACCATCTCGAGGGTTTCAACCTCGCCCGGTTTTTAACCACAGATGTGGAGCGTTATGCCCAGCATGCGGTGGGTGGCGGTGGGTTCGATTTTGAGGCGAATGCCACAAAGCTCCGGGTATTCGCGCTCATTCGCGATGAGCTTCGCGCCGCGAACCCTGGATGGGGCGATATTGAACCGCGACCGGCGCAACCGACACGCCACTCAATCGACCCGATGCTCAACTGAGCTTCCCTGGCGCCACGCGCTGACTTTGGCGAGAGCGGGCCGATCCCGTAAATCGGCGTCGGGTTGATTGCGGCCCGAAGTTCGCCCTGGCCGCGACAAACTTGCCAAGCGCAGAAACCGGGACTCCCAGATTGGCGAGCGTGAGGGCAGAAACTGGGCAGGGCGGTCCGTGATTATTCCAATAGCCTTTCTCTCCAACCTGACGACGGCAACCAAGAGCAGGATTTGAAAAGGGAACGAAGCGGGACGCCTGATTCTGCATCGCCGTTCCAGCGGCTCCCGGCGCCGCGTCGCCCGGGAGCTGACGGCGACGTGGTATGATACCGTGCGCGAGGGGGTGTTCGCTCGTCACCTGAGCGGCTACTATCTTGGGAAATTCATCAGTGACGCGGAGGACTTCGCGAAAAACGGCGGTTCGGGTTTCAACGTGCAGGCTGCCCAGTCGAAGATCTCCCAGCTGGCGCTGCTCAGAAAAGCACTTTTTGCCAAACACCCGGAGTGGCAAGCGCAGCACGGAGTAGAGTGGAAAGATGCCAATCCAGGGTCTTCGCTCGGAGGAATGGCGAACTAACTCTTTCGCAGGAGCCGTCGCCAGCAAAGTCCGCCCTCTCGTCCGGGAGGGCGGATTTTATTTTGGCGTTGCGCCGGGAAACTTGAAGGTGTGTTTGCAGCCACGCGAGAAGTTGGGACAGCCGTAAAAGTGGTTACCTTCCGAAGGGCCTTTCCGCGATACGCGCTCCACCATCTTGATTCCGCAGCTCGGGCAAGTGGGTGTGGTATAGTCACCCTGGGTGGCAAGGCTGAGCAGTTTCGCCTGCGACTCCGTCGACATCTGGCGAATTCTGCTGATGAATTCCTGGCCGTTGACCAAGTCGACGTTTTTGTCCCGCGCCCAGGTCTCGGCCTCGGCCGTGAAATCGCCGGTGGTGAAGAACGCCCCATTCGCCACCTTGTCCGCGGCCATGACACCAAAGAGCTCACGCACCGGCTTCACTCCCACCTTGTAGGCATCCCACGCCTTGCACTGGATGATCATGACCGGTTGAGGCTGCCCATTTTGGAAGAGCTGCACGTCCACGCCGCCGTCCGCCCCGATACGGGTGGTCTTCGCTTCATAACCCAGTTCACGCGAATAGGCCGCGACCACGTCCTCATAGCGCTTCCATTCCAGCTGGCTGAGCAACTCGCGGGTCCAGGTCGCCTTGGTCGAGATAGCTTCACGCGGTGGCACGACGAGAGAAGGTTCGGCCCTGGCTGAGTCAGGGGGTGAATTCAAAGGCTCGGACGCCCTTACTTTCCACTTCCGCCAAACCGCCCACACGACCAGCCCTACGACGCCTGCGGCGACCAAGCAGAGGGTTACGACGAACAACGTTCCGAGCAGCTGCTTGAACCCTGGAACAAAGAACACCGCCAGAAACACGAGGGCGGCCAGCGGAGGCAGCACGTCGATAAACACGTCAAGACCGGTCTTTTTTCGTCGGAATCTGGACATGAGATGCGAGTGACCAGACGCCCAGCGGCATGAGAAGTCGAGGTGATTGGGCATGGCCAGATTGGGCGAGCAGCACGAAAGGCCGACGCGACCCGCTTGATTTTTCGCGAGTGAACTCGAGGTGGAGCAGTGCCCAGGGCGGGGCAATCCAAGGTCGGTTCGGCGACCCCAAGTCGGGCTGGTATAATTAAGCAAACCCCCATGAAACCCCTCCGAGAACTTCCCGTGCCAGCTGGCCAGACCGATTTTTTCACCGACCCATCTCTCGCCGGTGTCGCCTGCAACACCGGGGGCCACGGAAAAACCCGGTGCGCTGCGGTGACGGAGCCAGGCCAGGTAACACGACCGGTTACCGGTGTTGACTGTGCCACGGGCGCAACGCCGGGTCTAAAAGACCAGCGTCCCGGCGGTGACCGGTCGCGCATCCTGAACAAGCGGTCGCGACCAAAGGGAAAACCGGTCACGCGACGAAAGCGGCATAAGGGATCGCGAAAGGCGCGGGCAAAATCCCGCACGAGTCAGGCTGAGTGCCGGTCGACGAAACGTGGCCGTGGACTTGATCGCCTTGACGTCTGGGTTCCGGTTGCGGTCAAGGTGGCGTGCCAGCAGGCGGCGGGTAGCAGCGGCACATCCGTGGAAGGCGTGGTGGGAATGGTGCTGGCGGCAGCGTTGGGGGTAGCGACGGCGAGCACAAAAGGAGTCACTCCATGAAAAGGACCAAGCCCAAGATCGAAGCGGAGACCGCAAGAGTAGTTGATGGCATACAGGGTCCGCCAAACGAGGAATCGAAGACCACGGAGATCCAGTTTTCGGCCCGAGTGAAGCCCGCGGTCGCCAGGGAGAAACATGAAAACAAAAGCTGGGGGCAATGGGTCACCTTTCTCACGGCCCAATATCGTCGGTCCAGTTCGACGTCGCCGGTGGCCGACCCGGCGACAAGGCACCTGTTTGCCTGGGCCGCGGTTTCGCTGGACGAGATCGGCCGCGCTGTGACCGGTCACGCGCTTAACGGCGACGTCAGGCGCGCGTCCGACATTCAAAAGCTGATCGACGCGGTGCGGATCCAGGAAGAGCTCGCGCGGGTTCGAGTGGCGCTCGAGTCGTGGCACCACTTACCGGTCACGCCAAAAGAAGGAGTTTCAAATGATCATCGTTAGACATTCTGGCGGCCATTCCGCTTGCGCCTACTTCGTCGGAACACGCCCACTATTTCCGAAAAGGGATTACCGTCTGCCGATCAAGTTAACTCCCGCCCGGATATCTCTCGCAGCGTCCGTCAAACCTTGGGTCTTGGTGCAACCGGTCGTGCCATCCGTGGGCGGCAATGGGAGAATCGGCCTGACCGCGCTTCCGATGAAGCGCGGCACCGCGGTGGCGACCAAACCAGATGGGAGGGGGTTCAGTCATGGCGATCATCAGAGAACTTAGTCCATTCGACCGGGGTGCGTCGATTGACTACCTGCTCGGACGGAATCGACGGTCTGCGAAGCCAGACTACCGCGTGCCGCGTGTCCTGACCGGCGATCCCGACCGGTTTGAGCGGGTCGTCGCAACCATTCCGTTCAAGAAGCCGTTCACCGCGCTTATTGTCAGTTTTCAGGAAGCCCTCGACGACCGCCGGCTGACCGCGCACGGCGACTCGTTGGTCGATGCACTCTGTGCCGGACTTCCCCGGACGCAGTTCGAAGTCCTGGCTGTTGGGCACCGCGAGAAAGCGGCAAAGGGCGCTCCCCTGGGCGCTCCAACCTGGCGATCCGGTCTACACCTCAACCTCGGCAACCTGCACTTGCCGACCGGAAAATGCCTGGATCCTTTTTATTACGCACAGGATCAACTCTACGCGGCCCTTTGTCTCGAAATCCTGAACATCGAGAACGGCTATTCCAGCGGCCGGGCTTGTGGGCCCAGGGCGGCGGTTCGCTTCCTCGATGATCCAGCCGAGAAATTCTTCCCGGGTGGAAAGCTGCCGCCCCCGGAAGCGCGCGCGGTTGGAGGTGAGTGGCACCAGCGCCTCCGGCGCGGCTTCGCAGAGCGCAGGGCAGCGCGGGCCGCACACCACGAGCGGTTGTTCGGCTCCCCCCGGCGGGGCTGCATTCATCCCACCACAGTCGCCTGGAGTTTCGAAAACACTGTGAGCCTTTCCCACCTCAGCATCAACCAGCCAACGCGCCCACCCCATGAACCCACAAACTCACCCCACCAATCCGCCGCCGTCGTTGAGCTCCGAGCCGAGCAGGCAGATGAATGCTCTCCTGAGCCAGCTGCTGCCTTCGGTCGAACGGTTGCTCGTCTGCGAAGCCGAATTGAAATTGATTTACGCCGCTGTCAGCGACTGCGAGAGGGAGCTCGCGATCTCAAAAGCCAACAGCTCGAACTCCTATTCCGAGCTTTCAACGTCAGTGCAGAAGCTGGCAAACGCGCAGACCAAGTTCATTGCTGCGCATCAGGAGTTGGTGGAGTCGGTCGCAAACTGCATTACGCTCTTAACGAGCTTGAACGCACGCTTGGAGCAATCCGAGCAGCGGAACCGGACGCGGAGCGACGAATGCCAGCGCTACCGGACGGAAGCGCTGCAATCTCTGGAGAAGTGGCAGCAGCTGCGCTTGGAGTGCGACGTGATGATGCGGGAATTTTGCGTGATCCGCCGCGAAGTCCTGACGCTGAAGTCGCAGACCGCAGCCCGGGAGGTTCAATCCAGCCGCTGGTAACGTCCGCGGTTGCGCCCGGGCACCCCAATTTGACCGCAATTAAAACACCCCCTCGCGGACACGCTCCGCCCAAGGGCATCGAATGGAGCTAAACACCATGATCTGGGAAATTGACGACGCCGGCGAACTTGTCCGCCTCCGCTCCCGAGCGGAGCTTGCCACACCCGAGAATCAGAACCGGCTCGCCCGGGCCTGGGCGCGTGACCGCCATTTCCGCTGTCTCTGCACGCCCGAGCAGCTGCGGCTTTTTCCTGTGGAGACGCCGAACGGCCGCGGCTGGACGCTCCGATGCGCGAAAAACGAGAACACCCGTCACGCGAAGCACTGTCCGGCGCGGGTTGAATTAGAAGAAGATACGGACGGGGCGGAACGCCCGACCGTGCTCTACTCATCGTCGATTCTGCTCCCCCCGAACCCGGAAGCGCAGCAGCAGGAACGCGGGGCCGTGATACTCGGCGCCGCTGATGAAAGAGTCCGTTCAACGTCGAGTCAGCGTTATGGCAACCTGACGCAGCTCACCCAGTCTCTCCTGGAGATTGCGACGATGCGTGCGTTTCGCGCCGCCAACCACGCCCTTGCCACCTACCGCGATTGTGATCTCCAGAATCCGTCCACCTCGGAAATTTATCAGGAGCTGCAGCTGCAGTTGGATGAGCCGGTCTTTACCGACGGGCGGTCGCCGTTTGCAGCGGCCGCGGCGGCCGGACTCCGGATCGCATGGGGTGTGACCGATCACCCCCTCGCGGACCGAATGGCCAACCTGGGTCCCGACGACGATGCTCTTGGCTTCCTGGTGACCGACTTCTGGAGTGCCCATGGCCGAGTGCACCGCGTGTGTGAATTCACGATCCCCCGGCGAACGGCGCAGTGCGTCGGCGGAAAACTCACCGCCCATGGCCGCCTCATCCAGCCTCCCTATTTCTTTCTGCTGACAGCCGACCGGAACAACGTCGTGGCGCGCCTCGTATTGCTGCCCGTGGCTTCGGCCGCCGACACCCTGTGTGTCATCGAAAGCGATCCCGAGCGCGGGCTGTGCGGTTCACTGCTTCGGGAGGGGGTGGCGTTCTTGAAACCCAACGTGCTGGCCGATCTCACTCATCTCGGTCCGCGCCTGTGGCCGCTCCCGACGGTTAGGAACCAGGGGCGGCTGGCCCGGCGTCCCGATCTCTTGATTTTTTGTCGCGGCATTACCGTCGCCCAATTGCTGGGCTCCGACAAGAGCAACTACCTGGGCGACGTCGCAGCGGCGATGAGTGCGCTGCGGGAGCACCTGGTCCACCCGGACATCACCTTCGCCGAGATTTTACTAGGCGAAATTTCAGGACCATCTTTTCCGGCGTTGGTCGCGCGGCTGCGGCGCGGGGTGAAGCCGGCCCAGGAGTCAGCTCCGGCCACCGCGGATTAAAGGCGTCGTGGTCGAGGGTAGAGCGGAGCATCTGGTCGAACGGTTCGCTGAGAAAATACTTCTCGACGGCTCCGTGGACCGCGAGGGCCAGGTGCTGCTGACGCTGACCCGCCGCAGTAGCTCTCGGCGTGGCCGGATCTTTCGACGACGCACCATTTCAGACCGTCACTTACTCAGTGACCCAGCCATACCCCGTTGATATCGTGTCCTGCTCAAAATCCGGCCTGATCTGCGCCTGCCACAAGTGGTTGTCCTCGCTCGGCGCGTTTGAGGCGCCGTCGCACCGGATCAACATCGCCGGGTGCCAGGGCACGTTCAAAGAGCATCTCGCGCGGATCGTATCCTTCGGGTTGCGACACCCGGTGGACTGGCGTGAGTCCGACGTCTGGTGGTTGCTCCTGAAGCGGGCGGCGGCTCGCGCCTGGAGCGACGACAACACCGTGCGGACCTTCGACCGGATGATCTATCCTCACATCTTCATCGAACTGCTGGCGGCGGAGGAGATACTGTTCCACCAACCCGAGCGGACGGGAGTGCACGGGGCGCTCATGGAGTGGTGGATCGAAGGCCCGCCAGGGGACCGGGATTGCGTGCGGACCATCGGGCCCGTGACCTACGCGGTCCGGAGGCGGGTTGGCGACCACCTGGGCGTTCCGCCAGGGAATATCATCCCGCGGATCGTCGACTTCCGCGGAGCCCCGTGGTGCGCGAACATGGTCGATCAGCCGGCGCAGGGCGAGTATTCGGTCAAGGTCATCTTCGGCGGTAGCGCGGCCGACAAGGAGCTTACGAACTTGTAGCAGCGACTCTGATGCGTGCAGAAAACCGTAAACCTCGGCATCACCCCGCTCGAGCGCTGCCATCGAGCCTGGAGCAGCCGTGGCGAGATGTTCCAGCGCTACGACCGCGTGCGCGCTATCGCAGCTGAGCGCGTTCTGCCGGGTGACCCCGCCTTTTCGATAATGGATAACTTCGAAGTCGAGTTTGTTGTGGTCCAACGCCAGCGGAACCGCCGCCATGGGATGAAGTGGTGGTCGTGGAACGCCAGCAGCGGGATGAACAGCGGCTATGGCGCGTGCAGCTTTCCTGATTTGCCAAATGACAACTGAACCCGAGCCCACCCCGCAGCAGCAGTGTGCCGAGGCCTTCGCCACCAGAGGCTTCGAGGCCGTGCGCCTGGTCGCGATGCGGTTTGCTTTGCTCGGCCTCGAGGAAGTGCAACTCGAGGAGGCCACCGTGACGGGGGTGCCCGAGCATGTGCTCGTGTGGACGCGCGTGACGTGGCAAGAGGTCAGGGCCGGGTTGCTGCACTTCTTGCAGGGGGCGGAGATCGGGGAGTATCGTTGGTGCGAGGCATGGACAGAGGAGGGCCGCACGATGCGCGTGCTGCGGCGTTTCAAATGATCGACCGCGCCCTTGCACCCCGGCAGGTTTGTCCGCTTGCTGACCCGCCATGTCCGACCAACACCCCTGCTCACAATCCATAGAAGCCAGCGAGCGCTGGGAATCAGGAACGACGCCCACAGAGCGGTATCATGAGGTGCAACTGCTGATGTCCGAGTATGCGATGCGGGGCAAACCCGGGATGTGGGAGAGCCACCCAGACGACGGGGAGTTCGTCATCGTGCGGTGGACCATGGATCGAGAATTTTTCGGCGGCTTAGGAGGGAACCAGGTGCTGGTCTTCGCGCCTGACGGCACCAAAAAACTGGGCTGGGCCGGCCATGACGGGCGGCTGCAATCCGTCGGCAACTCTAAGACATGGAAGGGCAAGAAAGCCCAACCACCTGCGCCGGCAAAATGACGGGCTGATTTTCATGAGCAAACATCCGTTCGCGACGCGGTGCGACAGGGCCTGGCGTCGCGCGAAGACCACTGCGGGAAAGTGGCGAGCCGTCATGCGCGTGGCGTCGCATTGCGGGATTATCGGGAATGACGAAGTGCAGTATCGACCATTCAAGAAGATCAGCCCGAGAAGGCACTCGGAAGAACACGTTTTCGCCGGGTTTGACCTGACCGGCAAAGGACCAATCCCGTGGTATATTCACTACTTTGAAGACGGCCGGCGCCAGGTGACCCCGGTCCCGGCCGGCGACTCTGCGCCATGGACCAAGAAGAAAAAGACCTGACACCGCTAGAGCGCTGCGAGGCCGCGTGGGCCGCCGGAACCACACCCGCGGAGAAGTGGGAGGGCGTGCTGCGCGTGGCCGGAGAGTGCACACTCGCTGTCGATGATCGCTGCAACCTGCTCCAGGCGGATAACGCGGTAGCCGGCGACGAGGTGCCCGAGCGGATCGTCGCAACGGCGGAACATCCTAGGGCGGGGATGACCTCTCGTAGTTTTTGCGACGGCTGGGTCACGTATTACGCGGACGGGACGCGGGACGATATCGGTGCACAGGTGCGCGCTGCGAAGACCGCGCAGATTCGCGCGGCGAACGCGGCGTTTAGAATTCGCACCAAACCCGCGAAATGATAGGCTGACTTCAGCGATTTGGTGAAAACCGCAGACAGAATGCAGACAAGTTCGCCACCCCCTCACAAAATGCCATCTCAACACACTTTCGTAAACCCCAGTGGGGGAGTAGTTGTAATGGCGGGATGGACGAGACTCGAACTCGCGACCTTCTGCGTGACAGAGAGGTGCCGGTGAGCCCCGTCCTCCACTCCAGGACTCACGTCTGCCGGACAGAGATGCGATAAGGTTGTGTCGTTGCGGGCAGCGGGAACACCGAGACTGGACAGACTGTGGGGATTGGCGTTGAAGAACGGGATGAAGGGGAAGCAACGGTCTGCGAGTTCGACTGCGGCGAAGGCCCGATTGGTCCGCGAGTTGGCGCGGGTCACCGCCGACCGCGAGCAGATCTGGGCGGAATTGCAGGAAAGCGACGATGATTACGAGCGCCGGATGGCGTGTGATGCACCAGTGAAGCGTGTGCTCGCACGCTGCGAGCGGCTGAGCCAGCGCCACGGGGCGTTGGACCGACGCCGGCGGGAACTGGTGGCGCAACTGCCGCCATTGCGGCTGGCGACGAACGACGATTTTTAATCCGCTACGCGCGGCGGACACTGTTGGTTAGATTCGATTCCGACCCCCGCCTACTGCAACGTTCCAGCTTAGTTTGAACCGGCAGACGAGCTAGGAGCCGCTTTCGTGACGGCAGCCAGGGCGGCCGTGACCTGTTCAGCACTGCTCCCGACAGGAATTCCGAGTGCCTTCGCTACCTCATCAAGCTTTGATGACGGGGAAGGATTGGGCACCGGCGTCTGTGCCTGTAGTGCCGCAGCGCGAAATTCGACTACCTCTCCCTTTTCCTTCTGCTGTTCCTTGGGCATACCCCATTGGATTTTCGATGCCTCCGCGATGCTGTGGCGGTTGCGCACATGCGAGTACACCTTAAGTAGGAGCGCACCGCCGTCGGCATGGCCAAGCCAGGCGGCGACCGTTGGGATGGGCACCCCTTCTTCGATCATCGCTGTGGTGAAC
>OCZT010005119.1_pt1 | contig 13130 bp, 11 predicted proteins | sample 1539031 | NCBI WGS metagenome assembly OCZT01 (sample SAMEA3539308, study PRJEB22396) | soil metagenome | biome: tundra; feature: field; material: soil | place: USA | collected 2010-05 | depth 0.15 m | reverse complement strand
ATTAAGTTCACACAGTCAACCGACTTCTGGGCTCCTATTCCGGATTCATTTTCAGACGTATACAACAACATATGCCTTGGGTACTACATGGACTCATGTCAGGACCCGAGAGCGCCACAGTACATTGCACGTGGCATCGCAGGATTGCTAGCACGTGCAGATGGATTGTCGTCAACAGACAAGGCCATATTCGCGTCAGCGTACATGAATTTCCAGTCGGCAGAATTGTTGAATCAAGCAAGAACTTCCCAGGGAGTACAGGCGCAAGCCTCTAGATAATGAGTCTACTCGAAGCAGCAGGAGCGCAGCCAAAGAATCCTAGTCGCGGTAAGCCGATTCACATCGCGAGATTGGAGACCGGGCTGTTCACAAACCGTAGTGCATTGCACGATTCTGCGTCTTGGTACCAGTCGAAGTACGGTGGCTTTCCTGACGCTTTGATAGACGGAAGCAACATGGAGATAAGCAACCAGCTTACCTTGATCCGTCGCCCCGGATTGTCTGAATGGTCTTCAGTCACGGTAGCAGATCAGGTAAACTGGTTCTACGACTGGCGCACATTAAGTTGCGGACCGAAGGTCGTCGTCGATACTACAACTTCTACATACATTCAAACGTCTACCGCGCAGAGCAAAATCTTCACAAAGACTGGTGCCGCAGGGCAAGGTCAGTATCAGGGTGTTGCGGACACTTTGTACTACGGAGACGGAGTCGATCTACAAAAGTTCTCTCTAAGTATTCTCGGCGGCTTCGGCACCGGCGGCGGATCGATAGACTGTAATATCTCGCATGGAAAGTCACTCAATTGGGGGTTCGCGGGTCCTCTAGTAGCACCAACGGTCACACCGGTAGCTAGCGGACTAGCTGCGTCTGTGTGGCAAAAGAACACAAATTTTACGACTATGGGGCTGACTGTAGACACTGTAGGCTCGCCCAACAACAACGTGTGGCAGCTTATCGGCGTGAACGCAGATGGTACGAACACCCCAGGAGCGCAGTTCGGAACAGCAGGAGACGGCGCACCGGGATGGAAGCAAGGTATATATATAACAACTACAGAAACCCAACCCGGTGGTACCAAAGAAGTCTGGAAAAACCTCGGACAAATTTTGCCGCGCCAGAAGGCTTTTCAATACGCTGACGGGGGAACGTCGAACTCCAACGCATCGCTCACAACAATCTATGACGCAGCAAGCCAGTCGCTCTATATAAACATGAACGGCGGCGGTAGCCTAAGCAATCCAACAGCGTACGATAACGGCCCATCTTTTAGCGGCGCTCCTAATCCTTCCGGCTGGTGGGAGAGTAATCACAGTGCGCACTGGTTCTTCTTATGCAATTATCCGTCAGTCGGCGGCTCTTATGTTGCGCAGCCGTGGAAGTCAAGCCATGCTTATGCGACTTGGTACGCAGGTAATGCCAACTCAGGAAATTGCGCGATTGAGCCGTTTATATTCCCGCCGCCGACCGGTCAGGCTATCTATCTACAGATTCCGACAAACGTCGCAACGTCAGGTTCCGGATACTCGCCATTTCTAGCCACCAACATCGCCGGTGACCAGATTCCGGAGAATCCGGGACAGTTAACCTGGTTGTGCCTCGGCTCAAAAGATTGGCAAGCTGCCCACGCATATACGCCGTGGACCGGCCAAGGTTCAGTGTTCGGCTGCGTACAAGACCAAGCTGGAAACATGCAAGTTTGCGTGACTCCTGCCGGGATCACTGGGGTATCTGCGACGATTAAGCCGGGAACGAAATCACTTACTTTGACCAACGCTGGAAATTTCTCCGGCAGCAATACATCGTATACCGGAACTTTTACGGCTCATTTCATTGTGGGAGACCCGGTATACATCTCGGGATTCACAAACGCTGCTAACAATGGATTATTCACGGTTGTGGCGGGGACTACGGGTACTACGTTGATTGTTAATAACCCAGGCGGAGTAGCAGAAGCAGCTACCGCCGTTGCTATATTCAATCCATGGGCGGCATCCTACAATGGCACCACTGTAGACGGAACCGTGACGTGGGTTTGCGTCGGGCCTCCGACAGCATGGGCTGGCGGAAGTGCAACAACCGGAATCTGGAACCTTCCTTCATCCGGTTTTCAGCCTCCAGTAGCTTCGCAGAAGTTCGGCGGATCGCTCATCGCTTCTAATACTTCGGTAGTAGAGGCTGCGGTTGTATCCGGCAAGTCCGGAACGCCGACTGAACCGACCTGGGGTGTGCAAGGGACGTATCTTGCCGAAGGCACTCCACTAGCAGTGACATCCGTAGCTGTCGCCACTGGAATGGTTACGTATACTGGTACGATTACAAGCGGTGGAGCTAATGCATTCGCCAACAAGACATTCCTGATCGATGGATTTGCCGCCGCCGGGAATAACGGCTTGATACTTGTTACCGCGTCTTCCGCAACAACTTTGGTATGCGCTTTGACAACTCAAGTTACTGATGCGGGGGCGGTCACCGGACACGCTACGACAGGACTGACCTGGTACGGAGAGTCTGCTGTAGCGTCTGTAGGACTGACCTCAACAAAGGGCTATTATTACGCATACAGCTTTGAGTCACGTACTGCAACAGATCAGTACAACAACATAGCCCCGCCAGGTGGAGGCCCGCCAGCGGGGCTTAACCCAGGTGCACTAGGGTACCCAACTGGAGGCGCGAGTGGGCATATATCTACTGCGTCCCCGACTACATTTGTCGGACCGGAACCTGCCTCGTCTGTTAACACGATCACCGGGCTCGGCAGCACCGATCCGCAAGTGGACACAATCGTTATTTGGAGAACCTTGGACGGCGGTTCTGACTTGTTCTATTTGACGGAGCTTGTTGCGCCACCGCCACTTGGGGGAGACGCACAGCCGTGGATATTTAAGGACTTCTTAGCGGACACAATAGTCAACGAATTTGTTTCAGCGCCGATCAATAACACGAACAACCCTCCGCCAGCCGGATTCTTGCCGATGGCATATCACTTTGAGAGAATCTGGGGTGCGGTAGGAAACTTCGTGTACGCGTCCGGTGGACCGGACGTTGTTACCGGAGACCCTAATGAGTCATTCAGTCCGGACGATTACTTTGAGTTCCCGTCCCCGGTGACGCGTATCGTGCCCACGGCAACTATGATTCTAGTGTTCCTGACTTCCGATGTCTACGCAATCTGCGGTGGTCCTGTATTCAGTACGTTCTTTGCGACCCCTATGGTACCAGGAATAGGGCTACTGCACTACAACGCTTTAGATGTTCACGGCGGAGTCGTATACCTATTCACGTCGGACAACCAATTCATCAGCATGGACCCTAGCGGTGGTGCGCAAAGAATGGGCGGGCCTATCGCGGACAAGCTTGCGTTGTTCGATTCAACTAAGACATTCGTAACCGTCCATGAAAGTGGAAATGACAACGCTGTGTTCATATCGGACGGAGAAGTGGGCTGGTATAGACTGAATCCGTGCCAGTTCCCGAACAACACTCAGGTATGGAGTCTACTCGGCGCAGCAACCGGTGGTGCTGGTGCAGTTCAATCTATAGAAGTTACGAGCGGAGTTCATCGCTTGCTCGTAGGTGGGCTCGGCTCTAGCAAGCACATTTTGATGCGTGATTACACTACGTATCAGGACGACGGTGTACCGTACACATGCTCGTTTATAATGGGCAGCATCAACCTAGTATCACCTGGTCAGATTGCAGGATTGACATTCGTGAACCTTCGTGCGACCCGAGTTGGAACAGCCCCGACATGCAGCTTCTTGCTGAACGAAGTTTCCGGGTCATTCACTACGTTCCCAGAATCACAGGCGTATCCTTGGCAGATTTACGGCGCAACCGCACAGCCGACAAGCTTGTTCAGTAACGCGTACTATTTCCGTGCGACAGGAAAGCCTGCGTTAGCCGAACACATGCAAGTCCAGGTAAGCTTCCCAGCCGAGAATTTTGCGAACGAGGTTCTATCACTAACGATCTATGGCGTGATCGAAGCGCCTCCGGAAGAGTAAGATGCCACTTTCCGATTTCCATGAATCTATGAAAGGATGGGTACCTGCGCCGACGGTTGAAGTTCCTAAGCCTCCGATACCCGACCCGACAACTCAGGTATCGCCGTATCTCCGAACCACGTTGCCGTTGCCGATGCAGTACTCACCGGATACTCTTAGGCAGTCTAATCGTCCGGGATTAAGTTCGTTTCGTATCGCTCCGTTACCGCCAGGAGGAAGCCCGGCTATTAACGCGGCATCGGCATCAGTCACCAAAGCTATTATCGCAGCAATTCCAGTGGTCCCAGTGGTTCCGACTCCGCAGATTGACGGCGGAACTTGGAATGTCACAGCGACAAAGGTCGGTCCGTATACGGCTGTAGCTGGGGATATGGTTCTAGTGGACACCAGCGGCGGCGGAGTTACGATCACGCTTCCAGCGGCGGGGTCTAATTTGAAGAAGTCAATTCGAGTCAAGAAGATTTCTTCGGACCTGAACGTAGTCACGGTCACCCGGTCTGGCGCAGACTTGGTCGATGGTCTGACTAGCCAAACATTCGCTGGTCAGTACACCGATCTAGAAATCACGTCGGACAGCGTAAGTAACTGGGAAATCGCATAATGTCTTATTTCACGCAGTTAAAAGTTCTTGGAAACATTGGCGGAATTCTCGACGCGGTACTCGGTGCGACGAAGCCTGCGAACGTGTTGCAGGTCGGCGGCAACGACGGCACGAATGCGTACGGCATTCCGCTAGCGTCAGGCGGTGGTTCTGTTGTAGTTAGCGGAACTGTCACCACTTCGGTCTCTAGTGCTATTACGCGTCCAGCGTCACCCGCGACTGCGAACTGGTCTCAGGCAGTAATCAACTGTTCTTCTCTTGGAGCTAACATAATTGTTGGCGGGGTTGGCGGGCAGACTGTAAGAGTGATGAGAATACTCTTTGTGAACTGCGACCCCACGCTTACTTCAGACGTAACTATTCAAGATACTGCACCGACAAGTTTTACTGGACCTATAAGATTCATGTCAGGCAGCTCTTTCAATGGAACTGATTCAAATGGCGAACCTCTGTATATTTCAGCAACCGGAAAAGGAATTCAATTAAATACATCGGTTGCTGTACAGTTGAGTGGCACTGTTTGGTACACCCAGTCTTAAGAGGATAAAATGGCAATTGCTACATACACGTCCATATGCACCTGTACACACGGCGACCTGTATTATGGGGCGTACTACCCTATTTCCGCGTTCATGGCGACTGCGGGATGGTTGCAGCAGAATGATACAGGTCAGGTTGGGTGGCCGGTCACGGTCATTATGATTTCAAACTTCGCTTTTTCTACTCCTACAGTTACCATCACGTTTTCCATAACAAGCGGTCCTAACCTTGTTGCAGGGCAAAGCATGATGTTCAGCACGAATGGTAACGGTAACTTAGGCCGCTTCATTATACAGACTACCGACGGCACCTCCACCATGACCATTACGAATGCTGGCGGTTCTACCGTCGGCCCCTCGGCTAATACGGCTTTTGGCAGCACGGATACCTTATTCATCAACCCTTTTACTACGCTGTCTGTGACTTCTTCAGTTATCACTTTTAATTATCTGGCTGGGTCTGTTCTTCAAGGTACTATGAGAATAGGGCAAAGTATCGTCGTGGCGGGAACCTCTGGTGGAACTTATGATGCAACTTATGTGATCACCGGCTTCAACACGACTAGTTTCACGGCTGCTACGGCAGCAGGTAACGTAGGGTCTACGGCTTGTGCGTCAGCAACTGGAACTGTGAACTGCACCTATGTTGTAGTTGCGGCGCAAGAGTCGGGATCGGCGACCATTCCCCCGGCGGCGTACTATTCGTTCTATGAAATCTGGAAGATGGGGGACGGGAACTCATTCCCCGTGTACTTGAAAATTCAATACGGTGTTGGTCCAGCAGGTACAAACCCGACCTTTGTCCTCACGCTATCGGCTGGGACGGACGGTGCGGGCAACGCTACGGGAGGCAGCACGGGAGGCATATCCGTGTGGATATCGGGTGGAGTATCACTTTCGATTCAAAGTTGGATGTCCGGGTCAACGAACAGGCTACAGTTGGCGTTGTGGGTGATGGGTACGTCCAACTATGTTCCCATGGGCTTTGTCAACATCGAGAGATCGCACGACTCCAGTGGGAGCGACACCACGTCCAATCAGTACGCCACGCTGACCGTTGCGGGAACCAACTCAACCGTAGGGTATCCCACGTCGTCGCAGATATCTATAACCGCTGTCAACGTGACTGTCAAGGAAACAGGTTGGCCTGCGTTGGTCAATCACACTACAGGAACCGGATCGTTTGGATTATCTACGCTATTGTCCCCAGTATTTCCGGTTGTCGGGGCTATAGGAAACCCGATGATAGGTATGCTCGTTGGCAAGGCGGCAGATTGGGCAAACCTCACCCAGTTCAGCTTCACGATGTACAACGTGTCCCACAACTACATGATGTTCATGACCACCTCTTCTACTTGGGGTGGCGGGAGCCTTGGTGGACCATCAGGTTCCATAGTGTATGACACCGGTCCCACCTGTTGCATCGCCATGAGGTACGAATAAATGGCGGTCCTTTCTGTATTTACGGTCACGTCGGCAACGGGGGACGGCACGACCTCTACCTACACCGGAACTATCACCAGTGGGGCAACCCCGCTTGTATCTGGGATGCCGATCATCGTCGCGGGATTTGTGGCTCAAGTCGGTTTCAATGGAACTAATGTTATCAACGGCGGAAACCTCACCACCACATTTACGGCTCTGAATGCCACGAATTCCAGCGAGACTCACGCGGCGACGGGAACGGTAGACCCGGAAGGGGCTCAATCCTGGCCTACCGATGTTTCGCCGGGAGACCCGTTAGGATTTGGAATAAACAGATTCCCGTCTCCTTATAGCTATGACACTTACGGAAACGTTACCTCAGTGACATCATCGGGATCGCAGCAATATATCGAGGTTTAATATGGCAGACAAACCGTCCTATAAAATGGCTCGTGACGCTCGTGGCACCGCTACGATGTCAATCGAACCGATGCCGAAGACATCGTTCACAGATAAGAATCTGGATGGATCAGATGTTCCAAGTGGCGGTGAGAAGATTAGTTCGGACCCGGCAACCGCAGGTGGCAGCATGTCACCATCGCCAAATGCGCCGAAGCAGACATCGCATGGTAGCGGATCAACACATCCAGACCCCGAAGGTTTGACAAGGACATAACATGGCACCCACAGTCACAATTCAGGCAGAATCAATCACGTTGCTCGGGGCGCTAGTCCCGATTACCATCTCAGCGCAACTTGTAGACCCTAACCAGACTGGCGGATTGAAGGTTGTCAGCACAGGAATCATTCCCGACCGCGTCCAGTCTTCTACGGCCCAGAATCTGAGCACTATAACTGTTGGCCCAATCTACGGGAATGATGTCATAGAAGACTCCGGCAACAATGTGAACACAACGTACTATTTGGTTTCGGTTTATCTCAAGAACGTGTTGACTCCGTTCTTCCAGAACACATATCAGTTCGCAGGCACTGGCACATTCGATATTTTGACCGCGACTCCGTACGCTCCTGTCGTTCTCTCGTTACTCTCACCAACTATTGCTGCTCATTTGTTTTACGGCGGCCCTTCAAGTGGCTCACCGGCGTCTCCAACATTTCGCACGATAGTTGCAGGAGACCTTCCTGTGGGTATTGTGCAAGAGCTTCCTACCGGTACTCAGGCGTTGGGAACAACTCTGATTGCATCTGGGGCCGCTTCCGCCGTCATCAGCACAGCCGTAACGGGGGTTCTAGCAACCGACAGTATCCTGGTGGACTTCAGTTCCGACCCATCCGGGGTTACAGGCTATGCGCCATCGGCAAGCGGAATGTTGACTATCATCAAGTGGTGCTCGGCTGGTCATATAAACTTCTATCAATACAACAACACCGGGAGTTCAATCACACCTGGTGCCGTGACTTTGCAGTATAGGATTGTGAGATAATCAATGGCTATCGCACTAGTTAATCACGTTAAGCTATTCGGAGCGACTACCCCTCTTACTATTACCACCTCTGCGGTGAATATGACGGGTGCGACTTTACTGGTTTTCATTGCGTCTGGAAAGACTCCTGTCGGCAGTTTCACTGTTTCAGATAGTACGGGAGCGAATACCTGGACTGCGCTTGCGAAGTTGACTTCGGCTGACGCAGGAAATGACCTGCAAATGTTTTACGCCGTGAATCCTACTGTTGGCGCTACGCAGACATTTACGCTCACAATAGCGACGGGGAATTTTCCTACGATTATGGTTCTCGGTTTTTCTGGCACGTCTACGGTGTCTTCTGTTTTTGACGCTCAGACTAGCCATTTAACTCTGGCAGCTACAACAACCGTTGCTCCCGGCGCTATAGTCCCGGCAGTAGCCGGAGAAGTGTTCGTGACCGCCGGGATGAATAGTAACGGGGGTATATCCCTATCCATCAATGACGGATTTACGATAACTGATAGCGACCAAACCGGCACGTATGAAGTTGGCGGCGCGGCATATTCGATCAGTCCTGTCGGCGACACCTTTGTTCAGACGAAGGACACGAACACTGTGGGAGGCGGGAACACTACCGCGAGTCTCGCGTGGGATAGCCCCGTCACGGCGGGGAACGCTCTGATCGTTCTGTGCACTTCCAACAACTATTACATGTACGAGCCGCCAGGCGGCAGTCCCGGTCTGCCCCTGACTGTTACGGATTCGTTGGGGAATACCTACACTAAAGTCATCGGTCCTCTTGCCACATCGTCTATCTCTGATAGTACAGATTCAAATGCCTTCGACTTCACGATCTGGGTATGCAAAAGTGCGTTTTCGGGCTCGAACACAGTCACTGCAACAGTAACAGGTGGCACAGTCAATGGGTTCAATTTGGCAATTTTGGAGTTTGCGGGTTCAGTTGTAGCGCCATTTGAGTCCGTCGCAGATACGCTAACCGTTACGCCAAGCGCTCCTTATCCGAACATACCTGTTACTCTTACCACGCTCTATGCCAACGACACTGTATTTTTATTCACACAAGCGTACGGAGGAGGCTCCGGACCCGCTGGATTCACTGCGCATACAACGGGCGGGTACAGTGGGTTCAGCAATTTCTTTTACAAGGTCATTCCCACTCCCGGTACAGACACTTACACTGTTTCCGGAGTGGGGAACTATTCTCCCTGCACTGGGGCTGTTGTAGGCTTAGTCCTACGTCTCAGTTGGGCGGTCAATCCAACTTGGACTTTTTCAGGTAATTCCGGGGCAACGGGGATCAATGCCGTTATGGCGACGTTCGGACCGCCTGGTCCGAATACATTCGTCCCACAAGTCGGCGGGTTTTTCGTGGGCGTCTAATGAAATTCGAAACATCAACCGAGCAGGACATAGAGCAACTCCAAAGATGGATCGATGCCGATCTGTACCATAAGAATCTTTTTGTCCCAACTTGGTGGTTGACCGGAGCAGAAGGTTCGGTTCTGGCATTCCGCTTTGATGATGCTGACGGCGCAGTTTTCTATGCTCGTATAGACAAAGGCAATCAGTTTTGCAGATTGTACATCCAGTTCGGGCCGCAGCAGGAAGTTTCGAAGTCCAGGGCAGCCAAGAGTTTGCTTAAGGTGATTCCTGTGATGGTAGAGTACTGCAAGAAACAGGGTTCCGAAGGAATTATATTCAATTCAACTTCAGTTACATTAATAGAGTTCGGAAAGAGAGCATTTGGATTTCAGCCAGTGGACAGCAACGATTTTTTGTTGCGGTTCCAGGAAGGTACATAAGATGTGTGGACCGTCAGACGAACAGAAAGCCACAGCGGCATCGGAAAGCGCGTTCGGTAATTTGATGCAATCGAACTATACCAAGAACTCCGATCTCCAGAGTGCAGACCTGGCCAAGTTGAACTCGGTTTATTCACCTATTTTCCAGGCAGGACCCGATCAAGGAATTGGTGCTACGGAAAAGGCAAACTTGATGACCCAGGCCGATCAGGGCGTCGGTCGGGACTACGCGAAGGCCAGTCAGTCACTCAATATGGGGCTTTCTGCACGTGGCGGCGGCAACGAAGTTCTTCCTTCAGGGGCTGCGAACACGATGAAGGAACAGTTAGCTTCAGCAGGCTCTAACGAGATGGCAACGCAAGAATCCGGGGTAGAAAGATACAGCCAGGACGTTGGTCGTGAAAACTGGCTGACTGCTGGCGCAGGCATGAAGCAACTAGGACAGTTGTACGACCCGAGCGCGATTGCGTCAGGCGCAAATTCAGCAACCGGTTCGGCGTACTCCATGGAACATCAGAACGCGATGCAAGCGTCCCAACAGTTTTCAGCCTATGCCGGAGGAGTTGCGGCGCTCGGAAAGGCTGCTACGGGCGGCATGGCTACTGGTTTTGATATGGCGAATGCCGGAGCAGGGCAGATGGTTCCGGTCGGCGGCTAGGATAACTTAGTTAACAGGATAAGAGGATAACATGGGACAAGACACACCAGCACAAACATTAGCGACCGACGATCAGCAGTCTCTTCCGATGCCGAATTCTTCGACACCGAATATATCTCCGGATTCGACTCCTGCGCCGAGTCCTTCGGTCACTCCTCCGGTCACTCCTCCTCCTAGCACGCCACCACCTGGTGTGGCGGCGCTCGGTCAGGACGCACCGTCTGTGCCACCGCCGGGGTCCTTCGGAGCGAAGTTCGCCGACGCCGCAAACAAACTTGGGATCGCACCGGGAGTCGGTGGATGGGCCAAAACCCTAGTTGCCGCAAATATGGAAGCCATTAATCCTGCGCGGCCACCTGCGCAACCGTCTGCGCCTCAACCTGCGCCAGACGCTTCAGCCGCTCCTGCTGCACAGGGCGGATGGCGTGGTGCTCTATCGAAGCTAGGGCACGTCGCCGAAGCAGTTGGCCAGACGGCGGGAAACCTGGCTAGCGGCGGCGCTCTTGCTGCTGCGGAAGGTGGGATGCAGGGACAAAGGAACATCGCACTAAACCGCGCAGAAAATATGCAGAGAATTATCGCGCTACAAAAGTCTACGTATCGTCAGGACGACCAGTTTCGACGTGAGTCGAACGCCCGAGGGCAGGAGTGGACGGATAGCCAGGAGAAGCTGGGCTACGCAACTCAGAAGAATATTACGCAGGCGCAATTGAACGAGAAAGCTAAGGACCCAAACTTCTTCAAGGATTGGACAGGAAGAGCTACCTCTGAGACGGAAGTGCTCGACGGAAACGGAGACCCTGTATTAGACAAAAAGACCAAGTTACCGCAGATGACTCCGCTGTTCACATTGGTTTCGACCAAGAATCCATTTGGAGGATCGGGACCGGTTATGTACAAGGCTACAGCCCAAGACGCTGCGGACGGAAAAAAGTACGGGGTTGCAGATATTTCTAAAGACACACCGATGACGCAAGATCAGCATAACGCTTTCAATGTTCAAGTCCACGCTCAGGCGAACGCGGTAGATATCATGAACAAGGACAGAGATACCGATCTAACAAACCAACAGATCAGCCAGCGCCACACTGAACTTGCTGACCCAGACATGCAACATTACATTGCGATGAACGTGGAGGGCGGCGCATTGGCAGGGTTGAATGATGCGAAGAATAACATCCCCAAGCATCTTCAGCAACTCGACCAGATGATTGCTAATGTTAAGAAGGTTCCAACTCCCCCAGGTCAAGACCCGTCTCAGAATCCAGCGTTGGTTCAATTGCAACAGAAGAGAGACGCAATGGTGAAGGACCAAGGGATGGTAGATAACTTGATCGCGACCGCAGATGACAAGCAGAAAGATACCTACGCTTCATATCTGTTGAAGGTACAGACTGAGAAGGACAAGGTGGCAAAGGACGCGGCAGATAATGCAGAGAAGTTGGCAGCCGCTAATGTTAAGAAAGCCGAAGAAGATATCAACAAAGTCCCAATTGCTCCGCTAACTCCGGAAGTTCAACAGAAGATTGCTAGTCTTCCAGCGTCGTATCAAGCGGTTTTGAAGCAGTACGATTCCAACACCCAAGCCTCATTAATGGATATCGCGTATGGAAATGGTGAAAGCGATTTTAAGACGACCTTTCCAACTCGTTTGACTAAGGGAGCACCGGGAATGAACGCTGAGCAGGCGAAGGGCGTGCTTAGCCAGATAACCGGCATGAAGTGGAGTGAGCAGTCGTATGCGATCAAGCAGGGAATGTACAAATCTGCTACCACAGGACCGCTGTCTAAGCAATCCGGCTCATTGAACAACTTCGTCGGTCACGCTGCGGAAGTATTGAATATCAACAACAAATTATTTAATGCAAGTAATCCGAAGATATTCAAGAGCACAGTAAACGGGCTATCAAAACTAGGGTACGGCACTGATGCTGTATCTTTGCAGGAAGCGATTCAGGTTGTTAACGGTGAGTTCGATAACATGGTTAAGGGCGGCTACGCACCAACATCAAATGAGGCTTCTGCGCAGGCTACCCTAGTTAATTCTAATTCTACGGTTGGACAGATCAACGCTGCGATGCAGGTTATGGGGCACATGGCTGGAGTTCGAGCGAATACCATAGATCAAACCTACAAGACCGCTACCGGAAATCATTTTCCGAACCTTATCAATGAAGAGAATCAAGACGCCGCAAGATCGCTGGGCATCCCCGTACAGAACTTTTATGTCGGGGGCCGCATTGGTGGCTCCGGAGATGCACCGCAACAGCGGGATACACAAACCGGAACACCCGGACAGGCAGCGGCTACGAAGCTTCCTGATGGCGTTCCAACTGGATCGATTCAGATGACAACCCCTGGCGGTAAGCCTCACTGGATTGCGCCGGATAAGATCGACGCAGCTAAGAAACTAGGAGCAACACAGGTGACACAGTAATGGGTGACAATTCAGCAGTACAAGACCCGCTAGCAGCACTAGGAACTCCTGTAGCTCCTCCTGCGCAAGCGGACCCGTTATCGGCAGTAGGCACGCCTGCCGCCGATCCGCTAGCAGCATTAGGCACACCCGTATCATCTAGTGCCGACGCTGCGAAGCCGCCGATGGCTTCGGGAAGTTTCCAGACCAAGCCAGGCGGTCCGATTCTGAACG
>OCZT010005118.1_pt1 | contig 13135 bp, 10 predicted proteins | sample 1539031 | NCBI WGS metagenome assembly OCZT01 (sample SAMEA3539308, study PRJEB22396) | soil metagenome | biome: tundra; feature: field; material: soil | place: USA | collected 2010-05 | depth 0.15 m | reverse complement strand
CCAGATACAGGTCGCCGCCGGCATCGATGGCAAAATCCCTGAACGGCTCGAGCTCTCTCGCGGCCGTATCGACGGCGAGGCCCTTCGCCAGGGCGCCAAGGTCGAGCGTCAAGGGGCGGCGCAGCGTGATGGTTCTACGATCCGGATCGAGCTGCAGGTCCCGGTAGCTGACTTCGTCATCGGGTGTGATTGCGGCGCGGACGATCTCCCCCGTGCGATGTTCCCGGTTGAAGCCGCGCGCCTCCATCAGATGGCCGACGGTCGGGTCGAACGCGCCGCCGCTCTCCTCCGCCACCATCAACGCAAACCGCACGGCTTCGTAGAGGATCACGCTCGCCGGCACCGGCACGCCGGCCTGAGCCGTGAGCTGCATCAACTCGCTCCGCTCGCTGAACCGCGTACAGCGCTCTTCGATCTCGTGAAACCATCCAAACGCGCGCTCGATAGCGGCATCAGTACCGGAGCGGACAACGTGAATGGTCACGAGCGTGCTCATCACGACCTCTGTGCGGACCGGCACGTGGTAGCTCCCTTCGCCGCTCACCACGCCTTGTTCAGAGCGTCCCTGACCGCCCAGTAGAAGGCGTCGGCGCTCTCGGTGGCGCCGGAGACATATTCGAAAGAGGGCATCTGCAGCCGGGGCACTTGCTGGGGCAGTTTGGCAATCACTTCACACGAATAGCGCGTCAAGCATTGAACGATCTTCGCCGACGAGATGCGCCCACCTTCGATCACCACCTCGGCCTGTATATCGCCATGGCGGGACGATCCCCAGCCGTACCACGTTCCGTCCTTCCACTCGCGCGCGGCCGGCGCAGGTGCGGCCGGTGCAGTGGCAGCTACCTCCGCTTGATTTCCTGCGGCCGGTGCCGCTGGCTCTGTGGCCTGATTGGCCACTGGGGAGGCCACCGGTGCGGCCGGCGATGACGGCGCCGGCGTCTCGGCAGGCGAAGGCTCAGCCGCACCGCCCAGAACATTGGCCGTTGTTGGCACGGGTTCCGCAGACGCGATCCGGCTGGGCTTGCCGGCCGGATCGCGCGTCGGATTGGACGAGGCTGACGCCACGGGCGCGCCCGTGGGGGCGTTGGGCGCCGCCGGCCGGAACTCCGCGATTGGCGCAGTTCGCGGCGGACCCGGAACCCCCAGCCTCCGCTCGGCAGCCTTCGCCTCAAACCGGTCTGCGGCGGACCGGGTCCGAGTATACCCCGCGGCGTACACCGCCAGCACAGCCGCAGAACTCATGACCACCAAAGTGTTCGCGACCTTCCTGTTGGAACCGCTTTGCGTCATTCCTACTAAATTATACACACAGGCTCCCATTTATAAACGCAGACTTCCGTTTTGTCTTCCCGGACTTCCGCCGCTTGCGTGGCCCACGCGCCAGCGAGCCGGATGCGCTCTTCCGTTTCTATGCTTTCGCCGAAGACTTGCGGGCCTTGTGAGACTTGCGGGTCTTGCGTCGCGGCCGTTTGGGGAAAGCAGCTAAGCGCGCCTCGGTGAAGCCGAAGTACGGCTCCATGCGCTGGAGAACCTCCTCCATGCGATACCGTGTGTGGCGGCGCATGGCCGCATCTGCGATTTCGGGATCCCCCGAAACCAGGGCTTCGGCCACGTGCAAGTGCCAACCCGGCGGCGGCGGCTGATTACCGAGAGAGGTGTCGTAGAGCCAGTTGAATACCAGCACCTGGTTCTTTTCAACTGCCTGGCAAAGTTCATCGCATCCCGTACATTCCGCGATGCGCATGTGGAAACGCATGTGGAGTGTGTGGATTTGGAAGGAAAGGTCGCTGACTCCTTCGGTGCTCGCCAAAAGGACATAGTGGTCATCCAATTGAGTGGCCAACTGTTTGATTTCCTCGCGTTCGTTGGGGCTGGCTTTCTCCGCGAAAATCCGGGCGGCCTGTGATTCGAGCGCCTCACGCAAAATATAGTGGCCGCGGATTGCTTTCGGTGTCGGAATCCGGACTCGTGTACCAACCCGAGGCCGGCTTTCCACGAGACCATCATTTTCGAGATGCTGTAGGGCGTCTCCCACCGGGACAATGCTAATGCCCAAATCTTCGGCCAAAGCACGCCGGGACAATCCTGTGCCAAACGGAAGCTCACCCCGAAGAATGCGGTCACGAATCAAGAGATACGCGTATTCGGTTAGGTTGCCGTGATAAGTGTCCATCGCCGCTATCATTTAAAAGTATAGTTCCAATTCGACGTTACGTCACTAATTGATCTATCGGTAATTTCACTATGCTGTGCTTCGCCAAGCAGTCGTTCGATTAAACCTCGACACTGCGGCGGTCAACGTGTACGGGGGTACTCATTGCAGAGATACGCCCTGCGAGGCTCGTCCTCTTCGATCTCTGGGAATCGGGAGGCGGGCTCAAGAAAGCAGTTGTCATCCCAGTCGTCGCAGACGGTCGAGACCTCTCCACTGACGGTATATCCCGTACCGTGCTTTCCCCAGAACTGGTGAATGGTTCGCGGCGGGATGCAGACGCTTTGCCCTGGCCTCAATTCGATCACTTCTCCCGACGCGAGTTCAACCTGCTGGCCGTCCATTTGGGCACTGAACGGCTGATCGGTGCGCTGTCCGTCGGGAGCTAATGGCGTGAGTTGAACACAGATAACTCCTCCGCCACGATTGATGATGTCCTCCATCTTGCCACGGTGAAAGTGCGCGGGGGCGCGCTGGCCCTCAGGATCCAAAATGTACTTCTCGGCGTACGACTTGCCGTATCCTGGCTTTCGCGCAGTACCATTTCGGAGAGTGAAGAGCGTCCGGCCGATCTCCGCGAACCGACCACTGCCGAAATCCGTTACATCCCATCCCAACATGCAGTGCCGGATCTCATCGCATTCGGAACCCTTCTGATCCCACTCCTCTACCGACCAGGACGCGAATGGCGGCAAATGCACGCCAAACTCTTTGAAAACACGCTTCGCGATGCCAATGCTGCGGTTGATCTCCGAGCGGCTTAACATAATGCCAAGTCTCCTTGTGAAGGGCTGCCCGCTCTGCCTGGAACCGGCATCTCGCTGTTGGCGGCAAAATAGCCATGGCAACCCGATTGCGATTCGGCCTCATAGCCCACACGCCAACTCAGAACTACCGAGTCCGAAGGCGGTTCCACTCCTTCGAGGTGGACAATAGCTTTGAGGGCTGCGGCTCGGTCCGCGAGTTCCGTCACCGCAGCCAACTAAGACCGTTTCCCCCTATCGTAGGGAGCCCGAAGGTGTCTGACGGATCGGCGTAGTGGTGGCAGGTGGTGGCGGGGTGTGACCATCGACCGTCCAGTCCCGAGGTCTGTGAAATTCGTCGTATATCTTCCCGCGCTTTATTTCGTCGTCTTCGAAGATCCAGCGTGCGATTCCCGCCACTTGCTCGGCCTGCGCACGTGGCACTACCGCTACGCCATCGTTGTCGGCCACGATAACGTCCCCAGGCATGACCAGCACGCCTCCGACTACGATGGGTTGGTTGTAGGACTCAACCCACATCCGGCCCTGATTGATGCCGCGCGGCGATTGCATGGGATCCTGGTACACCGGAATCTTCGTCATAGCCATTTCGTCGGTATCTCGGCAAACTGCATTGCCTACAAAACCGCGCAAACCCATTCCAAAGAGACGAGTTCCCATGTTAGACCCGCAGAATCCGTCATCGTGTGCCTGGTTATCGACAACCAGAACCGTACCAGGCCGGATCAGTCCCGGGTAGCCGCCTCGGCCGCCGCCCGTGCGCATATCCGACGGCGGACCCCAGCCTCCGGCTTCCCACGTGCGTTCCTCTGCATGCGTTGCGAACTTGGGCGAGGTCGCTTGCGCGGGCACAAGCCGTATCGTAAGCGCCACACCGTGAATCCGATGCGTGATTTTCTGCTCGTCACGCCAGAGCGGCCGGATATGCATGTCCATCATCGTGACCTCTTGCAGGCCGACGGCGTCCAGGCCGTCAATGACATCGCACACGCGCAGTCCATCGTACAGCTTGATGATACGGGCGTCTTCATCTGCGCTGTACTGCTGAACCTTGAGGTACTGTCTGAACGGCGGAGTCGGAGCCGGAGCCGGAGCCGGCTGGCCACCTTGCGCCCATATCATAGTGAAACTACAGAACACTAATGCTGCTGTTTTCATTGGGTTGATCTGCCTTTCTGGACAGGCTATCAGCCAGTCCCTGTTTCGTTGAAATCCTTGATTTGCTTTCAACAAACACTTGAGCGACCTGTGCCTTTCCACGCACACGCCAGCACTGATTGTACGTGCCGGCCGGCAACGCTGTCAAGCACATTTTGTGAACAACGGCATCGCGAACGGCCAGATGTGGAGGCGCCGCGTCTACCGGATTAAGCCAGCTAACTCCTTCAGTTACTGATTCTTACAAGCGATGGTGAAGGCTCGGCCATCTCCGGGGGCTGGTGTCGTTGAATGGATATATTCAGATATATCAGAAACATCTTGACAACTCTGGGAGCCGCGGGTAGAATCATTTTCGGGAGTTTAATTCCTTGACTTCACCGTCTTAAGTTTAGACGGACCGAATGATCGCGGTTTGATGACCCGAGTGGCTGGGGAGAGGAATCGCCCTGACAGAGGCGCTCTCTGGTTGATGTGCGCTTGGGAGCGCGATGTAAGTGCTGCGCCACTCAAGATTGAGTGTTTGGCTGAAGTTACTGCCTGACTATGCGGGGGTTTTTACCTTGGGATATCAGTTAAGAGTAGATAAGGGGGTTAGCGTGAGAATTCATAAAACAGCCACGTTCGCCATTTTCGTCCTTTTCTGTGCGTTCTCCTTTCTGTCTCCACTTAAGAGCCAGGAAACACGAGGCGCCCTCCTAGGACGTGTGACTGACCAGACTGGCGCAGTGGTCGTCGGCGCCAAGGTGACTGCCACAAACGTCGGGACCGGCGTCCGTGCCGAATCCGCAACCAACGGAACTGGCGACTTCACGTTGCCCTTCCTGATCCCGGGTACTTACACACTCACGGTACAGAACCCGGGATTCAATTCGTACAGGCGTGCGGGAATCGAGGTGCAGGTGAACGACCGCATCACCATTGATGTGCCCATGCAGGTAGGGAACGCAGAACAGAGCGTGGAGGTAACCGCCGAGAGTCCCATTCTGGACACATCGACCGCCACCCTCGGGCAAGTGCTGCCCGGCCGGAGCATTGAGGAATTGCCATTGAAAGACGGCATGCCTCTCATGATGGCCACCGGGGCGCCGGGCGTGCTGTTCACGGTCGGTAACGGGTCCGCATACACGCGCCCGTTCGATACGGGCTCCCCTTCGGGGATGACGATTGACGGCGTGCGGCAGGGCGGCTTCGAGGTGCTGCTGGACGGCGCGTCCATCATGGGCCGGAACCAGATCGCCTACTCGCCGCCGGGCGACATAGTGCAGGAGTTCAAAATCCAGACCGCCAATTGGGATGTTACTTTCGGGTTTTTGCCGGGTGCGGCGCTCAGCATGAGCTTGAAGTCCGGCACCAACACCTTGCACGGCAACCTCTACGACTTTGCTCAGAACCCGGCTTTCGACGCGAACAAGTTCTTCAACAACCTGACCGGCCTTCCCAAGCCGAATCTTCGAATCGATCGTTGGGGCCTGAACGCCACCGGGCCCGTGGTCCTGCCGAAGCTCTACAATGGCCATGACAAGACCTTCTTCATGTATGCCTACGAGGGGATTTGGAGTTTCGACCCCACCCCGCCGGTCGTGGAGAGCGTGCCGACTCCGGCACAGAGGAAAGGGGATTTCTCGGCCCTGCTGGCCGTCGGCCCGCAGTACCAGATTTATGATCCATACTCCGGCGTGGCCTCGGCGGGAGGGCATACCACGCGAACGCCTTTGCCCAATAACATCATTACGCCGAGCCGGATTAACCCGGTCGCGCAGAGAATAATCAATCTGTACGATCCACCCAACCTGCCGGGGACCAAAGACGGCACGAATAACTACACGGCGTATAAGAATGCCCAGGACAATTACTGGAATCACATTGCGCGTATCGACCATATGATCTCCGAAAAGCAGCGGTTCTTCGCCCGCGCTGATTTCACCACCTTGTTCCGCCCCGAGAACAAACGCCATAACAACATGGTGGGCGATATGTTCCTGAAATGGAACCGTGGCGCCGCCCTCGACTACGTCTACGTGTTCTCGCCCTCGACCTTCCTGGACGTGCGAGGCTCTTTCACCGGCTACACCGCCGGGGATCCCCCCTATCAGTCGGGCTGGGACTTGGCCGGCTTGGGTTTTTCGCCCACTTTCATCAACCAGATTGTTCAGAACAACGGCACCTACGGCGTCAAGCTGCCAGACATCAACAACGTCGGGTACTCACCCAATCAGGCCTCCGCGGGGGGCCTCTCGTGGCAAACCTTGACTTGGCGTCACGATTACATTTATGAGGTCGGGGGCAACATGACAAGCATCATCCGGGCGCACACGCTGCGTTATGGCTTGACTGGACGCTTGTATCGCGAGAACTACACGGACCAGGGCAATTCGTCCGGGACTTTCACTTTCGATACGAACTGGACGCGCGGTCCGCTCGATACCTCCGGCGCGGCGCCCCTCGGGCAGAGCATGGCCGACTTCCTGTATGGGCTCCCCACTAGTGGCGGAATCGTGACCCCCTATGCGAACTCGTATGCGGAGCAAAACAAGATCATAGCTCTCTTCTTGCAGGACGATTGGAAAATTACATCGAAGCTCACCGCGAGTTTTGGCCTGCGCTACGAACTGCCGACCGGACTTACAGAGCGGTACAACCGGAGCGTACAGAGCTTCAACCCCACCGCGCCGGACCCGCTTGCGGCCCAAGTCCTGGCAAACTACGCGAAGAACCCGATTACGCAGATTCCGGTCAGCCAATTCAATCCGAACGGCGGCCTGACTTTCCCGGGCGTGAACGGCAACTCTCGGAACTTGTATCCCACTGCTTATAAGAATTTCATGCCCCGTTTGGGCGTTGCCTATCGGCTCACCGACAAGACCGTGATCCGCACGGGTGCGGGGTTCTTCTTCGAACCGATCGGTGTGATCAATGTTCACGCCAACCAGATCGGGTTCTCGGGATCGACCATCATGGTTCCGTCCCTCGACAACGGCCAGAGCTTTGCTGCGAACCTGACCAATCCCTTTCCGGGCGGCATTCTCCAGCCGGTTGCCGGGGTAGCCACCTATTATGGTCAGAGCATTAGTTTCTTCAACCAGAATCTGAAGAATCCCTATAACATGCGTTGGTCCTTCGCGGTGCAACGTGAGTTACCGTGGCGTTCCGTCCTCGAACTTTCCTACGTCGGGAACAAAGCGGTAAGGCTCCGTCTCGCCCGCAATTTGAACACCACACCGGGTCAGTACCTGAGTACCTCGCCGACACGCGATCAGGCAACCATAAACCTCCTGAACTCGCAGGTGGCCAACCCATTCTACCCCCTGCTGCCGAGTACCGGGCTCGGGTCCGCCACGGTCGCCCTTTCCCAGTTACTCTCGCCCTACCCCCAATACGTCGGCGCCGTGAGCGAGGATACCAACCAGGGTAATTCGTGGTATCATGCCCTGGAAGTGCGGGCCGAGAAGCGCATCGCTTCGGGACTTAGCGCGACGCTTTCCTATACCTGGTCGAAGCTGATGGAGGGAATGAACTTCAAGAATGCTTTCGACATCATGCCGGAAAGAGCGATTTCTTCTCAGGACCGAACCAACCACGTCTCCTTGACATTTCTGTATGAGCTGCCCTTTGGCAAGGGGAAACGCTGGGTGAGTTCGAGCAGGCCGTTGAACGGGCTTATTGGCGGCTGGCAGTTGCAGAGTGTGTACGCGATTCAGACTGGACCGCCGATTGGCTTCGGAGATGCGTTGTTCGTTGGAAACCCCAATACCATCCCACTTGGCGGGGACCAGCGAAGCGTGAGCCGTTGGTTCAATACCTCGGGCTTCGTTACGGCGTCCAGCCTAGCGCTGGCCAACAACGTCCAGACGTTTCCCTCGATGTTCAGCTATATCCGTGCAGACGGCCAGAACCAGGCGGATATCTCCTTCCTCAAGAACACGCAGATCAGGGAGAACGTGCGCATGCAGTTCCGCGTCGAAGCAATCAACGCCTTGAATCACCCGCAGTTCTCGCCTCCCAATACCACGCCGACCAGCAGCGCCTTCGGTCAAGTGACTACGGAGTGGTCGTGGCCGCGAGTGATTCAGTTTGGTCTCAAGATCCAGTTTTGAGACTGGCGTCGAGCTTGGCTGGCGAAGGTCGAAGGGCATAGACGGCTGCCGCGAATACCGTGTGGCGTGGTTTGACACGGGAATGATCTTGGACTGCCGCCGGGAATCCATGTGCGCCGCATCTGGCGCCGCGCTCGAGTGTGGTTCGGGGGGCGTGATGGCTTCGGCGATCGGCCTGTTGACCGCTGCCTACGCCTACCTCCCCTGTAGCCTTCACACAGTTCGGTATCAACTGAATCGGCATCGGACCCGCCTGCTTCGCAGCTCGAGAAGACATTTAGTATGGTCCATCGTTGCTCGTCCCATCAAACGCAACGTTTTCGCCGGAAGGATCGATCCTAAGCCAGCATCTGGCGTTTATTAGATCAAGTAAGCCGGTATGTGGAAACTAGATCCGCTTGAATTGGTTCGTCGCCACACGTTCTTAAGGCTTGTGATTCCTCCGCGACTTCGACTATGCTGAATTAGGATCACACACTATGAAACGAAGATACTTCATATACGCCGCCACAGTGATGACGGCTCTCACAATGTCGGTGGCCAGCCGCGCCGCTGACGTTAAGCCACCAGAGCCACGAGTATTCGGAGGCGCGCAGGCGCAGGAAGTCTATCGCGTCTTACTGGACCGTGACGGTCTCCTGCTCGAATCCGTCAACGACATCATCCAGCAGAAGAATATTCAGGACGGCGAGGTTCTCATCTCCGCGGGCTCGGTACAAGAGTGCACCTTCCACTTTGTGGCGACGACCACAATGAAACCGAAGAATGTTTACAAGACCGTCAAGGGGCCTTTCGAGATCTTGGCCGGCATGGGAATTATTGCCGACGGAGAACCGCACATCCATATCGCGCTTTCACACGATGGACAGGGGGGCTTCGGAAACCACTTGGAAAAAGGCTGCCGGGTACTCTACCTCGCCGAACTGACGATAATCAAGTACACAGGACCACCGTTAACCCGAAAGAACAACGAGAACGGCATCTCGCTGTTGCAAGCAAAATAGCCACGGCAGCGTCCTGCGCATTTCCGCAGCGGCATCGCGAACGAGTCAGTATGGGGGCGCCAACCGGGTGTATTCGAAGCCGGCGGGGTCGAGGCCGCGGTCCTTCAGTATGCGCACCCACTCTTCCATGGAATCGCCGATGGCCTCAAGGCGGCGAAGGGGTATCGTCTCGGGAGTGTAGATCTCCAGAGCGACGGTTTTTCCAGCGAACCGGATGCGCTCTACGAGGGTCGGGCGGTCCGGGGAGCGGCCAATGGCCAGCCGAGGGTCCTTAACAGTCGAGGCCGTTATTCCGCCGCAGGGCAGCAAAACAGGCCGCCGCCGCTATGGCTGCGCCCGCATCAGCGCCTCAATCACACCCCAGTAGATCGGGCCTGCCTGGGATTTCGCCCACGCCCGATAGAGCGCCGGATACTGGGCGGGATTGGCGGCCAGTTGCTCCCGCATCCCGGTTTTCATCCCGCCACCATAGGCTCTTTCGAGAAGCGGCGGCTGATCCGGCGGGCGCAGCAGACTGACATGAATCGACATGCTCAGACGATCGGACTGCTGCACGCATGTCACGCCCGGCTCCACCAGCAGGCTGAGGACGGCATCCGCGCCGGCCGGCGTCTGGACCAACTCCACCAGGCCCCGTCCGGAGTCGAAGGCGTAATCCCGGAAGGCCTCCAGGACCAGGGCCTCCGGTTTGACGCCGTTCATGTGCCGCGCCAGGTCGTCCGGACGCATGAAACAGGAACTGAAGAAGGAGGTTCCGGGAGCCCACCTGGCTTCCACCGCCAGGCGCAAATGGGGCTGCGGAAGGAGTTTCAGCACGTTGTCGTGGACGGTGTGAATGATGCCGCCGGAAGGGGAGAGCAGCGCCAGCATATAGGCGTTCCAACCACGCTTGTCGCGGGCGTCCGCCTGGGCGCCTTGGGCGAGCAGCAGGCGGACGGTATCGGCGCGCCCGAACTGCGCGGCCAGCATCAGCGCCGTGCGCCCATCCTGGTCTTTGGCTTCGAGCTCCGCTCCGGCTTTCAGGAGGGCTTGCACGCGTTTGGTGTCGCCCTTTTTCGCCGCGGCCAGCCAATCTTCCGGTGGAACCGCGACCAGGGAAGCGAAGGACAGAAGGAACAGCACCGTGCGTGACACCACAGACCAAACGTAGCACAGCGATTCAGAAATACGGCGACGTATCCAGGTCGAAGCTGTGAGCCATCAGCGGTCGGCTTTCAGCCACACCGGCGCGGCTGATCGCCGATCGCTGAAAGCGTTCGGAAACGGGACCAGGGTCGCCGGCGCATTCGGCGTCCATCGCCTTCCAGCACCACGGAAAGCCGGATCGCTTTCCGTAGCCCGAAAAACCTCCCGAAGCCTACTTCTTGGCGACCTCTTGAATTCTGATGTTGCGGAACAGAACCAGCGCATTCTGATCGTGGAGTTGAAGCCCGATCGGCCCGGTCTTGCTGCGCTTGGGGTCTCCCGGGGATTCCGTCACCAATTCGCCATTCAGTTTCACGCGGATCACATCGTTGCGGGATTCGATATCCAGAGAGTTCCAGTCGAACTGGTTCTCTTTCGGGTTCTTGGCCGGCGCCACATTGTAGAGGCTGCCGGTTGGGTTATGGTCGTCATAGAACTGGATCTGAATCTCGTAGCCCACCTTCGAGGGCCTGGAGCCGGTCGGAATATCCCATTCCTTGGCGCGGGAACCATCGCGAATAGACACGCCGCTGTTGCCCATGTAGCGATTCCAGTATTCGACGTGGAGATCGAACTCGCCGTATTCCTTCTTCGTGTACAGCCACGACTGGCCCTTGGCCTTGCTCAGATTCCGCTGACCCACCACCGTGCCGTCCTTCATCACCGTCCAGGAACCGTCACCGATAATCTCCCAGCCATCCAGCGTCTGTCCGTGAATCAGATTCACCCCTTGCGCGGAGCCCAATGGGGCGCAGGCCGCTACCAGGGCCATCAACCGAAGGCATCGCGCCAATCGGTTCGTTCGAGTGCCGTAAAGCAGCTTCGTCATGCGTGTCGATTCTCCTGTCATACTTTCTCCGGCAGCACGTAGGGCTTCCGGTATTGCCGCGTCAGGAACTTGTCGGCTTCCGCGTCGTTCACGAATTTCTCGGTTTCGGGGTTGAACACCAGCTTGCGGCCCAGACGGTAGGAAATATTCGCCAGGTGGCAGAGGGCCGCCGACCGGTGGCCTTCCAGAATGTCGCAGGCCAGGTCTTCCACTTTTCGGGAACGCACGCACTCCACAAAATTCGCCCAGTGCAGGTAATGGCCCTTCCCGTTCGCGGCCCGGTCGAACTCAACCGGAGGTCCTGGTGTGTACGCCGTCTCGGGAAAAGAAGCGTCTCCGGCACGCTCCGACAGAGCCATCTCCTCGTTCGTCACCCTCGTCTTTCGAGGCGTGAACTTCCCGTTCATGGCTTGCCAGCCGCCCCGGGCGGATGCCAAATACCCTTCCGTGGTGTAAAACGTATTGTCGCCAAGCCCGCGCGGCGCGTACAGGTTGCTCAAGTTGCAGTCGAGTATGCTCCCGTCGGCATATTCGAAACTGGCCGACTGCACGTTGGGCGTCTCCTGATCGGTATCCCAGATGTAGCAGCCTCCGCTGGAGTGGATCTTGACGGGATGCGTAGTCTTGCCCATGCCCCACCGCGCGATGTCGATGTTGTGGATCCCGGTGTTCCCCATGTCGCTGGTGGAAGTGTCCCAGTAGAAATGCCAACCGTAGTGGAACCGGTTGTAGGTGAACGGGATCATGGGCGCCGGGCCCCGGGCTAGATCCCAGTGGACGCCGGCCGGAATCGGAGACTCCTTCGTCCGGCCCATGCTGGCGCGCGCCTTCACAATGTCCACGCTGGCACGGTAGACCTTTCCCATCTTGCCTGCTTGCAGCAGGTTGACCGCGGCGCGCACGCCACTCTCGCTGCGCATGTTCTGCCCGGCCTGCACGATGCGGTTGTACTTGCGCGCCGCCTCCACCATCTTGCGGCCCTCCGCGATGGTGAAAGACACAGGCTTTTCGACGTACACGTCCTTCCCGGCCTGGCAAGCCCAGATGGTCATCGGACCGTGCCAATAACCCGGCGCCGCGATGGAGACGGCGTCCACGTCCTTGCGCTCGAGCACTTTGCGGAAATCGAACTCGGTTTGCGGCCGGTAGCCCTGTAGCTTTTCGACTTCGGCCACCGCCGCCGGGAAGAGGCGCTCATCCGCATCGCACAGCACCGACACGCGGGCGTTCGGAATGATGGCGTAGTTTTGGTAATGCTCCCGCCCCTTGCTGTGAAAACCCACCACCGCGATGTTCACGCGGTCGCTTGGCGGGCCTTGTGCCGCCCAAGACGCATGGATAGCCGGTGCGGCCACAACCGCTCGGCGCAGAAAATCTCGTCTGTTGCTGGAGTCCACTTCCTTTTCCTCCTGATAGACCGATATCTCTAAAAGCCGGGTTTAGCTTGAACTGGTCCTCTTCGTAACTCGATTCTGGGCCGATTCCGAATTCGAAACAAGTTCTCGAACCGTTCTGGACGTCGTTCCGCGACAATGCCCGCGCTGTTTCGGCACGACTTACTGATACCGCAGCAGCTTGACCCGCAGGATTCTGGGGCCGTCACCGGACAACCGCAGTCCGCTGCCGGTCTGGTTTTGGGCGGCCAGTTCGGCGAACCCATAACTGAGCATGATCTCGTCGCCGTTCAGCCGGCGGCCGGGGGTCCAGCGGCCGTCCACGAAGGAGCCTTCATCGATGGAGGCGGGAGCCGCGACCGGGGGCCCCGGTGAGTTTGGAGAGAAGGTGATCAGCAAGCCATCGCCGGCCATAATGTACTCGTCGGGGCCCACGGCAATGAAGAGACCGTAGCCGCGGCTCGGCGCGGGGGGAGCGCCCGGAAATGCGCC
>OCZT010005117.1_pt1 | contig 13135 bp, 12 predicted proteins | sample 1539031 | NCBI WGS metagenome assembly OCZT01 (sample SAMEA3539308, study PRJEB22396) | soil metagenome | biome: tundra; feature: field; material: soil | place: USA | collected 2010-05 | depth 0.15 m | reverse complement strand
GGCCCCCCCGCCGTCCCCTCCTCGCCCTCAGGGTCGCGACCGCCGGCCTCCGCCACCACCGAGCCGGCGGTCGTCTCATGTCCGGCGGTGCCCACGTCCCGCAACCGATTCGTTGCGCCCCGTTGCACGAGGCGCCGCCTGGTGCGAACGACAATTGAGCGGCCGGCTCAAACCGCCGTCGACGCGGTGTGGGAGCAGCAGGGGAATCCACAGTGGGCAACGCGAGGGTGACGCTCCCCGAGGAGCTGCACGACCTGGTCAGGGACGTCGTCGCGGATCTCGAGTCCGCCACCGACAGCCTCAACCTGGGCGGTGCCCAAGCTGCCAAGCGCGCCCTCCGGCGAGATCGCCGCCGGGTCACCCAGGCGACGATCCTCCGGCTGCCCGAGCAGGCGGCGGCGCCTCCGGCTTCCCCGCCGGCGACCTCGGTGCCACCCCCCCCAGCCGCCTCCCGGCCGGCTCCCCCGCTGGCGGCCCCGGCCTTCGAGAGCTCCGTACCGGTCCCCCCCGCCGCTCCGCGGCGGCGCGCCTTCCTGGCCCGGCTGGAGGTCGCCTCGACCGTCCCCAACGTCGCCCTGCCGGCACGGACCCGCCGTCTCCAGGTGGCCTGTCGGCGCGCCTCTCCGCTCGACGCCACCCGCATCTCCCGCATGCTGCGGGTGGCGGTGCCGGCGATCCCGGTGGCCCCGGCCGCGCTCACCTCACCCCCCGCGTGGCTGCTCGCCGCCATGGCGCCGCCCATCCCCGCTCCCCTCCCCGAGGTGCCGACCGCCGCCCAGCCGGAGGCGACCACGGTGATCCTCGCCGGGCGGACGGCACCGATCCCGACCGAGACGGACAGCGCTCCGGCCACCGTAGCTGCCACCACCGTGGCCGCCCCCACTTTGCCCGCCCCCCTCCCCGTCACCCTGCCGGCCACCCTCCCACCGCTCCCGATGGAGGAGCTCCTCCCGGTCTGGCGGGCAGTCGGCGGGCACGTCACCAACCTCCTGATCGCCGCGGCCCTTGGCCTCGTCACGATCTTCTGCTGCATCGTGGTCGGGCTGGTGGTCACCGGGCACCACCTGGAGGAGGTGGTCACCGGGAGCATGCAGCCGGTCATCCCGATCGGGTCCCTGGTCGTGACCGAGAGCCTGCCGGCGGGCCAGCTCCAGGCCGGGGACATCATGGTCTTCCCCGACCCCAACAACACCAAGCTGACCATCGTCCACCGCATCGTCTGGCTGAGCCACGACCAGAGCGGCGACGTGCTGGTCCGGACCAAGGGCGACTACAACGCCCTGCCGGATTCCTGGACCATCAAGCGATCGGCGACCGCCGACGCCGACAAGGTCATCGAGATCCTCCCCGGCGCCGGGACCGCCGCGGGCTACCTCCAGACGATCGGCTTCGCAGGCCTGGTGCTGCTGATCGCCGGAGTCATCGTCTACTACGGGATCCGCAAGGTCCGCCAGATCCTCCGCGAGGACGACCTCGATGAGGACGGACTGGGTGCCGCGGAGCGCCTGACATGAGCTACGACACCCTCGGGATGATCCGGCGCGGCTGGCAGGACGGTGTCGCCACAGTGGCTCCTCACGTCCCCGGCCTCGCCGACCTTGTCGAGCAGCGGCTCGCCGAAGCCATACGTCTTGGCCGGCTCGACGAGGCCGGACTGCTCTCCATCGTCGACGCCGCCACTCAGCTGGCCGCCGACATGGGCGCGGTCGACATCGCCCCAGCGCTCAGCAAGCGGCTGCGCCGCCACGTGTACGAGTACCTTCTCTCCCTCGACGCGGTGAGCAGCTCCGAACGGAACAGGGCCGCCGGACAGGCTCCCACCCCGGGCGACCCGGAGGCGACGAATGGAGCCGGCCGGGCCGCCGGGCTTACCGAGATGCGGTTGGCCGAGGTGGGCACCTCGATTCTCGAATCCAACGGCGGCGGACCTCACCGGTTCCCGCCCGCCTACCCCTTTGCGGAACCGAGCCATCCCCTCACCGAACCCACCTATCCAGATTCCGAGTCGACGTACGCCGACCCCGAGTCCACGTACCCCGAGCCGGAGTTCAGCTACCCCCAACCCGAGGCCCCGTATCCCCTTCCCGAGTCGCCGTACCCCCTCGCGGAGTCCCCCTATCCCCTTCCCGACGTCACGTACCCCCTGCCGGAGGAGGACGGGGCCAGCGGGGCGGGGGAGGACGGCTCCGGATCGTCACCTCCTCAGTTCAGCTTCCACCTCGGCGACCCGGACGACGTGATGGCGACCCGGGCACCGCAACCGGAGCAGGGCGCTCTGGTGGAGCCGGCGGGGCCCCGCGGAGCGTTCAACGCCGATGAGGAGGTCCAAGCACCGGCGGAGGTTCGGGTCCCGCCGAGCCGCCGAGCCTCCTTCTCCGACCCCTCGACCTGGCCAAAGCCGGTGACGCCCACGCTGAGGGGGGCCCGCGATCCGCTCGCAGATGGTCTCCGGGACGAGCTGCTCTCGCCCGACGACCTACCGGTGTCGTCCGCCCCTGACGGGACTCGCTTCCAAGATGTGGGACCCCGGCCCGCGGCTCCCGCCGCTGATCCACCGCACCGGAGCGGGCCGCCCGACGTCGCCAGATGGTCGTCCCCGTGGCCGTCTTCCGAGACGCCGCCGGTCGGACGGCGCGAGGCGCCGGTCACCGGCGCGTCGCCCGCACCGGGGAGCGCGGACTCCGAGCCGGGGACCGGGCCCGCTCACCACGAGGTGCGCGAGGAGTGGCGCGACGCGACCCAGGCATGGCTCCCCGCCAGCCCGTCCAACGGCGGCGGCGCCGCCCCCCCCGAGATCGCAGCGGGGTGGGCGATGCGGCAGCCGGAGGCGGTGGAGCTGCACATGACGCCGGCGGGGGGCGGTGCAGCACCCGCAGCCTCGGCCGATGACGTCCCCGAGCGCGACCTCGTCGCCCTCCGCTCCAGCGTGGACCAAAGGCTGCGGAAGAAGCGGTGCGACGATGTCGCCGCGGTGCTCCAGCAGGCCGCCCAGGAGCTGGGGGGCCAGGCCGTCGCCGAGCTCGCCCTCGACGCGGGCGATCGGTGCCGCAGCCTGGGCAAGCGCAACGCGGCGCTCAACTGCTACCTGGCCGCATCCCGCGCCGACCCGGTCTACGAGCCCCCCCTCGCGCGCCTTGCGGACATCTGCATCGACGACCAGGACATCGATCTGGCGGTGTCTTACCTGGAGCGCATCGCACGTCTCACCCGGCTGCGCGGGGACAACCACGGCGCATTGCGGATCTACCGAAAGATCGCCACCATCGCACCGTATCGGGACGATGTCCTCGAGATGCTGATGCGAGCCCAAACCACCGGTAGGATCGACCCATGAGCGCCCTCGGGGGAAGTGGAGAAGGCGCACTCATCTGTTACCGGACAGTGACATCCAGTTCGCCGGTCTCGGTCACACTCGGGCGACCGACTTCAGCCGCACCCACCTTGTCTCGCACCGCACCCAGCCCGGGGTAATTGCGGCGCGGGTACCAGCAGAGGAAAGCAAGTGGCGATCCCCTCCAACAAGCCTCAGAACCGGATACTCCTCGTTGGCGGCATCATCTTCGCCCTGCTCGCGGGCGTGGTGGTCTTCATCGCCGTCTCCAAGTCGTCGAGCACCCCTCCGGCCCAGCCCGAGACCCCGGTGGTCGTGGCGGAGACGGCCATCACCGCCGGCTCCCAACTCTCGGCGGCCAATCTCACGACTCGCGAGTACCTGAACATCGACCTTCCGACCAACTACTACACGACCACCGCTCAGGTGGTCGGAAAGACGCTCCCGGTCCCCGTCTCGGCGGGGACCCCGATCACCGAGCAGTTGCTGCAAGCCACCACCGGCTCGGGCGGCACCTCGACGCTGACCGCTCCGACCAGCCAACTCCCGATCGCCAACAACGACGTGGCCCTGGCCATCCCGGCTCACGGCGCAACGTCGGACACCACCGTCGATCAGATGACCGTCGGCTACTACATCCTGGCCGGCGACCAGATCGACATCATCGGTGACCTGGGTGGCAGCACGTCGACCAGTCACCAGCTCCAGTACGTCTTCCAGGACATCCCGGTGGTGGCGGTGGGCTACCCGGCAGCCACCACCACCACCCCGTCGGGTGGAACGGCGACGACAACCGCGGCACCGGCTCTGTCGGCGCCCAACTACTTCGTGGTCGAGATGACCAGGGCGCAGGCCGAGGAGATGACCGCGCTGCTGACCGGTGACTACACCGCGGTCGCAGGTGGCAACCCCGCGCTCGTCCTCAAGTACGTGCTCCGCCCGACCAGTGAATACGGCACCACCAACTCGACCGGCGACTTCGTCCCGAAGATCGAGAACATCTCTGGCCCCGACACGACCATTCCGCCCGCAACCGACCAGCCCGTGACCCCCCAGTCGCTGTCCGGGGCGTTCACGAACTCGTGATCCGAGGAGTGCCGAAGGGTACACGGACGTAGGGCACGGCAATGACCGACTTTCTTCCCCTGCTCGCGGCGGTTCTGGTGGCCTGCTTTCTGCTCTGCTGGGTCGCCCTGATCGCGACCCGGAGCCGGACTGAGGCCGACGAGGTTGCCCGGCGGCTGAGCGCCTACATGGGCGGTCAGCGGCCCCCGCAACCCGAGCGGGTCAGGTCCGGGAACCCCCTCCGCGACGCGCTCGACAGCTTCACCGACGCCCTCAGCCCGGTGGTCAACCGAGGCTCCTACGCGGGCAAGCTCGCCGAGGACCTCCAGAAGGCCGGGCTGCGGCTCAAGGCCTCCGAATGGATGCTGATCGTCGCCGGCGTGGGGGTGGTGGTCGGCGCCATCTTCTGGCTGCGCTTCGGCACGGTCTTCGCCTTCATCCCGTGCCCCATCGTCATCTGGATCGCGAGCGGCATCTTCCTCCGCTTCCGTCAGACCCGGCGCACCCGCGCCTTCGAGGGTCAGCTCGGAGACACGATCATCCTGCTCAGCAACGCGCTCAAGGCCGGTCTCTCCTTTGCCCAGGCCATGAACACGGTGGCGAAGAACGCGTCGCCACCTATCTCCGAGGAGTTTGGCCGCGCCACCCGCGAGATCGCGCTCGGCATCCCCGTCGACGACGCTCTCCAGCACATGGTGCAGCGCAACAAGTCCGAGGACTTCGACCTGATGGTCACCGCGGTGCAGATCCAGCGCGTGGTCGGAGGCAACCTGGCGGAGATCCTCGACACCATCGCCTACACGATTCGCGAGCGGGTGCGCATTCACGGTGAGATCCGGACCATCACGGCGCAGGCGCGGATGTCCGGCACGATCATCACGCTCCTCCCGGTCGGTCTCTCCCTCTTCCTCTTCTTCGTGGAGCCGTCTTACTTCGCCCCGATGGTCAAGGAGACCCTCGGCTGGGTGATGCTGGCCTTGGGTTCCCTGAGCATCTTGGTCGGGATGGCGATCATCCAGAAGATCGTGAGGATCCAGGTGTGATCGCCTACGTCGCCGGCGCACTGGCAGCCTGCTCGGTCGCCCTGCTGGCGCTCTGGCTCCGTCAGGCCCAGTCGCCCCAGGCGGACCTCCTGGAAGCCCGCCTCGCCCAGTTCACCGAGTCCGGACGCGCCGTCCAGAGCCTGGCCGAGGTGGAGATGACCCTGCCGTTCTTCGAGCGGGTCTTCCGGCCCACCCTGGATCGCTGGGGACGTCGTCTGACCGCCCGGAACAACCAGCTGCGCACCCAGGCCCTGCAGGAGAAGCTCAACCTGGCCGGGAGACCCTGGGGGCTCACCGTGGGCGGCTTCCTTGTCCTGCGCATCATCGGCATCATCCTGGTCGGCTTCTTCGGGCTCGCCCTGGCCGCCCTGCTCCAGATGCAGATTCCCCAGCTCCTGCTGGGTCCGGCGGCCGGCCTCGTCATCGGCTACCTGCTCCCGGACGCCACCCTCTCCCGCCGGATCAGGGCCAGGCAGAAGGAGATCCTGCTGGCACTGCCCTCGGCACTCGACCTCCTCACGATCAGTGTCGAGGCCGGGCTCGGCTTCGACGCCGCCCTGGGCCGGGTCTGCGACAAGTACCACAATGCTCTCGCCTCCGAGTTCAACCAGGTGCTCAACGAGATCCGCCTGGGACGCCCGCGCATCGAGGCGCTCGACGACATGGCGAGGCGCAACAAGGTGGATGAGCTGAACGGCTTCATCCAGGCGATCATCCAGTCGGAGCAGCTGGGCGTCGGCATCGCCAACGTGCTGCGCATCCAGTCCGAGGAGATCAGGCGGCGCCGCCGCCAGCGGGCCGAGGAAACCGGTCAGAAGGCCCCGTTGAAGATGCTCTTCCCGATGGCCTGCTGCATCTTCCCCACCCTCTTCGTCGTCCTTCTCGGCCCCGCCGCCCTGCAGGTTCTCCAGGAGTTCGGGGTCAAGTGAGCCCGGACCGGACGCCCGGGGTCGATCCCGGCGGCCGGAGTGGTCAACCGGAGCGGATGGTCTCCAGGACCGCGATCGCCCCGGCGAGGCGGCGGTCGAAGCGGATGCGCCAGCGTTCGCGGAGCACCGGGCTCGAGCGATAGACGGCGGGGCCCGGCAGCTGGTCGCGGCGCAGCAGGTCCGCCAGGTGCGCGAGGTCGGGTTCGAGCTCGGTCAGTCCCAGCCGCGCGACCACGTGGACCGCCGCCCCGACCCTCAGCAGCTCGCCTGACACCAGCCAGTCGTGGACGGCTGCGACGATGCCCTCATGACCGTCCTCGGCAAGGGCACGCGTGTAGACGAGGAGATCCGCCTCCAGGGCGTCGGCAGCGTCCTCCAGGCGGCGCTCGAAGGCGGCCAGCACGGCGTCCCTGGCACCTTGGTGGGCCAGCACGGCAGCGAGGCCAGGGGCGGCCCGCCCGAGGAGCAGCTTCTCGAAGGGCGTGAACTCCACGTAGCCGATGCGATCCGCGGCGATCGAGACGATCCAGGGACTGCCGTCGGCCCGGAGCAGGCAGAGGTTCTCCGGAAGACCCGGCTGGCGCCAGGCGAAGAGCCCCGACACCTCGCCGAGCACGTCGATGCACGCCTGGCTGAACTCGTAGCGGAGGAGCCGGACGTGGCCGCTCCGGCTCTCGGAGCGAAGCTGGGTGGCCAGACGGTCGACGATCTCCTGGCCGCCGGGGTCGAGGTCGCGGTTGGTGTCGAGGCTCAGCACCGCGGTATCGCACTGGGCGCGGGCACAGACGAGCATGGCTCGGTAGTCATCGCCGGTGGGTTCGTCGACAAGGTCGTATGTTTTGCGACCGGAGACGTCGACACCGCTGAGGCGGGCGATGAAGCTCCTTTCCATGCTCGTGACCGGGCTCCTCGAGAATGGCATGTCCGGCGACCTGGCCGCGATGGTACCAGGGGCCGAGCCGATACACAGCCACCTCGACGCCTGGAGCCTCGCCATGGCCACCCAGCCACATGGCCGTCACAGATTCATTGGCTCCCGGTCGGAGGCTGGCCGGCCGTGCTAAGTTCGCGCGTGCCGTGCCAGGGTACGGGCTCAACGAGGCCCTTGCCGACTTAATCCTCGTCCTGATCGTGGGCGTCAACTGCTTCGTCGGTTGGCGCTGCGGTCTGGTCCGCCGTGCCATCGCCTGTGCCGCGGTCTACGCCGGCATCCTGGCCGCCTACTACGTGGGCGACCCCCTGGCCGGGACGCTCGGGGACGCCAACCTGACCGGCAACGCCTGGGCGTTCATCGCCGTGTTCGGGGTGGCAGTGGTGATGATCGAGATCCTCGCCGCGCTCTACTCCGACCTGATCAAGAGAACCATCACCGTCATGTTCGACCGCGTCGCCGGGCTCGCGGCCGGGCTCGTGGTCGGGGTGCTCGAGCTGGGAGTGGTCCTCCTGGTGATCCAGGCGGTCGCGGGCGCTCCCCCGTCAACCGCCAACGTCTCCTCGGCGGCCCGAGCCACCCCGGCCATCGCCGTGGACCACGGCGTCCTGACACAGGTCGTCGTCGATCTGGAACCGGGGATACAAAGGCTGCTCAGCCCCGCCATCCCCAGCAACATCGAGAATCGCCTGGACCAGTACTCCGCCGGCTGATCCGGAGGATCGCGGAGGGTGCTGTCAGGCGGGCACGGGCTGGTCGGACCCGAAGAAGGAACGCACCACCGACCCCAGCCCGACCAGGTTGAACGGCTTGGTGATGAGGTGGTTGGCCCCCGCGAGGCGGGCGCGCTCCACGTCGTCGTCGCCGGAGAGAGCGCTGAACATCAGGACGGGGATGTCGGCGGTGACCGGGTTGCCACGGATCCGCCGGCAGGCCTCCAACCCGTCCATCCCGGGCATCATGATGTCGAGGATGATCAGATCGGGGCGTTGGGCGTCGACCTCCCGGAGACCCTCCTCGCCGTTGGAGGCCGTCCTCACCTCATAGCCCTCGATCCCCAGGTACATCTCGACGATGTGCAGCAGCCGGGGATCGTCATCCACGACGAGGATGCGTCGCTGGCTCACAGGAGCGGCTCCAGGTGAGGCGCGGGTGGTGCGGGACGGATGGTCGACATCACTCTTTGTGGGGATGATTCTGGACGCTTGGCACCCGCAGCGGTGCTGGCGGCCATCAGGATAATGGAGGAGGGTGCTCTTCTGACCATCACGGACGCTGAAGCACCGGCTCCGCGGCATCGCGGACCCCCGCGACGACCGGCCCGTGGTATCCCTCGCGCTCCATTCCTCGGTGGATGATGCCGAGAAGGCGGCGATTGAAGTCCTTGCGTCGCTGAGCATCGACCTCGGGCGGCGGCATGGAGCCGTGGAGCCGCTGGACGATCCAGGGCGGGGTGAGGCGATCCACGATCCCCGCATTGACCCGGACCGCGACCTCGGCGTCCGCGCACTCCTCGACGAGGAGCGCGATCCGGAGGCTCTGCCCGGAGTGGTCCACCAGCTTCCAAGCCCGCTCCCAGGCGCGGCGCCGGTCGCAGCCGATGAAGACCAGGTAGACGGGGTCGGTCACCAGCCGTACGCGGTCATCGCTCACCTCGGGGAGGAGCAGCTGCCGGATGTCGGCATCGACCTCCCGGGCCACCCAGCTGACCAGGGAGGGCGCGCGCGTCTCCAGGTCGGGCATCGGTGCGGTGTGGCCGACGTAGCCGACGGGCAGGGCACTGACCACGCCCGCGTGCCGGCGGCAATACACTCGCCCGTCGATGACGAGACGATGGTCGGGGCACCACGCCGTCCGGCAGTCGTGACCACGGCGATCCACGTACTCGCAGGCCAGACCGGTTGTCCTCCCGCATCCCGGCTGGGTGCAGGGCTGGTCCCCGGCCAGGTCCCCAAGGAGGGCGGCGCCGCGCTCGGATCCGACCCCGGAGATGGTGACGGGCTGTCTCGACCTGCTCCACGAGGCCATGACGGTGACCTTAGCACCGGCCGGCGACCTCACCCGACGCCTTCACCGAGCCGTTGAAGCCGGTGCCCCAGGCGGGGTTTCGGCGCTCCCCGGAGGCCCCCGGAAGATGTCGGATCGCTTGTTACCGTCCCTTCGCACTTCACGCATGCCAGGAGGGAGCAATCAGAGCATAGTTCGCAAGAGCCGCCACCACGGCGGCCACTCTAGGTATCACAAGGAGGTGAAATAGCCAAAATGCTGAGCAACCTTTATCAGCGCCTTCGTGGGCTCATGGTCCGCAAGACTGAGCTCGAAGAGAAGGAGAAGGGGCAGGGTATGGTTGAGTACGCCCTGATCCTCGTCCTCATCGCCATCGTCGTCATCGTCATCCTGACGGTCGTTGGCCACCAGGTCAACAACATCTTCTCGAACATCAGCAACACCCTGGGCACGTAATCCACCAGGGCACTTGCCGAAAAGGGGAGCCGCGCCTGCGGCTCCCCTTTTTCATTTGCCCGGCTGAAGGGCCGCGGGCTGCCGGATTCGGTGCTTTCGACGTACCATGCCGCCAATGCAGTACGGTCCCTCGGGCGGCGCCGTGCGAGTGGTCATCGCCAGCGACGCGCCCCAGGCGGTGGCCGAGCTGGACAAGCTCGCCGGCTATGCCGATCAGGTGAACCTGGTCGGCTTCATCCGCCATTCCGCCGATCTCGACGAGGACCTCGACGCGCTCGGGCCCGACCTGATCCTCCTCTACACCGGCTTTGGCGGCCTCGACACGGTGAGCCTGGCGGCGGACCTGGCCTCCCGATCGGCCCTGCTCCGGGTCATGGTCGTGGTCGATCCGGCGGACGAGCCGTTCATCACCCGGCTCGAGGACGTCGGCGCCGCCACCGTGCCTGCGGACGCCAGCCCGGTGGCCCTGGTCACGGCGATCCGCGGCGCTGCGGCGACCGGGCCTCCCCCACTCGAGTTGATCGTGCCCCCGGCGGCCTCCTGGCCCGGGATGGACGCCACCATCGTCTCCCCCGAAGTGCCGCTGGCTGATCCGTTCGCGTGGGACACGCCGGGGATGCTCGCCGCCCCGCCCCCGGCGGTCAGCGAGCCTCCTCCGGGAGCTCCCATCAGCGAGTCGCCCGCGTGGGCGGAGCGGGCCCCTGCCGCCGAACCCACGGACGCCACCGGGGGGGTGGAGCAGCCCCCTCCCGCCAGCCCCACCGGCACCACCGCGTGGCCAGAGCGGCTCCCTGGCGCCACCACCACCGCCTTGACCGAGCCGGCCGCGCCGGAGGTGGCCTTCCCCAGCTCCGTGCCGGTCTTCCAGCTGGACACCGCCGCCTTTGAGCCACCCCCGGCCGGCGACCCCGGGTCGGGGCCGGAATGGCCCGGCGTCCCGGTGGCGGTCGCGGCCTCACCGCCGGCCGCCGCGGAACCGGAGCCGGAGCCGATCGAGCCGGTGCGCCCGCGACCGGTTCGCCACCGGTCACGTGACCACGCCGAACTGGTCGTGGTCTTCTCCGGCAAGGGTGGGGTGGGCAAGTCCCTGATCGCCACCAACCTCGCGGTGGCCCTCGCCGCCGACGGAGAGCGGTCTGCGATCGTCGACCTCGACCTTCAGTTCGGCGATGTGGGCGTGATGCTCCATGCCGAGAGCCACCCGACGGCCATCGACGCCCTTGCCCAGCAGGGCGAGCAGGTCGACGCCGAGTTCATCGAGGAGGTCATGGCCAGCGGGCCCGAGGGGGTGCGCGCCCTGCTTGCACCGGCCAGTCCGGAGTTCGCCGATCTCGTCAACACCGCCAACCTGCGTGCCATCCTGCGGGAGCTGGCCAAGGAGTACGACCACATCGTCGTGGACACCCCGTCTCACCTCGAAGAACGCAACCTGGAGGCCATCGAGATGGCCGATCAGATCGTCGTCGTCACCAGCTTCAACTTAGCCGCCATCAAGGACACCAAGGTCACCCTCAAGCTGCTCCAGTCTCTGGGCGTCGACCGGGACAAAATCTGCGTGGTCCTCAATCAGACCCGGGCCAAGGTCAGCTTCCAGCGTTCAGAGGTCGAGGAGAGCCTCCGGTTCCGGGTGCTCACGGTGCTCCCCTTCGAGCCGCGGTTGGACGACTTCATCGACAACGGGCAGCAGATCGTCACCGCCGAGCCGAAGGCGGAGTTCAGCCGGCAATTCCGCCTGCTCGTGGATCACATCGAGGGGGGCGAGGATGACACCTCGGCGAAGGAGCCGGACCGGGCCCGAGCCCGGGTCAACCGCCGGCGATTCTCACTCGGGCGCGGCTGAGGGACACGCCATGATCCGCGTCCTCCTTGCCGACGAATCGGCCCGCATCATCGAGAACCTGAGCAAGCGCCTCGGCCAGGAGGAGGACCTGACGGTCTGTGCGATCGCCGGGGACGGTGACACGGCCCTCCAAGAGGCACTGCGCACCCAGCCCGAGGTGGCCGTGGTGGACGCCGGGCTCCCCGGCATGGACGGCATCCAGACCACCGAGATGCTGGTGCAGTACCTGCCCAACACGGGCGTGATCCTGCTCTCCATGGAGGCCGAGAACGAGGCCTTCCGGCGCGCCATGCTGGCCGGGGCCCGTGAGTTCCTTCAGAAGCCCTTCAGCGGCGACGAGCTGGTGGCCGCCATCCGCCGCGTGCACGCCTATGGGATCCGGAAGGGGACCCCGGCGTCCTCGCCGGCCACCGGCGCCGGCGCCGGCGGCGCACCCGCACCCGGGGGCAAGCTCTTCACCGTGGTCAGTGCCAAGGGCGGGGTGGGGAAATCGGCGATCGCCGCCAACCTCGCCGTCTCGCTCGGCCGCGCCTGCCGGGTGGCCCTGGTGGACTGCTCGCTGCAGTTCGGCGACATCGGCATCCTCCTGGACGTCACAGCCGAGCGCACCATCGCCGACCTGGCGGCCAACAACGCGGTGGCGGATCACGACGTGGTCGAGGAGGTGATGGTGGACGGGCCCGGCGGCGTGCGGGTGCTGGCCGCGCCCGTCAGACCCGAGCTGGCCGACTACGTCACCACCCAGCACCTGCGGGCCCTGATGGAGCAGCTGCGGCGCACCTACGACTGCATCGTGGTCGACACCGCCACCCACCTCAGTGAGATCAGCCTGGATCTCGTTGAGATGGCCGACAAGGTCCTGGTGATCACCGACCTGAGCGCCACCGGAGTGAAGAACGCCCGCCTGCTCCAGACGGTCATGGGGGTGCTCAAGGTCGACCCGGGACGCTTCGTGCTGGTGGTCAACCACCGGGACGGGGCCGGCGAGCTGGAGCGTGGGTACGTCGAGACTGTCCTGAAGACCGCGGCGACCGTCGAGATCCCGTACGACCCGAACGTCGTCGCGACCTCGATCGCCCGCGGTGTGCCCTTCGTCCTCTCCCAGCCTCAGAGTCAGCCGGCGCTCCGCATCGCCGGACTGGCCGACCTCCTCGCCCCCACTTCGGCGGGGCACGCCCGTCCGGACGCCGACCCGGCGCCGCTCGATCCCGCGAGCCCCAAGCGGCGACGACGGCTTGGCATCGGCCGCGCCCGGTCCGACCAGGCAGCCGCCTCGGACTGACCCGTCAGCGGCCGAAGATCCCGCGACGGCGCTTCTTGTCGCCGCCGGCCAGCGCCGCCTGCTCCTGGGGGACCAGCCGGAAGACGAGCTCGCGGATCGCCCGGCTGATCTCCGCCTCCGGCTGCGTCTCCACGAACGGCTTGCCCTGGTTCCAGGCGTCGGACACCGCCTTCGGGTCGTGGGGGATCTGGACCGTCACCGGCACCCGCAGGTACTGCTCGGTGGCCTCCTTGTTGAAGTCGGAGTAGCCG
>OCZT010005116.1_pt1 | contig 13136 bp, 12 predicted proteins | sample 1539031 | NCBI WGS metagenome assembly OCZT01 (sample SAMEA3539308, study PRJEB22396) | soil metagenome | biome: tundra; feature: field; material: soil | place: USA | collected 2010-05 | depth 0.15 m | reverse complement strand
CTGGGCCATTGACAGTGCGCAAGCGGCCGAGTTGGCGCTACGTTGTGAGGCGGCCGCGCTGCAGACCAGCAAGCACATTACCAACAGCGAAGGCGCTAGCGTATCGGCCCAACAGGCACATTTTTTCAGTGCCCACACGCACGGATTTCGCGGAGGCTATGCCAGTTCGCGTCATTCATTTTCAGTCTCCCCGATCGCCGGCAAAGGCGCAGGCATGCAACGCGACGCGTGGTACAGCTCGATGCGCAATGCCGAGGAACTGGCCTCTCCCGAGAGCGTGGGGCGCTACGCCGCGCAGCGGGCATTGAGCCGCTTGAAGTCGCGCAAGATTGCCACGACGCAGTGCCCGGTGTTGTTCGAGTCGCCGCTGGCTGCGGGCCTGCTGGGCAGCGTGGTGCAGGCACTGAGTGGCGGCGCGCTCTATCGCAAGAGTTCGTTCCTGCTCGATTCGCTGGGCAAGCGCGTATTGCCCCAACATATCGACATCACGGAAGATCCCTTTATTCGGCGCGGCAAAGGCAGCTCACCGTTTGACGACGAGGGCGTCAAAGTCAAGGCGCGAAAAGTGGTGGACGCGGGTCGCGTGCAGGGCTATTTTTTGAGCAGTTATTCGGCTCGCAAACTGAACATGCAGACCACGGGCAACGCCGGAGGTTCGCACAATCTGGTGCTCAGTTCGCGCCATACAAAGAAGAGCGATACCCTGGATGAAATGTTGCGCAAATTGGGCACCGGTCTGTTCGTCACCGAGCTTATGGGTCAAGGGGTGAACTACGTCACCGGAGACTACTCCCGCGGGGCCAGCGGCTTCTGGGTGGAGAACGGTCAGATCGCCTATCCCGTGCATGAAATCACCATTGCAGGCAACATGCAAGCCATGCTCAAAGGCATTCTGGCCGTCGGCGCCGATACCTACAACTACGGCTCAAAAACTGTAGGCTCGATCCTGCTGGATCGGATGATGCTGGCGGGGAGCTAAGTGATGTGCGTGCGCCGGCGCTCTTCGGAGACGAATTCTTCGAGATCGGGGTCCAGCGCACTGCGTGCCGTGATCAGGCCCACGGGCTTGCCGTCCACCACCACGGGAACGTGCCGATAGCCGTTTTCGTGCATGAGCAGCAAGGCATAGCCAAAGCTCTTGTCAGGGTCGGCGGTCTGGGGTGAGGGCGTCATCACGTCGGCCAGGTGCGTCGTGTGCACGTCCAGTCCGCGAGCAATCACGCGGAACACCGCGTCGCGTTCGGTGAAAATCCCGACCAGCAGTTCTTCGCGAACCACCAACACTGCGCTCATTTTCTTGTGAGCCATCAGTTTGGCCGCTTGGCTGACGGTGGTTTCGGGTGCGGAAATGACAATATTCCTGCGTTCCATCACCGTCTTGATGCGCTGACTGAACATGCTGTCCTCCGGCCGTTGAATTGAGTTGCAGGGTTCGCTGTGAACTCTGCGCAATAGATTTTGTCGTCATGGTAGTGGCTGCTACCGGGTCGACATTAATCTGGATCAATGCAGATCAAAGTATCCGTCGCGAACAGCTTGACGGAGCCCCAAGTTTGATCAAGCTGGAGCGAATACCGTTTACAACAAGGCGCGATCGAAATCCGTCATTGATGCTTCTTTGACCTCGTAGAGGTCGTCGTCTGTGAGCGAAGCCAGAAGAGTTTTCATTTTCTCCTCCTGGACCTTGGCGGGTGCACTGACAGGTTTGCTACCGGATAGATGGGCTGTCGGCTTGGCAGCGGTCGAGTTTGGGTGGGGTGACGGCGCCAAGATTGGCTGGACGTGGATGGGTGCAGTGGTTTGGGCCGTGACAGGAGTCGCCGCCACGCCCCCGTTTGCCAGGACCGAAGTCATCCGTGCCTTCAACCATTGGGGTTCAATCACGGATTCTGCAAAGGGCAAGCGCTTGGCCTCGATACTGAAATTCAGCACCATGTGCAGAGATTTCGGTTTCATGCACAGAGCGACCTCCACCCGCCGGGACAGGAACAGTCGCAGAGCCAAAGCGTCCACAGGAGTGACGCGGAGTTGTTCCGGTATTTGAAGGCTTACCAGCCAACCGGCTCGGTTCCTGCTGTTTTTTAGCTCAAACACGTTACCGCCCGCGTTCAGGCCAATCTCCTTCAGCGACATGGCACAAACCTGCGCGATCCGGCGGGACAGCGTTTTTTTTGAAAGAAACCAATAACCAACGCGCTTGAACAGCTTAGACATACGGACTCTGCAGTGATCTAGACAGGAAAAGGGGGACGACCTAGATCGCAAGCGTACTCCATTGGAACCGGTCGCCGCCAGTTCCAAAATGAGGCAAACCCTGCGGAAATCGCCAAAATATTGAAATTTTTAAAAGTAGGCCTAAATTCGCCGTCAATTCTGCCGTTAACGAATAAGGAACGCTGGTATAGCGACGCGATTGCGTCAACCATTTGGAGGCCACCATGCAAGTCAATTCTGTCGATCGATCACCAAATTGGACCCCAACGGGTGCGAATTTGTACTCGACTGGGGCATCTCGGCCAACCCCAAGCGGTACCCCGGCGGCGGTGACCAAGGCGAGTACAGACGCTGCGGCTACATCGGCGCCCGCGTCAACGTCGGTGCCCACGCCCGCACCGGGTGCGGCTTCTCCCAGCATGGAGTCCGCCGATTACGGCATGACGATCAAGCTGCCGACGGTCGAAAAACCCCAGACGCCACCGGCCAAACCGGTCTATATGAGGCTTATTGACAATCTTCAGGCTATGTGGCGCGCCAGCGGCAATGCGGTCGATGTGGTGGCCGAAGCCAGTAAGGCGGCAGCTCCTGCCACCCACGTTCAGGGACCGTTGGTTTATCCTGATCCCAAGACAAAAAAAGTCTCCAATAACTAACTTTCATGTTTGGTGCGCACTGCGCCCCAAACCCAAGAAAGTTCGTTCTTTCACGTTAGCGGCCTGACGCCGCCTCGAAGGAGTTGCAGTAAGTCGAGCGCTGCTTAAAGTTGGCCTTCGGTCAAGGTGTCGAGTTGGAACTTTCCGCTCTTATCCCATAGCCAGGTATCGGTGTAGGTAACGCGTCCCAGATGCACGGGCGCCGGGTACGGAGCGGCCTGGCGCACGGTGCGCTCGATCTCAGCAACAACCTCGGGCGCGTGACTGGGTCGGCGCATCCAACTGGTTGAAACGACGTTGCCCCGACCATCTACTTCCACTTGTAGTACGCCCACTGCGTAAAGCAGCGGCGGCATCTTGCCGTGGTAAATGCGGTTTGCGTTGAGGCTGTACAAATGGCTGGCGGCGTCGCGTCTATATTCGCGTGCGTTTTGTGCCGCAGATGTTTTCCCCACAGGTTGCGCCACCGGCGCTGGAGCAGGGACTGGTCGTGGGACCGCGACCGCGGGGGCGGGCGCTGGAGGCGGTGGTGGTGGCACCACCGGAGCTGGTTTGGGCGGACTGGCGCAGCCAGCGACCAGCGCCGCAATCGCTGCACACGTACCGGTTAGTCGGGTGGCGCGGTGGGTCAATAAGCCATGCATCATTCATCTCCTCCTGGGTAGGTGGAGCGCACTCGTGCTCAATTCATAGAGTCAAAGTGAGGTGTCCACGTTGCAGGCATACTGTGCCGTAAATTGTGGCACGGTAAGGGTCAAGACCCATTTTTAAGGTATCGATTTGTGAGCTTGGTGCATGAGTTTGTAGAGCATTTGAAGTGCGAAGACGCGGTGCTGGTGTGGGTGGTATCGGCCGAAGGCTCCGTGCCACGCGACGCCGGTGCCTGGATGGCCGTGTTTGAGCAAACGAGCATCAATACCGTTGGCGGAGGGCATCTGGAATATCAGGCGCTGGACCACGCCCGCGCTTGTCTTCGAGGACAGACACATGCATCGATTGTTCGCTACCCGCTGGGCCCTGCACTGGGTCAATGCTGCGGTGGTGTGGTGCAACTGCAGTTCGAGCGCGTCGGTGCCGCCGATGTGCCAAAGCTGTTGCAGCGTCTGGCACCCGTGCTGCAGCCGGTGGCTTTGTTTGGTGGCGGTCACGTAGGCAAGGCGCTGGTGCAAGTGCTGGCTCGACTGCCTTTTGTCATCACTTGGGTCGACAGTCGAGATGAGATATTTCCAGATAACTTGTCACCGAACGTGGGCTGCGAATACTCCGACCCGGTGCCGTCGGCCGTGCGCGATCTGGTGTCTGGCAGTCAGGTGCTGATCATGAGTTTCAGCCATGCCGAGGATATGGACGTGGTTGCGGCCTGCCTGCAACGACAGCGCGAGCGTGGTGATCTGCCTTACATCGGACTCATCGGCAGCCAAAGCAAGTGGGCGAGCTTTCGTCATCGTCTGCAGGAACGGGGTTTCACCGAGCAGGAATTGGCGCATGTCACCTGTCCTATTGGTATCCCCGGTATCACGCGCAAAGAACCCGAAGTGATCGCCGTGGCGGTGGCGGCACAACTCTTGCAAGGTGTTTGAGCATGGAAAGTTATCTTCTCGACTGGGCTAGTCTTCTGCTGCGCTGGGTACACGTGATCACGGCCATCGCCTGGATCGGTTCGTCCTTTTACTTTGTCTTTCTGGACAACAACCTGATCAAACCGAAGTCGCCGGACTTGCTGGAAAAAGGCGTGGACGGCGCCCTGTGGGCGGTGCACGGCGGCGGGTTTTACAACCCGCAGAAGTACCTCGTTGCGCCAAAAAAAATCCACACCGAGCTGCATTGGTTTTATTGGGAGAGCTACTCCACTTGGCTCAGCGGCTTTGCGCTGTTTACCCTGTCGTATTTGTGGAGCGCGGGTACCTATCTGGTGGATAAGTCGCTGCTGGATTGGTCACCCGCCGCAGCGATCGCGTCAGCGCTCGGTTTTCTGATTGCGTTCTGGCTCGCCTACGACCTGATTTGCCAGCGTTTCGGCTTCAAGAAAAATGGCGACGCCATCGTGGGTGCTCTGGTCTTCGCCGTGATCTGCGTTGCCGCATGGGCAGCGTGTCATTTGTTCGCGGGGCGAGCGGCTTTTCTGCTGATGGGCGCCATGATCGCCACCGCCATGAGCGCCAATGTGTTCTTCTGGATCATTCCGGGCCAGCGCAAGGTGATGGCGCAAATGAAGGCCAGCTTGCCCGTGGACCCGACGCACGGAAAACGCGCCAAGCAGCGTAGCGTGCACAACACTTATTTCACGCTGCCGGTGTTGTTTGCGATGCTGAGCAACCACTACAGCTTCACCTACAGTCATCCGCAGAACTGGCTGATCCTGATTCTGATGATGCTTGCGGGTGCGCTGATACGGCAGTTTTTTGTCATGCGCCACGGCTTCAAATTGGGGCGCAACCCGAACCCACTGCGCTACGCCGTGGCGGGAGTGTTGTTGATTGTCGGGGTGCTGGTCTGGCTAAAGCCAGAGGCGGTGTCGAACAATTCAAATGCGGCAATCGGGAATGCAGCGCCACAAGTCGCAGGTGCTACGGTCGGGTTCAAAACCATACAAGCGGTGCTGGAACAGCGCTGCACGTTGTGCCACGGTGCCGTGGTGCAAATGAAGAACGTGCGCCTGGATTCACCCGAGAGAATCAAGCAGCACGCCCAGGCGCTGTATCAGCAGGCGGTGGTGAACAAGATCATGCCCATGAACAACGCTACCGGCATCACCGAAGCCGAACGTGCGCTGCTGGGACAGTGGTTTTTGGCGGGCGCCAAGACGCAGTAAGCCTCTATTGCATGGGTTATGCCTTGGCACTTGCGACCAGTTGTACTGCCAACGCATTGTGACGTTCGATCAACGGCCCCAGTTCCACAGTGGTGAGTTGACCCTGACGCACCACCACGCGGCCATTCACGATGGTGTAGGCAGCTTGTGGGCTGGCGCACAGCAGCAGGGCGCCGACGGGATCGTGCACCGCGCCGCCGGCGAAGGCCAGAGTGTTCAAGTCAAACAGCGCCAGATCGGCGCACATGCCCGGCGCCAGATGACCGATGTCGCTGCGGCCTAACACCTGTGCACCGCCGCGTGTTGCCAGGATCAGCGCATCGCGTGCTGTCATTTCTGCTGGCCCCAAGTCGCAGCCAAAAAAGCTGCGGCCATCGGCGTGCTTCTCGGGTGCCTGCAAGGCTCGTCCCACGCGTGCCAACAACAGTGCCTGGCGCGCTTCGTTCACCATTTGCGCGCCGTCGTTGCTGGCGCTGCCGTCGACACCCAGCGCCACCGGAACGCCCGCATCCAGCATCTTGCGAATCGGAGCAATACCCGAAGCCAGGCGCATATTGCTGCACGGGCAATGCGCCACGCCGGTTCGGGTGGCGGCAAACAGGCTGATGCCGGCATCGTCGAGCTTGACGCAGTGTGCGTGCCACACGTCGTCTCCCAGCCAGCCCAGATCCTGCGCGTATTCGGTGGGTGTGCAGTTGAATTTTTCGCGTGTGTAGGCCAGATCGTGGTCGTTCTCCGCCAGATGGGTGTGCAGACGCACTTTGAATGTGCGCGCCAGTGCGGCGGATTCGCGCATCAGATCCTGACTCACGCTAAAGGGCGAGCAGGGCGCAACCGCGACATTGAGCATGGAACCAAAAGACGCGTCGTGGTAGCACTCGATCAGGCGCTGCGTGTCCTTGAGGATGAAGTCCTCGCGCTCCACCACCCGGTCCGGCGGCAGACCTCCCAGTGACTGGCCCACGCTCATGCTGCCGCGGGTGGCGACAAAGCGTAGCCCGGTGGCACGCGCTGCGGCGATGCTGTCGTCCAGACGCACGCCATTGGGGTAAATGTAGAGATGGTCGCTGCTGGTGCTGCAACCGCTGAGCAGCAGTTCTGCCATCGCAATCTGGTGCGAAACAAACACCATTTCCGGCGTGAGTCCGGCCCAGATCGGGTACAGGCCGCGCAGCCAACTGAATAGCTCGGCGTTCTGAACTTGCGGCACAGCACGGGTCAGACTTTGCACCATGTGATGATGCGTGTTGACCAGGCCCGGGATCACGAGGTGATTGCGCGCGTCAACGACGTCGTCTGCGGTTTGCGGCAATTCGGCGGCTGGGCCGACGGCCTCGATCAGCTTGTCGCGGACGAAGACCGAGGCGTCGCGCAACTCGGTTTGGTGGGTATCGAAGGTGGCAACGCAGCGCGCGTTTCGGATCAGCAAGGTGGGCATGGAAGTATTGGGGTCGGATGAACGATGTTGGCTTTATAGCGCAACCTCGTGTAGATACCCGAAGGCTTCTTGATATCGCTCAAAGTCATAAACGTGAAAGCACGGCAAAGTGCGCAGCATGCCGCGTATTGCCAGTATTCAGTCTTCAGCCGAGTCACAGGAAGTCGGTGCGGCACAGGTGTTGCTGCGTCGCTCTGCACCCACGAATTGGGTGTTGCATCTTGATCGCGGACGTGTCGCGCTGGGGCTGTTGGTTGGCGACAAACTGGAACACCAATTTGGCGTCGTCGAAGGTCCATCCTGGTTGGAGGCGACTGCAGCGGTTTTGAATCTTCCGAGTGCCGTCGACGCGGTGGCTCAGACCGACGTGAGCGTGCGTCGGGTACCGTTGGCCGAATTTCGACGGGTGCTGGCCGAGTTGCCCCGGTCGGCGCAAGGCGTGTTGCGCGACGTGGCCTTGGGCGCCAGACAGCAAACCGAACTGGCGGTCAGTCGATTGTCCAAGGATGCCGAGTCCCGCTGTGCGGAATGGTTGGTGCGGCATGCGCAGACAGGCCCTGAGGGGGAAATGATTGTGCCGCTGCAGCAGCGCAAGCGTTTGATTGCTGCGCAACTGGGCATTGCCCCTGAGACCTTTTCACGTGTGCTGCACCAGCTGCGCGAGCGTGGTCTCGTGGCAGGCGTCGGACGTACGCTTACGCTTCCTCTTCCAAGCGACTTGCGCGCGCTCGCCGGCGCCTGAGAATTCGGCTGGCGCAGCACTGCGTGTTAGCGCCAGTGTTCAGGCAAAAAAAAGCCCGTGGCGCCGCGGTTTGCGCGGCAGCACGGGCAATCCTTCGCAGATTAGAAGCGCCAGCCGATGCCCACGCCGACCAGCAGCGGATCGACCTTGAACTCACCCACCTTGGTCCCAGCCGAACTCACGTTGGTCTTGATCTGAACTTTTTTCACATCCAAATTGAGATAGGTGTTCTTGCTGATCTCGTAGTCGGCGCCAACTTGTAGTGCCAGGCCGAAGCTGTCTTTGCTCAAAGACGGATGCAGCGCAGTCACGACGGCCGGGCTGAAGCTGACGTTCGAGATGCGGGTGTAGTTCACACCGGCACCCACGTAGGGCTTGAACGCGCCCAGGTCAGCGAAGTGGTACTGCGCCGTCAGCGTGGGCGGCAGATGTTTGAAGGTACCGATATCTGCGCCGCCAGAGCGAACCGTTTGACTTTGCGGATATGTCAGGATCAGCTCGGCGGCGAATTGCGGCGTGATGAAATAGGAAATGTCGACTTCGGGGAGCCACTTGTTGTTGATCGTCAGACCCAGTCCGGTGGAATCGGTATTGGCGCTTGCGAGGTGCACGGCGCGCACACGCACCAGCCAGGGGCCGTCTGCGGCCTGGGCATTGCAAGACAGAGCGACACCGCCCGCGACGGCGAGCAAACATGCGGCGCGATTGAACAAGTTTGTTTTCATGCTTTCAGTTCCTTTTGTGAACGAGGAAAAAGCTCCTCTGATCGAGATTGAATCGGCTTGGAGAAAGCGCTCATTGCGGTGCATCAAATCCCATTTGAGTTTCGCCAAAAAGCAACAGTTTGGTGACATTGGCGTGACCAGGGATTTCACTTGTCGCTCGCAGTATTGGCTATCATCGAACGCCTTAACCCGAAATATTTTGATCATGTTGTGCCGTCCATCATTCGCTGTCCTGTTGAGTTTTGTCTTGGCTTGGGCTGCAACGGCCCAAGCGCAGGGCGTGATCAAGATTGGTGAGATCAACAGCTACAAAGCCCAGCCCGCCTTTTTGGAACCGTACAAGAAGGGCATGGAGTTGGCGGTGGAAGAAATCAACGTCGCTGGTGGTGTGAATGGCAAGAAGCTGCAACTGATCACGCGCGATGACAATGCGAATCCAGCCGATGCCGTGCGCGCCGCCGAAGAACTGCTCGCACGCGAGCAGGTTGATGTATTGACCGGCTCCTTTCTGTCGCACATTGGTCTGGCGCTCACGGATTTCGCCAAACAACGCAAGGTATTTTTTCTGGCGGCCGAGCCGCTTACCGACAAAATCGTTTGGCAAAACGGCAACCACTACACCTTCCGTTTGCGCCCTTCCACGTATATGCAAGTGGCCATGCTGGTGCCCGAGGCTGCCAAGCTCAAGAAGAAGCGTTGGGTCATTGTTTATCCCAACTACGAATACGGTCAGTCGGCGGCCAGCACCTTCAAACAATTGCTCAAGGCGGCGCAGCCGGATGTGGAGTTCGTCGGCGAGCAGGCTACGCCACTGGGCAAGGTCGAAGCCGGTAGCGTAGTTCAGGCGCTGGACGATGCCAAACCCGACGCGATCTTCAACGTGCTGTTCGGTGCGGACCTGTCCAAGTTCGTGCGTGAAGGCAATACCCGTGGCCTGTTCAAGGGACGCGAGGTGGTGAGCCTGCTCACGGGCGAGCCCGAATACCTCGATCCATTGAAGGACGAAACGCCCAATCACTGGATCGTTACTGGTTACCCCTGGTATGGCATTCAGACGCCCGAGCACAAGGCATTTTTTCTGGCGTATCACCGCAAATACGCGGACTATCCACGTGTCGGTTCGGTGGTGGGGTACAGCGCGATTCAGTCGCTTGCCGCAGGCATGAAGAAGGCCCAATCCGCAGACACCGAAAAACTGATTGCCGCCTTCACGGGCTTGAACGTGATGACGCCGTTTGGACCTATCACCTACCGCGCTGAGGATCATCAATCGACCATGGGTGCCTACCTCGGACGTACCCAAAACGAGCATGGCAAGGGCGTGATGGTGGATTACCGTTATCTGGACGGCGCCAAGTATCAGCCCACGGCGGCTGAAGTGAAGAAGCTGCGCCCCGCAGAGTGAGTGCGTCCGGCTTCATCGTCCAGTTCCTGAACGGCCTGGCCGGGGCGTCTTCGTTGTTTCTCGTGGCGGCGGGTTTGTCGCTCATTTTTGGCGTGACCCGCATTGTCAATTTCGCCCATGGCTCGTTCTACATGCTGGGCATTTTTATCTCGTACTCGCTGGTGCAGTGGCTCGGTACGGGTCTGGGTTTTTGGCTCGCCGTGCCACTGACCGCATTGTTGGTGGGTGTGCTGGGTGCAGCGGTGGAAATGCTGCTGTTGCGTCGTATTTACCGCGCACCAGAACTGTTTCAGTTACTCGCCACTTTCGCCCTGGTGCTGGTATTCCAGGATGCGGCTTTGTGGTTTTGGGGTGCCGAAGATCTATTGGGACCACGGGCGCCGGGATTGAGTGGTTCGGTGGAGATTCTGGGGCGCCAGTTTCCCGTCTACGACTTGTTCCTGATCGGGGTGGCGCCTGTCGTTCTGGCCATGCTGTGGCTGCTGCTCAAGCGCACCCGCTGGGGCATGTTGGTCCGCGCGGCAACGCAGGACCGGGACATGGCGGCAGCTCTTGGCATCAATCAAGCAGTGTTGTTCACCTTGGTCTTTGCCTTGGGAACGGCGTTGGCGGGATTAGGTGGCGCTTTGCAACTGCCGCGCGAACCAGCACATCTTGGGCTGGATCTGCTGACCATCGGCGACGCCTTTGTCGTGGTGGTGATTGGCGGCCTCGGATCGATTCCTGGTGCCTATGTGGCGGCCTTGTTACTGGGTTTGATCAAGGCTGTGTGCATCGCGATCGGAACGGTGGATATAGGTGGCTGGAGTTTTTCATTTTCCAAACTCACGCTGGTGGCGCAGTTTCTGGTGATGGCGGTGGTTTTGGTACTACGTCCCTGGGGATTGATGGGTCGTGCGCCCAGTGCAAGCCATGCGTCGGCGCTGACGGAAGCTCCGCTGCGACCGGCTGGCAAGGCGCAGGGCTGGCTCACGCTTGTTGGTTTTTTGATTCTGATGGTCTTGCCCTGGTGGGGTGGCCAGTGGCCCTATGCGACGGTGCTGGGCATCGACCTCTTCATCGCAGCGCTGTTTGCCGCCAGCCTGCACTTCATCATGGGACCGGGTGGCTTGCACTCTTTTGGACATGCGGCGTATTTTGGCTTGGGCGCATATGGGGCGGCCTGGCTGATGCAAGGCATGGGCTGGCCCATGGAATGGACGCTGCTGGGGGCACCGCTGCTGGCAGCACTGGGTGCGTTGGTGTTGGGATGGTTCGCGGTGCGTCTATCCGGAATTTATCTGGCCATGCTCACGCTTTCGTTTGCGCAGATTCTCTGGGCCATCTGCTATCAATGGGACGCGGTCACCGGAGGCAGCAATGGACTCACCGGGCTGTGGCCCGCAGCCTGGCTTTCGGATAAACGTGCCTACTACGGCCTGACGCTGACGCTGACGGCTTTGGCTGTCTGGCTGCTGCGCCGTCTGTTGTTTTCACCTTTCGGCTACGCGATGCGCGCAGCCCGCGATTCGTCGGTGCGTGCCGAGGCGGTGGGCATCGATGTGAAGCGCGTGCAATGGCTGGCGTTCGCCATTGCTGGCCTGTTCGCGGGTCTGGCGGGATCACTTTTTGCTTTCTCCAAGGGCAGTATTTCTCCCGACGTGCTGGGTGTGAACCAATCGGTGGACGCACTCGTGATGGTGCTGCTCGGAGGCGTGCAAACCTTGGCCGGACCGCTGGTGGGCGCGGTCGCATTGACAGCCTTGCAAGACAGCATCGCACGCAGCACGGAGTACTGGCGTGCGCTTTTGGGTGGGGTGATTTTGCTGTTGGTGTTGCTGTTTCCGCAGGGACTGGTGGGCACGCTCGCGCCAATGCGGTGGTGGATGGCACGGCGCTTGCGTATGGGTTTGACATGAACCTTCTGGAAGTTGATGACCTGCATAAATCGTTTGGCGGTGTGCGCGCCGTCGACGGAGTCAGCTTTTGCGTGGCGCCGGGCGAGCTGCTGGCGTTGATTGGCCCCAACGGCGCCGGTAAGTCCACCCTTTTTAATCTGCTCAACGGACAGTTGCTTGCGGATCGAGGGCAGGTTCGACTGGATGGGCAATCTCTGCGGGGCAAGCCGCGCGAGATTTGGGCGCGGGGTGTAGGACGCACGTTTCAGATGGCGCAAACATTTGCCTCGCTCACCGTGCTGGAAAATGTGCAGATGGTGTTGCTGTCGCAGTCGCGCCAACTGTTCTCGTTCTGGTCGCGAGCCGCGCGGCATCAGACCCAGCGCGCCATGGTGTTGTTGGAGCAAGTGGGCCTGCTGCGCCAAGCTGCGCGCGCCTGCGGCGAGTTGGCCTATGGCGACGTGAAGCGCTTGGAACTCGCGCTGGCGCTGGCCAGCGAACCGCGGCTGTTGCTGATGGATGAACCCACTGCTGGCATGGCGACCGAGGAGCGGCACGCGCTCATGGATTTGGTGCGACAGCTCGCACGCGAACGTCGCACGGCGGTGCTGTTCACCGAACACAGCATGGACGTGGTGTTCGGTTTTGCGCAGCGCGTGATCGTGCTGGCGCGCGGCAAAATCATCGCCGACGGCGAGCCGCAACAGATTCAAGCGCACGCGCAAGTGCAGGATGCATATCTGGGGGCAGCGCTGACATGAGTGTCGTGCTCGAAGTCCAAGGACTCAACGCTTGGTACGGTGCGGCGCACGTGGTGATGGACGTGAATCTGCAGGTGCGACGCGGCGAAGTGGTGGGCCTTATGGGGCGCAATGGTGCGGGCAAATCCAGCACGCTCAAGGCCATCATGGGGTTGATGTCGCGACGCAGCGGGCAGATTCAATTTTGCGGCCACGACGTCTCACGCGTGCCCACGCATGAGCTCTCGCGTCGGGGCTTGGGTTATGTGCCGGAAGACCGGCGCGTGTTTTCCGAGCTCAGCGTGCTGGAGAACCTGGAAGTGGGACGCCAGCCGGCGCGGCAGTGGCCCGACGGCACGGCCGCGCCGCTGTGGACGCCGGAACAACTGTTCCATGTTTTCCCCAATCTGGCAGACATGCCCGACCGCTTGGGCTCGCACATGAGTGGCGGTGAACAGCAAATGCTGAGCGTGGCACGCACCCTCATGGGCAACCCCTTGCTCGTGTTGCTGGACGAGCCTTCAGAA
>OCZT010005115.1_pt1 | contig 13136 bp, 9 predicted proteins | sample 1539031 | NCBI WGS metagenome assembly OCZT01 (sample SAMEA3539308, study PRJEB22396) | soil metagenome | biome: tundra; feature: field; material: soil | place: USA | collected 2010-05 | depth 0.15 m | reverse complement strand
TGCTGAAGATGGCGATGACGGAATTGAATTTCAGCGCGCGGGCCTACGACCGGATTGTGAAGGTGGCGCGGACGATTGCGGATCTGGCGGGCGTGGAAAACATTTCGAGCGAGCACATTTCCGAGGCGATTCAATATCGCTCGCTTGACCGCCAGTTGTGGGTATGACTAGGAGGCGGAGGTCGGAATCGGACGCGTCCCGCCTGCCACAAGCCACTCGAAATCAACTGTCTAAATCATCACTATCGGATTGATAATAAAGGCGTTTGCGAGTTAAGTCAAGGATAACTTCAGCCGACTTTTTTTAACTCCATTTTACTCTCGACCAATGAGGTTTGCTGGCACTTCTGCTGGCATTTTTTTACAGGATTTGCCATGCCACTTACCACTACCACCGCAAGAGGAACAGCATCCGTTGCCAGATCATTTAGCCGCCGTTGTCACGTTGACTGATTGCCGCATGTCAGCCAGCTTGCTGCCGTCCAATACCATCCGGCTGAAGCTCACCTTGGCGGCGAGGTTCGCCGTCGCGAACGGTTGCGGGTTGGTGATGACGAAGTTGAATGAGGTGCCGACCTTTGATGATAATGCTGGCCGGTTTTTTGTGCCGCCGATGACCCATTTAGCGGATTGCCGACCATCTTGCCCTGTTCGTCCAGCAGGAAACAGACGGCGCGGGCGGATTCCACGGACTAGGCAAGGTGGTTGGTCATTGTCAGTGGCACGATGGCTTTCTGGCCGATGATCCTCAATGGGAAGACTATGACAGCAAGCTGGGCTTGCGCCGTCAGCACGCCCATAAAAAGCCAGGTTGGAAATTTTATCGGTTTCATTTTCATATTTGACAGGCAGACAGCATTGTTGCACTCAAAGGACTGATATAGCCATTCCAGCGCTTATTTTTCATTGGCATCAAGCGGCTAATGGTTGGCGTGTAGGGTTCATTACCCGCGCGGGTTTCCAGTCAGTTCATCCCACCCTCAAGCATTGCCTGCTTAAATGACGTTTGCCTGCGCGTGGCAAACTCGTAGCGGCCCGAGCCAACGAGCAAGGTGACCTTGCCATCTTTGAAGGCTGCCCCTTTCACACCGGGTGCGGAACCGGCGGCGACATTTCCCTCGCGCACCGCCTCCGTGCTGGCAGCGGGGATGACGACCTCGGCGCTGGTGTTGGCGGGAACCGTGACCGCAAGCGTCAGTTCGCCATTCGCAAGTTTCCATTCCGAGGCGAGCGGACCATAGGGAGTCTGGATGCTGCACCGGGCATGCATCAGGCCGCCGCAAGCAACGAGCGGTGCGATATGCGATTTTTTGTAGCCGGGTTCAACGATTTGCAGGCCGCCGAGCTGCTGGAACATCCAGTCGCCCACCGCGCCATAGGCGTAATGGTTGAACGAATTCATGTCCGCCGGCCCAAACTCGCCGTTGGCGCGGATGCTGTTCCAACGTTCCCACAGCGTGGTCGCGCCCATGCGGATCTCAAAGCCCCACGACGGATAATCTTCGTTGAGCAGCAGCCGCATCGCCAGATCATCACGGCCGATTTTGGTCAGTGCTGGCAGCAGCCACGGCGTGCCAAGAAAGCCAGTTCGAAGGTGATAATTGTCCGCCGCGAGCTTTTCAATGAACTTGCTGGCGGTCTGCTCGCGCTGGGCTGTATCGGCGATCATGTTCATGCCGAGAGCCAGAGCGTATGCGGTCTGCGTGCCGGTGTAAATCGCGCCGTCCGGCTGGCGATACGCGACTACAAACGCCTCGCGGATTTTGGGCACGAGCGCCGTCCATTCCGCCGCCTGATTCGTCTCGCCCAACGCCGCCGCCATCTCCGCCATCATGCGGGTGTTCTCGGCAAAATACGCGGTGGCGATGACTTTGTGTTCATCAAGGCGTTGGTAGTTGCCGTTTTCGAGGGACAGCCAGTCGCCGGAGAACCAGGAACTGCGGCCCTCTTCGAGGAGGTTGCCGTCCTTCGTCGCGCTGTCGTGGACGAAACCGTAAAAGCGTTTCATTGCCTCCCAGTTGCGGCGGACGATGCGCGTGTCACCGGTGGCGTGCCACACGGCATAGGGCACGGTGATGAAGGCGTCGGACCAGCCCACGCCGGTTTGGTCGAATTGGTATTGCGGCTGCGGCACGACGGCGGGAATGTTGCCATCAGGCTTCTGTGCGTCTCGCATATCGTCCATCCACTTGGAAAGAAAGGCGCGAGTATCGCGATAACGGCAGGCCGTCGGTGAGAAGACGCTGATGTCGCCGGTCCAACCTAGCCGTTCATCGCGCGCCGGCGTGTCGGTGGGAATGGAAAGAAAATTACCGCGCTGGCCCCAGCGGATGTTGCGCACGAGCTGATTCAGCATCGGGTTGGAAAGTTGCAGGTCGCCGATGTCCGGCAGATCGGAGCCAAGCACAACGCCTTGGACATCCTTAGTCGCTGGCGGCGTGTCCACACCGGTGATTTCGATGTAGCGAAAACCGTGCTGCGTGAAGGTGGGCTGATAGGTGGCGGTTCCGTCGTGCCCGAAGGTAAAACTGTCGGTGACCTTGGCCTTGCGGAAATTATCCGTGTAAATCTGCCCCTTTCGATCGCCCAGGCGATAGAGTTCCTCCGCATAACGAATGCGGACCGTCTGGCCTTTCTTTCCAATCAACTTGACCCGCGCGATGCCAACCATGTTTTGCCCGAGATCAAAAACGTATTTGCCGGGCACTGGTTCGGTGTGCATACGAGCCGGAAGCACTTTAGTTGCGCGCACCGGCTCGTCGGGTTGCGGCACGAGCTTGGTTAAATCGTCAGAGACAACAAGAACGGGTGTCCAGTTCGACGCATTGAAATCCGCGCGGTTCCAACCGGGTTGTTCCAGTCGCGCGTCGTATTTCTCGCCGTCCTGCAAGTCGGCTTGAACAAATGGCCCGTCCGCCGAGCGCCAGTTCCCATCAGTGACAAAATTTTCCGTGGAACCGTCGGTGTAGATCACCTGTAGCTTCGCCACCAACGCGAGCGTGTTGCCATAAACGCCGTGCCAGTGCATGCCGACATTGCCGCGATACCAACCATCGCCCAGCGCCGCGCCGATGACATTGTCGCCCTTGCGCAACAGCGGCGTCACATCGTAGGTCTGTGCTTGGATGCGTTTGTTATAATCGGTCCAGCCGGGGGCGAGAAATTCGTCGCCGACTTTTTGGCCGTTGATCGAGAGCTGGTAAAGGCCGTGTGCCGAGGCATAGATATGCGCACGCTTCACTTTCTTGGTGAGTTTGACCACGTCACGCAATAGCGGGCGCGGTGCCGCCGCATTGGTCGTCGGGGAGGCAATCCACTTTGCCCCTGACCAGTCGGCAGGCGAGAGCAGTCCGGTCTCGAACCATGCGGGCGCGCTCCATTTGCTTTCGACGCCGACGCCATCCCAGACTTTCACCTGCCAGAAATAGCGCGTCACCGGTTGCAGATGCAGGTTGCCAGGCAACGTCACATCCACCTGCCGATCCGAAACGACGCGACCGGAATTCCACACATCGTTACCGTCCGCCGTCGTGCCGACACGGATTTGATAGGCGCCCTGCATCGTGCCGCGCTCCTTCGCCGCGATGGCCCAGGCCAGGGAAACATCGTCGGCAGCGATGCCAAGGGGATTGGCGCGGCCATTGACCGTCATTTGTCCGACGGACGAAGCCCGTGCGTCCGGCGACAGGCAGGTAACGAGCAAAATGGCAGTTGTCCCCAGCGCCAAGGAAAGCCAGCTCCTGACGGTGGCAACCAGCGGAATGCTTGGATGGCAAAACCGGGAATCGAATGATTTCATCTTTAAATGCACAGGCGGGATGACACAAAACCTGAAGCCAGCTTGCAACTGTTTATTCTCACGGAACTCAGTCAAAATCTGTGGACGGCGGTTTCATGTTGTTTACATCGGTGGGCGATATATTGCCCCAATCTTCCTGATAGGCATAAATATGAGCCTGCGAATCAAACGAGGTCATGAAATACATATTCACAAACTTTATCCACCGTGCCGAACCGTCCGTGAACAAAACATTGCCGCCGTCAGGGTGTTTGCCATTGGCGACCGGATGTGGAACCCTAATCGGCTGGCCGGGCACAAAACCATCCGCGCCCCAACCTAGGGGTTGGCCTGTCGTATACGCGGCCAAATATTTGCAGTTCGCCTCCGCCGCCAGGCACCAATTCGGTTTGGCCTGTCCCAATTTGACGGGACTGGGCGGGTTCTTGAAGGAGCCAGCGAGATTGTCCCATTGCGTAAGTCCACCATAGTAGGCATAGCCGATGGCAATGGGGTGATCTGGGTTGTTCGGATCTACCCGCGGAAGATAATTACGCGACGGACAACTCCAGATATTGTTTTGCTCCGAAGCATTGGTCTTGAGAATCATCCCATAGGTGCTTAACGTCGGCAGGAGCGCTTTATCCAGGCCCACGGGATTATTTCCATTATATGATTGAAACACTTTGTCGCTAAAATCACCGGCATACATGATGACGCCAATCCCCACCTGGCGAATGTTGTTCAGGCACTGCGTCCGCTTGGCCCGCTCCTTGGCTTTGGCCAATGCCGGCAAGAGCATGGCTGCCAGAATCGCGATGATGGCGATGACCACCAGCAATTCGATTAAAGTGAAGGCGTTTTGAATTCGTGGTTTCGATCTCATAGACTAAAAACCTGAGCGGTTGCCGCCGTCTGCATTGACGGCGGCAACCATTCCACATTCTCAGTTGCGAAGGCGGAAGAACGTGTTCCCAGTCGGATTGGCCACTGTCATGCCGTTGGTCGTAATTCCCGGCACTGCGGTCCAATTCGGGTTCGTCAAGTTGGTTGTGGATTGAAGTGTGAATCCTGAGTAGGCGGCGTCCCACCAGATTGTAACCTGCGAACCCGAGCGCGCGATGTGCAGTTGCGGTGCGGTCGCCGCCGCCGTTTGCTGCAGAGTGACCCCATAGAAATGAGGCCCTTGTTGAGTGACGTTCACAGTCAGCGTCAACGTTACGTTCGTCCCGGCGGCGGTGAATTCGTAGTTCACATAGTTCGCACCGCCGGCATCGAGATCCACCTGGACCGTTTCGTTGGTTCCATGGCCATCGAACGTGAAATCAATCGGGCGATTGAAACTCCATTGCCGATAATAATAACGCAACGAATACTTGCCACCCGGCGTCAGACCACCGAGGGTGAGACGGCCAAAGTCTCCAGGAGCAATCGCTCCGAAGATATAAGTGATGTCCGTAAGCATTAACTGCATGTTGCCGTCAGCTTGAGAGGTCACGTTGCCAGCAGCGTCGTAGGCCAAGCCGGCAAAACCGGCAGCATTGCCAGCCGTGTTGGATGCCGTCAGGCTCCAGGAGCCACCGTAGTTCGTATCAACGCCGCTGAACTCCGGCAGATTGGCGGTGCCGGTTCCATTGCCCGCGACACTGACCTGCGTAAAGTTGACGCCGTTGATCGCCAGTTCGGTCGTGTCATCGCCGAAATCCAATGCCGCAAGATAAGTATTGGTAGAAGCGATGCCCGAGGCCGCATCCGAGCCGATGGCGGGAATCTGCACCACGGAAATAGAAGGAGTGTAAGTCCACACGCCATTGGTCACGACGAACACATTGGCAACACTGCTGGTGACCGAACCCGCCACATTGGTTATCACAACGGCGTAGGCTCCGGAGTTGGTCCCATCCAGGCTGGCAAAACCAAGGGCCGAACTGGTTGCGCCAGAAACAACCAAACCGTTTTGATACCATTGGTAATGGAAAGGTGGTGTCCCGTCAGCAGCCACGCTCAACGACCCGGCAAACCCGGCCCAATTGGTGAAACTTTGGGGCTGGGTGGTGATGGTGGGCTTCACCAGGGGTGCCGAAATCTGCTGCAAAGCTACTGCATAAACATAGGCGGGCCGCATCGGAACGGCTTGGGAGAATTTAACGGTCACAGAGTTAGTCACTGCGGTGAAGTTGTATCTGACACAATAGGCACCGGCGCTATTCGCCGTGGTGCCAATGTTTTCATCCAACTGAACTACTTCATCAGAACCCTGGCCGTTGAAGGCAACATTGGCGATCAGGGGATTGCCATCAGCCATGCTCCGAAAATAGACCTGCAATGAATACTGCCCGGTGGGAACCACGCCACCCAAGTTGAGCGAAATCGTGTCGTTCAGAACGGTATCACCGCCGCCAAGCGTGACGGCATCGTTGAGCAGTGTCAGCATGGAACCATCGGCCTGACCGGTGGCATCACCGGCGATACCTTGGAGCGTTGTTGTCCCAAAAATGGTGGTCTTGGACAATTCCCAGTTCCCGCCATAAGTGCTGTCAACGCCGTTGGTCGCGGCTAAACCGGTTGGGTCGATTTTCTCAAATACCACGCTGTTGACGGTCGTCGGACCTGTGCCCGTGCCGAAATCGAGTGCCGACAAGTATGTGTTTGTTACGTTCAAACCCGAGGCGGCATCAGTGTCCACCGCAGGCAGGGCGAGGACTGAAATGGACGGTGTCAGCGACAGCACCGTGCTCGTCTCCGCATGAACGTTGACCACGCTACTGGTCACCGAGCCAAAGGTGTTCGTGATTATTGCGAAATAGGAACCGGAGTCAGTGCCAGCCAGCGGCGAAAAAGCAAGGGTGTCAGAGGTTTGTCCGGAAAGCGGATTACTGACGCTGCCTTTATACCACTGGTAGTTGAGAGGTTGGGAACCGGCGGCGGCCACAGCCAGTGATCCGGAAGCTCCAGCCCAATTGGTGATTCCATTGGGTTGGCTTGAGATGTTTGGGGCGGTGGGTTGGATGCTCGTGATGGAAAGCCGGGTATTGGTTTCCGAAAGAGTTCCATATGAAGAAATCATGATGCTGCTGATCGCCCACCCCGAGAGAGTGACCGAGCTTCCGCGGTTGACCCCGTTGATCTTGATCTGGCCCTTCCAACTTCCTGAAGTCGTCGTGTCCAGGATGATCTGTAGAAGATTGCTTGTCCCTGCGGAATTGACCGTGCCCGAAGCGATCGGATTGCCAACTCCATTGTAATACGATTCAAAAGAGCCAGTCGCTTTCACCAGCATCCACGGGCCGTGCGCGTTAAACGGCTGAGTCTGCGACCCGTTATCGAATCCCACCGCCACCCAACGGTCGCCGGCGCCGGTCGCGATGGTGGAGGTCAAACTGATCGTATAAACGTATCCATCCTGCGGCGCGAAATTCAGCCACGCGTAACCCGCGCCGGTAATCCTCAATGCTCCGCCGTTCGCGTTTGTTGTGTTAAAGGCAGCCGAACCGGAGGGCACGGTCCAATTACCTGGCGAATTCACGTCCGCGATATCCGGAGCACTCGAATCGAGGGCGCCGTTGCGATTGAAAGTGTCCAGTATGTTCGTGGTGGTCTGGCCGCTGGATGCACTGCACCAGCACAGAACAAGAAACAAGGCCGCCAGCGGTTTCAGCGCAGTGCGCGTCAATTTAGAGTGAAGCATAGGATGTCAATGGGTTGGTTGGTGGTTGGTTGGGGTTGGGATGGATTGGAGAGCGGCGCGATTTTTGGGTTGTTGGATACGGGGTAAATATAGCCTCCATTGCGCTGCGGAAAACCCCCCAAAACCAGTGAAGTGAATACCCAAATTGGGGGTAACTGCCCCCCGTTGTCCGAATGGAGAATTTTAACCCGAATTCCGAAGCTGGGAAGCACGCCCGCCCCGGGCGTTGCTGGCCGCGCCCTCGCGGCCAGCCGGTTGCGCGTGACGCAGCCACGAACGCTTGGAACCTTTCTGTGCGCCCGGGTTTTCCGCGAGGGCGCGGAAAACTGCGCCCGAGGCGGGCGCGCTCCCGTTTCTATTTCGGAGTTCGGGTTAAGCCGGAACCAAGCCGTATCCTGTTTTTGGGGATGTTCGCACCAGAATTTACTGTCAGACTGATTCCCGTCCCGATTCAGAACCGTTGCCATGCAAATGAAAAACAAAATCGTGGGCAAAACTCAAATACCAGACATAAAAAAACTATGAAAAAAACAACCATGTTGATGCTTGCTGCCGCATGCATCAGCGCTCAAGCTGCGCCAGTTACAATCCTCAACTATAGCTTTGAAACGCCGACTCTTGCAACCGACGGCAACAATCCGGCCGCTACCGGGACCATCTGGAACAGTTGGGGCTTTGTGAAGACGACGCCAGGTGGCGGCAGCTTTCAGGATTTTGGCATTGAGAATCCAAGTGTCGGCGAATATACCGGCGCGACCGGATCGGGGACGCCGTTGGGAGCCGACGGAATTAATGTTTGTTATCTCAATCAGTCTGCGACCGGTGGTGCGCTGGTCAATATTTTTCAAGACGTCGGCACCCTGCTGCCGAATGAGATTTATACCCTTACCGTAGCCATCGGTCAGCGCTTTGATCGCGTGAACGGCTCGGCAACCATCGGTTTGATTGATACGGCTTCAGGAAACGCCAATCCGTGGGCAACCGGAACACTCATTGGCTCGACCACGGGCGTTTCGTCGGTGGCTGGATCGTTCCAGGATTTCGTGGCGACCTTCACCACGGGAAGCACCGTCACCGGCGACCTGTTCATTGGCGCTCAATATCTGGGTGACGGCACCATCCAGACCAGCGTGGACAACTTTCGTCTGAATGCCACTGCTGTCCCCGAACCGGGCACAATGACACTGGCCGCCGTGGGCGGTGTAAGCCTGCTGTTCTGGCGGCGGCGGTCAATGAAAGCGCGGTTCTGACCAACTCTCTACTGTTCTAAACAGCGCCGGCTGCAACCTTGTTGCGGCCGGCGTTTTTGCTTTAATGATGCCCAAATCAGGCCGCCGCATCCTCACACTTTGCCATGCGTGGATAGATAACGGATCACCGCTTCAGTGCGGGAATGGACGTGCATCTTTTCATAGACCCGCTTCAAATAGCTGTAAATTGTTTCCACGCTCAACTTCAACTGGTCGGCGATGGCTTTGTTGGAATAGCCCTTGGACAGCAGCACCAAAATTTCCTCCTCGCGGGCGGACAGGTTCAGCGATTTATCAATGGTCTTGGCGTTGCGATGAAATGATTCCACGACGCGGCGCGCGATTTCGCTGCTCATCGGCGAGCCGCCGCACAAGACATCCAGCAGCGCGCTCCGCAAATCGGCGGGCTTGGTGCGCTTGAGCAAATAGCCGTCTGCCCCGGCTTGCAGCGCGAGGAAAATCAGCTCCTTGTCGTTCATCGCCGTGAGGATGATGATCTGCGCTTCCGGCAGCAGTTCCTTGAGCTGTGCGGTGCATTCGATGCCGGACATGCGCGGCAAAAAAATATCCATTAGCACGACGCTCGGACGATATTTTGGAATTTCGCGGATCGCCTCCTCGCCAGAAATACAGGCGCACACACATTCAAAGTCGGGAAATGAATTGATCAGCTTGCTCCAGTTTTCGCGGACTTCCGGCTGGTCTTCCACGATGGCAATTTTGACCTTTTGCGCGGCGCGCTTGGCGGTTGTTCCAGTCTTTTGCGGCTTCATGTTTCAGTAATTTATTTGTCGGCGTTTTCAGGATTGGGTGGCCCGGCGGATTTATCTTCACCATCCAGCCGAGTGTGCCATCGGCGTGTCAGCCATCCAAGACGCGAATGTCGGCGTGTAAGCGGGATGCTGAATTCCACACGACAGCCTTTGCCCGGCTCACTGACCACAGCACATCGGCCACCCACTTCGCTCATGCGTTGGATCATGTTTCCGATGCCGTTGCGTTTGCCGCTGGATTTCGCGGGATCAAACCCTTTGCCGTCATCCTCGACGATGACATTCAGCCCGGAGTCCTGCCGGTGAATTTTCAGCAATAATTTCGTTGCGCCGGAATGTTTGGCGGCGTTGGTGATCGCTTCTTTCACTGCCAGCAGCAGGCTGCGGCGCAAAGGCAGATCAAAATCGAGCGATGGCATGTCCGGCTCGACTTCCAGCAGGCACTGGATGCCCACCGGCTGCAGATATTCCTGCGCGTATTCACAAATGTAGGTCACAAAGTCGCGCACCGTGTCGCGTTGCGGATTCACCGCCCAAAGCACTTCATCCATCGCCCCCAGAGCCTCCCTCAGCCCGTCGCTGATGCGCGAGAACTGGTGGCGCGCCCGGGCCTGTTCCGGCAGTTCGTTTTGGGCCACTTCACTTTCGAGAACCAGGCGGGTCAGCCGCGTGCCGAAGTCATCGTGAATGTCGCGTGCGATGCGTGCGCGTTCCTGATTGAGCAGGCGCTGCTCCTTCTTGTGAAAGGCGACCTGGAAAAAGAGGATGATGCAGGCCAGAAAGAACAATCCGCAGACAAAAGCCAGCAGCAGATGAAACCAGCCGGTCTGCCAGAATGGAACCACCAGCGGCTGGAAGCGCGGCACGCTCATGTAGTCATCCGGCCATTGCCCGTTGCTCAAATAAGGAACACGTTCCGCACTCGCACGCTCCGTGACTGTCGGCCATTCGGCGCGCGCATGCTTCAGCTTTTCCCAATTTTTCTGATTTTCAGGCACCACGCGCCAAGTTTTATCCGATTTAATATCCAAGCTTTTTCCGTTATCCAACTGAATTGACAAATCCATGATAAGCCCCGCCAGAAAAAGATCGTTGAAACAATTCACGAGCAGCACGTGATGTCCGGGCGTCAGCAGCAACGTCAAATCATATTCTGTCAGGCCGCGCCAGTTCGCGCCCTGGCCCAGTTCGCGCCCATCGAGAAATAATTGGTAACCATCATCCACCGTCATTTTCATTCGTGCCGAAGTCACTTTGGTTCCCGATGGAATATCGAATTCCTTCCACAACCGGCACGTCTGCCGGTCAAAAGTTTTGTCCGTCCAGATCCACAAACCGAGTCCGTTCGTGGCATCGGAAGGAACCTTGGCCAGATGATACGTTGAGAATCCGTCCCGGCCTTCTGGCGCGGGCGCGTCAGCGGCGCGGGCGGAATCCGCGAGGGAAAAAGCGAGCGGCAATGCCAGAACAACCTGCCAGACCGTCCGCAGAAAATAATCCCGCCACCACGGTCCGCAGAAGAATGGCAAAGCCAACCCGTAACGGATTTTCAAATGGACGGTCATGCTGGAAATAATCTGCAATTTTTCACCCGCTTAACAAGATAAAAAACGGTGCCCCCCAACCAGCGTTATCGCGCTTGAATTGTATCAACTCGACCGCGCTTTTACACCGCCGCACCCAGCCGGCGAGGCGAAGGTAGCTGAATACGAATGGCTGCCACCACGGCAACCCTGAACGCAACGCTGGCCGCCGACTGCCGACGTGCGAGCGAAGCGCCTGTGGAAACTGGTCCGCTGGCGCGCAGCTGCTCGCTCCCTTGCGAGCATCGCCGGCCTATCCCGGCAAAAGCACCAAGTTTAGGGCGCACCGAGCATTCGCGACAACCAGATGAATCTTGGTGGTGCAGCCACCAGCGAGCGTTCGATGCCCTGTGGCCCGTTTTTTTTCGCCGGGTGCCGGATTGCGAATTGCTGTTTCTGGCCAAAGTTCTCGGCGTCGAGGTCATGACGTTGTTTCCCGCAAAGCTGGATTTGAAGAAACTTGACCCGACGTTGCGTTTGAAAGTGTCCACCAATTTTCCCCGCCGCAAGTTCCGCCGTTCCTGACGAGTGTTTTTCAGGTTCAAGCTTCTTTCCAGAGAAGCACATTCCCCGCGCGAAATCCTAAACGCAAAAGCCCCGGAGCCGGGCGGCGGGTCAATGTGGAGCGCAGAGGGCAACAGGGCGAGCAATACATTGACGCGACGACCGGTGACATACCATTGCAACCGGATTCGCGCGGTCTGTCAGCGCGGCTGCGCTGATCCTGTCAGTGTGTCCAGCAATAATGTCCGATGAACACGCCAAAGCCAACCGCCAGCGAGAACCAAAACGCGCCCCAAAGAATCTCCCGCCACGCGAAACGATCTTGCAGGTCGTTGGCGACTTGTTCCAATCGTTCGCATTGAGTTGTGGTGCTGTTTTTGATGCCCTTCCATTCGGCAGCCGCGAGCTGCTCGCACGCGTGAGAACCACTTTGTGCCGCAGCTAGCCGCAGGCGGCGGAAGCGATTTTCTGCAACGGTAATCTGGAAATGGATTTGTCCACGCGCGTCGTCCGCAAAAACGGTCAGGAAGTGAAACTCACGCCGACAGAATATGCCCTGCTACGACTGCTGGTTGTCCACGCTGGAAAAGTTTTGACGCACCGTCAACTGCTTGCGGAAGTATGGGGGCCGAAAGCCGTGGAACAGACGCAGTATCTTCGCGTCCACATCGCACACTTGCGTGAAAAGTTGGAGGACAATGTCGCGCAGCCAAAATTTATCATCACCGAGCCGGCAGTTGGGTATCGCGCGATAGGATTTAATGAATGAAATTTCAAACACCATTAAGATCTCATTGAGTTCAGGGATAATTTCGTATCCTATGCGTATCATTTTTGATACATTGCTTTATGATGAAAGCTAAAAGTCCGCTTAGAAGAGCGCGGCGTGGAAGTGACTTCCGGGGTTTCCTTAAAGAGCAAGGCATCCTCAAGGAAGTCGAGGCGCAAGCATTGAAGCAGGCCGTGAAGCTCACCCATCAAACTGTCTCCCCATGCTCCGGTGGTTGGTGAACGGGGCTTTCCTGAATCATCTCACTTTTGCCGCGAGTGAGTCGGAGCAGGTTTTCAATCTTTTGATTCTGCTGGAGCATGGTTCCGGTCAGCCTCACCTTCAGATCAGGTCACAAAATCACCAGCCCAATCAGAAACTTTCTGCACTTGGGACTTGGCTGCCAGCGGTTTGTTTCCCAACCCCAAAGCGTTTTCGTGCTGACGCCCAATTCCGAAGCAAATTGGATCCGCGTTTTCCGGGATTTCAGCCGAAAATGTCGAATCTTGTGCCCAATGGATACGAGCGCCTCCGGCGATAAAAAGGCAACGCCTGACGGTTCGTTGCTTTTGGCGTCCGGGAGGCCGGTTTCGGTGAATGGGTCATAGCCCAGATAGGCGATTAAACGTGGCTGGAAGGCCCAAGCTGGGTAAATCCGGTCGCATTCCCACAGACTGAGGGTGCGCACGCTAACCCCTAGTTTTACAGCGGTTTCGTCCTGTCGCATCCCGGCCATGAACCGTTTCTTCTTGAGATGCTCACCGAGCGTTGTAGGCGCCTTTGAAATTGGAA
>OCZT010005113.1_pt1 | contig 13138 bp, 9 predicted proteins | sample 1539031 | NCBI WGS metagenome assembly OCZT01 (sample SAMEA3539308, study PRJEB22396) | soil metagenome | biome: tundra; feature: field; material: soil | place: USA | collected 2010-05 | depth 0.15 m | reverse complement strand
CTGTTTGACGAACGCGTTCAGTCCGTCCCCTTCCATGTCCGGAATGTAGATGTATCCCACGCGCCCGCCGGTGGCTTGCTCAACCTTGCGTCGGTTGGTGTTTACCATATCGAGCTGACGCAAAGCTAACTCGCTGGAAAGGGGTTTTACCACGACCGTGCGAGCACCCGTGGCGGTGGGCCGAGAGTTGATCGTAAGCGTCACATTCTGATCGGCGGTGTTCACGAACAACTCACTGGGGGCTTGCGGCGCTTTGAGTTCGTGCCCATTCACGGCGATCAGATAATCGCCTTCCTTCACCACCACGCCTGGTTCGGTAAGAGGTGAGCGCAGGCTGGCGTCCCAGTTTTCTCCCGTATAGATTTTCTTAAAACGGTAAAGGCCGCTGGCCGCGTCGAGCTCATAGTCCACGCCCAGCAAGCCCAGATTGACGGGATGCAAGCTGGGATAATCGCCCCCGCCCACATAGGTGTGGGAGTTGCCAAGCTCTCCGAGCATCTCCCCGATCAGGTAAGTGAGGTCATAGCGATCGGCGACATCGGGCAACAGGGGAGCGTACCGTTCACGTTCTCTGGCCCAATCGACGCCGTTCATCGAAGCCTCGAAGAAGAAATCGCGTTCCTGGCGCCACGTTTCGTTGAACATCTGTTTCCATTCGGCGCGCGGATCGATGCGCATATCCATGGAAGCGAGATTCAGCGCTCCATCGCCGACCTTATGGGGCGAGCCGGGAGGTTTGGCGTCGATGATGCCGAAGGTCCGAGCGCGGGGGCCGGGATCATCCTCGTCACCGTCATCGCTTCCTGTTCCGGAATAGAGGAGCTTTGAACCGTCAAAGGAGAGCTTAAAGGATGTCGCGCCGTTCAGAAGCACTTCATCCTTTCGCTCTTTTACGTCGTACACGTGGATGGCGGAATGCTCACCCGGCACCGCCCCGGAAAGTCCTTGGATGGGCGAGGTGGCGTAATAGACCCCATACTTGCCGGCTTGCAGCCGGACGATGTTGGAAACCAGCATGGGCAAGGCGGTGACGCGATTCTGGATTCCATCCAGGTCGATGCGGAAATCTTTGGCGGCATCTTCCGCTTCTTTCTTGTCCTTGTCTGCGGATTTATCTTTGTCCTTGGTGTCGGAGTCATCGGCCTTCTTGCCGGCCTCATCACTCTTGGGTGCGAAGGGCGAAGGCAGATCAGCGCGCAACGTCACCAGGTAGACGCGATCGGCTTTGGGATTGGAAAACTCAAAATCGAAGTTACCCAGCACCTCGTTATAGTCACGCTGGGAGAGGAAAAAGAGGTACTTGCCTCCGGGGTCAAAGGTGGGAGCGCTGCTGCTGTTGAAACTTGTGGTGACCGGAGTGATCTTCTTATCGGCAAGCGAGTAGAGGTTGATGGTGTTGTTGGTGTTCTCTTCCTGCTTGGCGTAAGCCACCCACTTGCTATCCGGCGACCAAGCGTAATCAGTGATGTCGCCGTACTTGCCCTGGTCAATCAACACCGGAGTCTTCTGATCAATTTCCACATAGAACAGGCGCAGGTCCTTATCGGCAAAGACAAACTTCTTGCTGTCGGGAGACCAGCGGGGAGGCATGCGCGCCATCTTGCCATCCGTGGTGATGCGCGTTTCTTTGCCCATGCCGTCCTGCGGCGTGATGTAGATTTCCTCTTCACCCGTGCGGTCGGAAAGATACGCGATCCATTTGCTATCCGGCGACCAAGCGGCGTACTTCTCGTGAATGCCGGGCGTTTGCGTGAGATTGCGAATGCTGCCATCTTTGGCGGGTACGGTGAAGATGTCGCCGCGCGCGGTCAGAACCGCCCGGTTACCTTCCGGAGAAATATCCGAGTCCGTCACATAACGGGACACGTTGGCCCAGTGTGGACGCGCCAGGTCGCGGTCGCCGGGTAGATAGACCGTTAGCTTCTTGGCCTTCTGAGTTTTCAGATCCAAGGTGTAAAGATACCCGCCATTCGAGAACACGATGGCGTCAGGCCCCAGGCTGGGCCAGTCCACGTCGTAATCCTTGAAGTCGGTGAGCTGCTTGACCTGTTTGGTCTTCAGGCTGTAGCTGTACAGATTGATCCGATGCTCGGGGCCGCTATCGGAGCCGAAATAGATTGTGTCACCGTGCCACATGGGGTAGGTGTCTGTGCCGGGATAATCCGTGATTCGTTCGTAGGTATTGTTCTTGAAATCGTAAATGGCGATGTCCTGCGCCATGCCGCCCGTATAACGCTTCCAGGTGCGAAAATTGCGGAAAATACGGTTGTAGGCGATCTTCGTGCCGTCGGCGGAGAACGAGGTAAGTCCACCCTTGTCGATGGGTAGTCGCTCCGGCAGGCCACCTTCTACCCCGATGGTGAACAGCCGCCCGAACCAGGTGTGGTAGGTGTCGCGACGCGAGAGGAACAGAATGCGCTGGCTGTCCGGAAGCCAGTTGATGACCATGTTGTTCGGGCCCATGCGTTCAGCGGTAGGTGCTGTATCCGGCTCGAAGGTCAACTGCTTGGGCTCACCGCCCTCCGCAGGCATCACGTAGACGTTGAAATTTCCATCGTATTGTCCGGTGAAGGCGATCCACTTGCCGTCGGGAGAAAATTTGGGGAAGAGCTCCAGTCCAGGGTCGGTGGTGATGCGCTGTGCCTCGCCTCCAGAAGAAGTAACCAGCCAAAGGTCGCCGGCGTAACTGAAAACAATCTTGTCCTTGTAAATGTCGGCAAACCGCATCAGGCGGCCCTCCGGCATGTCGGATGAAATCGCTAAAGGTGCTACGAGGAATATTGCGAGGATAAGAGAGCGGAAAATACGACTCATGAATTCTCCCTTCGACTTGCATCAAACTCTGCGCCGCGAGGAACGAACTTGCAGCCGGGCGACATTGTAGCAAGAGAGAAGGACGAATGCTGATTTCTCGCGGGCTAAATTGTTCCATCGGGCCATTGGATCATCTGACCATCGGATCATTTAAGCCCAACCCGAGGTGAGTTGAAGGATCAATGATCGGATCGGTGGAACTTGCAACCGGAACCATTCATAATTCATTAATTCAGAACTCATAATTTAATTCGACTTTCTCCTTTCATATCAATAACATCATGGGTTCATGCTGATAAGTAGCTTATTTTTCTTCAACATCATGGGATATGTCGATTTTTATGCAAGCTCAGCTTTTTTTTCAACAACATCTCGGGTTATCCCTTCATTTTGCGTATCACTTTTCTTCGTCCTGTCCAGACGGGTGCCGTTACTGATAACATCCATATTTTCAGCGACTTGGTTTTTTATCCGATTCGGAGAAATCCCTGCTTTTTGACGGTAACGCCCTGTCTTTTCATGAACATCATGGGGTTGCGGTCCTTCCTCGATCCGAGGCATGGGTCGCCAGGTGGCAACAATCAGTTGTTCGTACGACTGCAGGTGGCCTGTGAGGCTATGCACGTAGTGATTGTGGGAACGAAATTGGAAGCGCGTCATGGGGGAACTCGCGCGGAAGAGTACGATGCCAACTTTCAGCAGCCTGCTAGGCTATATTATTTTGACCCTGTTGTCAAGATGGCAAAGTGCCCGATCAGGTGGATTGACTGGGACGGTCCTATTAGGTGCCGCCTACCAGGAAGCGTTCGTGGTAATCTGATTCAAGCAGGATGTTTCTTATGGCCGCCAAAACTCTACTGACCATTGGAGAGTACAACGCCATGGTTGAACCCGTTGGCGTGAGGTACGAACTTGATCGAGGAGAGCTCATCGTAACTCCTTCCCCAGTGCCCATGCATAACATTATCTGCGGTGAGCTACACGGTCGACTGAACGCGTGGGCTAAAGAAAAGAACCTGGGGCAAGTTCTGTATGAAGTCGATGTAAAGCTTGGAGAGGACATGGTCCGCCGACCCGATCTGATGTTCTTCGTCTCCGCGCGGCTCAAAGACGTCGATCTTGACCATGCACCTATCCCAATTGCCCCCGACCTGGTCATTGAAATCGTTTCCGAGCATGACCAGCCTGACGACCTGATGCTCAAGGTACGCCAGTACTTGCGAGCAGGCGTAAGGGCCGTATGGCTTTTGTACCGAAAGACGCGGGAGGCACACCGCTACATTCCTGAATCTCTCCAGCCCAGTGTCGTCGATGCCGAAAGAGGGGGCAAGTTGGAAGAGCCCGATTTGCTCCCAGGTTTTTCCCTTTTCCTGTCTGAAATTCTACACTGACACCTCAACCTGCGATGGCGCCGGTGACTTTGAATGCGATCGCATAATCGCAGGGTTTCTGTGCGGGCATCATCACTCTCAGGCCCGAGTTGTCCTGCGACCAATCGAGCTTGCCATCGAAGCCCAGCAATTCAACATTTTGGATCTTGCCGACGCGCAATGAGGTGTCGGTGGCGAGTGGCCGAATCACGGTTTGATACTCCGGCCAGCCCATCACGACGGCATAAAGAGTATCGCCTTTCGTAGTGAAGCGAACGTCCGCCGCGGTCAGATCTTTTCGTTTTTCTTCATTGAATGCCGCACCGCTCGCCGCCGCGGTGGGCGCAGGTCCTTCACCATAAATCTTCCAGGGTCGCGAGGCGTGGATGGCTTCGCTATTGACGCTCATCCACTTGGTGATTTCCGCGAGGACACTCAATTCTTCCAGATCAAGGGTTCCGCGAGCGGGCAGGGGAAAGTTCAGCATCAGGTTGCCGTTGCGGCTTACGATGTCCACCAGCATGTCGATGACGGTCTTGGGAGTTTTATACTCCTGGCCGCGTTTGTAGTGCCACTGGCCAATGCACGTATCCGTTTGCCAGGGGCGTGGCCAGATGTCATTCACGACGCCGCGCTCTACGTCGAGCACCGCGACGCCTTGCTCAGCGTCTTCCATGCGCTTGCAGGTGTATACGGCCTCGGTCTTCCCGCCACTCTTCTTTGCGCTCAGGTTGTAGAGGCGGGCGATGAGGTTCAGTCCGTAGTCCTCAAAGGGCAGGGGACCGTCGGTGTAAAGCAGGTCGGGCTGATACCTATCTACGAGATCCTTGATTCGCATGTACCAGTGCCGCTTCCACCATAAAGGGATGCCGGTTTCGCTCCAGTCGAGGCTATTCGACCAAATCTGGTCGGAGTCGCCATACAAGCTTTTGTATTCCGGATCGGCGCCGTCGTAGGGCACACCCGCGTAAGGCCCCGTTGCATCATGGCCGTGACTCACAGAAAACCATTTGTAGCTAACCCAGAGATGCTCGCTCACCGCAAACCTTAATCCGGCATCGCGCGCGGCGTGCGCCCACATGCCCACGATGTCCTTCTTTGGCCCCATATTCGCGGCATTCCACGACTGATAAGTGGAATTCCACATGTCGAAGTTATCGTGATGCACGCCCATGCTCATAAAGTATTTCGCGCCGGCTTTCTTGTACAAGCCGATGAGATACGCGGGGTCAAACTGCTCCGCCTTCCAAAGTGGAATTGTATCTTTGTAGCCGAATTTGGAAGGATGCCCGTACGTTTCACAATGATAGAGGTTTTGCTCTGAGCCTTGCATGTAAATATTCCGGGCGTACCAATCACCGTCTTCAACGGCGGACTGCGGGCCCCAGTGCGCCCAGATGCCGAACTTGGCGTCGCGAAACCATTCGGGAATTTCGTAATTGCTGAGCGCCGCGCGCGTTCCCACAAAAGGCCCGCGTTCGATCTCGATGCCGGGTGACGGCTCGTGTTGCGCCGCTCCGAGTTTCAGCGCCGGAAGGGTTCCCGCGATCAGTTTGCAAGCGGTTCGTCGGGTGATTTTCGTCGACATGGTATTCCATCCATTCTCGGCAATTTTCCGATCGCACTCTGACGTGCCAACGTGTGCGCCACCTTATCATGGTGGCCGAATGGTGCGCAATTGTGCTTAATGGTGAAGGGAACGCCTTGATGACCTTAAGCATGGCTTGAGGATCGCGCCGCCTGCGGCCGATAGCGCAGCAGGGTAAGAATGTCTGAATTCTCGTCGGAACTTCTTCGGAAACGCTTTTGAGTGTGTTAATCTATCCCTGCACGCTCTTCGAGACAGGTTCTTGCCTCAAATCCCTGCAAGTCATTAAAAAAATTAAAAAACTTCTTGACAAGGTTCGCTGACAAACATACTATCAGTGGAAATTAGTGGGTAGAAGTAGAAAATTGTGATCATTTGGGGATGTTTTGGGGCGGAAAGTGGCTGGGGGCGGAAGGCATGTTTCGGGGAAACAATCCGGCTTCGGTGGACGAAAAAGGGCGGTTGAAGATCCCGACGAGCTTCAAGGCTCTGTTGGATGAGAAGTACGGCCAGGAGTTTTTCGTCACCAGTCTGGATGGACAGTCGGTTCGAGTTTACCCGCTGCCTGTTTGGATCAAGATCGAGGAAAAGTTGGCTCCCTTGCCTTCGATGAACAAGGCCAAAAAGCAATTTCTTGATCGCGCCAACTACTGGGGTCAGATGGCTCGAGCTGACGCGCAAGGCCGTGTCTTGATTCCGTCGCTTCTTCGGGAATCGGCAGGAATGCACGGCGAAGTTGCCGTAATCGGCCACCTGGAAGAGTACCTGGAAGTTTGGAGTTTGGAACGTCTCCGCGAGCCCATGACCACCCCGTTCCCCGAGTCGGCCATGGACGAGTTGGGCAATTTGGGAATCTGATGTTTGGAAATTCGGAGTAGGGTGAGAACAATGCATGCCTTGAATTTGATCGTTCCCGTGTTTTTCGCGATTCAATTTGTAGTGATACTGGTTGCAGTGGTTTCCGCCATGCTGTTCGCTGACCCGCGAGTTTCGCTTCGCGCTCGGAATTTGAGGTAGGGATGGAAATTGAGTGCGCCAGGACGATGAGCAGTGCGAACCCGGAACAAGCGAATCCCGAGTTCCGAATGCCGAGTCCCGGGTTCTTCACGTTCCGGTGCTTGTCCGCGAAACACTGGAGTTCCTTAATGTCCGGCCGGAAGGCATTTACATTGACGCAACGCTGGGCGGTGGCGGGCATTCGCTAGAGATTTTGCAGCGACTGGAAAGTGGCCGGCTTCTGAGTCTGGACCGTGACCCGAGGGCGCTAGAGGTGGCCGGCACGAGGCTGGCAGGATTTGGCGAGAAGCTGATGATGCAGCACGGGAATTTTGCGGAAATCGATGCGTTGCACGCCGCCAGCGGATTGCCGCCCGTCGATGGCGTGATCGCCGACCTTGGTTTGAGTTCGATTCAGCTTGACGATGCATCCCGCGGATTCAGTTTCAATTTGGCGGGGCCGCTCGACATGCGTATGGATCCGGGGGCTGAATTGACCGCCGCCGACCTGGTGAACCACGCCGATGAGCGGGAACTGGCAGACATTTTTTACAAGTTGGGGGAAGAGCGCCACTCGCGCCGAATAGCGCGAGCCATTGTGAAGGCCCGTCCGTATCGATTTACCACCGAACTGGCGCAGGTGGTGACGCGAGCAATCCCCTCCCGGGCGGGCCTCCACCAAATTCATCCGGCGACGCGCAGTTTTATGGCGCTGCGCCTGGCAGTCAACGGGGAACTGGAAAACCTGGAGCAGTTCCTTAACAAGGTTCTCACCGTCCTCCGGCCGGGGGGGCGAGTGGTGATTCTGAGTTTTCACTCGCTGGAAGACCGCCCGGTGAAGCAAGCCTTCCGGCGTTGGCAAGATGAAGGCCGGGCGACTGTATTGACGCGCAAGGTAGTTCGCCCGACCGAAGACGAAGTGCAGATCAATCCGCGAGCCCGCAGCGCCAAGTTGCGAGCGGCAGAAAAACAGGTAATAGGGAACAGGGTATAGGGAATAGGGTCCGGGGAATGATTTTCCCGAGTCCCGAATCCCGTGTCCCGAATCCCCGTACTTCCATGGCAACGGCAACACTGACCTTACCGAAGACCAGACGGCGTCTGAAAAGCGCTCCGACCGGTGGCCGGGCGACTTTCCCAGACTTTTACTTTGTGAAGCAAATCGACAACTCCCGCCTGGTGCGGGAAGTTGACGTGGAGCGTCGCCGTGAACTGCTCAGTCTCTTCGGATTGGGAGTCCTGGTTTTTTCGTTCTTGCTGCTGCTCGCATGGCAGCATTTTCAATGCGTTCGGTACGGCTACCAGATTGAACAGCTCAAGGCCGATTACGCCACACTGGAAGAACAGAATCATACGTATCGGCTGGAACAGGCGGCGCTGGCCGATCCACAGAGGATCGACACGCTGGCGCGGACGCAGCTAGGAATGGTTACGCCCAACCCGCAACAACTGATTCGGTTGGGTGGGGCTGAGCCCGCTTCGCACGCCATGGACAGTCCGGTTCTGGCACGAAACTTCTCCGCGGGAAGCGCGGACACTCCACACGAGCCATAGACGCGATGCGCCGACGCAAGCCTGATTCTCGCACGGCGAAGCCCGATCGGTCTCGCCTTGAGAGGCGGCGACTGATCGTGGGTGTGCTCTGCTTCGTCTGGTTTTTCTTCATCGGCGCACGTCTCTACTACCTTCAAGTAATTCAATATACAGATTTTATGGGCCGCGCTCAGCGCCAGCAGCAGCGCACCATTGAGGTGGCGCCACCGCGCGGAGCCATCTTTGACCGGCAAATGAATCCTCTGGCCATGAGCCTGGGTGTCGACTCCGTCTATGCCGTGCCCAGTGAGCTGACCCAGCCCCAGATGGTTGCGTCCCTACTGGCCCCCGTCCTGAAAGTGGATCAGGACGACCTCCGCAACCACTTCCAAACCAACCACTCTTTCTGCTGGGTTAAGCGACGCGTTACTCCCACTGAAGCCACCCGCGTCCGTGAATTGAATCTGAAGGGCATCTACTTTGAGCGAGAAACCAAGCGCTTCTATCCCAAAGGAGATATGGCTGCGCAGGCGATCGGCTATGTGGGTTTGGATGACAAAGGCTTGGGGGGGATTGAATACGCGCTGAACAATGCGATTACAGGCAAGCCCGGCCGTATGCTTCTCGCTTCCGACGCTCGCCGCCACACCTTTCATAGCACCGATTGGCAGGGAGTTCCCGGCAAGAGCGTGGTGCTGACTCTCGACGAGAAGATCCAGTATGCCGCGGAAAAAGCCCTGGCGGAGCAAGTGCAGCGCTCGCATGCCGCGGGTGGTGTGGCGATTGTTCAGAATCCCAATACGGGTGAAATCCTGGCCCTGGCCAACGAGCCCACTTTTGATCCCAACAATGTTAACGCCAGTTCTTCTGAGGCCCGCCTTGACCGCGCCGTGGGCTGGGTCTATGAGCCTGGCTCGACCTTCAAACTGGTAGCGGTCTCCGCGGCGCTGGAAGAGAAGCTGGCCAAGCCGGATGAAATCATTGATTGTCAAGGCGGCAAAATCGTGCTGGCAGGTCATACGATTCACGACGACAAGCCGCACTACGTCCTGTCGCTGACTGACATGGTGGCCGAATCCAGCGATGTGGGTACCATCAAGTTAGCGCTTCGGCTGGGCGAGGACCGGCTCTACCGTTACATTCGGGCTTTCGGCATCGGCTCCAAAACCGGCGTGGAATTGCCCGGCGAGGAGCGTGGTTTGCTTCAGCCGCCCAGCCGCTGGTCGGGGATTTCCATCGGGGAGATGGCCATTGGGCAGGAAGCTGCCGTGACCCCGCTCCAGATGGTCACGATGTATTCAGCCATTGCCAACGGTGGGATGCTTTTTGAACCTCATATCGTCCACGACGTTTTCCTGGGCGCTCACCATGATGCTTTGCCCCCGGCTGCGGGTCATCGCGTGCTGAGCGAGCACACGGCCAGGACTATGCGCCAGATTCTTACCACCGTAGTTGACCATGGCACCGGCAAATCCGCACAATTGGGCGGGTATACCTCCGCCGGCAAGACTGGCACGGCCCAAAAGATCGATGCTAACGGTTCCTATACCCGCTCTCTTCACATTGCTTCATTCATTGGTTTTGCTCCCGCTACAAACCCGGCGGTGACTATTCTGGTGGTCATCGATTCGCCGGTGGGGGCATATTACGGGGCAGAAGTGGCAGCTCCGGTATTCCGGTCCATCGCAGAGCATACGCTAGGTTATTTGAACGTTCCTCAGGACAATCCCTCAAGATGGCCTCAGATCGTTACCCCTAAACCCGTGAAGGCTCCTGACCAGAAGCAGGATGTCATTACGGGATACCTTCCTTCGGATCGGAATGCTTTTGGAGCTGCCACATCTCCCGTAAAAACAGCATCATTTTCTCCTGGGTCCGTGCCTGTTGAGTCCGTGCAGGCTGCGCCCCCGGATGGGGACTTTAATACCAGCACGGTGGTTCTGGGCGATGGCCCGCTGGTGACGGTACCGGATTTTTCCGGATGGGCGACGCGCCGTGTTGCCCTGGAGTGCGAAAAATTAGGCCTCGACCTCAATGTTGTGGGCAGCGGCCTGGCGACGGAACAGAACCCCGGTGCGGGCGCCAAGGTGCCCTCCGGAACAAAAATTTGGGTGCGAATGGCGAGATGATTGGGATCTGAAGATCGGGAGATCGGGTGATCGGGAGATCGGACGAACAATGACAATATCGACCGGTTTGGCCTTTTGCTCACCCGATCTTCGGATCTCCCGATCCCCCGATCTCCCGACTGTGAATAGAAAATGAAGCTAGGCGATCTACTGCGCGATTTGCCGGTTCTGTACGCGGGTGCAGACGTCGCGCTTGAGATTTCTTCGCTTGCCTACAACTCTCGCGAAGTGGGGCCGGGATCCCTCTTCTTCGCCATCCATGGGGACAAGGCTGATGGTCACGCTTACATTCCCCAGGCGCTGGAACGGGGCGCCGTCGCGGTGGTCAGTGAGCAGGCCGCTCCACCGGAACTGGCCGCGCGATGGATTCAGGTTGCCGCCATTCGGCGGGCGCTGGCGGACGCGGGACGCATCCTGCTGGGTCACCCGGAGAAAAGCCTTCAACTTATTGGTATCACCGGCACGAACGGCAAGACGACAACGACTTATCTGGTGGAAAGCGTTCTGGCCGCGGCGGGAATTCTAAGCGGTGTTTTCGGCACCATTGAATACCGCATGGGCGGCAAGACCAAGGTTGCCACGAACACCACACCGGAGTCGCTGGATCTGTTGACCTACTTTGGGGAGCTGGTGAAAGCGGGTGGCAAGGCCGCAGTGCTGGAAATTTCCTCCCATGCGCTTGCCCAGGAGAGGGTGTGGGGATTTCATTTTGCCGTTGCCGCCTTCACCAACCTGACGCAGGACCACCTGGATTATCACAAGGATTTTGAGCACTACTTTCTGGCCAAGCGGAGGCTTTTCGAGGGATTGGGCGCTTCGCCCCCGGATTGGGCCGTGATCAATATCGATGATCCGTGGGGCGCTCGGCTGCTGGAACTGTCCTATCCGCATCATATTACATACGGCCTGGATGCTAGGGCGCAGGTGACGCCCACGCACGTCGCCTCCACCGCCAGGGGGACTGAAGCCGCAATTGAAACACCGGCGGGAAAGCTGCAAATCGTTTCTCCGCTGTTGGGACGCGCCAATTTGGCGAACATTCTTGCCGCGATTTCGACGGGGGTAGCTATGGGGATTGCCAGCACCAGGATTGAGGAGGGCATCGCCAATCTTCACGCGGTGCCGGGACGCTTTGAGCGCATTGATGAAGGCCAGCCATTTCTGGTGGTGGTGGATTACGCTCACACGGACGACGCCTTGAAAAACGTCCTGAAAACCGCGCGCGAGATGACCCGCGACCGCCTGATTGTTCTGTTTGGTTGCGGTGGTGAGCGTGACCGCACCAAGCGCCCGCGCATGGGTGAAGTTGCCGGCGCGTTGGCGGATTTTGTAGTGCTGACGTCGGACAATCCCCGCAGCGAGGACCCGCTGTTGATTATGGCAGATGCCCTGGTGGGATTGCAGCGGACCGGCAAGCCTTACATCGCGGAAGTCGATCGCGGCGTCGCCATCCACAAAGCGCTGGAAGAAGCTCGTGAAGGCGACGTGGTGGTTCTGGCCGGCAAAGGCCACGAGAGCTATCAATTTCTGAAAGACGGGAAAGTTGAGTTTGACGACCGCGGAGTAGCGCGCAAAGTCTTGGCGAAGATGGGGTATGGGAAATAATTGCCGATTGTCGATTGATAGTCATCAGTTCTCAGTTATCAGTCGTCAGACAGGGCCTTTACTGAAAACTGATAACTGACAACTGATGACTTTCTTCGAGCAAATAAGCACCCATCATGAAATTAACTTTGGGGGAGGTTGCGAATCTTTTAGAAACATCATCGGGCGCTCCTGATCGCCGGGTTGATGGCTACTCCATCGATTCGCGTTCACTCCAGCCTGGCCAGCTTTTTTTCGCCATCCGCGGACCGCGGTTTGACGGGCATCAGTTTGTGGAACCGGCGCTCGGGCGTGGCGCTGCCGGCGTTGTGGTGGAGCGAGCTTTTTACGCCAGCGCCCTATCGGAGTTGCGACCGGCGCTGATTGCCATTGAGGATACACATCGCGCCTTACAGACGCTTGCCCGCAAAATTCGCCGCGCGTGGGGCAAACCGATTTTGGCGGTTACGGGAAGCACGGGGAAGAGCACTACGAAGGAGATGATTGCGGCCATTCTCAGCCGTCGTCTTGGCGTGTTGCGTTCTCCCGGTAACCTGAACAACGACTTTGGATTGCCCTTGGCCCTGTTGGCGTTGGAACCCGAGCACGAAGTGGCGGTGATGGAACTGGCGATGTCGGCCGCCGGTGAAATCGCCCGCCTCGCGCGTCTAGCGGAGCCGCAAGTAGGAGTGGTGACCAACGTAGCCCCCGCGCACTTGCAGTTTTTCGATTCGGTTGATGCTATCGCGCTGGCCAAACGCGAGTTGATTGATTACCTCGCGACTACCGGTCCGAGCGCAGTGGCTATACTGAATGAAGACGATGTGCGCGTGCGCAAGTTTGCCGACGGCTTTCCCGGACGTGTTCTTACTTTCGGGTTTTCGGAGAAGGCGATTTTTCGGGCCAGCGGCGTGAAGCCGGGAGAGGGTATTGGGAGCGCCTTTCGCGTAACTGCGCCGGATTGGGAGGCCGACTATACGCTGCCATTGCCGGGCCGGCACAATATTCAGAATGCCGTGGCGGCCATCGCGGCGGCAAGCGTCTACGCCGTTTCCCCGGAGGAGATGCGGCAGGCGCTGGCGGAGTTTCAAAATCTACACAGATCGGAAGAGCACACGTCTGAA
>OCZT010005112.1_pt1 | contig 13139 bp, 10 predicted proteins | sample 1539031 | NCBI WGS metagenome assembly OCZT01 (sample SAMEA3539308, study PRJEB22396) | soil metagenome | biome: tundra; feature: field; material: soil | place: USA | collected 2010-05 | depth 0.15 m | reverse complement strand
ACTCCATTGCATGTGACCATTTCGGTGGCCAACGGGTGCTCGCCAGTACAAGCAGGTAAAACTGCGCTGCTGGGTGAGGAGCAAGAATGCTCCATGACCCTGACTGGAACTATCCAGTATGTGGGGTTCTGAAGATAAAGCGTTTATGGGAGTCTTCGGACTCCCAGTTATAACGGCCTTTATTTTTTGTATTCTAATATTTTATAACCACATATTACTTATATGGACTGCTATTGTAATCTATGAAAATATTACTATAGTACTTAAAGTTTATGTGGATTGTTCAATTATTTAAAAGGAGTTAACTTGAATCAAGAAGTTCGCTATGGTGAATTCAGCTATAGTATTTCAAAATTGTTGCAGTTTAAAGGACAAGGTATTAAAACTAAAGTACCTGTCTCAAAGTTAATAGTAAATGATAATACAGTTAACAACAGTGATGGTTGTATTATTGTTACACAAAATGCTGAGAATTTTGTGGTATTAACAATGTCTTCTGGTGCTACAGCAATGGATGAAGTGAATGTTATAATCTTTAGTAAAGTCTTGCTAAAGAATATACGCAATACCATGCTACCAATTATCGCTGAACCTGTGTTTCAAAACAATCCACGGTTTACAGATAATAGAAATCGAGATAGTCGTTATAACAACGGATATCAAGATAGGAACAGTGGTTACGGAAACCGCTACTAAATAAAACTCCGTGCACAACCTACCTCAACCTCTCTACTTGAAAGAAATGAAAAATGACAACTGTTAAAACACCTGAATTGAAGCCTGCAGTTATTGCTATTTCCACGGAAATGCAAAAGGGCATTACCATTGATGCCAAAGCTGGATCATCAGTTGCTAAAGAAGATATCTACGAGAAGACTCTTCCTGAAGGTCTTACCCTTGATATCGCTACAAAGCTATCTGATCATAATGCAAACTTCGTTGCAGCTGGTGCACATGCCTTTGGTACACTTGCTGTAGCAGCAATGTCTAAAGCCCCTAAGTGCGAAAAGCTGGCATTGGAAGTACCCATGGCAGGTAAGGACTCTGTTACGTACAACATCGACCGTTTTAAGGACACTGTGAACCATCTTGGTAATGGCGAGACAGTTCGTAAGTTCGGTGTGGTAAATGCCTCAGTTGAAATCCGTGCAGGTAAGAACGGTGGACAATTGAAAAATGCTCGTGCTATCATTGCTCAATTGGGTATGGAAGCTTTGAAAAAATAAAAAATCTTAATATATAAGATTTTCTCTAGGGGTAGCAATACCCCTAGAGTTTATGACCTATTTTTTTTTTGCATCATAAACCTAGAGACTATTAATAGTCTCTAGGAATATGTAACTAATTAAAGTTTCAGGTTAGCATTAGCGGTATTCAATACGTTAGTACTGTAACCGGTAGTGGTATCGCTAGTCACGGTTGGGCTGAGGTTGTTCACCAGAGCTGGATCGAAACTAGGACCTGGATCCAAGAATGCCTTTTGCAGATAAGGATTAGCATTAGTAATATTAATGTTATCCAACAGCTTTTGAGCAAATGCAACAGTGCCTAAGTTATACTGAGCAATGCCAGTAAATTCAATAGACAACTCAAGCATTTCACCAGCTGCAGTCAAATCACGCTTACCATCGATATCACCAGTGCCTTTTGGGAACATGTTCGTAACGAGCCAAGCTTTCACAACTTTACGATGTGTAGGATCTGGTTCAAAGAACAAGCATGTGCAAGAATACCAATCAGCCAACATGTCCTTAGGAACCTTAGTAGGATCCAAAGTACCAACATTAGCAAACTTCGTATCAGGGTCCATCAGACCATAAGTAATCCAGTCACGCAAGAAAGATTGGATCGGCATCCCGTATTTTTCTTGAAAGACGAATGTTGGTTGAGAACGAGCACGGGTAACGTTAGTTACTTCTTCTTGAACTTCACCACCACCACCGACTGGAGTATCGGATACGTCCACTGTAAGGCCTGCATGTAAGCCGTCAATCGACTTAGCATGAAGTTCTACCAGCGAACGTAAAGTTTGTACCCACTTTGTGTTGTTGGGCATGATATCGAAAAACTTAGGTGCTTCAATAAGCAAGCACACCAAATTACGACGAACGTAGCTTTGATTAGAAATCCACTGGGACAGATTAGGCGCAAAGCCATGCTGTCCACCCATAGATACATCAAGCATCGGTTGGTTTCTATTCTCACTAAACGCTTTACCGTTTAGGAGTGCATCTGTTAACCTTGCCATGAATAATACTCCTTGTTAGCTAGTTAATTGGTTAAGCGGTTACCAAATCGCTCATGCGATAGGCTTGGACACTAGTTGTCATCACAGTCTTCATGTTATTTGCATAAATGGAGATTGGCAACGTCCAGCTAAATCCACGGAGATCATCCATATCAGTAATAGTTGCGTTTGGTTTGATAACAAAACGACCATCAAAGATGTCTTGTGTCTTGTTGCTAACGAAGCTATTGACCTTACGGCAAAGTTCTGCATTAGACAAACTAGAAACACCACTGAATTCACGCCAAGCAGCATGGGCAATCTTGTTGAGTTGACCAATAGCCAAAGCAGTGAAGTAACTATTCAACACCGATGTATCGTCAGTGTAAACTGTTTTCAGTGCAGGGAAGAACACACTACGACGATCGTAAGACTGTACCCAGTTCAGACCAACATCCCAATCCTTATTACGGGTGGTAGCAGGAGTAAACACAATACTGACATCAGACATGTAATCAACGACGCTACCAGGAGCACCATCAAAGTTATATCCAGACTTCCAACGACCATTAGCAGCACCCATGTAGCGAGCTGACTTAATAGCCACTTCAGTTGTCATTGGCAAACGTTTAGTAAATTGGCTATTGCGCAAAATACCTGAACGACCAATGATCATACCACGCATAACTGGCGTGCCATAGTAATCAGATTCTGGATAGAACTGCAAGAAAGTACGCAAAGCAATTGCTGTAGAATGTTCTTCAGCTGCATTAGCCAAAGGCATACCACTCTCGAATGTATTAACTTCATAAGCAGATAACACAACAAAAGTGTCTTTACGTTGTGCAATGAAGCTAGCCATTTGCTTTTTAACAGGCAATGGGAAACCAGAATCGTACAACACACTTTCGACATTCACAGCGAGATCTTGCAGTTGACTATCGTTATTTGCATATTCAGTAACCTTGTTACCGACACACACAGCAAACAAATCATCAGACATTGTACCATCAGATCCACCAGCAGCATAAATGTTGCTGAGTTGTCCAAGAGCTACTTCACTCATAGTAACACCTGCTGGCACTGATGGCACTGGTGCAGGATTACTTACCATTTGCAATGTGTAGTATGAAAAACCATTGCTGCTTTGTGCACTAACAATATTAGCTAACAGTTTTTCACCAGCCAACACAGTTGCATTAAATGTACCAGTAACAGTAAAGTCAGTAAACTGATCTAAACCATTAGCAGCAGTGTATGATGCATTAAGATATGTAGATTCGGCAGTAGCCACCAGTGACGACACCGTATTCAAATTACTAGAATACAAAGCCATACGACCAAAGTCACCGTATACCGTTGGGTATTTCGGATCAGTCAGATTTTGGTAAGCATCCAACAAAATGTCGCCAATGAAAACTTGGCTGTCATATGTAGGATCAATAGCACCAGGTTTAAACATAAATGTCAAATCTGGATCACCCATAATGGAATTAACACCGACTGGGGTGCTATTAGCATCAGGACGACGGATCATGCCAATCTTGAAAGGATAAGCTTTTTCAGCAATCATCAAACGGGTATTAAAACCTGAAGGTGACAATGTATTGGGAGCCCAGATATTAATACCTGAGTTATTACCATACTCGCCCTTATTACTTACCTTCAATTCAAAGATTGGATAAATTTTAGAAAGATTGCCAGTTGGTCCGTATGGTCCTGTTGGGCCTTCAGTCCATGTACCTGTTACAATATTTGCAGTTCCAAAATTATCAGCAGTAGCAGCATTGGTATTACTAGAAACTAACCAACGTGCTTTATAACCAGTAACTGATTCACCAGTTGAAGTAGGAACAAGTTTATTAAGTTCACTATTAAAAGTATAAACAATATTACCAGAAGCATCACGCTGATAAGGATCTACTTGAGTTTCTAAAATTTCAATAGACAAAAGTAAATTTGACTCAGGACCTGCATCATCTGGGATGATACGTTCGTACATGCAAGTATTGCCTTCAGCATTTACTAAATTAGAAAAAGCTGTTGCGTGGTTTGCATACTTCTTACGAAGGTCAAAAGTATCGGGACCATAGAGATCTTGACGACCAGCGCCAACGGATAACTGAGGTGTAGCTGGGCCCTTTTGGGCATAGACGTAAAACTTGGGAAGATGCTGAGGGAGTGCCTCGGGATCCCGTGGTAATTGACGGGTACTCAAATCTTGAGTACCGCGTTCTATTACCATAGGAGCTGCATTGATAATGTATGACTGCGACATTGGTCAATCCTTGTGTGAAATGCTATGATTACGAACGGTTTGGTGAATTTGAGGGCGTACCCTATACGATATCCTTAAGAAACTGATAATGTTAGTATATATTTACAATAAATGATTCTTTTTACTTTAGTTAGGATTTAAAAATGGCTATATTCAAAACACCTTACGACACTTCCATCGGTTCTAGCTTTGTAATTGATAAAACTCAAATTGCAATTAAAGAATCAATCGTGCGTGATGGTTTAGGTTTTAATTCTAAGTTTAAAAACAATTTAGAAATCAAACCAGTGTTAGTCGAAGGTACTAGTACTGGTGAGAGTAATATCCCTTATTTTGCACATCCATTATTAGTAACTGGTGTGGATAAGAAACTGTATATGTGTTCTGATGTTAGACCCTATTTGACTTCTGGTAACAATGGTAGTTATCAAAAACAAATTAAAAATCAAACAGAGTATAATATCAGTAAATCTCGTTTAGCTCTTAATATACTTTGGCTAACTGAATCGCCAACTAAGTTAAGAGATATCTCTAATCTACCTATGTCTGTATTTGCGTCTTGGATTAGTGAGTCACTAACTAAGCGTTTTGCTCTAGATCCAAAGGATCAGTTTCTGCTGGCAATAACCGCTGCTATTTATTATCAGTCATTGTTCACAGAATTTACTATATTTACAGACGAAGATAAAAATAAGATTGCTGCACCAGTCATGCGGTCTACTAAAGCTGATTCGAAAACTGTATTTGAAGTGATGGATAAAATCACTAACTTAGGTAATATTTCTGATTTTTGTAGTGCTTGTAAAGTAGTATTAGAAAATCCTCGTATTGAAGATTTGAATGCTGGTTTGCTAATTACCATTATTGGTAATACCTGGTTTGGTATGAGCGCTAAAGAAGTGTTGGCTGTTGCACTGGAACATCCTCCTACATGGATCACAATTGTTTATGCTGCATTAACTGAGAGAACATTCAAAAACTCTATGATTGCTAAAATAGCTGAACGACAAGCTGGCTCTAAAGGTGGTGACGATTTCCTGCGTGCTTTTGTATCTACCGTTAGTATTTTAGATGCAAACGATTAATGTTATTCTGATTAGAAATTTAATTATTTCTAATCGATAACATTAACATTAAAAAAGGTACATTTAAATATGTTTGATTTTATTGTTGATCATGCTATAAAAAATGTCTGGTGTATATAAACTAAATTATTTCAACGACATATTACCTATATGGAATTGTAATATTATTTTATATAGGAGAATTTATTATGACAAAAATATGTAATTTATCAAATATGAGGTTTGGTGAACTTACTGTACTTTACGATAGTGGTGAAAGATTGGATGGTGGTGTAGTATGGACGGCTAAGTGTAGCTGTGGTAATGTTACAAACGTTAAAGCTGGTAATCTTAAAAGCGGTAATACTATTAGCTGTGGACATTTACGAGGAGAACATAATATTGAAAAATGGACTACTCATGGCTATACTAATATTCCGGAATACTATTCATGGTGTAGTATGAAAGCCAGGTGTTCAAATCCTAATAAACAAGAATACAACAATTATGGTGGTAGAGATATTGCTGTTTGTGATAGGTGGTTAAATTCATTTGAAAATTTTTATACAGATATGGGACCTAAACCTTCTGAAGACCATTCAATTGATCGTTATCCTAATAATGATGGTAATTATGAACCTGGTAATTGTAGATGGGCTACACAAGAAGAACAGGGTAATAATAGAAGGACCAATGTAATAGTTAACTATAAAGATAAAGAATATACCATTGCACAATTATCTAAAGAATGTGGTATTGAGTATGGTACTTTACAGTCTAGGTTAAAAAGAGGATGGTCAGCGGAGAGATCTGTAGAAACTCCTAGTAAGTAGTATAATAATAATTTACCTATCTTAACTTAGTTGATAGTTAAATATAGAACACTCATCTAAGACATAACAATTATGTCTTAGAATGTTTGTTTTTATAACTATACTATTTTTTTAATATTACGGTAACTAGCATCATTTTTTTTAAATAGGAGTTTTTATGAATTATGATTTTATTGTAGACCACGCACTAAAAAATGTTTGGTGTACGAGCGATCAGGACAAACAAGTAATTATTCAACCTAAACGAATTACTCCTAATGAAGGTGTAACTTATAGTTTTGATTTTGTTTGGAATACATTATACGTACCTAATAATGGTAGATGGCACTTTTATCAAGTAGGCCAATTAAATCCATTTATTATAGGCTTGCTTCCAAATAATAATACCTGGACAAGTTTCGATACGATTTGTAATTTGCAAAGTATGATTTGTGATATCTATACTGAGACTGGTGTAAGTATTCCAAAATGCACATCTTTTTATAAATACAATAATGATAAGGATATTGTTATAGCATTAAAGATAAATTCTTTAATTCCATATGACTATAACAATGATGCTATCTATTTTAGATTTTATAGTAATGCTTATTTTAAATACACAACTAATGGATCACAAACTGAGAAGATTTATGTAGAGAGTGCATTAATCAATTCAATGGGTGATCTACAAATTATTCAAAATAATCTATCGCTATATAAAGAGATATATGTTAATGGTCCTGGTGTCGTAATGTGTTATAAGAATGGATTAGTTACTGATACCATTAGCGCACTCAATACTAAGATTGGTGATACTGTTGAATTTGTTTATGACAGTTCTATTTACAAAACTGTTGAGTTTAGATTAGGTGACTTAGGAACATTCAATTCTATTCTAGATTTAAAAAGAAAATACTTATTGCATTATGCTGGAATAGGTAATAACAATATTGATTATCAAGATGATGTTGATATTTTTATTATTGATAATATTGCACCCACAAAAGTTAATGGTGTATATTACCATAAGAACAATGCTGATGCAGTTAGAATGGTAACACATAAAGACTACTCGATTGTTCCAGAATATGTTGCTCAATATTTTCCTATATTAAATAGATTCAATAATAATCAAACTGTTTTTAATACAGATAACTTGACAGTTAAAATAAATATTCGTCAAGGTGGTTATAATCGACCTTTGATATTTGAGACAAATAGAATTAAAGAACTATACAAACTAAATGATACTAATGTACATTCAGCAATGTTAAGTTTAGATTCTAATGTAGTTAATTTTAGAGCAGACACTTTAGAGAATAGTAACTATACTAAACTCATGAGAACATTCTATCGTGATATTACAAATGAAATAGTTCAAAATGCTTATGGTTATAATTCTTTAAGTAAACTCTTAGGTGATACTCCTAAGAAGACTACATTGTTTTCTAGTAAGCAAACAGCTACAGTGCCATATGGTTTAATGTACAGTTGTACAGTTTACGAATACGATAGTCTTGGTGCTTTACTTGGTTATTATTATCATAATAGTGGCTCAGACTATATTTGTGTTAACTCAAATGCTGCATCTGTTGAAATGATTTCAGGTAAAGGCTCTAACACTCTTAATGAAATATATGGCAGTGATGATTTACCTATTCCTGGTAATAACAGTAACTACCGTGTTTATCGTTGTGTCATGTTACCGAGTGGTCCAAATTACAATTGGATAGATGTAACCGATACAGCTAACTATATTGTTACCAATGGCCGCATTAAATGGGCTGGTACTGGATTACAATATTTGATGGTAAGAGCTGATGATGTATTTTTAACAATGGATATTAATGTTCCAGTTGTTGATGGTGATTTTAAATTTACTATTACACAATTTGATCCAGTTACTAATGCTAGTATTATCATGCAAGTTCCAAATGGTGATTTGGATGTTTTCTTAAATAATAGATTATTAGTTAAAAATCTAGACTATGTTCTTAGATTTCCAGAAATAGTAATTAATAATAAAGAATACTTAAATAATCCATTAGGAACATTTCAAAAAGTTCATATTAGATTTGCTGGCTTTTGTAATAAAGATTTAAGTTTAACTGTTGAGAGTGACGTTGGTTTTATTCAACAAGGTATGTTATCTGCAAATAATAAATTTGATCTTCGTGACGATAGAGTTCAGCATATCAGTGTTGATGGCTACTTGGTTCATAAAGCAGATTTGATCTTTTCAGAAGAGCATTCAAGCGTTAGTATCACAAATGAACTCAATGGTACACCTTATCAGATTAAAGACATTGTAGTTCCATTAAAGGGTCTTACACAAGACAATACATATGTGTTAAGAGCGGAGTCAATAATTATTGATAAAGCTACTAGTGATTATCTCACTTTGAAATTACCACAAGCTCCAATTACTGTACCTACTGCTATTCCAAATAAGTATCCAGTAGTGAGTCCGTTTATCTGTAAAATTATTTATGATTTAAAAAATAACATAATTAAAGATACAGAGATTAATACCAACTATACTGATAACGATGTTGTTAATTTATGTGCTCCATATTTACCACTATTGAAGTTTGATCAATCTAGAGATGAGAATTCTATAGATAGTAACTTTGTAGAAGTACATCCGCATAATCTTGATAACGTAATTGAGTTATCACTTTTTAAATATAGATTTGTTGAACGAGTAGTTAAATTATATTCTAATAATTTAGTTAACTTGTCAGCGTTTCTAAGTATCACTACGTTTTAACAATAGGAAGAAAGTATGTCAAATCCGAATACGACTGGTTTGTTAGGAAGTGATAATGTCGCTCCTATATATCAACCTGATTCACGCTGGTGCTGGTGGAATCTAAATGAAATCTATAGCTGGACTACAAACGGTTTGGATGGTAATTTAAACCACCCTGTTGGAGCTAATAAATATGTTCCTAAAATAAATGACTATGTTTTAGACACAGTCAATAATGTTACCTATGCAGTAGTAGATATGAATGTAACAACATTAGCTGTTACGTTAAAAGAAGTGGTTATTAATACCTCTGGTAACTTTACTAACAATGATGTACTGCTTGGTATTAATCCAAATACCAATACAGATACCTATCGTGTTTATTTAGATAAATCAGTGTTACCATATAGTCTTGCTGTTGATGCAAGATTAAAGGTTGCTGGATCATTGACTAGTTATTGTAAAATATTCTTAGGCTCTGATATATCCAGTACTGGTGTTGTAATTAGTAGACTGTACGACCAAAGCGGTAATTTCATTAGTGAGAACATTCCATTGGAAGTTGTTACTTATGACTCGTACGTAGATCCTAATGGTGCTACCGTTACAGTAAACAATAACTCTATTAAAATTGTTAGTGTTTGTTATACTCAGTATGACTTACAAAATGGTGAACTCGTAACTGCAGTATTCTACAATGCACAAGCTGGTGTTGTTTCTAAACGTCAATTGTTAATTGAAAATACTGGATTTATCAGAACACTGAATGCTAATCAAAAATACATTACTGGAATTAGTTTAGAGACACCTTTCATGTCTCAGACGGGTAGCAATGAAATATTGTATCCAATGAACTTACCAGTCAATGCAATGAGTTTAATTGGCGTAGTTAATTATTCTGATGGTAGTAGAATTAAGTTACCAGTTGATGGTACTAAATTCTCAATGCTAGGTATTAACCAATACTTGTCTACAATCATTGGACAAAAGATTAATTTGGTATTGTCTTATAAACTCAGCCCAATTGAAACAGTGGTTGGTGCTATTACATCAGATGGTAAGTTTGTAACTCAGCCTTATAACTTAGTTACATTACCAGTTGATAATGTCTATAATGTAAAACTTTTTGGCTATCCTAAGTTTGTTAGTAATGCTGAAGGTTATGTGATGGTTTGGTATTTATATAACCTAGATAGAAACGTCGTATTCGATGTAACTAACATGGTTAGATTCAATGCTAACACTGGTGCATTTAGACCTACTCTATTTGGTAATACACAAAGACTATCTGTTAATATCAATTTAAAAGATGTTAGCGGTAACTATAAATCTTTTGTACATGCTCAAACAGTTGAAGTTACTTTGTATGACCTACCTAGTAATTTAACTACGAGTTGGACTGTAGCTTATGAAGCTAATCAAAATCCAGCTTATGGCGCTAATCTGTTTGCTACTGTTAAGAATCTTGCTCTTGGTTCACATCAAATTGATTTAAGTGCTAGTTTTAATTTTGCTCCTACTTTATCTTTAGCTGATAAATTTAATATCTTCATTGATAAGATGGTAACTGCTACGAAACCATTATACAATGTAAATAAAGAATTGTCTTACCCAATGCCTACAAACTTTACAATTGTAGCAAATGGTACTGAACAAGATTATTTAATATCTTCATGGAATTCGCCATTAGCATTTACAAATGTTATTAATGAATACGATACTATTATCGTTAAGTTCTATAAGCAAACACCAACAGGTAGAATTCATATCTCTGCTGCTGGTATTGAAGCTAGATTTATTTAATAGATCATAAAACATAATACCTAGGGTAACTCCTAGGTATTATGCCGTATTATAAAAAATCGATTCTAGATTTTTTCAGTCACATATACTAACTGTGATCTATCTGGATAACCTTTACGAATTGTAAAGAGTCTAGCATTTCTTTGAAGGAGTAATGATCATGAATGTTACATTCAATCGCTTGGCTGAAACATCTAAGCCAATTGCATTCAATCCAAAATGGAAAAATGGTACTGGATACTTGGACGAAGCTATTGTTGGTGAGCATGCACCGTCGTTGATGATTGGTGAAGCAGTCACTTGTAAGGACGACTTTGGTCGTGCTGTTGTGATTATCGGGTTGAACGATAATAAGAACTTTGTGATGTTTCAACGTCACAGTGGTAACATCCCAGACGGGGTGATTGTCTGCAATGAACCTGCAGGATTTGGGGACCAGTTGGAAAAGGCTTACCCTAATGCAGAAATCTACTCTCGTCTACGTGAGAAAGACGTAAAGGCTGTATGTGATTATGTTGCACACAACATCGCGGTGAATACATCCACAAACTGGGGCGAATACTCAAGCCACTTGAGTCCTTGGTCGGTAGTGTAATCGTTTACTATTGTGTATTATGAGTACACAATGTTGAACGATTTGTGTTAGTTGGCAATATTGCCAAGTGTTAGTATCCTTAAAGGGGAATGAAGATGGACCACGAATTTGATTTTGATAGTTTTTACTTTGCTGAAGAATTTACAGCTGAAGCAATCTACTTCCTCAATTATCTATTCAATAGTTAAACATACAGCTGGAGTCCATATGGACTCCAGCTGGTTATGCTTTTTATTTTTTATTGGTATCCTCGGTAATAACCATTCTCTGTATTATTACTTCTTCTCTCAGTTACTCTACTCTGACGAATATCACTTAGTAATTCTTCAAGAGAAAATATCTCACCTTCACGTAAAACTAATTGACGGTTAAGTGATCTTAGTTTTCTCTCTAATGCTTCAATAACGTAAGCATCTCGCTCAGTGGTTAGTTCTTCATATAGTTTTTCTATCTCACTTCTAATTCTACCTTGTTGGATAAAATCATAAGTAGAAATATTATCTGTGTATTCTGGTACAACTAAACCACCTAAAATATTTTTAGTTTCGATACCATAAAAACTTAAGTTCTTACCTTGTGTAATTAACCAAAAACTAAGTAACCAAGAAATTACCATATCGTCGTGTTCACCATCTTGGTGATCCACTCTACCGTTCTTAATGATCAATCCTAATATCTGATTAGCAGTAGTTTTATCTTTTACAAGATGTCCTACTTTCTTACCAGCATTCTGTAATGTAGTAGAATACAATTCACTGCGACTACCCATACCTGAACCAGAAGTAGTAAATCCAAATGTTTTCTTGTAATCAACATAGACATAACTACGACGACGACCCATTGGAATATTAATCTCATTCCATCTATCAGGTTGTTCTTCATAGTCTTGTACTACTCTATTGAACAATCTCTTAAATGGATCAATACCTTTAGCCGGTAACATCAATAATAAATAATCTAAGATCATTGCACCAGTAGAGCGTCGCTCAATGATACATGTAAAGTTCTCAAATCTAGTAAACCAACTACAGAGCCATTCTGAGAATACAATCAAGTTAGTTTCATTGTAATTACCAGCAGCTACTAATTCACCTGTAAAAATATCTCTAAGGGTTAAGGATATATCATCGCCACCGCCTGCATCACTGGAGTCAATAGCTAAAACAAATTGTCCATTCTTCATTCTACCAGCTATTGCATCTTCAGGTACATACCAACGTGTGGCATATCCGCCTGGTTTATCAATGCTGACAAAATCATATTCAACAATAGACTTCTTTATCTTCTCCATCACCGGAATAGGTAATGGTGAAGACATTGTACCTGATGTCCAGATATTAAAGAAATCTCGATCAGCATCTTCACCTGAGACTAAAGCTTCCTGAATAGCTCTTTTTAACCATTCATCATCTTTACCAAGTTGTCTATGGTTAAATGTACAGTTAACACGAAGTTGACCAGTAGATGAATTAACAATAATTGTTTTCTCTAACTCTTCAAGATTCTTACAATCGAGTAACTTCTCATTCCATTCAGCTGATTCTGATAAGAGTTTAAAAACGAATCTACCGTCTCTGTCATCTTTCTTACCAGCCGTAGTTGTAA
>OCZT010005111.1_pt1 | contig 13139 bp, 14 predicted proteins | sample 1539031 | NCBI WGS metagenome assembly OCZT01 (sample SAMEA3539308, study PRJEB22396) | soil metagenome | biome: tundra; feature: field; material: soil | place: USA | collected 2010-05 | depth 0.15 m | reverse complement strand
CCGAGGGCATGGTGGAGACGGTGCGCTTCCTGCTGAAGCAATCGTTGCAAGCTACGATCAGCAGCCAGGTTGGCTACCTGCTGTCGCGCAAGGCCTTTGCCGATTTCAAGAAGCGGCTTGATTACTCCGAGTACGGAGGCGCGCCGCTGCTGGGCCTCAAGGGCGTGTGTATTGTCAGCCATGGGTCGTCGAACTCGAACGCCATCAAAAACGCGGTGCGGGTGGCGATGGAGTTTGCCAACAGCCAACTTAATGACGTGATTCAGGAGCGCATTGCCGCTGCCAGCAAGAACCTGAACAATCACGTCAGCGACTCGGCCGCAGCGCTGTAGTTTTGCTGTCACGAGCAGGCGAACCGGGGTCCCCAACGAGCGCCGTTTTTGCGCTTGTTGGGGTAAAGTTCAACCCGCGAGGGACCTGTTTTGCTGACTAGTAGTTCAGGAACATAATGGCCTCTCACACTTCTCCCATCGCCTTTCTCTTTCCCGGACAAGGTTCGCAAGCGGTTGGCATGGGCAAGGAACTCGCCGCCCTGTATCCGGTGGCGAAAGAAACTTTCGACGAAGCCGACGATGCTCTAGGGTACAAGCTTTCGCAACTCTGCTTCGAAGGTCCCGAAGACCAGCTTAAGCTGACGGAGATCACGCAACCGGCGATCCTGACGGTGTCGGTTGCGGCATGGCGCGTGCTTCAGTCAAAAGCGATCGCCCCTTCCTACGTCGCGGGACACAGCCTGGGCGAATATTCGGCGCACGTGGCTGCCGGTACCCTATCGTTCGCGGACGCGGTGCGTACGGTCCGCAACCGTGGCAAGTACATGCAAGAGGCAGTGCCGGTCGGCGTGGGGGCCATGGCTGCCATCCTCGCGCTGTCCAGCGAGAAGGTGCAACAGATATGCGAAGAGGCGGCGCAGGGAGAGGTTTGCCAGGCGGCGAACCTGAACTCACCCGATCAGACGGTCATATCCGGCAGCAAAGCAGCCGTCGAGCGCGCCGCTGAGTTGGCAAAGCATCGCGGAGCCAAACGCGCCATCATGCTTCCCGTCAGCGCTCCCTTCCATTGCGCGCTGATGCAGCCCGCGCAGGACAGGCTGGCGGAAGACCTGCACGCACTGGCGTTTCATGCGCCCGAGGTTCCTTTGATGTGCAACGTGGACGCGAGCCTAGTCACAACCGCCGAGCAGGCGCGCGATGCGCTCATACGCCAGGTAACGGGGGCAGTGCAGTGGGACAAGTCCATGCGCGGACTGGCGGCGCTCCCCGTGCAGAACTTCGTAGAGGTCGGCCCGGGCAAGGTGCTCTGCGGACTCATGCGCCAGATTGATCGCTCGCGCACCTGCGCCAACGTGGAAGACGAAGCCTCGCTGCAGAAGACGGTAAACCACTTCAGCGCGGCGTCAGCGAAACCGGATTAGTCGCTGTTCGCCATTCGCTCTTCGCTGTTGGAAACCGGTTCCGTTTGCAATGAAAAGCGAAAAGCGGCTTCTAATACGGCGAGAACCCCAGCGTCTTATCGTCGTTCTGCACCCAGATGTGGGCTTTGTCGCTGACCCGGTCGTTGACGGTAACCACGACGACAACGCCGCTGGCATTAGCAAACGGCGAGCCACTGTGGCCCTTCGGCACCGCTGCGCCCTCAATGTGATGGCTTTTGATGATGCCCCATTCGCCACTCGGCCCCCAATCCTTGAGGAAGTCGTTGTACGGATAACGCGAATACTTCTCGGGATGCTGTTTCCAATCCGGATCGTGCATCCACACGCCGTAGGCTTTCTCGTAGCTCTGCTGCTGGAGGGCAGCGAAGAACTGGTTCACCGCATGCTCTTCCGGCCAGAAGCGGAACATCCACCAGAGGATGCCGATCACGATGACGCCGCCGACGATCGCAAGGATCAACTGGCGTTTCTTGCGCGCACGCGCCGGATCATAGGGTTGGGCTTCAAACAAGGTCATGGCAAGCTCAGTTTACTCGTTGCCGGGGGAACCCACGCAAGCGAAGAATCAGGGAGTGGGTCGAGAGTGGCTGATTGTGGCAGATAGGACTCGGTTCCGGGATTGGTGTGTATTTGCATTGTGCAGGTAGAGCGGGCCTTTCAGCCGGGGCCAGGAAGAAAAACCGCTAAGGCTAGTCTGGGAATTGGCGGGCGGTTTTAACGCAGGCCTGAAGAGACTGTGTCGCGACCTCGCCACGGTGGAAGGAAACACAAGAACCAGCCCCGAACGGGGCGAAAGAGCTTAGCCCAGCGCTTTAGCGCTGGGTGAAGCGGGAAATAAGAGCGAGTCCCGTAGGGACGGCAGAGCTCGCGACACAGTCTCTGAAGGCCCGCTCTACCCAGGACTTCGACGGCTATTTAAGGGCCTGTAATCGCTGGCTAGCCATCTGTGCCGCCGGGCTGGAAGGGTTCTCCTTCTGCATCTGCTGATACAGCTTGCGGGCCTCATCCGGCTGATGAGCTTCCTCGTAGAGCGAGGCCAGCAGAAACTGTGCCGCGCTCTTGCCCACGGAAAGGGTGGGATGATCGGCGAGCTGCTTGTAGATTTCGATGGCCTGGGGATCGCGGTTGGTGTCGTGATAGATGGAAGCCAGCGCCAACTTTGCCAGGCTGGCAATCTCTTTGTAGCGACTGTCGGCAACCTCTTTCAGGTTCTTCTCGGCGCCGGCATTGTCACCCATATCGTGCAGGGTCACACCTGCGAAGTAGCGGGCGACGCGTCCGGACTGGGTGAAGGAGTACTTGCCGGCAATGTGAGTGAAATCGCCATTGGCGGCCTTGGCGCGTTCCGGTATGGATCCAAAGCTCAACATGTCCGGCGTGGCGGGTGTACCGGCTGGACGAATGGGAGCATCGTACTTTTGAATGGCTCCCGCCAGTTCGCTCCTGCCCTGCTGGTCACGATAGTTTACGAAGGCCCAACCGCCAATGACGAGGGCAAAAAGCACGACTACGGCCACCACGGCAGCCGTGACCTTGGAGCGGTGCTCTACCGCCCAGGAAATGGTTTCGGTGGTCGATGTCCTAAACGAGTCTTGCTTAAGTTGATGTCGAGTGTAACTGCGCACGAATAGTCCTTATCTGGTATGGCACAAGGTGGGAAAATACAAGTTTAACAGGCGGGAGAATCGGGGGTCAAACGAGGGAAACCGAAAGCAACTGGAAAAACACTACTTCGCGGAGTTTACCAAGGGTGAACCGCGCATTGAGAGTTGATCCCGCCCCCGACCCCTCATCGTGACCTCTGCCCCTAGCCTCTGACCCCTGGATCCCGGATCCCTGCAGTACCCCCCTCCCCCTCTTGCCCCTAAGATCTTGAAAACAATGAGCAAGCACGTAAGAATGTTCGCAAAATCTTGAGCCCAAAAGGCTTATTGGTAAAATCCTGAGCCCGTGAGACTTACCTCAACGCCGAAGGCAAGAACCTCCGGATGTAGGAACCGCTTCGTGCGCCGTCCTCTACTACCAGCGAAAATCGGATATACCCGGTTGGCACGAGACCCCGATTTGTCAAAGAACTCCGGTCATCGCAGACGTTGTTCAGACCGCTTGCGAAGCCATCGGGCATACTAAGCCCAACCTCTATCAGCCTAACGCGGCCTGCCAGGTTGTCAAGATTACGAAAGTACATGTGCTCCACTGCAGGCGGCGGGTGGTCCAACCTATTAACATGCGGGTGCCCCACCCAAGCCGATTTTGCTTGGGTGGGGGTTTTCGCCACAGACTACCTATCGGCGACGGCTGTGCGGCGCTCGTGCCTCTGGTTCTTTGAAGGGGACGGCCTTCAGAGCATGTGTGAGAACTCGTTTTGAGTTGGCACGGTGGAACGATTGCGCAAAAATCCAGCGCCGTAGGCGCGGAATAGTCTAGCCCAGCACGCAGCCGCAGGCGGAGTGCTTGGGTAGAGTGGGAAATAGATCCGAGTCCCGTAGGGACGACAGACGTTCTCACACACGCTCTTCAGGCCGTCCGCACATGCCTGATATTAGGCCGGGCTTCAGCCCGGAGGGACTTCCGACCAACTTAATCACAGTTTCCTTAGGTACATGCCTCGTAACCCGGTCAAGCGCGGAATAGTGGAGAAAGCCGAAGATGGACCGGGGAGCCCCAAGTTCGCACCTCGGTTGGGCTAACCAGGGGCGTCCCTGATTGCGGGAAAACGGAGTGGTGCAGATCGAATCGGAGTGGATGGCCAGCGATCGTGAGCTAGCAATGTTCGGTGGGCCAGCCCGGACCTTCCTCTGCCCAGGTTGGCGTCCAAAAGCAGGACGCGAACCTGGGGCACCTGGCTTTAGGGAGTTGGAGCGGGTGGCGGAGTTGTTGCACTGGTTGAGGGGATGTGGGCTCGATCCAAAAGGTGCATGGCCAGACTGCTGAGTCGCAGATAGTCGTAGGCGCGGATTGGGTCGGTAATGTTTCCGTCGGCCGTGTGGCTTTTTTCATTTCGGAATCGATCAATTGCCATGGTAAGAAACTTCACACCATTCTGGAAATCCTCGTCTACATGTAGAGCCGCAGCTCCATCTACGTAGAGTTTCCCTTTTCCAAACGCTTCCGATCCGGTCTCGTGGGTTGTCAAAGAGCGGAGCCTATCTCGAACAACCTTGAAGCCCTTTTCGACTGCCTCGGCATAGTCGCCGCCAGCGTACAACGTGTGACATCGTGAATAAATCTCGGGATGCAGGCTCTTTATCCCAGCGGCATCTTCCGACTCCGGTAGCGCGAGCGGCAGCCGCTCAATCAGGCTCTCAAGTTTCTGAATCCCCTCGCGAACCGCTCTCTTCCTATACTCGAATGTTGATGATGAGGATGGGCGCTCCGTTGTTTCAGTGGCAAACTCAAACTCCATCGCCGTCTCCTTCCCCTCATAAACAGCCTTCAGTTGGGCGATTGAGCCGTTTCGCCAAGTCGCGAAGAGATGAAGCCAATCGCGGTATCCTCCGGTTGTCTCGGCGAGTCCTACCTTCGCAGCGACGTCTTCACCCGCTCGAATGCGGTCGGCCAACATCTTTCCAGCGCGCTCAACAGGCATGCGGAGTTTCGCCATAGTGGATATGATAACGCCCCGGCCAGCAGTCAGCCGGGTTCCACCCTTTCGCCGGGTTTGGCGAAGGGTGGGAGCAAGTCTTAACCGCTTCAACAAATGCGAGACTAGTTGGCCCGCGCGGAGATGCTCTTCCCGATTTCCCTCGGCAAGCGCGGCGAAGCGCTGGTCCGCTGCATCCACAGAACGATCAGGTCGGCGCGGCGTTGCACTCCAAATTTGCTGAGCAGGTTGGAGACGTGGAACTTCACGGTACGTTCGCAGACGAAGAGTTTGCTGGCGATCTCCTTGGTGGATAGGTTGTCGAGACCCAGATCGAGCATTTCGCGTTCGCGGCGGTTGGAATCACTTTTGTGCCCCGTGTTCATTTTTGACCGGACACGGTCTCGCGTATGCCGATATAGTTGGCTGTGAAGTGGTTACCACCTTCTCTTCTTTCAGGTTCTCTGAACTAAGTCAGCCCATCTGAAGTTTCCTTTCTTAGTCACCCCGACCTAAGGATGTGGCCATGTTTGCACGCAATGTCTCTGTTCATCTGAAATCAAACATGCTTTCTGATGACACACGAACCTTCAAGAAAGACATTCGTTCTTCACTCCGTAAACAAAATGGCATAAGGAAACTGATTATTGGTGGCATGATGCTGGGTTTGCTGACGGGCGTGTGCTTTGCCCAGCGCGCAGCTCCGAGTGCGAGACCCGCTCCTAGCGCGAGCCCGATACCCAGCGCCAGCCCGGCAGTTCCTAGCGCAAGCCCGGTGGCTCCCAGCGCCAGCCCGACGCCGAGCGCGAGCCCGGTAACTCCTAGCGCAAATCCGGTGGCTCCTAACGTGAACACGGTAGATCCCAACGTAAACACAGTGGGTCCTGACGTGAACCCAGTCGATCCTAACGTGAAAACGGTAGCTCCGAGCGCGAACCCGGTCGGTCCCAGGGACATGACCCAGAAGCCGCCAATTCCCCCCAATACGGTAGTCAGTCCGGATGCGGCGCCTCCCAGCCCGCAACACTAAGAGTGACGATGCAGTGGCCGGCCGGGTGGCCCGGCCAAGCGCAGTAGAGGCATCGAAAATCCTAATCTGGGTGCCCCGTTCTAGCCTGCTTTTGGCTAGGGCGGGGCAGTCATGCCTGCACGTATCATCCACCCCTGGCAGCCTTCTTTCCGCAGCTATTCTGTTTCCTATGCCGCGCGGGGACTCAATCGCTATCAAGAGCTCGCGAACTTCACTTCATCACGTTCAGTTGCTACCACCGCCAGCCGCTGCCGGGGAGTTCGCGCCCGCTCGTCCCGCGCCTCCCCTCCAGGACCAGCCGCAGTAAGGAGGCCCCCGGCGATTAGAGCGGCTCCAGGATTGGTGTATCCGCTGGTACGGGTAGTGCGGGCCTTCAGAGGGTGTGTGAGAACTCGTTTTGAGTTGGCACGGTGGAACGATTGCGCAAGAAATCCAGCGCCGTAGCCCGGGTCCCCGGTTCGCGCCCCGCCGCGGCGGGCGAGCTGGGGTGGAGGTAGGCGCGGAATAGTCTAGCCCAGCACGGAGCCGCAGGCGGAGCGCTGGGTAGAGTGGGAAACAGATCCGAGTCCCGCAGGGAAGACAGACGTTTCTCACCTTCCTGCGGAATCGCAGATCGGGACCGCCGGTTCTCCCGTCGCGACAACCCCGTAGTACCTTCGCTGGAAGTACAGCGCCACATTGACCAGGCTGATCATCGCCGGCACTTCCACCAAAGGACCGATTACCGCCGCGAACGCCTCGCCCGAGTTAATCCCGAACACCGAGACGGCTACGGCAATCGCCAACTCGAAGTTATTGCTCGCCGCAGTAAAAGACAGGGTCGCGGACTTGGCGTAATCGGCCTTGAGCTTATATCCCATGTAAAACGAAACCAGGAACATCAGCACGAAGTAGATCAGCAGGGGAACGGCGATGCGCACCACGTCCAGTGGGAGACGCAGGATGTAGTCACCCTTCAGCGAGAACATCACAATGATGGTGAACAACAGCGCTATAAGGGTGATCGGGCTGATGCGTGGGATAAAGGTCTTCTCATACCACACCCGGCCCTTGGCTTTAACCAGCGTCAAGCGACTCACGATCCCCGTGAGGAACGGGATGCCAAGGTAGATGAACACGCTGCCGGCGATGTCGCGAATCGAGACGTTTACTACAGATCCGTGCAGACCAAACCACTCCGGCAACTTGGTCACAAAGATCCATGCGTAGACGGAATAGAACAGGACCTGGAAGACGGAATTGAACGCCACCAGTCCGGCGGCATATTGCGTATCGCCCTTGGCCAGTTCGTTCCACACGATCACCATGGCGATGCATCGCGCCAGGCCGATCAGAATCAGCCCCGCCATGTATTCCGGATATCCGCGGAGGAAGACGATGGCCAGCCCGAACATCAGCAGTGGACCGATCACCCAGTTCTGCAACAGCGACAGGGCGAGAATCTTCCTATTGCGGAAGACTTCGCCCAATTCTTCGTAGCGCACCTTCGCCAACGGTGGGTACATCATCAGGATCAGCCCGACCGCGATCGGAACGGAGGTTGTGCCAACGTTGAACCGGTTCAGGAAAGGAACAATGCCAGGAAGCGCCCATCCGGAAAACACTCCAACGGCCATCGCCGCGAAGATCCACAACGTCAGATAGCGATCGAGAAAGCTGAGACGAGCGGTCACTTTGCTGTGCATGGTGTGTCCCCAGGGCCACGACGGTTTGTCATTGCTGGCCGATCTTGTCGATCTCCCTCTTGATTGCGAGTTTGTCGAGGCTGGCAATCGGCAAGCACAGAAACAAGCCGATCCGGCGGTCCAAAGCCATGAAAGCATCACGATAAGCGCGCTCGATTTCGTCTGGCGTGCCCTCGACTGCGGCGGGATCAGGAATGCCCCAATGCGCAGTCATGGGCTGGCCGGGCCAGACTGGGCATACTTCTTTCGCGGCGTTGTCGCAAACCGTGAAAACGAAGTTCATCTCCGGCGCGCCGGGCTGGGCAAATTCTTCCCAGCTCTTGCTGCGTAATCCGCTCGTGGGTAGGTGAGCGCGTTCGATCTCGCGCAATGCTTCCGGGCGAACGCGTCCCGATGGATCACTACCGGCACTGTAGGCGGTAAAAGTCGGTCGGCCTTTGAAGTTCAGGATCGCCTCGGCCATGATCGAACGCGCCGAGTTACCTGTACACAGGAAGAGCACGTTGTAACGTCCCTGCATAGTTATTCCTTATGCCTTCGGCGTCTTAGCCTGCGGCTTCTTCGCTCGGATGAACGCACTTATGAACTTGCCGTCCACCTGCGGTGCTATGGCCTCCACGTCAACACCCTGGTCGTTCAAGAAAACTCGGGCATCCTCGATGTTGTGAACTCGCGTGGGTTCAATCTCAATCGCTTCGAATCCTGCGTCCCCGAGCTTCGAAATGTACTCCGTATCCTGCAGGGCACCGGCAATGCAGCCCACCCACAAGAGAACATTTTGCCGCACCTCGGCAGGTACGTCGCCATGTACCACAACGTCAGACACCGCAAAGCGGCCGCCCGGTTTCAGGACGCGGAAGGCCTCCCGCAACACGCGATCTTTGTCGGCGGAGAGGTTGATGACGCAATTCGAGATGATCACATCCACGGAATTATCAGGCAGGGGAATGTTCTCGATCTCGCCGCGGAGAAACTCAACGTTCTCCACGCCGGCTTGGCGCTGGTTTTCCCGCGCCAGCGCCAGCATCTCGTCGGTCATGTCAAGTCCATACGCCTTGCCGGTCGGCCCGACGCGCCTGGCCGAGAGCAGCACATCGATGCCGCCGCCCGAGCCCAGGTCAAGAACTGTCTCGCCCGGGTTGAGCTGCGCTAGCGCCGTCGGATTGCCGCATCCCAGCGAGGCTTTCAGCGCGCCTTCCGGAACTTGGTTCGTTTGCGCTTCGTCGTACAGATTCATCGTGATCGGATCGCAACAGGTATCCATCGCCGTGGATGCGCCGCAGCAGGAGCTGCCTCCGGTGTGGACCCGCAGTGCTGCCTGGCCGTACTTTTCTTTCACTACTTCCTTAATATCGGTGCTCATGTGTCCTCCTATTTGCAAAGCGTAATGATGCTTTCGGGTTTGACCGCTTTGTTGCGGGTGCAGCATTCGGCGTAGAGGAAGCCCAGCAGCTCTTGCAGAGCTTCCGTGTTCGCCGTGTACCAGAGGAAGGTCCCGTCGCGGCGCACCTTCACCAAGTCTTCGTTCTTCAGCTTGTCGAGATGGTGCGACAGCGTCGAACTCGGAATGTCCAGTTCATCACCAATTTCACCGACCACGAGTCCTTCGGGATGCGCCGACAACAACAACTGCATGATGCGCAGCCGCGGCTCGGTGCCCATCGCCGAGAGCATGTCGGCATAACGGATAATCCGCTCGGAATTTTGTTTCGCGGGCATTGCCAGCTTCCTCGATATTTCTATAGTTATAGAATTATGGAATAATGTCAAGAGAAAAGTCGGAGGCAGACCCCTAGGTTTTGAAGCCTGCGAATGGCAATCTGGCGTCCTAAAGTCAACCTACCTTTTTAGTTTCAATAACTTGCAGGAAGTACAAGACAGCCGGGCCAACAGTTCCGTTCCGGGATGTCGGGTGAATTCTGGTGCAAGTCCAGACCTTCGGGCTACTTCCTCGTCCAACAGCACGGGAGAACAGTTCCATGCGAACACTGATTACAATTTTGATGCTCGCGGGTTTGGCGATGGCGCAGGACGCACAGCACCAGCAAGGTGTGCAAACGCGCGGCGACCAGGCGATGGGTTTCTCGCATGAGATGACCACGCACCATTTTCTTCTCACCAAAAATGGCGGAGTAATCGAGGCCGAAGCCGACAATCCCAACGACAAAGCCAGCCGGGATGCAATTCGCCAGCACATGGGGCACATTGCCAAGCTGTTCAGCGACGGCGACTTCAACGCTCCCATGTTCATCCACGGGCAGACTCCTCCGGGAGTGCCTACGATGAAGCGGTTGAAAGATCAGATCGCCTACCATGCCCTGCCTACCGGACGAGGAGCTGAGGTGCGAATCACCACCGCGAATCCCGAAGCGTTGGAAGCGGTGCATCAGTTTCTGACGTTTCAGATCAAGGACCACCACACTGGCGATTCCACGGAAGTGCACTGAACCTGCAACCGGTGAAGAGACGTCAGTTCACTCCCGAATTTGGTTGGGCGGAGGGGGTGGCGTTGGTCACTGGCGGCTTCATCAAGCCGAAGTTCTGCAGGTAGGCGACAGTGCGCTGCGCGGCGCCATCGAAGGTAAGCTGGCAGTTTACGAATTGGGTGTTCTCCCAGGTCACGTCGCCGCCGCCATAAATCAGTTTGCAATCCGTCAGTACACACTTGACGAAACGCTTGTCGTCCATATAGACGGTAACGCCCTGGGGGTGCCAATTTTCCAGTACTTGCATGATAAGTTCCTCTCTGCTGAAGCGATTAGGAACTAATAGCATAACCGAAAAAGGCCAGACGACCTTGAGGGGGGAATTCGTAGAAGAGAATTTAGAGCTGCCTCTGAGGGTGGGTGTCCGCTCGTACAGGTAGCGGGGGGCGAACATTCAGCCCGCGTCGAAGGCAGAAAGAAAAAATCGCGTTAGGCGAAGAGTTGCGGGGGCCCTCTTAACGCGGGCCTGAAGAGGCTGTGTCGCAACTGGTGTAGCCGCTCTGCGGCTCCGTGAGCTTTCCCACTTTACTCGCTGCTCAACCACCCCAATCCACGCAAAGGCGGCGTGGCTTGGGGACCCCGGTCACGCACCGGGCTAAGTCATCCCGCCGCTTTGCGGCTAGCATTTGGCGAGCTGTATACCGCTCGCGAACCGGACTATTGGTTGCGACGCAGCCTTTGAAGGCACGCACTTATCAAACTGCTACCACTCTGGACTCGCGCTAGACGCCACTGGCCTCCGTGCCCGTGGGGGAGGTGACCTCGCTGGCGGTGGAACGAACCTTACCCATGGCGCGCTCGGCGGTTCCGCGAATGGACTGCACTCCACGTTGCACGCGGCCCTTGTTCTGCTCGTAGGTCTCGCGCGCCGAGTTGGCCAGATCGTTAGCGCGGTCAGTCAGGTTGTTGCGGGTTTCTTCCCCGCTCATCGGGGCAAATAGAATGCCGAGGCCAACTCCCAGCCCCAAGCCAATCAGGAAACTCTTCATGCCGTCCTCCTAAGGTGGAAATCTTGTTGTGGAATTTTGCCGACTCCGAATGTGACAGGAGGTCGCTTATGTAAAGAAGATGCCTCCCACGGACAAGAGTTTGCCTTGATCTGGAATGTTTTTAGGGGCTGCCGAGAAAGATGACGTCCCGGATAATGCGGGCCTCCACCGGAATCATTTCTAAGTACCTTGCGCTTTGAAAGGGCACGGCTTCAGCCGTGCCGTAAACGCAGTCATTATGGTGGCTCTAGCCACTGAGGGACTTCGGTGTTGAGACGAGGATGCGAGTTCCCTCAGGGGCTGAAGCCCAAGTCCCCACGCCCATGCGGCACGGCTGAAGCCATGCCCTTTCAAATCACATTCGCTTTGTCGGCAGCCTTGTTCGGGCGACGCCACGGGCGCCACCCGGCCGGCTACAGCGTCCGCTTGAACAGCATGGTGGCAATTGTGATCATGATGGCGGCCGCCACCGTCAGATACAGCAGGTCGGTGCGGATGGCCGCGAAACCCGCATCCTTCAGCAGAATTGCCTTGAAGCCGTGCACCGAGTAGGTGAAGGGATCAACGTAGGCGATTCCGCGAAGCCACGCCGGAAACGCCTTTATGGGATAGATGGCGCCACTGGGGAAAAACAGCAGGGTGTTCAGGATGCCGAACATGGCGCGTGGCACCAGCGGATCCTCCACCCGTACCACGAGCAAGAACATCATGGTGTTAAATGCCAGCGAGGTCGCCACCACCATCAGGAAGACGTAGAGCATGTTTTGTGGCGTGAAGACCGTTCCCAATCCCGCCAGCAGCGATCCCAGCACGGTGATCACAATGCCCGCCATGATGGCTTTGATCGCGCCTGCGATATTGAGTCCAGCCACCAGTTCAAATTTCGTAATCGGCGTCACCAGATAACCTTCGTGCACCCCGCGCGCCTTGTCGTCGATGTACAACATGCCGCCGCCGATCATGACCGAGACGAACATGGCCAGCGCGATCGATCCGGGCAGCAGATATTTCATGTACTCGATGTAGGGATACAGCTCAACCGTGTCGAGCGTGATCTGCTGCACGATGCGCGACGGCTGGACGTCGGGATTATTCAGGGCCGCGGTCAGAGAACTGAATTGCTGCTCCAGCGTCGAGCTCATGAAGTTGTCGGTGTTGTCCACCACCAGCGCAATCCGCGGATGGTTCTGCTCATAGACGCGGCGCGAGTATTCCGGCGGAATAATGATGGCGCCGTCCAGTCGTCCGGTGCGCACGTCTTCCATGGCCTGCTTGTCGCTGTCGTACGGCACCGGAATAAACGTCCGCGCATTGGACTGCACCGCCGCCAACGCCTCGCAAACCTTGACCGCCTGCGTACCGTGGTCCTGATCCACAACCCCGAGTCGCGCCTCTTTGATCTTTCCGCCGAATGCGTTGCCCAGCACGATGAGCTGCACCAGGGGAAAGACCATGGCCACCAGCATCAGCGCGGGAGAGCGAAAGAACTTGCGCAGCTCGCGCTCGACAATTGCCCACATCCTGTTCATGGCCGCGTCCCCGGGCGATCTGGCATCACAAAGTTGTAGGCCTTCACCTGCTCATCGCGCAGTTGCCGGCCGGTGTAGTGCACGAACACGTCGTCCAACGTCGTGTTCTGGACCGACAGCGATTTGAGCTGCACGTTGGAGCGCACCGCAAGTTCCACCAGTTCTGTGGTTGTCTTGGAACCATTGCTGCTCAGAATGCGGTACATGTCCGCACCCACCGGCTGCACTGAGGTGGCGTCCTCGAGCTTTCCTAATTCCTCGTGCCAAACCGCCGGCGCATTCAGGAACTGAGCTTCAATGACATTGGTTCCCGGCACGCTCGCTTTCAGCGCCATTGGAGAATCCAACGCCACCAGCTTGCCGTGGTCCACGATCGCCAGACGATCACAAAGCCTGTCAGCT
>OCZT010005110.1_pt1 | contig 13140 bp, 10 predicted proteins | sample 1539031 | NCBI WGS metagenome assembly OCZT01 (sample SAMEA3539308, study PRJEB22396) | soil metagenome | biome: tundra; feature: field; material: soil | place: USA | collected 2010-05 | depth 0.15 m | reverse complement strand
AGCCTAACTCGGTAATCCTCGCTGCTAAATACACTGAGTACCTAAAAGAAATTACAGGCGAAAATAAGATAGCCGCTATAGTTAGCGGTGAGCAGATATATAAGAATATCTGTTCCTCCTGCCATTCATTTGATCATAAGGTGGTTGGTCCTCCATATAAACAGACACTGCCTAAATACGAAGGTAAATTAGATCAGCTCGTTGCATTCATCAGGAACCCTACTAAAAAGAATCCCGACTATCCTCCTATGCCAAACCCTGCACTTAAACCCGCAGAAGCGCAAGCCGTCGCCGAATGGCTCCTCAAGACCTATAAAACCAAATAATCCCTCTATATTAGATAGTTCCCTAAATTGCCCTACAAGATGATAATTGCATACATCTTCGGCATTATCTTGTAAGGCCTCTTTTATACCAATAGGATACCAATAGGACACCAATAGCATACTAATAGGACACTAATAGCTATTCTTTTCGAAATAGGATACGAAAGTTGAGCGACTCAGATATATATGCAAATCATTGGGTATTTCCCTCTTATTGTATCATAATGATAATATAACCACTCCATTATTCTCCTCCTGAAGAAAATTGGGATAAATTTTTTATTCCATAAATAAACAACTGGTAAGCAATTGAAATTAGTTTAAGGCCGTTTCTACAGCATAAGGATTGAGTTTTGAAGAAATATCTATTAAATTCATATGAATTTATGTTTATGGTTGGCTAAAGATGAGCGGGTTAAGATTCTATGGTTATTTTTTTTACGTATAATACTGAATTATTAATTGATTAGGAATATTAAATACACTTGTATGAATAATTATGTTTATTAAAATAATTAATTATGCAAAATAATTATTAATAATATTTTCAGGTGAATTATGTATAAAGTTGATTTAAAGAATAAAAAGTTGATCAAGCTTTCTACCATAAGTTTTAGTGAACTTGATATAAAGGAAAGATTTGACATTGAGGAATGGATTGAGAAAACACCCAATATATTGGGTGAGGATTTATTGGTGATTGGAAAAGAAATGATTCTTCCATCTGGAAAAAGACTCGATTTACTCTGTGTTGATAAAGAAGCTAATTTGGTAGTTATAGAATTAAAAAGAGATGATTCCGGAAGTGAAGTTGAATGGCAAGCAATAAAATATACTTCATATTGTTCAAGTTTTACACCTGAGGAGATATACCAATATTATGCAATATATATCCAATCATCAGAATTAGATGCACAAAAGAAAATCGAAGAATTCATTTCTTCGGACATTGAAAAATTAAATAATAAGCAAAGAATAGTCTTGGTTTCTAAAGAATTTAATTCTGACGTAATTTCTGCTGTATTATGGCTTCGAGAATATAGTATCGATATTCAATGTACTCGAATCACACCTTATTTAGATGGCAACAATGAATTATTCTTAAAACCAGAAATAATAATTCCATTACCGGAAGCAAAAGACTATATAAAGAAAAAAGAAATCAAAAGGATTAAATCTGAAAGTCAAGCTGAGTGGACTGGTTATTGGTTTATAAATGTTGGCGAAGGACCGCATAGAACTTGGAAGGACAATATAAGTTTTGGTTATCTTAGTGCTGGGCAAGGCAAGTGGTATTCAGATGCTTTGAAACGATTAAGTATAGGCGATAAAGTGTATGCTTATATGAAAGGTTATGGATACGTAGGCTTTGGTGAAGTAATAAAAGAAGCTACACCAATAAAAGATTTTTTTGTCGAATCACAAAATCAATATTTATTGGATTTAAAATTAACCTCTGTAAGAGCTGATGAAAACAAAGATAACCCCGATTTATCTGAATGGGTTGTCGGTATAAAATGGTTTAAGAATTACGATAAAGACCAAGCGAAAACATTTCCTGGGGTTTTTGCAAATCAAAATGTTGTTTGTAAACTAACACATAAACCGACACTAATCTTTGTAAAAGAATATTTTGGTGAATGAAAAGATGACCCGCAATTCAAGCTTATAACAAGTGAAATATGGAGGAAATAATCTGGGATAAACCTACAAACAAACAAAAATTCCTTTTCATTTTAATAACGACACATATGAACTGACTGAGGATAAAGATGTACTGGACAAAAAAGAAGATAGCAGAAGTACAGCAGAAGATGAAAAAAGCTGCTACTAACAGTAAAGCAACTAAAGCAGAGAAAGAGGCTTTTGCTGAGAAGATGATGTCCGCAGATATAGGGAAAAAAATATATTGGACAGATGAATAAATAGCAGAAGTAAAAGCTAAGATGGAAAAAGCTTCTAAAGGTAAGCAGCCAACTGAAGCTGAAAAGAAGCACTTCTTAGATAAGATGGATTCTGCAGACACAGGACTTAAAAAAGTAAAATGAAGGTTTTAGTTCGTTAATTAGTATTGGTCACGTTAAACGAACAAGAACGAATCGAGGTCGAAACTTCGTTAAAAAACGTAACGTAAAGGAACAAGTACTATGGATTTCTTCCTAGCATCCCCCAATGGAGAAGAATGGTCGGATAGATGGAATGACTGTTGCATCGATCATAAGGACAGACATTGATAGAAAAGGATTTTTGTATAGATTTAGAATGCCTGGGAGGCTAGAATAACTAATGAAAAAAAATATAACTTATTATTCTTATTGGCTCTGCTTCTCATGGGATGTTCCACCTATACCATAAAGGATTTCCCTTCAAAAGAAAAATTCTATGAGGATTTTAATAAATCGGTTTAAACTAGGGATCTGGAAATTACTTTAATCAACGACAGTTCTTTTACTATAAATGACGGTGCAGTATTAGAAAATGGCTCATTATTTTCATATGGGAAATTAGAAGAAAAGAATATCAGGAGTTTTGCGCTTTCAGATATTACTGAAATAAGATACACGAATAATGACAATAATTCAGCGTCAGTATTATTTAAAAACGGTGACAAATTAAGAGGTGAAGATATAAGAACTGATCGTGATTCCATTTATTTTGTTACCATGAAAACATCAATAGCGAAAAATTATATTGATCCCATAGATATAGCTAAAGTAAAAACAGTAACCTACAAAAACAGGTTGAGAACTTTACCTCTTGGAATATTGTCCGGTACAATCGCTGGTATTATCACAGCTGTTATAGCGGTAATACTCTTACAAGTAAAGATGATTCCGGTATAGCATTAAATTATTATATATTAGCGCCACGGATAGGGGCAATAATTGGTGGGATAGTAGGATGTTTAATTGGTGGGAACACCATTTATCAATTTAATCAATATTAGAATAAAAAAGCCCCGCATAACGGGGCCATAAAACGAAATCTAATAAATAAATTAGGTTTTTATATTACACTCAAATCCATACTCGGCAGCCTTCCATAGAAAACGATATTCGACCGTCCGATGGTTATTTGGTTACTAAGTAATGTTTGTTTACTTCATCCCAGTTTATTACGTTCCAAAAAGCAGTTATGTACTCAGGACGCCTGTTCTGGTATTTCAGGTAATATGCGTGTTCCCATACATCCAGCAATAATATTGGAGTGCCTTTGGACTCTGCAATATCCATTAAGGGGTTATCCTGGCTAGGTGTTGAAATTACAGAAAGTTTACCGCCGTTAACAATTAACCATGCCCAGCCTGAACCAAAACGGGTTGTAGCAGCATTATTAAAAGCTGTCTTAAAATCCTCAAATGAACCGAATGAAGATTTTATCGCATTAGCAATTGCACCGGTAGGAACACCGCCGCCATTCTTCTTCATTACTGTCCAAAACATAGAATGGTTATATACTCCACCGCCGTTATTTTTTACAGCTACAGGGTATTTTGATATATTCTTAAATATTTCCTCGATAGTTTTGCCTTCTGCAGCGGTACCTTCCAATGCCTTATTGAAGTTGGTAACATAAGCAGCATGATGCTTATCATGATGAATCTCCATAGTCAATTTATCTATGTATGGTTCAAGTGCATCGTATGGTTTATACTCTTAAAAGATGGGGCTTCATCCAAAGCTCAGCCCGATATGTGCGATTTGGCACATTTGTAACTAAAATACTTAGTATATTATAGTAAATTCAATTAAATGTTCTTTTAAAATATTGTGGTTTATTCTGGGGAAGTTTCTATAGATTTTCATTATTAACTATATGGAGGTTCTATGAGGTACTTTTTCTATTTACTAATATTTGCTATCCTGATACCCGGATATACAAACACCTGGTCACAAGATCATCCAGGAGCGCCTAAAAATTCACCCCCTTACATTAACAGATCCACTCAACAGGGAATAAATAAATTCTTTATTCCGGAAAATGTTACTGCTGATTCCTTTGCGACTTCTTTTTATACCTTTAACAATATTACTGTTTTTTCTTATTTCAATAATACACAGGTAAACGTTTATGATCAGACAGCTACATTAATAGGATCAGCAACCTTGAAAGCAGATACACTCTATAATCTGACTCCCGGGGAGGGCATTTACAGAGTAGTCGGGAACACACCTTATACGGTTCTTATTGGAGATGCTATTACAAATTATGTTAACGGATACTTTGCTGTTGATGAAGCTGGTAGGGGTGTCTCTACTAAACTTAACACTTGGATGATGTCATCTTTCTATACGGATCAGGATGAATTTGCAATCTTTGCTTATGAGGATAATACGACATTTACAGTAAAGAACCTTATCACAGGTGATATTATCAGTGCAGGTGTTCTGAATGCAGGACAGCATTATTCATTTAGGGAAAACGGCAGTATACCATATTCAACACCTCTTCAGGTTATTGGTTCAAAAGGTGTTGCTGCTCTTTCCTATACAGATCAGGATTACTATGTACCATCTTCAACAGGAAGATTTACAGGGACACTTTTCTATGGATACTCTGCCTATGAAGGATCATGGCAGAACAGCGTAACTATAACTTCTTATGCTGACAATAATTCCGTGAAGATCACAAATTCTAATACAGGTGATTCTCTTGGTTATTTCACTATGGGAAGAGGACAGGTAAAAACAATTGGAATTACTTCTCCTACATTCTGGAAAGTCACCTCTACAGGTCCGGTCTCTGCAGCTAATATTCCTTATGCCGGATGGACAGGAAATTATTATTACCTGGCCCGCGCCATTGATGAAACAGGTGTTGGTGCAGGAAAACTTTTCTTTGTACCAACTATTTTAAGCAGAATTGACCTATTCTCATTTGAGAATGCTAATACAATAAAAATAACTCAGCTTGGTACAATGGATGAGTACCCTTATACAAGTCCAACTGTAATTTATACGGGTATCTTGGATGCAGATCAGAACTATAATTTCATTTCATTATCAGGAAATTATGTCTATAAGATTGAAGGAACAAAAAACCTTTCTGTTCTTCAAAGCAATGGTGGGGCTGGAGCAGATTTTATGCCTCTGAGCTATGCTCTTACGCTGCCTGATCTTGCCATCTCTAATTCAGATATATTATTCAGCGTTCCTGATAGCGTTTATGTGGTCGGTGACCAGATCAATGTAACAGTTAGAGTGCATAACCAGGGTACTATTGGTGTAACCAACGTTCAGATTGCTGCTTATGATGGTGATCCTGATCTTGGTGTTGCCCCGTTACTTGCTACAGGTACTATCAATAGCATAAACCAGGCAGACAGTGCAAGCTTTTCATTTGGTTATATTGTCCCAAGAAACCCTCAATACAGATCAATTGTAATTAAAGTTGATCCAAATAACCTTATAGTAGAAGCTAATAAATCAAACAATAAGGCTTTAAGATTCCTAAGACCTAATATAGATCTGAAACCGCCTCTTGCAGTGAATGTTACTGCTCCTTCAGGACTGGCGATGGTAATTGGTCTTCCATCACCAAACCCTTTTACTGTTAAATATGATGTATTCAACACAGGAACCGTAACAGCAACCAATTCTAAGCTTGTTTTAAGTGTAAAGAATGGATTGACACTTCTTTCAGGTATAAGAGATACGACTGTCAACTTTGGAAATATTTTAGCCAGTCAATCAGCAAGCTATACTGTATTAGTGAAAGTAAATAAAGACTCATCCGGCTTTAACCTTTATTCAGCAAATGTAAGTGCTGACAATGCTACTCTTAAAGCAGTCAGCAGAGCTATTAATGTTCCGGATGGTATCCCCCCTGCAGTTCCCAAAATGCTGACAGGTGTTTCAAACAATGTTAATTGCGCTACAGTAACATGGACATCTAATACCGAACCTGATCTTGGCGGATATATGGTTTATTATACTACTGATAGCACAAATTACTCGCAAAATCCCCCGGTAGTTGTCGTTTCACTTACAACACTGACTCAATGTGGATTATTAGGAACTCATACTGGAGTGCTTTATTTCTTCAAAGTTAAAGCATTTGATACTTCAAATAACTTAAGCGATTTCTCAAATCAGATATCAGTTCTTATTAAAGATATTACTGCTGTAAATGACCTCCCGTCAGGGAAACCTGAGAGTTATTCACTCTTCCAGAACTATCCAAACCCATTTAACCCTTCTACAAGGATAGTGTATTCTCTTCCTTTTGAAAGTAATGTTAAACTTGTAGTATATAATTCATTAGGTCAGATCATTAAAGAATTATACGCTGGAACACGTTCTGCTGGGTATTACGAAGAATATTTCAATGCTACATCCTTTTCTTCTGGTGTTTATTTCTATAGGATGGAAGCCAGCGCAATATCTAGTGGTAAGATCTATTCAGATATTAAGAAAATGATCTACATTAAATAACGGCAATCAATTCTTGAACAAATCAAAATGAAGTGGGCGGAGCTACTCTCCGCCCACTTTCATATAGAGTAATTCACTAAAACAATTTAGCATGAAGACATTATAATCTATATCAGGCAATAAAAGATACATCAGGGGATTCTGTTTAATCCATACTCTGCATCAATTCACAGAAAACAGTCTTCGACCATCCGAGGGTTATTTGGCTGCTGAGTAATGTTTGTTTACTTCATCCCAGTTTATTACGTTCCAAAAAGCAGTTATGTACTCAGGACGCCTGTTCTGGTATTTCAGGTAATATGCGTGTTCCCATACATCCAGCAATAATATTGGAGTGCCTTTGGACTCTGCAATATCCATTAAGGGGTTATCCTGGCTAGGTGTTGAAATTACAGAAAGTTTACCGCCGTTAACAATTAACCATGCCCAGCCTGAACCAAAACGGGTTGTAGCAGCATTATTAAAAGCTGTCTTAAAATCCTCAAATGAACCGAATGAAGATTTTATCGCATTAGCAATTGCACCGGTAGGAACACCGCCGCCATTCTTCTTCATTACTGTCCAAAACATAGAATGGTTATATACTCCACCGCCGTTATTTTTTACAGCTACAGGGTATTTTGATATATTCTTAAATATTTCCTCGATAGTTTTGCCTTCTGCAGCGGTACCTTCCAATGCCTTATTGAAGTTGGTAACATAAGCAGCATGATGCTTATCATGATGAATCTCCATAGTCAATTTATCTATGTATGGTTCAAGTGCATCATATGCATAGGGGAGAGGGGGCAATTCGAATTTAGACATTAGTTTTTTACTCCTTTCATTATGAATAATTAATTTATTTAAACCGTTTGAAATAGGACTTAATCCTGCAGCTATAGGGATTGCAGCAATCGATAGCAAAAATTTACTTCTTTTCATGAAACATCCTCACTATTTATAAATTTAAACTCCGAAAGATTCACCGCAGCCGCAGGTCTTTTTTGCGTTTGGATTGTTGAATATGAATCCCTTACCATTAAGACCATCTGTGAAGTCAAGTTCAGTTCCCATTAAATAAAACAGACTTTTCCCGTCTATATAAAGTTTTATATCATCCTGCTCTATTATGGAATCACCTTCTTTGGATTCAGGATCAAATCCCATGGAATATGTGAGTCCCGAACATCCGCCTCCCTTAACTCCAACTCTTAATCCGACATCTGGGGTGAAATTATTCTCTTCCATTATTTTATGAATTTCTTTGATTGCTTTACTCGATACCGTAATATCGTTGCGTGTTTGAACTTCTGGCATTATCTTCTCCAAAATAATATTCTATACTACGCCCCCTTAAAAGGGGTCGCCTGGTTTAACGGTTGTAAAATCCGCGTAATTAAGTTTCCATCCAAGGTCATTGACTTTTATTAAGATTCCCTTACTCTCAAGAAATTCAGAGAACTCTTTCGCAAGTAACTCTGAATCTGCGTAATTCACTTTCATATCCTTGATTTCCAGGAAATTCTTAATAGCATAATGGAAATCTCTGAAAAAAAGGTTTGAGTTATGAAAAGCCGGAAATCTGGCTTTTAGGTAATTAAGGAAAATTATATAGTCATCTTTCAGTATCGTGAAATATTTAGATGTTATGTCTTCCATGATATTTTAATTTAGTGAAATTTTTTGATTTAAAATGTATTCTGGGGAATATGATCGTAATTTGTTAATTGTTTCAACTATTCGGTTAATTACATAATCCACTTCTTCTTCTGTATTAAACCTTCCCAGCCCGAAACGTATAGAACTTTTTATTTCATCCCCTGTCAAACCAATAGCTTTCAGAACATGATTTAGTTTAAGTGAAGCAGAAGTACATGCTGCTCCTGTTGAAACCGCGATATCTCTTATATTCATAATAATATTTTCTGCTTTTACATATCTGAAGCATAAATTTAAATTATTCGGTAGTCTCTCATTCATCGATCCGTTTACTTTGACATCTTCAAGCTTATCTGTTATACCCTTTAGTAGCTTATTCCGTAATTCCTCAATCTTTGTAGATTCATCCTGCATTTTTATCTTGCAGATTTCTGCTGCTTTCCCAATTCCTATAATTGCAGGCACATTTAAAGTACCTGATCGTAATCCATGTTCTTGTCCTCCTCCAAATGATCTTGGGAAAAGCTTTATTTTTTTACTCTTGTTTATATAAAGACCCCCGATTCCTTTGGGGCCATAAAATTTATGACCGGAGAAGGATACCAGATCTGCATTCAAAGCTTTTAGATCAAATGGAATTTTCCCAATCGCCTGTGTTGCATCCGTATGGAAAAAAACGTTCTTCTCCTTACATATATTTCCGATTGTTTCTATATCATTTATTAGCCCGATCTCATTATTAGCCGTCATTATTGAAACTAACAGAGTATTATTATCAACAAGCTCTTTTAACTGGTCAATGTCTATGAACCCCTCGTTGTTTACCTTCAGAAAAATGACTTCAAATCCTTTCTTTTCCAGGGCTTGAAGTGAATCCATTACAGCACTATGCTCAATAGCCGAGGTTATTATTCTTCTTCCTTTATTGTTATAAGATTCAGCAATACCCCAGTGCGCCAGGTTAATAGATTCGGTTGCCCCGCTTGTAAATATTATCTCAGAACCTTCCGCGTTTATCAAAGCGCCTATCTGTTTACGTGAATATTCAACTGCTGCATCAGCCTCCCAACCGAATGAATGATCCTTGCTTGATGCATTCCCGTATTTCTCCAGGAACCAGGGTTTCATTGCTTTAAATACTTCTGAATCAACCCTTGTCGTTGAATTGTTGTCCATGTATATAGGAAACTTCATGTCTACAATATCTGATGAATTGTTACTGATCTGAATAGTTTGTCTATTTCTTTTTGTACCTTTGCCAAAGGATCTTTTATCATACAGCAGTTAAAATAAGTACAATCCTTTTCACTGCTTCCGTTCTGCATACATTCTGTAATTTGGTAATTTGGTTCAACAGCTCTGATAACATCAATTAAAGTCAGATTATCAGGATCCTTAATCAATGAATATCCTCCTTTAATACCTTGGAAAGATTTAACAAGCTTTTTCTTGGTAAGTTGCTGTAAAACCTTTGATAATAGATCATAGGGTATATTATACCCCTCGGATATTTCCTTTGCTGTCGCACTGTTGCCGTTAGGCTTCTTAGCCATGAATTTTACTGCCATCAGGGCGTATTCTGTTTTCTTTGATAGCTTTAGCATGGATTACTGAAATAGGACTAAAATAGTCTAATTAAACCTAAATAATTTATTAATTAAAAGCAAATTTACTTGAGTTATGATTCTTTAAAATAAAATCAGGTTTTACTTTACGTAAAACCTGATAAATTCAAATATTCAGCGGGGTATTAAAACCCTAATATCTGCATTGAGCTCTTGGCAAGATCAATGATTGGTGTGAAGTATAATCCGAGGATAATTACTGGTGCAGCTAAAAGTACCAGAACTAGTCCGTTAGAAAAACTTACCTTAAATTCAAAAGTCCCGTTTTCAGGTCTTGATAAAAATAAATTCTTCAGCACCCTTATATAATAATAAAGTGATACAACACTATTCAGCAGGGCAATTACGGCTAAGGCAATCATTTTGGCATCAACCAAAGCAATAAATAAATAAAGTTTACCTATAAATCCGGCAGTCGGCGGAAGACCGGTTAGAGATATAAGAAAAATTCCCAGCGAAATGCCTAAAAATGGTTGAGAATAACCAAGCCCCTTGTAATCATCAATATTCTCAGTTCCAATCTTATTCGCAATCAACATAACAACAAAGAAAGCACCAAGGTTCATAAATGCATAAACCGTAAAGTAAATAATAATTGCAATCATTCCCTGGTTTGAAAGAACAGCCATTCCTAATAAAAGATAACCTGCATGCGCAATACTCGAATAAGCAAGCATTCTTTTTAGGTTGTCCTGCCATAGTGCGGCAAAATTACCTAACGTCATTGTAATAATTGAAAGGAAAATAAAGAACGTCTTCCAATCTATCATATCTACTAACTGCCAGTATCCGGCGCTGTCAACCGATTTAATAAAAGTGATTTTGATAAATCTGATTAAAAGAGCAAATCCGGCTGCTTTACTTGCGACTGAAAGGAATGCAGTAATTGTTATTGGTGCACCTTCGTAAACATCAGGTGTCCAGAAATGGAAAGGGGCTGCAGAAATCTTATATCCGATACCTACAAAAATTAAAATGCCTGAAAGAACAAATGTTAAATGAGGGATAGATGAAGCCTGAATAAGAGAATTAATTTCATATAAATTTGTGCTTCCCGTTATGCCGTATAAAATTGAAATCCCAAACAGCATTATTCCTGAGGAAACTCCTCCGTAAATAACATATTTTAATGAAGCTTCACTGTTACGCTGTGATGTTTTGGTAAATCCGGCAAGAACATAGCTTGAAAGTGATACCAATTCAAGCGAAAGGTAAATTAAAATCAGGTCTGATGCCGAGATCATAAAAAACATCCCTAGTATCATTCCGAATATTAAAGTGTAATATTCTCCATGCCTTTCAAATGAAGCTTTTATTTCATCCGATTTTATTGAAAAGTAAATAACAAAAAAAGCTGAAAAGACTACTATTCCCTTGAAAAATGCTCCGAATGGATCTGCGATTATCATTCCTTTATTTGATTTGGAAACAAAAGCAAGGGAGTTCATACCAAACTGCTCAAAAATAAAATAACTGGTAACAATCAATCCGGTTATAGCAATATAGGGAAGTAGTTTTTTATTGCTTCCCATTATCAAATCCATTAAAACCAGTAACACTAATGCTGCTGAAATTGCAATTTCCGGTTTTATTAAATAAAGGCTGTGTACTAGGTAGTCGACATTCATATTAAAAAATCTGGTTTAAATTAAAATCCTGTTATACTGCCGTATAGAGCTTTAGAATCCATCATGAATTTAACCATCGCATTAACCGATGAATTCATAAGATTTAACATCGATGAAGGATAAACTCCCAGGAAAATGATTATTATACTTAATGGAACAAGCATAGCGTATTCACGGAAATCGAGATCTTTAAGAGCTGACCATTTTTCAGGTACTGTACCAAGATAAATTCTCTGAAGTGTCCAGAGCATATAGCCTGCCCCCAGTAAAATCCCAAGGGTGGATATAACTGTAATTACCCTGATGGTTTCAAATGCAAATCCTCCCAGGAATACAAATGATTCAGAAATGAATCCGCTTAATCCGGGTAACCCGATTGCCGCAAAGAAAGCTAAAGTAGTAAAGCCTGTATAAATTGGCATCTGTGTTGCTAATCCGCCAAACCCATCTATATCTCTTGTGTGGGCTCTGTCGTAAATAACTCCCACTATTATAAAGAGCATTGCTGTGATGGTTCCATGGTTGAACATCTGCAGTACTGCACCCGATATCCCAATAGTATTTAGTGATGCCATACCCAGCATTACAAAACCCATGTGTGAAATAGAGGAGTAGGCTATGAGTTTCTTGAAATCTTTCTGAGCCATTGCGCAAAGTGCACCGTAAATAATATTTATCATTCCAAATGCAGCTATCCACCAAATCAGTTTCTGGGTTATATCTGGAAATACTGGGTAGCAGACTCTTAAAATACCGTATGTACCCATTTTCAGGAGAACTCCTGCAAGAATAACACTTATCGCAGTTGGAGCTTCAACATGTGCATCGGGAAGCCATGTATGGAATGGGAACATCGGTATCTTAATTGCGAACCCAATAAACAAGGCTATATAAGCGATGAATCTTAAATTATGCGGATTCATAGGAGATAATATTCCTGTTGCAACAAAGTTCTGTGTGTTCATCATTGACAGCATGTTGAATGTAAATACCTTCGTGCCGTCAATCATTGTCTCCATGGTGCTGAAGTAGAGACCGATTACCACTAATAAAATGAAAACTGATCCGAGTAAAGTGTAAAGGAAAAACTTGATAGCAGCATATTCTCTTCTTGGACCACCCCAAATTCCGATTAAGAAATACATAGGTAAAAGCATCAGTTCCCAGAAAACATAAAACAGGAAGAAATCTAAAGCTACAAACACTCCCATCATTCCGGTTACTAGTAATAGGTATAATGCAAAATATCCTTTAACTGCCTTGTCTATCTTCCATGAAGCTAATGTAGCAACAAAGGAAATTATTGCTGTCAGAAGAACCATCGGTATACTTAATCCGTCTATCCCAAGGAAATAATCAATCTTTATTTTACCTATCCAGGAGAATCCGCTAATTTCAATCCACCTGAACTTCTCTATGTATTGAAATGTCGCTGGATTATTTATGCCCCCCATTCCATAATTGTAATGGTATAATAAAAAGCCTG
>OCZT010005108.1_pt1 | contig 13141 bp, 10 predicted proteins | sample 1539031 | NCBI WGS metagenome assembly OCZT01 (sample SAMEA3539308, study PRJEB22396) | soil metagenome | biome: tundra; feature: field; material: soil | place: USA | collected 2010-05 | depth 0.15 m | reverse complement strand
CATGCCACGGTAGGGATTCCTTGGTTCCTTGCCGGTGCGGCGGCCTGCATTCTAGTTGGGCTCATCCTGCTGCGCGAGGATTGGGAGCGCACAGCGATGGGGTTGGTGCTGGCCAGCATGATGCTTACCGGCGTAGGGGCAGCGCGCCGATGGGAGCAGCGCTTCCCACTCACCCACGTCCGTTATCTTGAGACTGTGGGCGTGAACCTGGATGACCCGGTGCTTCTGACAGGAAGAATCATCACTAGCCCTTATCGCACCGGATATGGGACGCAGTTTGATGTGGAGGCGCAGCGGATCGAGTCACACGCGCATGCTTACCCCGTCACCGGCAAGATCCGTGTGCGTGTACAGGGGTGGGATGATCGCGAGGATGCCGGTGGTGGCCCGGTCAAAATCGACTTCGGCGATGTGATTCAAATCCTGGTCCGCCTGCGCCCGCCGCACATCTACCGGAATCCCGGCAGCTTCGATTTTCGCCAGTGGATGGAGGATATCGAAGACCTCTACTGGGTGGGAACAGTCAAGAACCCCCGGCAGTTGGAAAAGGTGGGCCACGCCGCGGGCTATCAATTTGCAGAGTTCGTGGAGCACGTACGCCAGCGGTTGCTGCGCGGCATCGATGACATCTATCCGCCGTGGTCGCCCGAGGGGCGCAATGGCGCGGTGCTCAAGGCCGTGTTGTGGGGAGACAGGACCGCGCTCGATTCCACCACCATCGATGATTTTCGCAAGACAGGCCTTTATCACCTGCTGGTGATCGCGGGCCTGCACATCGGATTGATCACCATGCTGGTGGAGTTTCTACTACGAGGGCTGGGATTCCGGCGAGTGACGCGCGCAATCATTTTGCTAATATTCCTGGCGGTATATGCGTTTCTGGTGGAGCAGCGCGCGCCCACGTTGCGAGCCACACTGATGATCGCGCTGTACCTAGTGGCACGCATCTTGGACCGTGGACATTCCCCGCTGAATTCACTGGGCGGTGTGGCACTGATTCTTCTTTATTTCCGTCCGGCGTGGCTGTTTGAGTCAGGGTTTCAGCTTTCCTTCTCCGCCGCGCTGCTAATCGTCGGTGTAGCCGTACCAATTCTGGAACGCACCACGGAGCCCTATCGCCGCGCCCTGCGACGACTCGATGACGTACTACTTGACGACTACTTTTCGCCGCGACTCGCCCAGACTCGCCTGGATCTACGCGCCGTGGTCCACGCCTTGCGGCGCCGTATGGCCATCTTCGATCGCTTCCCTGCCCTCTCACGCAATATGATTATCGCGCCGCTGAGGCTTATGGTCTGGACCGCCAATATCGTGATCTTCTCCGCCGTCTTGCAATTGGGATTAATGCTACCGATGGTGGAAACCTTTCACCGCGTCACTTTTGCCGGGGTGGGATTAAACGCTCTGGCGATTCCAGTGATGACGCTGCTCCTCGCGCTCGCCTTGCCCGTCAATTTACTGAGCGTCGTGTCACCGGCAGCGGCGGCTTGGCCAGCAAAGGTATTGAACCTGGTGATGGCGCTGCTCTTTGACATGACGCACCTGCCGGGGATGGCGGCGTGGCTTTCTTATCGCATGCCGACGCCCCCTTTTTGGGTGGCGTGCGGATTCTGCGCGGCGTTTGTGCTGGCGGGCCTGGCACTTCGATTTGCCCGGCGCTGGGTGGGTGTGGCGTTGGCGGCTTGTGCAGTTTTTGTGGGACTGGTGGCGGTTGATCCCTTTCCGCCCCGCCTGCCGCACGGCGTGCTGGAATTGACGGCGCTCGATTGCGGCCAGGGTGATGCGCTCTTCCTGGTGTCACCCGATGGAACCACAATGTTGCTGGACGCCGGTGGCAGCCGCGCGCAAGGAGGAAGGGAAGGTAGCTTGCACGGCCGCCGTTGGGATCCGGGTGAGGATGTTGTTTCGCCCTATCTGTGGTCGCTCGGAATCAAGAAGATCGACGTGGTAGCGCTCTCTCACGCGCATCAGGACCACCTCGGCGGGCTCTACGCAATCTTCGCAAACTTCCGTGTAGGCGAGTTTTGGCACGCTGCGAGTCCTGAGACCCCGGAGTACTCGGCAATTCTGGAGGCAGCAGCGGAGCACGGAATTCCTACTCGAACCCTGGCGGCGGGCGATGCACTTACTCTTGGTAATGTGTCAGTGCGCATACTCTGGCCGGGACTCGATCCGCCTTCCGGGCGTGCATCCCAGAACGACGATTCGTTGGTCATGCGGATCAGCGCGAATGGGATGAATTTCCTGCTGCCGGGAGATGCGGGCAAGGTTGCGGAAGAGGAACTGCTGGCCTCACCGGAACCGCTGGAAAGCCAGGTACTCAAGGTGGCGCATCACGGGTCGAGCACATCTTCAAGCGAGAATTTTCTGGCGCGCGTCGCTCCACGTGTGGCGATTATCAGTTCCGGGGGACCGGACAACGGAGCGGGAGGATTCCCTAATTCCACGACAATCGAAGCCTTGCGCAACGCCGGGGCCCGAGTTTTCCGTACTGACGTCGACGGCGCCACGTCAGTCGCGTGGAAAGATGGATCACTCGTGGTCCGCGCCTACAGGAACCCGGAAGGGGTAGTGATTACAGGTGAGGGGCGGGAGCCGATTCCAGAGCCGCAGAGCGAGGCCGGACAGAAACAGAAAACTAAAATACCATGAACAAAGGTCCCGAGCGCAGTATGAGTTCTGATAATCCAGGAACCTTCCGGAAGCCTGATGGCCCGCCCGCAATCACACGTTGCCAGGACTACGTGTTCGCTGACTTTTGGGTCAGTGCCTCAAGGTAGTTCTGTTCCAGGCCTTCACACGCGTGGCTCCACGTCTTGCTTTCCGCGTAGCTGCGTCCCTTCAATCCCAGCCGGGCGCGCAGGTCACCATCCGTAAGCAAACGGCCAAGACACGCCTCAAAATCCTCCGCCGAATTTGCCAGCAGCCCTGTGCTGTCGTGTCCAACGATGTCTCGCACACCTCCTGCGTTCATCGCCAGAACCGGGACGCCGGAGGCCATCGACTCCAATGAAACCAAACTCAGTGTTTCGGTGGAAGAAGGTAGAGCAAAGACGTCTGCGGAGGCAAACAGCGCCGCCAGTTCTTCGCCTTGCTTCCAGCTTGTAAAAGTTATGCCGGGGCTCTTGAACGACCCAACCAGTGCCCGCCGGTAGGGCCCATCTCCGGCTATCACCAATCGGGCTTTGGGATATTCACCCGCCAGCCGCGTAAAGGCCATCAGCAAAACCTCCAGGCTCTTTTCCTTCGACAGTCTGCCCGCATACACCACCAACGCGCCGCCAGGTTCAACACCCCATGATTCTCGCACCGCCTCGCTGCGCTTGCGCGGATGGAAATGCTCGCAGTCCACGCCGCGTTCAAACACCCGAACATCGCGGATGCCGCCTTTGATCAACTGGTCTCTCGTCACCCGGGAAGGGACATAGGTCTGTTGACAATGGTTATAGAGCCAGCGTAGATAATGCCAGAGTTGTGGCTCAAACAGGCCGAAACCGTAATAGTGCAGATAGCGGATGATATCGGTTTCGTAAGACGCCACCACGGGGCAGCCATGGCGTCTTGCCCAGAGCTGTCCAAAATAGGCCAGGACGCCTGGGCTCATCAGATGCACCAGGTCCGGCTTGAAGGCCTCCACCCGTGCAAATTCCTGGCGGTGAAATCTCCAGTGGGGCAGGATGATGGGCATTTCCGGATAGAGAGGAAAGGGAACGGCCTTAAACGCCACCACGTGTTCCTGCGGTGGGTTCGCCTTGTGGCGGGGAACTCCCAGAAGAACCTGGTGCCCGCGCGAGCGCAAGTAGCGGACAAGCTCAAGCTGGGTTCTCACCACCCCGTTCACTTGGGGGGCGTAGGCTTCTGAGAAAAGGGCGATCCGCATGAAATGATGGTCCGGGGCAATAGGGCTTCCGTTTTGCTCCCGCTCAAGGCTCGCCAGGTTGAAATGGATCGTGCCATACAGCCATTACGATTTGCGCGAGAGCGCAGGCATCTCCATCCACTCATCAAATCGCGGGGCTGTGAAAAACCACCCAGTAGATGGTCACGACCAGGAGAAAAGTAACCTGGCTGGAAAAGAAGAATTTGATAACCGGAACTTCTCCGGCCTGTAACCCCGATTTATGCAGCAGGTAAGAAAAGCCGAGGCAGGAGATTGCCGTCAGGACGAACCCGATATGAGTGCAAGCGCCGGCAATGGCGCCGTGGGCGAACAATAGACCAAAAAGCGCCCCACAATACATAACCGCAGTATGATGCTCCCGACCTCGGTAGGGTCGGCGAAGCTGGCCCAGCATGAGGGCACAGAACAACAATTGCCAGCCAATGTGGGGAAATACATGCCCCACCACCTGGCGGATATAATGAAAATTGGCCCTGAGTCCCACCACTTGTTGATCGGTCAGTTGAGAGACCATCTGTTCGTCAAGCTTGGCGGTGAGATGGATGCCATTGCCGATGGCGACCCAGACGATGGCGGTGACCAGCAGAAGGTCGATGGCATTCTCGGAGACGGGAAAACCAGGATTTTCTCCATGGTTCCTGATTCCGTAAAGGTAGGTGAGGCCGAAATAGGGCAAGGCAAGAATGGTAAAAAACAATTCCAGAACGGAATCGGCGGTGAAGCGCATTTGCCCCAGGGAAACGACCGGGTTGCCGGGTCTAAAGAAATAAATTGCCGCAAAGCTTATATAGCAGCATATTCCAAAGGCAATCCCCAGAAGCCGCGGGCAAACCACCGAGCGTGATCCCGCTGTTTCCGCTGTCTCCACTGTTTCCACGCACTCATCGACAGCCGTCGATATCTCACCATTCATGCAAGACTCCTCCCAGTTTTCGTGTCGTAAAATATCATGTGGTCGGGGTAGGGTGATCTGTTGCTTGATGTCCCCCGCACAGGTCGTGCGGACGCCGATTAGAACGTCTAGCTCTTATATCAGAATTCACGCCGAAAAGCGACAATGGAAATAGCCGCGTGAATGCACACGGGGTCTCGCACCCCGGTTTCGAAACTAGTTATCTACTCGAATGGGAACCCTAGTTCCACCAGGCACGCTGTCACAAGGCGGATCCGCATCCTGTGTTGCTGCCATACCGGAAACTCTGCGCAATAAGGCTGGGGTGAAATGCGCAAAACAAAGTTCTATATTTTACGACCTTCCCCAGGCAAGCCCACTCATCAGAGCTATGGAGTAACCACTGCGCCATTACCGGCCGACTCATTGGCGCTAGGACAGGATAGTATTGCTTCCCAGGCGGAGAAAGTCTGTACAATATTGCACATTATAAGAAGCATGAAATTTAGGATGGGTTGTAAGGTCCGCGAGAAGCGGGCACCCATTATTGAGACCACTTTGAGGCAGCCAGGCGGCAATCCCGCTGGCGCATTCTTGAGGCCTTCACCGGGTCATGGCCAAGATGGCCTTCCCACGATAGAATGAATCAGGGGCAAAAATGGCGTTGGTGGAACACAAGGGCAATCTTCTGGGGCTCGACCTGGAAGAACTGGAAAAATTCGCGGTGAGCCGCGGCCAGCCGAAATTTCGCGGGCGGCAGCTCTATCACGGAATTTACGCGCGCCGCGCCCGCGAGCTCGCCGGGCTCACCGACCTCGCCCACGAGTTCCGCGACGCCATCGCCGCCGAGCACGGCATCGTCTACCCGCAGGCGGAGCGCCATTTCTGTTCCCTTGACGGCTCAATCCGTTATCTGTTCCGCCTGGCGGACGGCAACATGGTTGAAACCGTTTACATGCCGGAGGACGATCGCACCACGCTCTGCTTATCCAGTCAGGTGGGCTGCGCGGTTGACTGCAAGTTCTGCTTCACGGCCTTGCTCGGCTCCAAGCGTAATCTGACCGCGGGGGAAATTGTTGGGCAAGTGCTGGCCGTCGCCGCGGGGCAGAACGTGGCGCGCGGCGCTCGCCTGAACCTGGTCTTCATGGGCATGGGTGAGCCCATGCTGAACCTGCCGCAGGTGCTGAAAGCCGTGGCGATTCTCGCTGACCCGAAAGGCGTGGGCGTCACGCTGCGGCGCATCACCGTGTCCACCGTCGGCATTCTCCCTCGCATCGAGGAGATGGCGCTTGCCCCCATACGTCCCAAGCTCGCCATTTCGCTGAACGCGTCCAACGATGAGCAGCGCACCGCTCTGATGCCCATCAACAAGAAATACCCGCTGGCGGATTTGATGCGCGTCTGCCGTGCTTATCCCCTGCGCCCGTGGGAGCATTTGATGTTTGAGTACGTCATGCTGGAGGGATTCAACGATGCCGATGATGACGCTCGCCGTGTGGCCGACCTGCTGCGCGACCTTCGCGCCAAGGTGAACTTGATCCCTTACAACAGCGGCCCCGGGCTTCCCTACCGCGCTCCCAGGTTTGACCGTGTGCTGGACTTCCAGAAGATCCTGATGGACCGCAACATTCCCACCTTCATTCGCATCTCCCGCGGCCGTGACATCAGCGCCGCTTGCGGACAGCTCAGCCTGGCGGAGGAATCGGGAGATCGGGGGATCGGGAGATCGGGCGATCCGATGATCGGGTGATCGGATAATTGAGTCATCGGATCATTGGGTCATCTGATCATGGAACCATTGAGTGACTGGATCATTGAGCGATTTAGTGCTTGAAGTCAGTGAGTTCTTATGATCGTAATCAAATGAAAAATTAAGAAAATTGCCCGATCTCCCGATCTCCCGATCTCCCGATCTCCCGATCTCCCGATCTCCCGATCTATCTGATTCCCACTGCCGCGATTTGCCTCCCGGTGACTCCACCTTCATGGCGATGGGAGAAGAAGAGGTCGGTGCGGCACGCCGTGCAGTAATCGGTCACCAGAACGTTTGCGGGCTGAACGCCGGCGCTTGCAAGCTGATCCTGTGCCACAGCGATGAGATCGAGGCGCGCGGCGGGAACATGCTCCGGAGCGTGGCCGGGCGGGTAGGCGCTGAGGAAAAGAATTGTGTGCCGATCGGTAACCGCTTCGGGACGATTCGGCAGCGTCTGGAAGAAGCGGTCTGCGCCCGCAAATTTCCCGTAAAACGATTCCACAACTTCCTCACCCACTTCGTAGCAGCAAGCGCGAATCGATGGCCCCAGCGCTGCGATCAGATTCTGCGGATCGGAGCCGAACGTGCGCCGCATATCCCCCACCGCCTTCTCAATCACCCGCGCCAGCGCGCCACGCCAACCGGCATGAACAGCGGCCACCGCGCGTTGCTGGGGATCGACCAGTAGCACCGGCAAGCAGTCGGCAATTCGGATGGTCAAGAGGACGCCGGGCTCCGACGTCATCAACCCGTCCCCCGCCGGCGGGTTGGCGGAAGGGGGAATGGAAGCCTCGATGGCGGGCAATTGGTAGGTCAGTTGGCCGGCGCTGTCGCGAGCTACTGCAAATGAGTGGGAGGAATGGACCTGTCGCACCAGGGCGGGCGTAAAACCCTTGCCGGCAAGATGATGAAAGAAGCGGCGGCGATTCTCTTCCACCCGCTCGCGCTGATCGGACTCCGTGAATCCAAGGTTCAGCCCGGCGCACGGAGGTTTGCTCACGCCTCCCTTCCGCGTGCTGAAGGCATGCACCAACCACGGAAATTCGCTCAGCCGAGCCAATTCGATCCAGCCGAGACCCCCTCGCCGCACCATTTTGGAAGTTTGCGTCGTCAAAGTTTGAATATAGCACAATACGCCGGGCAACCCGTATAACGCCGTATTGCAATGAGCTTGACAACGGGGGGATAATGAATCCGTGGGTTGGGCTTAACAACTGCACTTGATTATTTGACGCCAAGGAATTTCCCATTCCGTTGGCGGCTCCAGAGCTTGGCGCCAGGCGGAGGTCGGTTTCGACTTCACGCCATGGGACGCGGTCGTGGCTGAGGTGACTTTCGATGGCGACGAATAAGCTCAACCATCATCTCTTCATCCTCTCCACTCTTGCCCTGATCATGGTATGCGCAGCCGCAACTGTGTGCGCGGAGGATTACGGTACCGGGCCTGCCGCACTGCCGGGCGTCATCGACTGCAAGAGGGCTCGAAGGCTGATCTTGAGTCGTCCCGCGCCAGAGTATCCCACGGTGGCAAAGCTCAACTATCTTCAGGGACAGGTGCTGCTGGAGATCGTCGTGGACCACAAGGGGAAAGTTGCCAATGTGCATGTGCTGAATGGGAACGCCGTTCTTGCGGCGGCAGCGGTAATGACGACGCGCCAGTGGTTGTACCGTCCGCTGGCCACAGCCAAGGGTCCCCTGGGGTTCGTCACTACGGTAACCTTGAAGTATTCCTTGCATTTCCGCGGATCACCCTTAGCGGCTCTGCAGGCAGAACAAGAGTTCTTGCGACACGTCGCGCCACCACAGACGGATCCCCATGGGCAGAACGTATCGGCGGAAGGGGTCGTCCATATGCGGTTGCTGGTAAATGACCGTGGCCAGGTGGTTGACCGGCAGGCTCCGCCCATGGACAGGGCGCAGTATGAAGCCTTGTTCCAGACGGTCCGAGGCTGGACCATCCACCCCGCGCATTGGGGCTCTCTCCCTATAGCGTCCTACTTCGACGTCAACGTGCCCCTTGGCGTCCCGCCGGTTACACAAGCTGCCGGCGCTCCCGGCCCTTGAATGGGGCGATCCGTATACAGCCGGATGGTGAGTCCGTAAACAACGAGAAATGCGTCTAGGAGAATCGGGCAATAAGGGAACCTCGGGACGAAATTTTGACGAAATCTTGACACAACGACCATTGCAGTCGCGAGAATGAATTGATATTATAACTTCCTAAGAAAACGGGGCAGAATCGGACTGTCGGCCAGATTAGCTCTGTGGTGGGTCGTATGAATTTCAGGAACTGCGTCGAAGAAACGTCATTCCTGGGGCAGCATCCCATCATGAGGAGTTTGCCTGTGAGTACGAAATGCCGCTGTCCTTCGATTCACGACTCACAAAACAAAGTTTCAACACCACAGAAGCTCTTCCTCTTAAGGATTTTTTCGGGCAGGCGCACGAACTGAAGATGATTTGCGGAACCGGGGTGGATATCGCGGAGACTTCCCGCATTGAGCAGGGCTTGGAACGGCACGGTGAGCGATTTACCAGGAAGCTCTTCACTCCCGCTGAAATCGCCTATTGCGAGAAGTTTAAGAATCGCGCTGAACGCTATGCGGCCCGATTTGCGGCCAAGGAAGCGGCGTTCAAGGCTCTGGGAACCGGTTGGCGGGAAGGCATCCGATGGCTCGACGTGGAAGTGGTTCACCAGCCGAGCGGCAAACCCGAATTGGTGCTGACCGGCCGGGCACAGGAAGTCGCCCGCGGGTTGCGGGTGGCGCGGATGTCAATTTCGATCTCACACTCTGACCGCTATGTCGTGGCGATGGTGATTTTCGAAGGCGATGATGAGACTCTGGCATGATCTCCACTACGCTTTGCTGGCCTCCCTGGCGATTTTGTGCGCAGCAGTAACGGTGTGCGCGCAGAATTACGCTTCCGTGCCGGAATTTCCGCCGGTCATCACCGATCACCGGCAGTTGGCAGCGCTCGTGCTTACTCAGCCGGCGCCGGAATACCCCGCGGTAGCCAGGGTCAACTATGTTGAGGGGCTCGTGCAGATTGCCATCACCGTCAACAACCTTGGGAATGTTTCGAACGCGCATGTGCTAAAAGGAAACCCCGTTCTGGCAACCGCGGCGCTGAAAGCGGTGAGTCATTGGGTATACCGTCCACTGGCCACAGCGGCAGGACCCACAGGTTTCAGTACCACGATAAGGTTGAAGTTCTCGATACACCACCCCGGGGTTCAATTATCATCGCAGCAGGCTGAACGGGACTTTGACCGTCAGGTGAAACCGCCTCAGATCGTGCCTCCAGCGCATGGTGTGCACACCGACGGACTGGTTCGCATGCGCCTGCTGGTCAATGATGAGGGCCAGGTGGTTGATACGGATGCCACGCGCCTCGACACAGCCCAGTCCAAAGCCGTAAGCGAAAATCTGCGGGGCTGGACATTCCATCCCGCCCATTGGGGCACTCTGCCCATCGCCTCCTACCTCAACGTCGATGTTCCCGCGGGTCCACCGACCGTTGCCCGGGCCGCCGCCAACACTGACAGGCGCTGAAATCCTCCCAGGCCATTCACCCCTGAACGCTAACTTCGGAGCGGTGTAGCGCCGACCTTGAGGTCGGCGCTACAATTTCCTTGCAGCCCAGCCGCTCCGCGCTACCCCGCTCGGTAAGCTAAGTCCGCGTGGGCTGGTAGCTCTCAGCCGCCTCAAACAATTCAGATCTGTCCCAATCCGCCGTCTACGTTGATTTCCACACCGGTGATGTACGACGCATCCTGCGATGCCAAAAACGCCACGGTTCCTGCCACTTCCTCGGGCTGTCCAAACCGCTTCATCGGAACCTTTGCCATCAGGTCCTTCGCCCACTCATCGATGGTTTCCTTTGGCAGCCCGGTCCTCCCAAAAATCGGCGTGACGATTGGCCCCGGCGCCACCGTGTTCACGCGGATTCCGCGCCCTGCCAGTTCCGCCGCCGCGGTTCGCGCCAGAGAGCGCAGCGCTGCTTTCGTTGCGGAGTACGCGCTGGTCCCGGCGGTACCCGTGCTGTCTGCCACGCTGGTATTCAAAATGATCGACGCGCCGTCATTGAGGAAAGGCAGCGCTTTCTGGATCGTGAAGTATGCCCCCTTGATGTTGATGTCAAACTGCTCGTCATAAAGTTTTTCAGACGTCTCTGCCAAAGGCGCGAATTTCGCCACTCCCGCGTTAACGAACAGCACATCAATTTTCCCCAACTTCTCGGCAACCTCAGAATACAACTTGTCCAAATCCGCCAGGTTTGCGACGTCCGACTGCACCGCCACCACGCCATTTCCGATCGTTCTCACCGCCTCATCCAGCGTTTTCCTGCTGCGGCCCGAGATGGCAACTCTTACTCCTTCTTCCTGTAGGCGCTTGGCGGTGGCAAGGCCAATGCCGCTGTTTCCGCCCGTCACCACTGCCACTTTCCCTTCCAGTCTTTTCATATCGGTCTCCTTGTGCATATCGAATTTTCTGCCTGATCCCCTCCGCGATCAACCATCCCGCCAGACGCCGCTTTCTGCCCGCCTTGGGGGATTTAGACATTTAGATGATTATCGAAGTACTTGGTTACAGGCTTCCTGATGTTCTCCGTGGAAGGGCAGGGTTCCCGCTTGCGCTGGGGGAATGACTTCGTTACACTTCGGGATGAAGCCATGAACCGTTCTGAAGTTGAGAAAATATCGAAAGCGCTGGCTGATGCGACTCGCCTCAGGATCTTTGAGGCCCTCTCGGCAACCGGCCAGATGAACTGCGGCGAGATCGTTTCGATGCGCGGCGTGACCCCCTCCACCGTCTCTCACCATCTCAAAATACTGAGCGACGCCGGGCTGATCGCCTGCCGGCGCGAAGGGCAGTTCGTCTATAGCCACGCCGTCCCGGAGACCATTGCCGCCTACACACAAGCGCTGGTGAAGATCGCCGGCGGCAAGAAGGGGTCACGCCGTCGCTGACTCGCGCCACCCAGCAAGCGCTATGCGGACAATCGGCGGGCTGGCTGACGCAGAGTGAAACTCCGCGGTACTGGTGAGTGATATGGATGAGTCGCAGAGTTGCGCTGTGCGCCAGCCGGCCCCTGGGTGTATCGCGCTCAAGGTCGCGCCCGCGGCTGCGTCTAACGGGGCAATGGTATAATTTTGGCGAACGAATCGGAAGAGAGGAGCAAAAAGATGCTAAAAATCGGAATCATCGTTGGGAGTACGCGACCGGGACGGAAGGCGGCGGACGTGGCAATGTGGGCGCACGATTTGCTGAAGACTCGTAAGGACGCGGAGTTTGAGATTGTAGACATTGCGGATTACAAGCTGCCGCTCCTGGATGAGCCCGTGCCGCCCACAATGCATCAGTACAGCAAGGCACACACGAAAATCTGGAGCGAGAAAATCGCTTCCCTCGACGCTTTCATTTTTGTCACCCCCGAGTACAATCACGGCACCTCGGCGGCATTAAAGAACGCCATCGATTTCCTCTTTCACGAATGGAACAACAAGGCGGCTGGATTTGTCGGATATGGCAGCGCGGGCGGCGTCCGGGCGGTGGAGAATTTGAGGCTCGTGATGGGCGAAATCAAAGTCGCCGACGTGCGAGTGCAAGTGATACTTTCCCTCTTTACCGACTTCGAGAACTTCACGACGTTTAAGCCGCACGAAAAACATGCCAAGACGGTGCATTTGATGGCGGACGAGGTGATCGCCTGGGGTGGAGCACTAAAAACATTAAGAGAGCCCCCTGAAAAATAGCGAGTAGCGCAGCAGAGCTCTGCGACTTACGTGACCTAATCGCACCAGAATCGCAGGGCTGTGCTCGCTCTGCGCCAGCCGACGGACAGAACGGCACTGTCCATTGCTACGTCCTTTGCGCAGTTGGAGCGCTGGCGCCGCGCACGTAGTGATCGAACCACTCCAGGTTTCGTGTCAGCGCTTCCTTCACCAGTTTAGGGGAGCCCAGGCTGTGCCCTGAGCGTGGATAGCGGATCATTTCGCACTCCACTCCTTGAGCCATCAGCGCGCGATAAAGTTCGTCGCTGATGGTGATCGGCACGCGCCGGTCCTCCGCTCCTTGCTGAATCAGTGTCGGCGTTCTCACCTGCTCGACGAATGCCATCGGCGAATGGGTCAAATAGAGCTGAGCTGCTGTCCAGGGTGACCCGCCAAAATAGGACTCCATGAATTCAGGAATGTCGGTGCCGCCGTACATTGTAAAGAGGTTAACCGGACCTGCCCCCGCCGATGCTGCCCGAAAGCGATTTGTCCTTGTGATAGTCCACGCCGTCAAGTAGCCGCCATAAGACCAACCCATGATTCCCATGTGATCTTTGTCGGCGATCCCGCGCGCGATCAGATCGTCCACGCCGCTCTGGATGTCTTGGAAATCGGCACCACCCCAGTCCTTCAAAACCATCTCACGGAACCTGAGGCCATAGCCAGTGCTGCCCCGCGGGTTGGGCATCAGCACCACGTAGCCCTCTGACGCAAATACTTGCAGCGGGTAAGCCTCGTTTCTAACAACAAACCCGTTGTAAAACTGGCCGTTTGGTCCCCCAGATCGGAAGAGCGTCGTGTAGGGAAAGAGTGTAG
>OCZT010005107.1_pt1 | contig 13141 bp, 12 predicted proteins | sample 1539031 | NCBI WGS metagenome assembly OCZT01 (sample SAMEA3539308, study PRJEB22396) | soil metagenome | biome: tundra; feature: field; material: soil | place: USA | collected 2010-05 | depth 0.15 m | reverse complement strand
GCTCCGCGACGCCCGCGAGCGGGCCGCGGCCGCCCAGGCCGCCGCCCGCGAGCAGGCCGCGGCCTTCTAACCGGCCGAGACCCCGTAACCGCGCCGAACGGCGGATCAGACCCTCAGGTTGCCGTCGCAGGCACCCGGGTTGTTGCGTGATAACTGACGTTGTCGGGCAACATCGGCCGCTGCGGCACGGCGGAAGCTGGCCGAACACCGCCAGGCTCAAGCGGTTCATTTCGCGGTTATCCGGCGACTCGGCGGATGGCGACGGGTGACGTGTGCTGCGCCGACGCCGCGAGGCTCACGTTGCATCTGCTTTGCATCGCTGTTCCGACGTGCTAATGCGGCGTCGGCTCCATGCTCAAGGGCCCAGCCCGGATGCTCGCCCGGGTTGGTAACGTCGGCCCATGATCAGGCACGTGGTTATGTTCCGCTGGACTCCTGAGGCAACCGAAGAGCAAAAGCAGCAGGTTGCCGCCGAGCTCAGGCGACTGCCCGCGCTGCTGCCGGTGCTGCGCGCCTACCGCGTCGGACCCGACCTCGGCCTAGTCGAGGGGAACTTCGAGTTTGCCGTGGTGGCCGACTTCGACGACCTCGAGGGATACCAGGTCTACCGGGACAACCCGGAGCACCGGGAGATCATCGGGAAGTTCATCCAGCCGATAGCGGCCCAGCGCGCCGCGGTCCAGTACGAGTTCTGACCAGAACGCGCCCTCGGCAGTTTTCACTATCCAGCCGCCCGGCCTCCCCCGATTTGTCCCGCTCTCGTACCTGACGGAGATGCGTAAGAAGGCAGGCCTGACCCAGGCCGAGGTGGCGGAGGCCATGGGGGTGTCCCAGCAGCGCGTTTCTGCCGGTCCTTCGCGGGGCGGCCCGGCGGCCCGGTCCCGGCCGTGCGCGGCGGCGTTGGAGGTGAGGCGGGCGCGGTTGGCGTCGTACTGGTCCAGGGTGATGTATCCGGGGTGGGCGCCGGGGATGAAGGAGATCCATTCCTCCCGCGGCAGGATGGTGCGGGACAGTTTCCCGCCGGGGAGCTTGATGTCGCGGTGCCGGCCGAAGGTGAACGCGCCCGCGTAGCGGGGGTTGTGCAGGATCCACAGCACGACGTGGCAGTCCAGCTCCAGTCGATCTCGCCCTTTGCGGGGCCCGGCCCGGTGACGCCAGGGGAACGACAGGCCCGCGGTGTTGAACGCCTTCACGCACGCGGTCGCTGACCCGGTCGCGGCGAAGGTGGCGAACAGGTGCGCGAGGGCGCCCCGGACGGCGGGGTCGGGGTCGGGGTCGGGGATACGATGCCGGATGGCTCAGGCCTGGCGGAAGGGCCGAAGGACCCATGTTCGTCGGCACGCTGAGAAGCGGGAGCTGCTGGCTGGCCGCGGACGAGGCGGCTTACCTCCGCGCGCAGATGCGAGAACGCGCGTAGTTCCTTCGTGCTGATCTGGTCCCGCGGCTGGGGCAGGTCGACGGTTATCTCCGCGCGGATCCTGCCGGGCGTGGAGGTGAGCACGATCACCCGGTCGCCGGTGTAGACGCTCTCGTCGATGTCGTGAGTGACCAGGAGAGTGGTGATGCCGCGTTCGGCGCGCATGAGCAGGAGGAGGTCCTCGAGGTCTTCCCTGGTCTGCGCGTCCACCGAGCCGAACGGCTCGTCCATGAGCAGCAGCACCGGCTCGCAGGCCAGCGCGCGGGCGATGGCGACCCGCTGCTGCATACCGCCGGACAGCTGCCACGGGTACCTGGGCGCGGCGTCGGTGAGCCCGACCGCCGCCAGCGCGGACTCGGCGGCCTGGTTGCGCGCATGCCGCTTGCGCTGGGTACGCCGCAGCGGGAGCGCCACGTTCTCGCGGACGGTCAGCCACGGGAAAAGGGACCGGCTGTAGTCCTGGAAGACCACGGCGAGCCGGTCGGGCACCTGGGTCACCAGGTTCCCGTTGAGCACGACCTGGCCGCTGGTCGGCGTCATCAGGCCCGCGATGCAGCGCAGCAGCGTGGACTTGCCGCAGCCGGACGGCCCGACGATGGTGACGAGCTCACCCTCGGCCACCGTGAAGCTCGCGTTGTCGATGGCCAGATGCGCGGCGGCGCCCTGCCCGTAGACGCGGGTGAGATCGATTACCTTGAGCACGAGTACTTCCTAATGTCAGTAAGCCCGCTGGCTGGCCGCACCGTGCCAGCGAAGGGCCAGCCTCTCGACTGCGTAGAGGACGGCGTTCAGCAGATAGCCCAGGATGCCGAGCAGGACAAGGACGGCCCAGAAGACGGGCAGGTTGAATTCGCTGCTGGCACTGCTCATCTCATAGCCGATGCCGTTGGTGCTGCCGACCAGTTCGGAGAAGACCATCAGGATGAGCGACAGCGACAGCGACAGCCGGAGGCCGGTAAAGATCTTCGGCAGCGCGGACGGGATGATAAGCCTGGTCAGCCGGTGCCATCGGGACAGCCGGAACGCCCGAGCCGTCTCGATCTTGATCGGGTCGAGCGAGCTTGCTCCGTCGACGGTGTTCAGCAGCAGCGGCCATATCGTTCCGGCGACGATCGTCGCCACCTCCATCTGAGTGCCGATCCTGAACAACGCGATGAACAGCGGCGCAGCCGTCACGACCGGAATGGACCTGGCGAACTGCAGCAGCGGATCGAGGAACCCGGTGACCGCCGGGGACCTGCCGAGCGCGATCCCCAGCGGGACCGCGACCGCGATGCTGATGCCGAGCCCGAGCAGAACGCGGATCAGGCTCGGCACGATGTTGCTGGTGGCATCCGGCGTCAGGAACAGGTGGTCGGCCGGCCCGGAGAACCAGAGCTGACGCATCTGCGGCAAGATCACCGATGGCGGCGGGAAGTACGGGCTGTTCCGCTGCTGCGCCCACAACTGCCACAGGCCGACAGCGGCCGCGAGGACCAGCCAGTGCTGGGTCCAGCGCAGCCGACGGCCAGCCGATAGCGCGAGCCGCGTCATCATGCCGCGCCCGCGGCGGCGGCCGGGAGGGGGACGCGCTCATGCGCGGAGCCGAGGCTGGCGCGGTGCCAGGGGAGCAGCCTGCGCTCGGCCTGCAGCAGCAGCGCGTTCAGGGCGAGGCCGAGGAAGCCGACCCAGACGGTAGCGGCTAGGATGAGCGGGATGTCGCCCGTGCCAGAACTCACGTCCGCGATGAAGGCACCGATCCCCGGCCCGTTGAGCCGCCCCGTGAGGTACCCCGTGCCGATGTCCAGGATGAGCGCGATCGAGGAGGCGATCCTGATTCCGGTGGCGATGAACGGCGCCGAACTCGGTAGTGACACGTGGCGGATCACCGCCAGCCGCCCGAAGCCGAAGGCCCGCATCGTCTGCAGCGCCACTGGGTCCACGCCGTCAAGCCCGGCGATCGTGTTGTAGAGCACCGGCCAACTGCCGCCGTAGACGATCAGCGTCACGGTCATCCGCAGCCCGGACCCGAGCAGCAAGGTAACCAGCAGGATCAGGGACACGGCCGGGACGGGGCGGAGGAACTCGGTCAGCGCCCTGGTGGCGAAGCGCACTCCGGGAAGGCTGCCCAAAACCAGGCCCGCGGGCACCGCTACCAGCACGGTGAGGAGCATGCCGGCCGCCCAGGCCTCCAGGGTCGCGCCCGCGTCGGCGAGGAACCTCGTGTTGCCGGCCAGCCTGACGACCTGGACCAGGACGGTAGATGCCCGTGGCAGTACCGTCTGCGGGATGACCAGGCCGAGGGACTCCGCAGCGAGCAAGAAGGCGGCGATTCCAGCCAGTCCCTGCGCCCATCGGATGACACGGGCAGAGCCGAAGGGCTTCAGGTCCCTGGACAAGGCTTCGTCCCTCCTCGCGGACGGGGAAGCTCCGCTGTCAGCAAAACACCATAGTGCTAATTTCCGCGGAAAGGCACCCTCCGGCCGATAGCGGTCGATCATGACCTGCCGACTGCCTGCAGTTGAACGTGTCCATTCACGGGATCCCGTGATCTGGCATCAGGCGAGTGCGGGGAGTGGCGGTAGCCAGGGCTTTCCGGTGAGGGCAGTGCGGATGGCGTCGAGTGCGGTGATGCCGTGGGCGGCGGCGTCGAGGTAGCTGCGCAGGCGGCACCAGCGGGCGAGGGTGGCGAGGCTGTGCCAGTACCCGGAGACGGCCTGGTGGCGCTTCTCGCAGCCAGCAGGCGAGGGCGTAGCCGGGGTGGTTCCCGCCGCCCTCCCAGTCCCGGAGCCGGTTGTGGATGAGCCCGGATTTCATGGCCTGGTCATAGCGTTCGCACAGGTCATCGAGTACCTGCTGGCCGAGTTCGGTGCTGCCGCGGGCGCGGGCGTCCTCGACGGCCCGGTGCGCCTGGCCCAGGATCGCGATGATGTCGCCGGCCCAGTTCTGGACGCCGCCGGGGCCGAGTTTCTGCACGGCGCGGCAGCGGCGGATCACGTGCTGGGCGCACTGCTGGATGCCCGCGATCCTGGAAAGGAGGTGCTGGTAGCCGGTATAGCCGTCGGTGATCAGGTATCCGGCGAACGCGGCGGGGATCCCGCCGCCGACGCTGCCCTTGCGGCGGGAGCCCAGAGCCCGCAGGAACGTCAGCCGCCCGTCCGGGGTGCGGACGATCAGCACGTGCGGCGCCCCGGCCGCCGTCCTGCCGTCTGTCTCCTCCGGGCCTGCCTCGCCCCGCCTCTTCCGGCGCCGGGGCCGGGAGAGGCTCTTGTCCAGCACGTTCACCGGGGTCTCGTCGGCGGCCAGCACGTCCTCCGCGGCCAGCGCGGCGATCATCGCGTCGTCGAACCCGGCCGCTTTCAGCTGCGCGTTCACCCGGGCGGCGGCCTTATCGACCCAGCCCGCGGAGACTTCGGTGCCGAGCAGCATGCCGATGAGCTGCGCGGACCGCTCCGCCGGCACGTTTCCCGTACGCGGACAGCAGCACAGCGGCCGCGTTCAGGACCGGCCCGTAGGACACGCTGCCCGCGTGCAGGCCCGGCGGCGGCTTCGCGAACGTGACCGTCCCGCAGCACGGGCACGCAAGGCCCGGCAGCAGCCATTCGGTCACCTTCCGGAGGATCTCGACGTCGACGACCTGCGCCCACCGCGGATCCACGGCCTCCGCGCCGTCCAGGGCCAGCCTGCAGGCCCGGCATTCCGCCGGCGGCTCCGCGGTCTTCGTCTCGCCCGGATCCGGATCCCGTTGCAGGTCTTTCCCTGGTGACCGGGCTGGCCACTCCTTTTGCGGTCCTCACGGCGCTCCCGCTCGGACTGCTGCCGCGCCCGCCGCGCCTCCTTCGCCCCGATCCGCTCCTTCGAGGCGGGCGTCCCCGAATCGGTGCTGTCCATCGACAGCCGGCGCTCCAGCTCCGCGACCCGCAGCTCCAGCCGCGGCTGCTCGCCGGCCACCCCGGGCTCATCGGACACGAGCCGCAAGTATGCTCAACCTGAACTAAAAGCTCAACCACCGACGCACGCCGGCGTAGCGCCCAGAACCCGTGAATGGACACAGTTGAACGTCATCTTTCTCACATAATGACAATGCGCCGAAACTTGTAATAACTATCTCATCGAGTTTGCTTGAATTCTTGGAAGCCCTTCGTGCATGATGGCGATCACGTTTCGGCCTCCCTGCCAATACGCTTCGACGCGCGACTGAAACAGGGAGAGACGGTAATGCCCGCACCACCTGCCAGCGTTTCCCTTTACCGCGCCGCACGGCTGTCCCCGGGCGCGGCCGCCGGAGTGATCGCGTAGCTCTCGTGATAAACAGCAGGACCCTCGCCGGCTCCAATAACCCCCGGAAGCCCCAGGTATCGCCGGGGCCCTCCGTGGACGAGCGGGCGCGTGCGGCGGCTGACAGTGGTACGCCCGATCCGCAGGCGATCGCGAGGATGCGTGAGAACATGGGCCGGGCCCTGGTCAGCCGGCGCAAGGCCGCCGGGCTCACCCAGGCGCAGTTCGGCGCGCGCATCGGGTATACGCGCAGCGCCGTGTCGCATGCGGAAACCGCCCGCCGCGATGACACGGGGCGCGAGTTCTGGGAAGCGGCGGACAGGATCCTGGGGATCGACTCTTACTTCACGAGCTGGCATGATCGCATCCGCGCGCACCTTGAGCCGGAGGGGCGGGGCCCGGCGGCGTGGACGCACGGCGCGGATCTGCCCGTCGGCGCGGCCCTGAAGGGGGGCGACCTGCGGGAGGCACTGGCCGGCTACCGCCAGTGCGGCTGGCCGGTTGCTGAGACCTCCGACGGGCTGGAACTGGCGACAGGCACGGTCGTTGACGCCATGCAGGTAGGCCGGCTGACAGGAATGGTCGCCGCGCAGTGCTGGCTGGAGACCGGAGGCCGGGAGGATCCGGGCCGCGGGCTGCCCGCACTTTCGGCACCCGGCCTGTCGCTGGCGGTGATCAAAGCCGACGAGTCCTGGTACTTTCTCGTGCGAACGGGTGCGAGCCCATGGGCCGGCCAGGATCGCGCCGGGGGACGCCCGGCTCCGAAGGAGGGGGCGATCCGGTGGCATTCCACCGGCAGTCGCATCCCCGCGCCGCCGGGAACCGGACAGGCGCCTGCCAACTGGGCGTACCTGCCCGCCGGGGCGGTGCGCCTGGCTCCCCCGCTGGCGGTGCTGGAGTTGCTTGGCCGCGCCGCCGCGATGACGCGCACACCTGGCGCACTGACACTGCCGGGCGGCGCGGTCGCCTTCCCCGCCTTAATCCGCTGGTCCGCCGCCACGTGCGCGGCCGTCATAGCGGCCGCCATAAAGGCGTTAGCTTGCCCATCCAGACCTGCGTGGATGCGTGAACGCCGGCCTGGCCTTGGCAGGCCTCGCCCCTTATAACCGCGAAAGCCAAGCGGTAGATCTGCGGTAGTGATGCGGTAGAAATCGCCTACCGTGCGACTAGAGCGAAAAGATAAGTGGCATATGGATATTCCTGGCACAGGCGGCCAGTGCGGCCGCCTTCGTGCCACGCAGTTCGACGCCGACCGGACAGCACTGTCCGGTCGCCACTGTCAGGTCGGCACCGTCCGGCCGGTACGGCTGGGAATACCGGATGGACCTGGCCGATATTCGCTTGCGGCTCTGATGCTGACCATTTCGCATAGCCAGAGAAGAGAACCAAACTGATGAATGAACGTCCGCGGATCACGGACGGCAGACGCCGGTCACCTCGTTGCCGCCCGCCCGTCCGCCGACTGTTGGCCGTGGCCGCGGCCGCCGCCGCGGTGTCCGCCGCCGGATGCAGCTCGCAGTCGACGGCCACTCAGACGGCCCACCCGGCCGACTCCAACATCGTGGTGGCGGCGGTCCCGGCCACCGGCGCGGCCGGCCTGTACATCGCCGAGCAGCGGGGATTGTTCGCCGCGGCCGGGCTGCACGTGACGATCGAGTCGTCGGTCAGCGCCGCAGACGTGATCCCCGACCTGATCAATGGCAGCGTGGACGTGTCGCTTGGCCAGTGGACCTCCGCGCTCGCGGTCGCGGCCCGTGGGATCGGGCTGCGGGCGATCGGACCGGGCAACTCCGGCGGCGTCGGCCTGGAGGAGATCGTCGTCGGCTCGCACTCACCCATCACCAGGCTTGCCCAGCTGAAGGGCGCGACGATCGCAGTGAACGCGCTGTCCGGGTTGTCGCAGCTGGTAACCGAGAGCGTGCTCGCCCAGGCCGGGGTCACCCCCGCGCAGGTGCACTTCACCGTCATCCCGTTCCCCGACATGGCCGCCGCGCTGGCCGCCCACCGGGTGGGTGCCGCGCTCATGATCCAGCCTTATCTGGCCAAGGCAGGGCACCAGGTGACCGAGCTCGCGGACATCGATCAAGGCGCCACGCAGGACTTCCCCATCACCGGCTACGTCGCCACCGCCGCCTGGGTACAGAAGAACCCGGCGGTCGCGGCCTCGTTCAGCCGGGCCCTCAGCCAGGGCCAGAAGATCGCCGCCACCGACCGGGCCGCGGTGAACCAGGCCGTGGTCAAGTACGTGGGAGTGAGCGGGCAGGCCGCGGCCTCGATGACGCTGGGAGCCTTCCCGCTGTCGGTGAGCGCGGCCGATCTGAACCGGGTAGCCACCATGATGCAGTCCTACGGGATGCTCCCCAAGTCCGTCAACATCGCGACGGTGGCCGCGGGGATGATCGGGTGACGTCGTCGCGAGATGATTCCGGGCCGGGCTCCGCGGCCATCGGGGTGGCCGCGGGGTTCGATGCGGCCGCGGAGGCGTATGACGCCACGGGGACCGAGTTCTTCGCCCACCTGGCCGGGCGACTGGTGGACCTGGCCGGGATACGGCCCGGAGTCACGGTGCTCGACGTGGGCTGCGGCAAGGGAGCGGCGACCGTCCCCGCGGCGAGGGCGGCCGGTCCTGAGGGGCAGGTGACCGGCGTCGATGCGTCGGCGGCGATGCTGGCTCATGCCACGGAGGCCGTCCGCCGGCATGGCCTGGCGAACGTGACCTTGCTGCGAGCCGACGCGGCAGACCCGCCGCTGGGTTCCGGCAGCGTGGACGTCCTGCTGGCCTCCAGCGTGATCCAGTTCCTCGACCGGCCGCGCCAGGCGGTTCGCCGCTGGCTGTCGCTGCTGACGCCCGGCGGGACGATGGCCCTGTCGTGGGGCATGACGCAGGACCCCGCCTGGGTACCGGTCATGGCGGCCCTGGACGCCGCGGTTCCCGCGCCGACTCCCGGCTTCGAGGCGTTCCTGCGCCGACCCCCATTTGACTCTCCGGCCAACCTGGAGCGGATGTTGTCCGAGTGCGGCTACGACGGCGCCGTCACCCACGCAGAGCTGATCACCACGGTGTACGACAGCGAGATGCAGTGGTGGCACGCCTGCCTGGGGCAGGCGCCCTGGGCGGTGGCCTGGCGGCACATCCCGCCGTCCGCCCTGCCAGCCGCGCGGGCCGAGGCATTCCGGCTGCTGGAGGAGATCCGCGGTCCTGACGGGAGGCTGACGAGGACCCTGGGCTTCGGTTACACCATCGCCCGTCGTCCGCCGGCCTCCCAAGCCACCGGAAGGCCGGATGTAGCACGCTAGCCGATCCCGCAAACACGCAGGCCCGGCCGCTTCTGGCCAAGGGGAGGCCGGGCCAGCGGTGCCCCTCAACGAAAGGCACACCCATCATGCCATCGCCGCATGCCAAGACGAGGCCTCACCCCCCGCGCCGAATGGCGGCGGTCCTGACCGCAGCCGGGGCGCTGATAACCGCCGCCGGGTGCAGCGCCGCGCCGGCGACCGCTCCGGTCGCGCCGACCGACTCGGACATCGTCGTGGCGGCCGTGCCCGCCACCGGCGCGACCGGCCTGTACATCGCGGAGGATCAAGGGTTCTTCAGCAAGGCCGGGCTGCACGTGACCATTGACTCGACGTTCAGCGCCGCGAGCACCGTCACCGGCCTGCTCAAGGGGAACATCGACGTGACGCTCGGGCAGTGGACCACCGCGCTTTCCCTCGAGGCCGAGGGAAATCCGCTGCGGGCGCTCGCGGCCGGGAATGCGGGCGGCCCTGGCCTGGAGGAGCTAGTCACCAGCCGCGGCTCCCCTATCACCACGGTGTCCCGGCTCAAGGGCACGACGATTGCCGTCAACGTGCCGAACGGCCTCTCCCAGGCTATGGCGGAAGGCCTCCTGGCCGCGAACGAGATCTCCGGCCGCCAGGTGCAGTGGAAGGTGCTGCCCTTCCAGGCCATGGGCGAAGCCGTGGCCCAAGGCCACGTGGCCGCGGCGTTCATGGTCGAGCCGTACACCTCGGAGGCCGAAGAACGCTACGGTGTCACCACATTGGCCGATCCGGACCAGGGCGCCACTCAGAACCTCCCGATCACCGGCTACTTCACCACGCGGACGTGGTTCGACAGCCACCGGGCGGCCGCGCAAGCGTTCGTCGGGGCGCTTGAGGAGGGAGAGCAGATCGCCGCCACCGACCGCACGGCGGTGGAGCAGGCACTGATCCGCCACCTGGGTCTCAGCCCAGCGATAGTAGCGGTGATGTCCCTGGGGACCTTCCCGCTCGGCGTCGATCCGGTACAACTGGCACGTGTCGGCGACCTGATGCAGACCAACGGGCAACTGCCGAGCAACGTCAGCGTGGCGACAATCGTCGCCGCGCTGACCAAGTGAGCCACGAGGGCAGGCGGCGCAGCGAAGGGGGTGGACCGGCCTGCGAGGGTGAGAGGCCCGTCATCAGCCTTCGTCCTCTGGCCATAGCCGGACACTGCTGCGCGCCAGCGGCGAGGCGACCGGCGCAGGAGTGAGCGCCTTCACGCGCGCCTTCTGGAGCACCTGCCACAGCGTGGTGCCACTGGCAAGAGGCCGGTAACGATCTCGGAACGCGGTGTGCCTAAGCTTGTTATTTAACCTGTCTCGTTCGGCTCGGTTTTCGTTGCTTTCTTGCTGGGAGTGGCCTTGCCGACATCGTGGCGGGTGGCGGGGCGGCGGTTCTTTGAGCCGGGCGGGCGTCCGGGGCCGGGTTTGCCGGGTTTCGGTGCGGCTGTGAGCTGAGGCATGGTGCCGTGGATGTTCCGGAACCCGCGGCGGACGCGGGCCGGGGTCAGGCGGCCGTCGCGGGCGGGGGGCTGCCAGGGCAGCCGGAGGTCTTCGGCCAGGCCGCGGGCGAGGTAGAGCTGGGTGTGCGCGGCGATGATGAGCCAGGTCCACCGGCCGGCAGCGGCCGGGTCGCGCAGCTTCGGGCGGGTCCAGCCGAGGACCTGCTTGAGGAACCTGAAGGTTATCTTGAGCTTTCGCGTCAGCCGGGGCCGTGACCTGCGGCGTCCCGTCGTGGACAGTGCCGCCGGCGGGACGCTCGCAGCGTGATTCCGGTTGTTTCAGCGACCGGGATCGTTACCGGATCGGGTCCGTGATGACCGCTGTTCGCCGAGTGCGCGGGCGAGCTGGCGGCGGAGCCTCGCGTTCTCGTCGGCGAGATGCTTGTTGCGGTCGAGGGCGGCGCCATCCGTTTTCACACGCAGACTGCGGATCTGGCTGCTGATGTCGGGCTGGGTATAGAGCCACGAGCGGGAGATTCCTGCTGCCTGCGCGACGCCGGCGAACGTCACGGGGGTACCGGCCCGGTCGAGCTCGCGCAGGGCCTGGATGGCTTTTGCGCGGGTCAGCTCGTGCCGCCGGGCCGCAGCGTCGGAGAGCGGGTCAGGACGTACCGGCGGCTGCCTCCTTCCCCTCGCCGCCGTCGGCTTCGAGGGCGGCGATGATCTTGTCCAGGTTGTCGGCGACCTGCCGGTTCATCTCGGCGACGCGGGCATGGGGGTCGGGTGGCCGGCAGGGATGACGGTGGCTGCCAGGCGTAGGCGCTGACTTCTTCGAGCTGCAGGAGCACGGCGGGGTCCGTCACCAGGAAGGCGTACCGGAAGTCGGCGTGCCAGTGCTCGGGCTCTGCCTTTGCGGGGTTGGCGGGGATGCGGTGCAGGTCGATGTCGAGCGGGGTGCGGTCGAGGCCGGGCGGGCTGACCGCCTGCTGCCAGCCGATGCCGGTCTCCTCGCCGAGCTCGCGCAGCGCCGCGGCGAGCAGCCCGGGGTCGGCGGGGTCGAGGTGCCCGCCGGGCAGGAGCCAGCGGTCCAGCGCCTTGTGGCGGATCAGCAGGATCTTGCCGGTGTCGTTGATGACCGCAGCGCCGCAGGTCACGTGTCCGGGTACCGACGAGCGGGCGGTGACGTCGGCTCCTTCGGCGAGGCTGGACAGCAGCGGTTCCAGCTCGTCGTGCTCGGCGGGGTGGCTGGCCAGGTAGCGGCTGAGCGTGTGGGTGATGTCGCGGCTTGTGATGGTCATGGTGTCCCATTGAAGACCTGCAGCCAGGTGGCCGCAATGAACTTGCGGGTTTCGCCGTCGCACTCGTGCAGTCCCGGATCGGGATGGCCGGAAGCGAGGGCGGCGGTTGCTGCGAGGATCTCGGCCTGGACCAGGTAGATGAACGCGCCGACGGAGGCGCCGTGCAGGAAGTTGACGGCGTTGCCCTCGTTGAGGACGTAGTAGTAGTGGCCGGTGGTGGCATACCGGGTGATGTGGTCGCCGGCCGGGCTGCGCTCATACAGCCCGTCGAGGCCGGCCAGTTCGAGTTCGTCGTCGGCGGAGGTGACCGAGGCGACGTAGGCCCCGTTGGGCAGGCGGGCGAAGTCGTCGGCCCGCAGCGCCATGTTGCTAGTCGCGCACACGACTACGCCGGCGCCGCGCAGCGCCGCGGCGCTCGTGACGGCAGTGCGGAATCCCTGGGCGAGGGCCTGGGTCATCCGCACGGCGTCAGCGTCGTAGACGGTGACCTGCACGTGCTTGGCATGCAGCCACCGCGATGCCCCGCCGGGCCGCCAGGGGCGTCAGATCGCCCTGCTCGCGGGCCTGCTCGAACGCCGCGTACAGGTCATCGTCGTAGTGCTGCAGGACGTCGTGGCAGCCATTGGCGGCCAGTACGGCCCGGATCGCCGCCGGCGTGCAGGCCGGGCGAGGCAATATCTGAGATTGCCTGGCCTGCGGCGCGGTCATCGGCAGCTCCCCGCGGATCGACGTTCCGCCCAGCGGCGTCCTGGAGATCTCCAATCTTCAGGTAATGTCTCCCGGCCATTTCCGCCCGACAATTCCTACCCATTTGGGTCACGCCTTTAAACCTGATTTGTTGCGGCTGCTTCAAGGAAGTCACAACCCGGCGTTAACCGGTCAACACCGCGCGGAACTACCTGTAGAATGAGGACCGACGGAGGCATTATGCGGATAAACACCGGCGCAATGCGGGCGACGAGGGTAGGGGCCGGTCCTGCCGGTGAGCCTCATGGCCGTGGATTCCCTGTCGCCAAAGTCGTCGTGCTTTATCACTGTGTGAACGGGCATAGGACGACGGTGCCGTTCATCTCGACCGTCACTGTCCCAGCGCAGTGGGAATGCCGGGTCTGCTCGCAGCCCGCCGGGACCATCCCGATCGGCCCGCCCCCGCCAGATAGTTCGCGGGTGGCGAGGTACCTGGGCGCAAAAAGTCACCTGGGGCTCGTCAAGAGCAGGCGCTCGCCCGCCGAGGGCGACGCCTTGATGGCCGAATCACTTGCCCGGCGCGACCATCCCGAAGAGTTCAACGTCTGGGCCAAACCCCGCAGGCGGAAGGCCTGATGCCTTACCCCCGAAATCAGTGCTACTGAGTGATCAGCTCCGCGCGCGCTAGCGCGCCTGGATCATGTGAGTGCGTGTGACCCTGCTGAGCATTCGATGGTC
>OCZT010005106.1_pt1 | contig 13142 bp, 11 predicted proteins | sample 1539031 | NCBI WGS metagenome assembly OCZT01 (sample SAMEA3539308, study PRJEB22396) | soil metagenome | biome: tundra; feature: field; material: soil | place: USA | collected 2010-05 | depth 0.15 m | reverse complement strand
TCTTTTCGATTGGCTACTCGCTGGGCAAGAGTACGGGGCGCGAACAGGCGCTGAACGATCAGCCGGCGGCCGCTGCGACGGAGCCGGCGGCGGCCAGCGCAGGCGCTAGTCAGAACAAGCCTTCGGCCGTGGTGGCGGTGAAGGCAGAGGCTGAGCCGGCGCCGCAGGAGCCGCCCGCAACCTCCAATCCGGAGGGCAATCTCACTTTCTACAAGGCGGTGCAGCAGACCGGCGATGGCGCGCAATTGCCGGCCAAGGAAACCCATTCCGCCGCTTCCGCGAACCCGACAGCCGCCCAGGAATCGGCTCCCGTCGCGACGGCCAAGAGCGCCACGCCGCCGAGTGCAGCCTCCTCCTCCTCCCCTGCGCCGCCAGTAACCCACTCCGCTCCCGTGACCGGGCCGGGGACCATCGTGGTGCAGATCGCCGCAGTTTCCCGGGAAGACGACGCGGTCGCGCTGGCGGGTGCGCTGCGCAAGAAGAACTACAACGTCTTCGTGGTGAACAATCCCATCACCAACGACAAGCTCTACCACGTACAGGTTGGCCCGTTTGCCTCGATGCAGGACGCCGAGGCCATGAAGTTGAAGCTGACTGGCGAGGGCTATAATCCGATTGTGAAGAGGTAGCTACGGAGTCAGCGGTCGCACCACCGATAAGCGCGCTCAAGACCCACTGCCATCCTGAGTGTCATCCCGAGTGTCCCATGGGCCTGCGGTCCACCCATAGGAATAAAAAATTATAGATCGCTGCACAAGTAATGTCCCAGGTGGTTGTTCGCTGATGTACGATTCGTGGTTCAATTGAGGTATCCGATTATGGCATCACCTCATCCAACAACACATATGCCTGTGAATCGCTCATCTCCCAAAGAAATGGCTGCGGCTGGCGAGGCCATCTACAACGAGAAATATCGTGCTGCATTTGCGGTCGAACACCCCGGGAAGTTTGTCGCAATTGATATAAACACAGGAAAGGCGTGGGTAAACGACACTCCCGAAGGAGCGCTTGAAGTTGCACAAGACGAGTGCCCCAACGGAATGTTCCATCTCATCAAGGTGGGGTCCCCGGGGGTTTACAGGGTCGGTTACTCACAGCAGGCGTCGTGTGACTGATTCATTTGATACCTCTGGTTGCCCAACAATCAAGATCAAGGTAAGCGGAATAACCGGGAAGCCAACCGAGTTCACGGCTTTGGTTGATACGGGATTCAGCGGATTTTTGTCCCTGCCGATGCTGTCAGCTTTCCCCTTGGGGCTGATACTCTCGGTACGATGAACATCACACTTGCTGATGGCAGTGCTCATGTCCGCCTTACGTGTCGGGGAATGGTCGAGATAGATGGGATCAAAAAAATCGGGCTCATTACCCTGGAAACCGGAGCATCCGATGTACTTGTAGGCATGGAGTTCATTGCGAAGTTTAACAAGCAGCGCGTCGTGTGCGCGAAGAACTCCTCGGTTGAGCTCATAGATTCGCCAGTCTCCACTCCAGCCCCAGTTCCTACCAATCAACCCAATCCAACTCCTGCTCCGGTTCCGCCAAGCTCTCCCGCTGATCCAAATTAAGCCACTATCCGTGAGCGAGTAGTGTCTCAGTTTGGTTTTTTGGGTCGAGGCCCAAATTTTTTCGACAGCCAATCCAGCAACGCTTGCCGATCGTAAATCGCAGTCGACGGATCGACCTGCGCCGCGCGCCACGCGGGCATCCCTCATGCGGTCCCCGACACCGCCCAGCCCATCGCTACAACCGTTCTATTTCCGCGACGCCAGCAACTCGGCCACTTCCCGGTTGCCATTCTGCGCTGCCATATCGGCCGCAGTCTGCCCCTCATCGCTTTTGATGGCCGGATCGGCGCCCGCGTCCAACAGGGCCTGCGCCCTCTCCACACTGTTGTGCATAGCCGCTTCGTGCAACGCGGTGTAGCCACGTTGCTGTTGCAAGTCGGGATTGGCTCCGGCGCGTAAGACCAGCTTCAGGAGCGCGGCGTTGCGCGACGCCGCCGCGCTGTGAATTACCGCAATCCGGCTGGGCGACACCGCATTGCTGTCGGCACCGTGGCGGAGCAGGGTTTCCGCCGCTTCGAGCTGCCCGAAGAAGCAGGCCAGATGCAGCGCCGTGAAACCATCGCTGCTGCGCGCCTTGGCCAGTTCGCCATCGTTCGTCAGCAGCTTGTTGAGCCGTGCGACATCGCCTAAGACCGCGGACTCGAAGATGTCGAGCTCACCCGCTGCCGGCCGCAACAGGTCAACGATCTCCAGCCGGTTTTCGTAACGCGCCTGCATCAGCGCAGAAATGCCGCCCGCATTGCGGGCGTGCGCCACGGCCGCGTTTGCGGCAACCAACTGCGCCACTCTCTCTTTATCGTTGGCGGTAATCGCCGCGAATATGTCCTGCTCCATCTCAACCTCCTGCGGTTAGTTATTGAGTGCTGCATAAGTTATGTCCGGCTTTCGCTATCTCTGAGTTGTCATCACGAACGGCCTTTAGGCCGCGAGGGATCTGCTGTTTTCCCCATCCGTCGTTCCAGGCGCAAACAACAGCAGGTTCCTCGCTTCGCTCGTAATGACAATTTCAGAAGTGTCAATTCCAAACGACCCACGGGACATTACTTGTGCAGCGATCTATAGCCAGCGTACACAACCATGCCGGCAACGCTCAGAACGCGGCCGCGCCAGCTTCGGCGACGGCGTGGTCCTGCTCGCCCGAACCGCCGCTCACGCCAATCGCGCCCACCACTTTTCCGTCGCGCTTCAGCGGAATGCCTCCAGCGAAGATCATGATCTTGCAATCGTTGGAGACATGAATGCCGAAGAACTGTCCGCCCGATTGCGAATGCGTGGCCAGGTCCTTGGTCCCGATATCGAACGCGCGCGCGGTGTAGGCCTTCTTCATGGAAATATCGATGCTGCCGATCCACGCGCTGTCCATGCGCACGTGGGCCACGATGTTACCGCCCTCGTCAGCCACCGCGATGTTCATGGGTTGACCGATTTCCTGGGCCTTCTTTTCGGCGGCCGCGATCACGCGGCGCGCCTCTGCAAGATTTACTCCCGCCATTCTTCCTCCCCAAATGAGTCATAAATCACGCGCCGCATTAGGCGGCGGCTTTCGACAATAACGGGCTGCAGCGCCTTTGACAAGCGCGCACTGACCTTCACCCGCTCGATCCGATGAGACTGTACAGCAGAATTCCCAGGACGATCAAGGTGATGACCACGTACATGTAATCGCGCTCGAGGGCGAAGGCGATGGCTGAAAATAGGACCCGCGCCACCGGGGTGGCGATCAGCAACAGCAATCCGAGTTGAATTATCGCCCGGCCGCTCATACCCAGCGCGCCATGGACGATGGCGCCCACGCTTTTCAAATTCTCAGGTTCGCCGTGGAACACGGTGTAGTTCGGCACTTCGCTCCCATGGCGAGCGAAGTACACCACTGCGCCGCAGAGAACGACAGCAGCGGCAAGCAGCACTCCAGTACGCAGCAGCGCGCCGATAATGATTTCAATGCGTTGATCGTTCCAGTTTTGCGCGCTCATATCCGCCCGCTTATCCCCTTGTAGATCATTTCAACTCCCAACACCACGATGACCGCGGCGAACAAGTAGCGCAGTACCTTGACTCTGGCCTTCACCAGCACGCGCGCCCCGAGGAGCGAACCCGCCAGCACGCCCAACATCACCGGCATGGCCAATCCCGGCGCAATGTAGCCGCGGTGAAGATACAGGCCTGCGCTCGCGGCCGCGGTCACGCCGATCATGAAGTTGCTGGTGGTGGTCGAAACTTTGAACGGAATCTTCATCGCCCGGTCCATGGCCAGCACTTTCACCGCGCCCGAGCCAATGCCCAGCAATCCGGAGAGCACGCCCGCGGTGAACATCAGGCCGTATCCCGCGGGAACGCCGGTGACGTTGTAAGACAGCTTTCCGTGTGGACCGGGATAGGATCCATTCAGGCGCAAGCGCGCCGCCAGCTTCGAGGAAGGCAGATGAGCGTCATCAACGTAGTGGCGGCTTGACAGATATGCGGAGTACAGGAGTACGACCCCAAACACAATCGCAATCGCGTTGCTGGAAACATAAAGAGCGATGGCGACTCCGGCGAGCGCGCCAACCGTGGTTGCGGTTTCCAGAAACATGCCGATGCGAATGTTGGAATAGCCGTCGCGCACATACGCGGCCGCCGCGCCGGAAGAGGTCGCGATCACGGAAACAAGGGACGCGCCAATGGCGTAGCGGATGTCCACGTGGAACAGCAGCGCCAGCATCGGCACCACCACGACTCCGCCGCCCAGGCCGGTCAGCGCTCCCAGAAATCCCGCGAGCAACGAACCGAGCCCAATCAGCGCGCTGAATTCAAAAGCGTTCATGCACCCCTAACGACGTTCACGATGGCAACCTGCGATTGCCTCGACCACAGGAAGTGTATGGATTGTAAATGCAGGCCGGGCGTTGTCCAGCGGCGGGCGATCACGCTGGATTTTAGCCGCGCAACGCGTTACGTTAGAGTTACCGTTCGGCGCGGTACCCAAGTGGTAAGGGAGAGGTCTGCAAAACCTTTATGCGTGGGTTCGATTCCCACCCGCGCCTCCACACGTGCCCTTCAACGTTCTCGCGGTCAGGGTCGCTCGCCAGCAACGGCCCGGTCTAGGATTGTTTGCGTAATGGGGATTTATCGCTCGTTATGTTGTAAACATGGAAGGGTTCAGCCGCACCGCTCCCACCACTCATTCATTCCAAGCTGGACAGAATACCAATGGCTCTCTAAACGACGTACAGAGCCAACGTCGCAAGGTATGCCTTGGTACTTGTTGTAGCTGCCTGACGAACCGTTCTTAGCAGCCACTGAAAGGGAATCCGTCGGATCAAAAACCACGTAGGCTGTCCAGTCGCCCACTGGTGCCCCGCCCCAACCGTCCCATTCGATGTGCTTCAGTTCTCCGTTCGCCAGCGTCGGTTGCGCCAGAACTTCAGCCTTCAGGCGGTGCGACCACAGCAGCCACCTGAGCGAAGGACGTAAAACGCCCTGCGCCCTGAGTAATGCTCCTGCCACGACAAGGAAGGCGACCAGTGCAAGCAGCACCCAAGGGCTTCGGCTTGGCCTCCTGCGAAGGGCGGCAAGCACAAAAAAGACCAGACAACACAGGCAACACAGGCAGACGATAGGAACGATCAGGAACACGTAGATTAGGACAGGTTGGTCGCCGTATACGAACAACCAGAGCATCACAATTGTTGCGCCCACCATGGCATAGAGTGGCAGCTTCCAATTGAATCGCTCGCGGTCTGTTCTTGCCTCTGTCACTCCCATCCTCCAATTATCCCGCTGCGGTCAACTGGCGATAACAGGCGTTATCACAACCAATTGTGACGGCAGCGGATTACTTGTGCAATGGGGATTTATCGCCAACTGCCGCGAAATGCAAGCGCCAGCACCACAACGAAGAAAAGGAAGAATGCTCCGATTAAGCGGGGTACCCACCAAATCGAACTGTCATTTACATCGAGACTGGGGTGGGCAGTCTTGGCCCATCCAAGAACACCCTCCGGGTACAAGAGCGCCCAAACACCGACCGCCCCAGAGCAGACAAGCACCAGTGGGAACATCCATCGGCTAGGTGCAACAAAGTAGGCGAAGAATGTCACCACGACCAGCGTGCGGACGAACCAGTCGGTAGCCCTCACTTGCTCTATCCGTCTCATTAAAGCACAACCAGCGTAGCACGAACCTGTTTGACTGGCGAAAACAGGCGATTTCACAAGTAAACAGAATAGCGCCTGCGAGGCGCGGAGCCTGAACCTCCATTTGACTTGGGCATTGCTGATGTTCGAGGGAACGCGGTTTCTCGCCTATTCCCTCAGCGCGGTGTTAGCCCTGCGCCCAAAAACTACGGCTGAGGCGCATTGTCGCCGCTGTAGTAGCCTTCTCTGGCCTGCACCAGCAGGTCTTTCTGCGTAGTTGTCAGATGGATCTTGCGGTAACCAGGCGCGGTGTCGGACTTGTCCGGCGAGTAGCCCAGGCTGTACTGATTGCGCAGCTCTTCTTCAATACTCGCGTAGATTTGATCGATCGATTGCTTCTTGGAGACCTCAAAGAAGCGGCCGCCAGTTTCCCTTGAAACCTGCTCCAGAACTTTCTTGCCATCGGGAAGGGATTCCCGGGGATATCCTTGAGGGCCGCCGCGACCCATGCCGCCTCCGCCGGGACGACCCATTCCCCCTCCCATTCCGCCCATGTGGATGCCATAGCCTCCGCTGCCATAAGCCTGCGCGTCGGAGAACAGGATGGAATAAACCAGCGTGTTTGCACGCTGGGCCGCCTCGATCGCTCGGGTCAGCGTCAGTTTGCTTCCAGTATCCACGCCGTCGGAGAGGATGATGAGCGCCTTACGGCCTTGCTGCTTCTGCATCAACTCGTCCGAAGCCAGGAAGACGGCGTCATAGAGCGTAGTACCTCCGCCCCGGCGATGGCCTCCCGAACCGGGTGAGCCGCCCCCGCTGCTCTGCTCAAACTGCGGATTGTCCAGCTTCTCCAGAGCGATGTTCAGCTTCTTGCGCGAAGCGGTCAGGTCCTGCAGCAGTTCAATGTCCCAGTCGAAATGGATGACGAAGGCTTTGTCCTTGTCTTCGCGCATCAGGTGTTCCAGAAAAGCGTAGCTGGCGATGCGCTCCTGCTCCAGGACGCGCCGCTGACTGACGCTGGTGTCCACCAGCAAGCCCAGGGTGAGGGGGAGATCGGTTTCTTTGGCGAAGTAGCGAATCGTCTGTGCACGACCGTCTTCCTCCAGCTTGAAATCGTCTTTGGTGAGGTTGCTGACGATTTGTCCGTGTTTGTCGCGCACCGTCGCCAGCACATTGACCACTTTGACGTCGGAAGAGAAGGTCGGCGTCTGTTGACCACGCAGCGGCAGATAGCACGCCAGGAGAGACGCCAGTGTCGCCAATAGAATCCAGCGTCTTGGGGCAGCCGCGCGCGATTGAGTCGGCAAGGTAACTCGCTTCGAGGGATTTGGATTCCTATGAAAACCTGCGTAGCCGGAATGCTTATAAACCCGCGACCAGCCCAGAAGTTGCTGCAAGCCCCGTCGCGTGCTCGCGGCAAGAAGCTCGGGCAGCTTCTGAGTTGGCACATCCGGGTGGGCCTAAAGACCGAGTTCTCTTCAGCTCCTTGACGCGGCGCTGAACCTGGATTATTCATCTTCGGTAGCAGAGGCAGCGAGCTTTGAAGGGGCACGGCTTCAGCCGTGCCGTAAGCTGCTCTCAGTATGGCGGCTTTAGCCACCGAGGGACTTCGGTGTTGACACGAAGTGCGAATTCCCTCAGGGGCTGAAGCCCAACTCCCCACGCACACATGACGGCACGGCTGAAGCCGTGCCCCTTCAAAGTGTGAGTTCCTCGTGAATAATCCAAGTGAAGCACCGCACTTCCCGAACATCTCTTTTTCCGCAGCCTGTGAAAGGCGTGCTCCGACCACAATAAGTATGAACTGTTCAATCCAGTCAAGGTATGACCGCTGTCGGCGTGACATTCACAAAATGCTTTCGATACCACTCGATAGACCGATCGATGCTGTCAACAATGTGTTTGCTCTCGCTCAATCCATGGCCTTCGCGGGGATAGCGAACGAACACGGCTTCCGTGCCGACATCCTTGAGCGCGATGAAGTACTGCTCGGCCTCAGCAATGGGCACGTCGTTGTCATTCTCGCCATGCAGCAACATGGTGGGGGTGTGGGCCGCCGCCACATGCTTGAGGGCTGAGCGCTCCCAGAGGATATTCATCAGGTCATCCTGATGCGGATAGGCTCCCCACTCCATGGCCTCGTATTGGTTGTAGTAGGTCATGTAGTTATAGCTGACCAAATTGCTGATTCCCGCCAGCGGTATCGCGGCCTTGAACTCATTGGTCTGCGTGATAAGCCAGTCGGTGAGTTGACCACCGTAACTGATGCCTTCGATACCCATGCGGTCACGATCAATCCACGGATAGCGCCGCACCGCGGCACTGACGGCATACAAAACGTCATTGCCTTCATCGCCGTCCTGATCGCGAAAAATGGCGTCGGCAAATTTCTGTCCGTAGCCGGTCGAGCCGCGATAGTTCACCATCAAGGTCGCCCACCCTTGCGCCGCGTAGACCTGGTTCTTGAAATAGAAGGCTGGCCCCTGTTGACCGTGCGGGCCGCCGTGGATGTTCACGATCATCGGGTACTTGGAAGCCGGGTTCCAATTCAGGGGCTTGGTGAGAAAGGCCTCCACCTCCCACTTGTTGTCGTTGCTGATGAAGGTGAACGTCTCGACTGGGGCAATTTGCTTGCCGCTTAACGTCTCGGCATTGAGATTGGTAAGTTTTCGTACGGCCCCGGAAACGGATCTCAGAAACATTTCCGCCGGTTCGGCCGGACTGGAAAAACTGTAGGCGACATTGCCGCTCCGATCCACGGAAAAGCCGTGAAGAAAGCCAACATCGTTCACCACGGTTTCGGGTTGTCCGCCGGAAATTGGCAGGCGGACCAAGTGAATGCTGCCGCGCTGCTGCACCGAAAAATACAGCGCGCTGCCATCGGACGACCATGTGGGCGGACCCTGACGATCGTCGATGACTGCACCGATCTCGCGCCGGTCGCTGCCATCGGCGTTCATGACCCAGACGTGCGAGTCTTCCATATTGGTCTCGCGGTCGGTGAGGCCGCGCTTGGTCGCGCTGTAAGCGACCTTGGTTCCATCGGGCGACCAGCGCGGATAAAACTCGCTGCCTTCGGTGTTGGTCAGGCGCCGAATCTTGCCATCGGAAACGCGCACCACGAAGAGATCGTCGTCGTAGAACTGGTCGGCATCGGGCTCGCCTTCGGAGACGAAAACGATCTCATCTCCTTTCGGTGACCAATCGATGGAATGCTCGTAGGTGTTGCGGTTGGTAAGCTGGCGCACCTGCCCAGTGGCGACCTCCGCCACGAAGATATGCGAGCGCCGATTGTCGTTGAAGCGACTCAGCCCTTCGCTGTAATCGGGCTTATAGAGGTAGCGTCGAATGACCACCGGATCTCCCGTGGCCTCCGCGGCTTCAGGGCCGGGAGTCGCGGAGACAAAGGCGATGCGTTTGCCATCGGGAGACCAGGCGAGGCTTCTTCCTTCATAGGGCAAGGGTGCATTGGTGCCCTGGGTCTCGGCGATGAAGCGCGCCCCGGTTCCGTCGGGATGCGCGATCAGGATCCCCGATTTCTCGCCCTGTTCTCCCCGATATGCGATCCAACTTCCATCTGGCGACCATTCCGGATTGCCGCTCGCACTCTCGGAGCTGCCCAGACGCAAAGACCGTCCACTGGCCACATCCATGATCCAAACCTGACCGTAGGAACGTCCCGGGCGATCATTGTTGTCCACAACGTAGGCAAGGTGGGTTCCATCCGGCGAAAACCGCACGGTCCCGACCGAATGTAGCTTATACAGGTCGGCGCTCTGCAGTTGCGCGTGCAGAGCGGGAACCATCGTCAGAAGCATGGCAAGGCATGAGATAGCTCGAACTCGAAGCAAGTGATTCTCTCCTACGTGGGGACCTGCGCGAGGAACATAACACTGCGAGGCACTGGATGTGAAACATCAAATGGCGACCGTCTCCAGCGCTGGGCGCGAACAGCTCGAGAAAACGAGCCGGAAGGCAGCGCGTTGCATCGGAGTTTGCGACGGACCCAGCCGTCCAGTTTTGATCCCGTCACATGCCCATGTGCGCCGCATCACTGATTCCCGGTGATAAGCGGCTTACAAATATCTTGTCGGATTCGTTCCTGGCTACAGGTGAGTTATGTTGACTTTTGCCTTATTTCCTATCGTTCTATTCTTCATTGGCGCAGTTCTTGTCATCGGTCCGCCGGTGGCGCTAAGTCTTCAAAGTTACTACCAGAACCGCGGCCGGCAGTCGGCACTTTGTCCGGACTCGGGGCAACCGGTCGACATTGAAGTCGACCATGAATACGCATTCTGGACCGCTCTGCGAGGCCAGGAACACTCGCGGCTGAAGTCGTGCTCGACCTGGCCAGCGAAGGCCGATTGCGGCCAGGAATGCCTGGCGCAAGTTAATCCTTCTCCGGAGAACGTGGATCGGCTTCTGAGCAAATGGTACGAAGGCAAGAGCTGCGCAATTTGCGAGCGCAGCCTTGCTGCATCGGATTGGAGACGGAGCCGCCTGGCCCTCCTCAACGAGCAGCACAAACTGTTCGAGTTGCGCCATATGTATCCCGACGAACTACAGGCGACCCTGCAGCACATGCGCCCGTTGTGCTGGAACTGCCATCAGGAAGAACGCGCCCGGCAAGCCACTCCGGCGCGCATTTTCAAGGGCGATCGTCACCTTCTTGGCCCCGCAGCCGGGGACGAATGGGCTGAGGTTTAGTTGTGGGTGCGGCGGGAGTTGCTTCCCGCCGCAGCGTCGCTCGTCAGCGGAGGGGAACGCTCTCCCCGTTCCCCTTTTTGTTTGACCACTATCTTCCGCTTGCTGTACTGGCGGGCGCTCACCCGCCAGAGTGGCTGTAGCTCGGGTAGAGCGGGCCTTCACCTGGATTATTCATTAGGACATCGCGCTTTGAAAGGGCACGGCTTCAGCCGTGCCGTAACCTGTCATCTAATGGTGGCTTTAGCCACTGGGGGATTTCGGTGTTGAGGCCCGCCGCGGCGGGCGACTTCCCTCAGGGGCTGAAGCCCAACTCTCCACGCTCACAACGGCACGGCTGAAGCCGTGCCCCTTCAAAGCTATCGAAACAGATGAATAATCTGGGTTCATCGCTGGATGTGAGTTGAGAGTACAATCCCTAGCGAACCTGCGAGGATACCGATGAGGCGTCTTGCGATCGTCGTAATGATAGTGCTTGCGTTCGGTGGTGCCATCTGGTCGCAGACCTCATCGAAACAGCCAACAAATCAACCCGTCAAGAAGTCGCCGCTGGCCGGTTACGCCGGCACCTGGACTGGAACCTTTGAGGAGCGTCCGTGGCTGACGGTGCAACTGACGCTGCCGGGCCAACAACTTTCCGGGTCATTGCGCCGCGCGAATGACCTCAAGTTCAACGATGCGGGCGAAATCAAGAGCGTGGGTGACACTCAGGTCACCGAGGTCATTGAAGACGCGGCCCTCAACAACGACGGCTTGTTGTTGACCGCGAAGAATCCAGACACCAACGAGACTGATCGCTTCACCATGCGATTGACGGGCGAAACCACGGCCGAACTCAAGATGAGCGCCATGTCCATGCCTCCGGGAATGCCAAAGCTGAGGCCGTGGAAGCTGACCAGAACTGCGGCCCCGAGCCCACCCGCCGGGCGATAGTGCGGCAGGCAACTTCCATCTGCAAGCCACAGCCAGTCGAACTGTTACACTGCTAGCGACTACGATGACGCCTCCAATTTTACGCATACTTGGCGCGGTCGCAGGACTGGGCAGCGCGGTATTGTGTTGGTTCTTGGGAAGTACTCTGGCATCGCCTTTGCGCCAAGGCCGGCTGTTGACGCAGGGCGGGGCGCAATACGCCTTGCTGGCTTTCCTGTTCGTGCCAGCGCTGATCATGGCGGTTCTAGCCCTGTTTTGGGTCCCGCCCCGGGTCTCCGGCGGAGGCCCATTGCCCGAAGGGAGACGCTGGCGCGCCGTCCTGGTGTTGATACTTCTGGCTGCTTTCCTGATCGGCCTGATGCGTTGAGTTTCGATATCGATAAACGAGTGGTGTAGTCCTGCCTGACACCGTTCTGCTTCGGCCGGACTTAAGCGGAGGAAACGGTAAAAACCCCGCGCCACCACTCGTGCCACCTGCCCGGAGACGAGGCCACTGCCTGAGCGATCAAGAGAAAAGGAGTGGCGTTCCAGACTTGAAATTGGATTCGCTCGGGTACTACAGGGATGTGCGGAAAAGTGAATGCACGGGTCGGTCCGCGCCGGCAAGAAAGCCGGCTCCGCCCGAGACGACAAGCGGAGACGGCTTTCGCTGAATGTTGACTGCTACCTTGTCAGTACGAGTACCCGTCAGGCTGCGATACCGCGCCCACTTCAATTTCCGTATCCACGTAATCGCGTCCCGCTTTCATGGCTTGGCGGTCGAGTTCGAGCAGCTTGGGATTCTTCACCGTCGCCTCCAGCACCGCAATGGCTGACTCGGTGGGCAAACACTCGGTCTCTTCCAGCAGCGCCGCGAGCATGACCACATTGGCCACCTTTGCCGAACCCAAGCGGTCGGCAATCTCCGACGCCGGTACGCACACTACCCGCGCCTGCGGCACGCTGAATCCCGCGGGCAGTTTGGTGTGGTTGTAGAGAATCAAACCACCGGAAACCACGCTCGTCGCGAACTTATGCAGGGAGAGTTCGTTCATCGCAATCAGCACTTCGGGTTGCGAGATCAGCGGCGATCCGATGCGCTCATGCGACAGCGAAACGTGGCAGTGCGCGCTGCCGCTGCGCATCTCCGGACCGTACGAGGGCAGCCAGCTTACTTCCATGTGCTCGCGCAGGGCCATTTCCGCCAGCAACTGTCCCATCAGCAGGATGCCCTGCCCGCCAAAGCCGGCAATCTTCAGCGTCAGGTCGCGGGTGTGATGGCGGCGTGGGGATGCGATTTCCGGAGCGCTCTCCTCCACTTCCAGCGCTTCGGCGACAGTCTTCACCGGGATTTTCGGGCCGGGCGGCAACTCCGGCTTGCGGTCGCGGAACACTCCAAGTGGGAACGCTTTCACCAGGGTTTCGCCGACCCATTTGCGCGCGACTACGGCATCCATCTTCATAATGGTCGGGCATGGCGAGAGGATCTCCACCAGCGAGAAGCCGCCGCCGTTCTTCTGGATCTCCAGGGCCTTTTTCACGGCGCGCTTGGCTTTCATGATGTTCTTCATGTCGTTCAGCGCGACCCGCTCAAGGTATGTCGGCGTCTCCAGCGCAGCCAGCAGCTCGCACACATGCAGCGGCAAGCCTTCGTTGCTGGCACGGCGTCCCCAGGGCGAAGTCGTGGTCACTTCGCCGATCAGCGATGTGGGCGCCATTTGTCCCCCGGTCATGCCATAGACCGAGTTGTTGACGAAGAACACAGAAATGTTCTCGCCACGATTGGCAGCGTGCACGATTTCCGCGGTGCCGATGGCCGCCAGGTCGCCGTCGCCCTGGTACG
>OCZT010005105.1_pt1 | contig 13143 bp, 11 predicted proteins | sample 1539031 | NCBI WGS metagenome assembly OCZT01 (sample SAMEA3539308, study PRJEB22396) | soil metagenome | biome: tundra; feature: field; material: soil | place: USA | collected 2010-05 | depth 0.15 m | reverse complement strand
AGGGCGCCGATCTCGGGGTGGTTGAGAACTTCCAATCCCGTTCCGCTGAGGCGGACCTTTCCGTTCTCGAGCACCACGCCGTGGTGGCTCATTTTGAGGGCCCGTCGAGCGTTCTGCTCGACCAGTAGCACGGTACGACCCGCATTGTTCATCATCTTGATGGTCGCGAACATGGACTTGAGCGTCTTGGGGTCCAGTCCCATGGACGGCTCGTCGAGGACCACCAGGTCGGGCTCGAGCATCAGACAGCGCGCGAACTCCACGAGTCGTTGCTGGCCGCCCGACAGGCTGCCCGCCTTGTCGTTGGCCCGTTCGGTGACAATCGGAAACATCTCACGAATCATGTTCAGACGCGACGCGACCACCTTCTTGTCCTTCACGAGGAAGGCGCCGAGCTCCACGTTTTCTTGCACCGTCATCTCGCGAAACAAACTGTGGTTCTGGGGCACCTGGACGACGCCCAACTTGAGGATCTCCTTGGGCGTCTTACCCACCAGGTTCTGGCCCTTGAAGATGATCTCGCCCACGCGCGGCTTGAGCAGACCACTCACCGTCTTGAGCAACGTTGACTTACCCGAACCGTTTGGCCCGACGATTGTCGTCACGCCGCCGCGCTCGACCTCGCAGTTCACGTCCTTGAGAACGTCGGCGCCGCCGTAACCGGCGAAAACGCCTCGGAAACTAACGAATGCTTCCTCAGCCATTGGCGGCCACCTCAACTTCCTCGTTATCATCGCCGCCACCGAGATATGCGTCAAGGACCAGTGGGTTGGAGCGAACCTCGGCGGGATTGCCCGTGACGAGGTTGGTACCCTGGTTCATCACCGTGACCGAATGACAGAGATTCATGACGAATTCCATGTTGTGCTCCACAATCAAAAAAGTCTTGCCCTGCTCGTTGAGGGTGCGAATCTTGTCCGCGATCTGGTTGATCAGCGTGAGGTTCACCCCACCGGCGGGCTCGTCGAGCAAGACGACGTCGGGATTGGCCACGAGAACGTACGCCAATTCCAGGAGTTTGCGTTGACCGTAGGAAAGTGAGCCGGCATCCATCTCCGCGAGACGCGTGATACCGACGAAGTCGAGCCACTCCATCGCGTTGTCGACTTCGACCTTGGAGGACTTCGAACGGGTCATTCCCCGCAGCCAGCCCTCGTCGTGCTGAATGGCCACCAGCATGTTCTCGAGCACGGTCATGCGCGCAAAAATACGGGTCAACTGAAAAGTACGGCCAATGCCGCGGGCGAAGACCTTGTCGGGCTCGTAGCCAGTGATGTCAGCGCCTTCGAAGGTGACGGTACCCGAATCGAGCTTGACGTAGCCGGTCACGACGTTGAACAAGGTGGTCTTGCCTGAGCCGTTGGGACCAATGAGTCCGGTGATGCTCCCCTTCTCGACCTCGAGGTTGCACCCGTTCAGGGCCTTCAGGCCTCCAAAAGAGCGGCTGATATTCTCCGCCTTCAACAAGGTCGTCATGAAGAGCTCCCCGCGCCAGTGGCGGCCAGTTGGTCGGTCGCGACGGCGGCACGCGCCATCGCCGACTTATTCAGGCGATCCTTCACGTACACCACGATGCCTCGAGGCATGAACATGATGACAACGAGGAACAGGGTTCCGAACAAGATCAGATAGAGCGACCCGTTAGAGAACGACACCGTCAGATACTGCTGGGATGCCTCGAGCACGAGGGCACCGAGCAGGGGTCCGGTCAACGTTCCCAGACCACCGAAGAATGCCATCAACGCGACACTGATGTCGAAGACCGGGTCGAACACGAACTGGGGGTAAATCTGGCCCACGAACATCGCGTACACCGCTCCGGCCATGCCGATGGTGAAAGCGGACATTGTAAAGCCCGTGATCTTGACCGCGGTCACCTTCACGCCGAGGCCGAGTGCACGGTCCTCGTCGTCGCGGATGGCGAGCAATTGCAGCCCAAAGCGTGAGCGGCGCACCGCGGCGGACACGATGGTGATGAAGATCACCAGTCCCAGCGCCACGTAGTAAAAGGGGACGTTGTAATAGCTGAATCCCCATTGGATGAACGGCAGCGCGAGCCCCGACGTCCCCCCCGTGAAGGCGAAGTTGATCGCCGCCAACTGGAAGATGAAGAAGACGGCAATAGTGATGACCACAAAGGTGTGGCGCCGCACGCGCAGGGCAATCCAGCCGAAGGGCAACGCGATCACCATCGCCATCAGACCGCCCAGGGGAACGAGCCAAAACATTGCGGCGCCCGCCGCCATGTGGGTGTGAATCGAGATGAGAGCCATGGTGTAGGCACCGGTGCCGTAGAACACCGACGAACCCAGCGCGATGTAACCCGAGTAGCCCGAGAACATGTTCCACGACGAAGCGCACGCCATGAACAACAGGGTGATGACCCCAATTGACGTGTCCGAAGGATTGGTCACGATCAGTGGGAAAGCCGCGAGTACCGCCGCGCCCAGAAGCCACCAGAGATTCTTCTTCTGTAACATCAGGCAACCCTCGCTGACTGCTTGCCGAAGAGTCCCTGGGGACGAATCAGCAAGACAATGGTGAGCGCGATGAAGTAGGACATGCTCGACCAGACGGGCGACCAGATGACGCCGACCATGTCGCCGATGAAGACCATTCCCACACCCGCGAGCATGGCACCACCGAGGCTACCCATGCCCCCGAGCACGATGATGGTGAGCAGACGCGAGATGAGGTCGTAACTGGTAGACGCGTTGAATGAATTCGTCGCGCCGTAAATCATGCCACCGGCTGCCGTGACGGCAACGCCGATGCCAAAACAAATCGTGGACACGCGTTTCACGTCGATGCCGACCAGAGCCGCCGAGGTCTGGTCGGCCAGCGACGCACGTACGCTCACCCCGAATTGGGTGCGGTACAACATGAAATACAGTGAGCTCAACAGCACTGCCGCCAGCACGAAGCCCGCCATGTAGATGTAGCCGAAGTGGACGCTGCCAATCGCGAACGACCGGCTGACGTACCACCCCTGCAGCTGCACGTCGTTGACCGAGAAGGTCATGTTCAACGCCCCCTCAATCAGCAACGACACGGCGTAGGTGACCAGAATCGACATCGCGGTTTTCTCTGGCCCCTTGAGGCGACCAATGAAGAGCCGCTCGATCACGATCCCGACGACGAACATCGTCGGGATCGTGATCAGCAAGCCGACGAACAAGTCGATGTGCCAGTGAATTTGCAGCGCGTAACTCAAGTACGCAGCAAGTATCACCAAGATTCCTTGAGCAAGATTGATGATGTCCATGACTCCAAAAATCAGGGTGAGACCCGTCGCCATGAGGGCGTAGACCGAACCGGTCAAGAGGCCATCTTTGGCGGCGCTGAGTAGGGCTGTTGAATTCAAGGTCTACTTACCCCACGCCGGCTTCGGGAAGACGATCTTGACCGAGTTGGCGTCGTGGACCGGGTTCACCTGGACGAACTTGTTGCCCTTGGTACCCTGCCACTGGAAGGTGTAGGCCGTCATTTGCGGGTTCATACCCAGCGAGTTGAACTTCGCGCCGCCGAGCACCGTCGCGAGCGAGACGTTCGAGTGCAGGTACTTGATGATCTTCGCATTGTCGAAGCCACCCGTCGCCTTCACCGCCTGCGCCACAACCTGTCCCACCGCGTACGCCTCAGCCACGTCACCGTTCACACCGGCGGGCGTGCCACCGTTCAACTTGATGTACTCGGCCACCATCTTCTTGCTCTGCTTGTTGGCGGCGAGGCCGTACCACGTGTTGGGCACCATCACGCCGTCAGCGTTTGCCGCGCCGACTGCCTTGATGAACGTATTGCCCTGGTCCGGTCCAGCCGTCGCGATGAAGATCTTCGGCGAGAAACCAGACTGCTCGAAGGCCTGCATGAACGCCGACACCGTGGGCACGTCGGTACTACCCAAGATGACGACCTGCGGCTTGGCCGCCGCGACCGCGTCAGCGATCGGCGTGAAGTCGGTCACTTCCGAGGGGAATACCTGGTTGTAGACGGTCTTGATTCCCGCGGGACGCATGATCTTCTGCGCGACCGGAATCTGCGGCTGCGTGAACGGGTCGTTCGAGGTCACGTAGGCGACCGTCTTGGGACGAACGCTCTTGGGCAGCGACGACACCCACGTGGCGAAGGGCACCAGCGAGTTGGCCACGGGCAAGGCAACGTCGAAGACGTTGTGTAGGCCCGCCTGGAACACCGACGGCGCACCGCCCGCACCCTCGACCATCGCGTAGCCGTAGCGCGAGACGGCCTTGGCAGCGGGCAACGTCAGCAGCGACGAGAACGGTCCGAAAGTCAGATTCACGTGGTCGGTCGAAATCAACTTCTGATAGTTGGTAACGACCTGGGTCGCGCTCGAGGCGTCTGAGACAATGTCGAGCGACACCTGGTGGCCCAGGAGGCCGCCGGTTTTGTTGACGTCAGCCGCCCAGAGCTTGTAGCCCTGCTGGAACGCTTGACCGTCGCCCGAGAAGTCTCCTGAAAGAGAGAGCGAGATGCCAATCTTCACTGGCGCACCCTTGGCGAGTCCACCGGAACTCGCCCCACTCGTCGTGACCAAGGTCAACATGGACGCTCCGGCGACCGCAGTCACACCAAGCGCGCGGAAATACTTCCTATTTCTGATCATTAACTTCCCCCCACTAACATGTAGAACGTCACGCCGATAACCCCCCAGAGGTTCGCGCGTCAGACGACCGTTCGATGAACGATGGGCTAACAGTAACGACGACGCTCATGACGGTCAAGTTAAGAAGCCCTGAAATCTTTACACCTGCGTTAAAAGAATTAACGATTCGAGCCCTAGTCAGGCCGGGGAATAGCCCGTTACGATTCCATGAATTCAGTACGAAACGAGGGGGGGCCTCATGGCTGATGCATTACTCGACACGGCAATCACCAACTGGGAGCCGCGCTTCACCGCGAATGGCGTCGACGCCAGCGATTATGCGCGCATCACTTCGTCGCTCGATTCGTGGGGCGACTGGTGCGCTGGATGGTCGCGCGGCGCCGAAGAACACCTCGCGCTCGCCGAGGAGGCGCTGAACGAGGATCGTCACCTCTCCGCTGGTGAATTCTTCGCGCGCGCCGCCACGTATTTTCACTTCGGCAAATTCCTCTTCGTCCACGACCTCGATCAGGCGCGCGCGACGCACGATCGTGCCGTCGTCGCACTGACGCGTTCCCTACCCCTTCTTGACCCCATGGGTCGTCGCGAGGAAATCGACTTTGACGGGTCGACGTTGGTCGGCATCTTGCGCGTCCCGAGTGGACCCACTCCGCACCCGACCGTCATTTTGATCCCCGGCCTCGACTCCACCAAGGAGGAGTTCCGCGAGGTCGAACGCTCCTTCCTCGAGCGCGGCATGGCGACATTTTCATTGGATGGACCCGGACAGGGCGAAGTAGAGTGGACGCTGCCCACTCGTCTCGACTGGGACGTCGTGGGCGAAGCAGTCATCGGACGCCTGCTGACGCTTCGCGAAGTGGACGCGGAGCGAATCGGCGTGTGGGGCGTGAGCCTCGGCGGCTACTACGCCGCACGCCTGGCGGCGGCCGACCTGCCCATTCAGGCGACGGTAGCGCTGTCGGGCCCCTACAGCTTTGGAGCGGCCTGGGAGAATCTCAATCCCCTGACCCGACGCGCCTTCGAAGTGCGTTCGTATTCCACGAGTCCCGAGCAAGCCCAGTTGCGCGCTCAGGACTTGACCCTCGAGGGTTGCGCGACAAAGATCACGCGCCCCTTGCTGGTCGTCATGGGCCAACGCGACCGGCTCTTTCCCTGGACCGACGCCCAGCGCATCGTCGACGAGGCGGCGGGCCCCGCGCAGTTGTTGTTGCTCGAGCACGGCAATCACGGCTGCGCCAATGTCATTTATCGCCATCGTCCCTATAGTGCGGACTGGATGGCCCAGCGTCTCCACGCCCCCGGGATCACCCCGGGTGCCCCGTAAGAAAAGAGAGTCGACATGGCCGATGTCTTCATGCCCCAACTCGGCGAAACCGTCGCCGACGGCACCGTCACCAAGTGGTTCAAGAAAGTGGGCGACGCCGTCACGCGCGGCGAACCGCTCTTCGAGGTCTCGACCGACAAGGTCGACACCGAGATTCCCGCTCAAGCCGATGGAGTGCTGAGCGAGATTCTCGTCACCGAAGGCACCACGGTGGACGTGGGCACCAAGCTCGCGGTCATTGGAGGTTCCGGTGACGACGCTCCGCTCGTCGAGTCGGCCGCCTTCGCCAGTGAACCGGCCGCAGCCTCCGCGTCCGCGTTCTCCCCCCCAATAATGGCCTCGGCCGGCGCGGGAGAAAGGCTCTCGCCCGTGGTGCGACGCCTACTCGCCGAAAAGGGACTTGATGCGAGTGACGTCACGGGCACGGGACCCGGCGGGCGCGTCACCAAGGACGACGTGCTCGCCGCCGCCGCCAGTGCCGCCAGTGCCGCCGTTCCGACGTCCGCGTCTGTCGCGGCCGCCAGCGTCGCGCAACTCTCGCCGGTGGTCCGACGCCTGATCACTGAACTCGGCCTAAACGCCGCCGACGTGACCGGCACCGGCCCCGACGGACGCATTACCCGTCGCGACGTCGAGCTGACTGCGAGCAGCAGCGCCCGCGCGGCCGCGCGCGAGGGTGACGAAGTCATTCCCTTCACCAAGATTCGCAAGCTCACCGCAGAACACATGGTGCGCTCGAAGGCCACGTCAGCGCACACGCTGATGGTCAAGGAAGTCGACTTCGAAGCGGTGGAGCGAGTGCGGCGCACACTGGGCCCCGACTTCAAGGCCAGCGAGGGCTTCTCATTGACCTACCTGCCCTTCATCGCGACCGCCACCATGGTCGCCCTGCGAGAGTTCCCCCACCTCAGTTCGTCGGTGGGCGACAACGAGCTCATCGTGCACCACACCCTCAACCTGGGAATCGCGGTAGACCTCGACGCCGAGGGCCTCGTGGTACCGGTAGTGAAAAAGGCCGACTCACTCAATGTGCGCGAGATGGCCCGCAGCATCCGCGACCTGGCGACTCGGGCGCGCACCAAGGCGCTGGGCGTCGATGACGTGAGCGGCGGTACCTTCACCATCACCAACCCCGGCCCCTACGGCACGCTCCTGACCGGGGCCGTGATCAACCAGCCCCAGGTCGCGATCCTCTCGACCGACGGCGTGACCCGCAAGCCGGTCGTCGTGACCGGCCCCGACGGCTCCGAGGCCATCGCGATTCACTCGGTGGGTCTGGTCGCACTGACCTTCGACCACCGCGCCGTCGACGGCGCCTACGCGGCTCGATTCCTCGCCCGGTTGGCCCAATTGCTCCAGGAGAACGACTGGGCGTCGCGACTGTGAGCTTCGGGGACGTTGTCGATAGGCTTGAGGGAGTGACGACGCGGAGCCGCATCTTGGAATCAGCCGCCCTCGAAATTGAGCGCAATGGGTTGACCTTGTTTCGCGTCAAGCGCGTGGCGTCGGAAGCCGATATCTCCGTCGCCCTGCTCTACAGCTACTTCACGGACCGCGAGGACCTGATTGCGGCGACGATTGTCTACCGCTTCGAGCGGGTGCTGCTCGGCCAGGCCGAGATATTCACCACTCCCCTGCGCGACATCAACTCTTCGGAGGAATTGCGTGCGGCACTGACCACGATGATTGCCGACGCCCAGGACCCCGAGAGAGACGAACAGCGTCTCTTGCGCATCGACGGCATCTCGTTCGCCCACCACAACACCACGGCCTCCGAGGGCATCGCCAAGGCCAAGTTCGAGGCCAGCGACAAGATCGTCACTACGGTGCAACCGCTCCAAGACAAGGGCCTACTCGTCGAGGGCATGACGGCCGTCGCGTTCGCTCGTATTTGGTACGCGTTGTTCTTCGGTCAGATCGCCCTCGAGGGCGAGCACGCCCTCTCGATCAATCCCGACGCGTGGTTGACGGCCCTTCACGTGCTGGCCAACGCCATGGTCGCCTCGTAGCGACCTGCGCCGCGGCCACCAGTCCCGGCCGCGGTTTCCTCCTAGTGGGCGGGACCGGTCGCCATCTGCGCGGCGGCTCGGGCGGTGTGCAGGCACTCGTCATTGAGATGCGTCCAGCTGCCCGTCAGGTACATCCGACCGTTGGAGTCGTCTTCGAGCGTCAAATCGACTCGCTCGGGGTAGTGGTGGATATGCCCCCGAAATTCGCCGCGACGAAACATGGCCAGCAGGCGACCCGGGACGTGGTGCGATTCATCGGCCCAGATCGAGACCCGGTCGGCGCTCACCGACACCGCCGCGGAGTCGGTGAGGTCCGCACGGTCCCGGTGCGGCTCTTCGGGTGCTAACGCGTGGGGCACCTGAACCGACGCCACTCCCATGAACTGCAGTCCTAACTCCTCGGCCCGGTGGATGTCGTGTTCGAGGGCCTCGGAGTCGCCCGTGCGGAACCTCGCGCAGTGCGCGGGCTCCTCGCCAACGGCCACGAGCGCGTCGTGCAAGTGATGGTCCACGCGTCGAAGGCTACCTTCAGGACATGGCCCCGGGGTCAGCACGCGGTCAGCTGCCCAGGGCCTCAGGGTCCGGGGCCTCGATCGAACCGGCTGATGGACCCCCGGCCAAGCAAATCGCTACCGTCAATCCTCCGCCGGGAGTGTCGTCGAATCGCAATTCGCCACCGAGCAGTTTGATGAATCCCGCCGCCACGCTCAACGACAGATCCTCATCCGCCACGCGCGCGCGGCTCGCGTCGTCGTGAATCACGCGAATCCGTCGCCGTGGGTCTCGCGTACCTGGACCGTGATCGATGACCAGCACCTCGACGCCCGTAGCGGTGAGGCCGGCGATGAGGCGCACCGGCTGGTCGGGCGGACTGAATCGAACGGCGTTGGCCAACACATTGGTGATGACCCACTCGAGCAGGTCGGGGTCGGTCACCACCGAGGGAAGATCGCCGGGTACCTCGACGTCAACGAAGTGGCCCCGGGCATCAAGTGAGCTCAGAGCGCTACGCACCAGGTCGCCGAGCGACACTCGCCAATTGCGCGGGGAGATCACCTTCGCTTCGAGACGACCGGAGTCGAGCAGATTAGTCACCATCCGCGTCAGGTCGTTGAGTTCGCGCGACAGCGACGCCAGATTGGGGCCGTTGCCCAATGGGGTGCCGGGTTTCGCTCGCTGCAACGCGGCGACGTCTTTCTCCATCTCGGCGAGCGACGGTCGAACGTCGTGGGCAATTGAGCGCAACAGTCCGATTCGCAGCGCGTCGGTCTCGACGCGTTCCTTCATCACCTCGGCCTCAATGATGAGACGCTGGCTCTGCAATGCGGCGGCCAGGCGTGCGGCGAAAGAGGTGATGAGTTGGCGGTCCCGGTTGTCGAGTTCGGGCTTCTCGAGCCATAGGACGTACTCCGCGTCAACCTGGAATTCCACCGTGGTTTCACTGCGCGACACGGACTCGCCGCTCACGACCTCGGGCTCGTCGTGGCCGTCGTTCACGCGCACCAGCGACACGCTCTCGACGGCGAACACCGCTCGTAGGGTATCGAGGAGGGGCCGCAGGTCCTCGCGTGACGCCGTGACCGTCGCCACGGCCTCGGACAACAACTCGGCCTCGGCGCGAGCGCGGGTGGCTTCGCCGGATCGGCGGTTGAACTCATTCACGGCCAGGCTCGCCCCGAGGCCGAAGACCAGGAACGCCACTATCGACACTGCGTCGTCTGGTCGGTCTATCGAGAAGGTGTGAATAGGTTTGACGAAGTAGAAATTCTCGAGTGCGGACGCGGCCACGGCGGTGGCGATTCCCACCGCCACGTCCCCGAAAGCCCCGAGGCCGAGAACGACGACTAGGTACACCAGAAAGACAGTCGACAACGAGACGTCTGAGCGGATGCTCGTCATGACCACGGTGATGATTGGCATCAATACCGCCGCACCCGCCAGAGCCCACAGTGAACGCGACCACGAGAAGGTTGCCTTGCGACGACGTCGAGGGATTCGCGCACTACGTTCGCTGGCGACCGCGATGATGTGCACATCAAGGTCACGAACCTCGCGCAAGACCTTCTCCACCACGCCGCCGGGCATCCGCCACGAACGCCGACTGCGGCTCGAGCCGAGGACGATCTGGGTCCCGCGCTCGGCGCGCGCGAAGGCGACCAGGGCGCTGGCGATATCCTCGTCAATGATTTCTTGGAAGGTCCCTTCGAATTCGACCACTAGTTCTCGCGCCAGGGTGGTATCCGACGTACGACCGCGCATCGCCCCGGAATCAATGACGTGCACCGCCACGATCTCGGCGTGGTTTCTCGAGGCGATTCTCGCCGCCCGTCGAAGTACCACTTCATCCGAGGCCGAGCCGGTCACCGCGACGATGAGTCGCTCGCGGGTCTCCCACGTCTCCTTGATGTCGTGGGTGTCCTGGTAATCGCGCAGGGCGTCCTCGACCCGGTCGGCCAGCCAGAGCAGGGAGAGTTCGCGCAGCGCAGTGAGATTGCCCGAGCGAAAGAAATTGCTGAGCGAGGCGTCGATCTTGTCGGCCGGGTAAATGTTGCCGTGGGCCATACGTCGACGCAGGGCCTCGGGCGTCATATCGACGACCTCGATTTGGTTGGCCCGGCGCACGACAAAGTCGGGCACCGTCTCACGCTGCACGATGCCGGTGATCTTCTCCACGACGTCGTTCACCGATTCGAGGTGCTGAATATTGACCGTGGTGATGACGTCAATACCCGCGTCCAGTAGTGCTTCGACGTCCTGCCAGCGCTTTTCGTTCGTGCTGCCCGGGACGTTGGTGTGCGCCAATTCGTCCACCAGAGCGACCTCGGGGCGTCGTTCCAGCACCGCGGCGACGTCCATCTCCTCGAGCATGGCGCCTCGATACTCCATCTTCTTTCGCGGGACGACCTCGAGGTCGCGAATCTGGGACAAAGTATGGGTACGCTGGTGGGCCTCGACAAAGCCCGCCACCACGTCGGCGCCGCGCTCGCGGCGACGCCAGCCCTCGTCGAGCATCTTGTAGGTCTTGCCCACGCCTGGGGCGAGGCCCAGGTAGACCCTCAGTTGTCCGCGCGACATGCTCCTATCCTTGCGCGGGGCGCTGGTCGTGCACCAGTCCCGCCACCAGGTTCACGAGAGCAACGGCAGCCACCCGGTCCTCGCGCGATACCGACTCGCCGGGCGTCGGGGTCAGAAGGAAGCGTCCGAGCGCTTCGCCGCGCCAGCGACAGTCGATCTCGGCCTGGGGACCGGGGATGCCGATCTCGTGGGCGGGCCAACTCATCCCCACGTGCACGACGCTGCCGTCGGCGAGGATCTGGGCGTGTGGTGGGCCACTCGCGTCCACTTCGAAGTGGCACGACCTCAGGTGCAACGTGTCGCAGAGGGACTGCGAAGCGGTGGCGAGAACCTCTTCGACCATCGTGGATCCGGCCATGGCTGACGCCGTGGCGGCCAACATCGTCACGTGGGCAGTCTCGGTCCCCGCCCGCTCGCGGTGGCGTCGCGAGCGGGCGGCCAACTCCGTGACGATGACACCGACGACCAACAGGGAGATCGTCGTCTCGAGATCGGGTCGGTGGCTGATGGTGAAGCGTTCATAGGGGGGCGCCAGGAAGAAGTCGAACCAGAGGGCCGCGGACGCGGTGGCCACGTAGCCGCCCAGGCGTCGTCCCCAAATCGCCAGACCCTCGATGAGGGCGACGAAGACCAGGGCCGCCCCCACGTTGGTGAAGGACGCACGAAACGGCACGAAACTGGCCGCCGCGCCTGGGGGGGCCAGAAGCGCGGCGACCAGCGACCAGCGAGAGCGATGCTCTCGGACACTCTCAGCGATGTTCATCGTCACCCCAGCTTCGCCAGAGCCTCATTGAGTTGCAGGACGTCGATGTAGCTCGCGCCCAGGAACCCGAACTGGGCCCCGTGAGTCTGACTGTTGATTAACTTGGTGAGGGTCGCCGCGGACAGACCAGTCGCCTTGGCGACCATCGGGATCTGAACCAAGGCGTCCTGGGGCGAGATGTCCGGGTCATAACCGCTGCCCGACGTGGTCACCAGGTCGGGAGTGGGGTTCACGCCCATCGAATGCCAGTAGGCGACCAGAGCCTGGGTGTTGGCGAGCAAGACCTTCGAGCGTGGACCGAGGGCGGTGGCACCGGACTCGCCGCTGAAACCGTTGGCCACCAGCGGGTTGTCCCCGCCCGAGGTGTGCGTCTTGGCGTTCGCGGCGTAGGGTCCGAAATCGTCGGGACGTCCGTGGAAGAACTTCGGACTGGTCCAGTTCTGGCCGATCAAGGTCGAGCCATTGGCGGTGATCGAACCGTTGGCCTGGTACTTGAACAACAGTTGAGCGACGCCAGTGCCGGCGAAGGCGTAGACGAAGCCGAAGAACACCATGCAGATCAACGCGAAGGTGATGGAACGACGGAGGTGTACGAGCATGATGTCTCTCTTTAGTAGGCGTGCAACGCGACGAGCACGAGGTCGATGAGCTTGATGAACACGAAGGGCACGATAACGCCGCCGACGCCGTAGATCCATACGTTTCGCCGCAGGATCGCCGAGGCGCTGGCGGCGCGGAACTTCACTCCGCGAAGCGCCAAGGGAATCAGCGCGATGATGACCAGAGCGTTGAAGATCACGGCCGACAACACTGCGCTCTCGGGGCTGTGCAGATGCATCACGTTGAGTGTGCCCAATTGGTGGTACTTGATCGCGAAGAGCGCCGGGATAATGGCGAAGTACTTGGCGACGTCGTTGGCGATCGAGAACGTGGTGAGCGAGCCGCGCGTGATGAGCAGCTGCTTGCCGATCTCGACGATGTCGATGAGTTTGGTGGGGTTCGAGTCGAGGTCGACCATGTTGCCGGCCTCCTTCGCCGCCGTGGTGCCGGTGTTCATCGCCACGCCCACGTCGGCTTGAGCCAGGGCCGGCGCGTCGTTGGTGCCGTCGCCCGTCATGGCCACCAGGTGGCCGGCGGCCTGCTCGGCGCGGATGCGCTTGAGCTTGTCCTCGGGAGTGGCCTGGGCCATGAAGTCGTCCACCCCGGCTTCGGCGGCGATGGCCGCAGCGGTCATCGGGTTATCGCCGGTGATCATGACGGTACGGATGCCCATTTGGCGCAGTTGGGCGAAACGCTCCTTGATGCCGCCCTTGACGATGTCCTTGAGTTCGACCACGCCGAGCACCTT
>OCZT010005104.1_pt1 | contig 13143 bp, 18 predicted proteins | sample 1539031 | NCBI WGS metagenome assembly OCZT01 (sample SAMEA3539308, study PRJEB22396) | soil metagenome | biome: tundra; feature: field; material: soil | place: USA | collected 2010-05 | depth 0.15 m | reverse complement strand
CCAGATCCCTGTGATCGAAACCAGCAGCGAACTCCATACCCTCGATGACCTTCCCACCGATCTTCAATGGTTCGCCGGCAGCCTTCAGGTGCGCGCACTTGTGGGCCAGGTTACGGCAGAAGTTCTCCGAGTATGCCTGACGATCTTCCAGTGTCGGCTTCGGCACCAGGATGGCCGACACCTTGCTGAACCCACCACGAAGCGACTCGTGGAGCTGGCTCAGGTGTCGGGTCACCATGAAGATCTTGTTCTTGTGGCCGATCTCGACGTCGAGAGCCCAGTTGCGCATGTAGCCGATCGAAACACGGTCAGCGTTGAGCGAACTGATGTTGCCCGCCGGCAGGAAGATGTCGCAGTCGAAGAACACGACGGTCAACGAGGCTTCCGGCTTCAGTGTGGATCCCTGAACCCGAGCAGACCGGTTGAACTCAGACCTCTTCTTGGTGAGAGCGAACCAGCGCCCGAGGGTGAACCGCGAGCTCTCAAACGTCATCGGCTCGAGGAAGTCCGGCGGGACCTGCTTGTTCTTGATGAGATCGGCGTACTCCGTCGACATCATCTCCTGGAACAGCTTCTTCGAGTCTTCGCTGTCAAAGCGAAGGCCCTCATTGATGACGAACACCGCACAGATGCGCTTTGGAACTTCCTTCTCCGAGCGCGCCTCGGCCTTGTTGGTGCCACGCTGCCCAGCGTTCGTACCCGCGACCGATAGACCTTCCTTCGTCTTCAGCTCCGCGGTGTAGTTTTCGTCATAGGCCATGACCATCAGCTTCCGCAGGCTCAGCAAGTGGGCCTCGTTGTCCGGGTAGTCATTCACGTTGCCGTGCAGGACGAATACGTGCGCGTTGCCAGAGGTGTACTCCTGGTTCGCCTGGCTCAGGAACGTGGGCCACTCAATTGCCTTGCGCGAGGAAGGCTTGGCCTTCTCTGGCTTCTTCATCAGCGTGGCCAGGGCGGCCGGGCCGATATCCGGGAGAACTGACCCGGTCACATCGGGTAGTACAGCTGCTGTGCTCATAGATCTCCTTCTCACTCGTTGATGATCTCGGCGACTGTCTTCCGCGCTTCGGTCCGTGCCTCGTAGGCTTCATCGCTGTTGTCTTCGCCGTTGTCGTTCAGGACTGGTTTCCGATTACCATCCGAATCGAACAAACACGCACCAGGACCGCCTCCGCACTTCGAACAGGATTCGTTATCCGAATGCCCGCGGTGTGGTCGGATTCCGTCATAGTCCGCGATCAGGAACTCAGGGTCGCTTCCCTGCTCCTCCAGGAGCTGCGCCATCCGTTCCTCGGAGACTTCCTCCGTGACCACCTGGGTGATCTGTCCACTGCAATCACCTTCGTTGACGTTGTAGGCAATACGCGACAGATCGCTGAGACTGTCGTAGATAGCCGGATCGTCGTCTTCGTGGAGAACAACGACCGTCAGTGTGGTCTTCCAGTAGCGGGCCATCAGTCCTCGTCTTCCTCAAAGTCCTCATCGTCCCCATCCTGCCAATCGAGAACGGTCGGTTCAAGGCTTGCAATCGCGTCGATCTCGATCTGTTCTGCCTTACTCGGTTCGAAGCACAGATCCAGACAGCGAACTACCTGCTTGATCGTTGGGCGCTTCTCTGACTCCACGATGAAGGAGGAAATCCCCTGGTCGTGACTGTGCATTACGATGTACTTGCTCATAGACCTTTCACTCCTACGGGAAATCCCGTGATGGTAGTCAGGCCGCCAGGGGCGATCCTGACCTCGACCTTCTGCATGTCGAAGTCGCTCTGCTCGTAGCGACTGCTGAACAGCTCCAATCTCTGATTGGTGGAACTCCGCATCGGGTCGGCCGTCGACTTCTTGGCCTCTTGGAATCGACCCATCACCGCGAAGTCGATCTTGCTCTTGATGCGCTTCCAGACGCTAGATGTATAAGGGGTGGTGTCCATCCAGATGACCTCGTGGAGGACGACATCAAACGACACCCGCACCGGCCGCGTGGACCGGAACTTGAAGCGGCCAGACTCCAGCTCCTCCAGGTTGTACCCGGTGAACATTCCGATCGAAAGATCAGGTCGCTGGTGCTTCACCTGCATGATCGTCTGATACAGGTCGTGGGCCTGCTGAAGTGGTTCACCTCCGCTGAACGTCACACCTTCGATGTCCTTCTGAGCAAGAATCCAGGTGGCGAGACCCTCTGCGGTCTCGTTATCCCGTTCAGCAAACGTGTGGGTCTGGGGATTCCAACACCCTTTGCAGCCGAGTGAGCAGCCTTGCAGCCACACAACGGCGCGCAGCCCTGGTCCATTGACCCGGCTGGTCAATCTGTTATGCACGATCATGTTGTCCTCTTTAGGGAAGCGTGAGAGCTTCCGGCCAGGTGAACCCGGCATCGTCCAGACGGTCCTGCAACGAACCTTGGGCCCAGTTCTCCTTCAACTGATCCAAGGTCAACACAACCGGATCGGTGTACGGCACGATCATGTTGTCCAACCCGTCAGACCCATCGGGAGACTTGATCTCGCCGGCGGCGGTCAGAACAGCCAGTGCCGAGAGAACGACTGCCAGCTCGGTCGTATTCAACTTGACCGTGTCGTTGTAGACCTGGTCGTTGTCGGTGTAGATGAACTGAAGGTCGTAATACTTGCGGACCGTTGCTGGGCTAATAAACGCCCCAGATGGCTTATCGGTTACTGTCATTGAATTACCCCATAGGACGCATTGTCCCGATTCTTCCTCAGCTCGATTGCCATCTCCCGCATCAGGAAGAGCGTGGCCGGGAACTCCCGCCTGAGCTTGTCCAGAGCAGTGTTCTGGATCTGGCGCACCCTCTCGCGTGTAATCCCCATCTCCTGGCCGATCTCATCGAGTGTCTTGTGGTAGTCGCTGTTGGCGAGCTTGTCCTGCTCAGTTGGCAAAACCGTAATCAAGCCGCTCATCTTGCTCTCCAGGAGAAAGGGCGCCAGCCATCAGCCGGCGCCCACCGGTTAGTCGTTATCGAGGTACGTGGATCAATGAACCAGTGAGCTCACTGACTTCACGTAGAGGTGAGACTGCATCAGCACAGACTCCTCGAGAACCAGGTTCTTCGCCGTCAACTCCGACTCTGCCTCGGTCATCACCTGCCAACTGATCTTGCAGGGGATGCAGTCGATCACAGAGGTCTCTCGCTCCAGCGCTTCAGCAAACTTCTGCTCGACAACATTGCCATCCTGAAGTCTCTCTTCGAAGGCCCGAGTCACATTACCCTTCAGTACCAGGGTCTGGCCCTTGCACCGCGGGCACCGGATCGGATCCGATGAAACACAGGACGCCGCTATTGCCTCTTCGCGAAAGTCGTCCATCTAGCCCTGAGCGATCGTCTGGTCGGCTTCGACCGTCTCATAGAACTCGGGCTTGTTCTGCTCGTCTACGACACGGCCATTCTGCGCCAGCTTCGCCGCCAAAGCGGAGCAGCCGGTGCTTCCGTGGAACCCGTCCAGGACCACTGCGGCATTTCCCTTCTTGTCGATCGATACCTTTACCGTCTCTGCCATGATTCAGAATCCTCCCATACGTGAAAACGTCATTGCGGTTGTGCCGTCCTGCTGGATCTCCTTCGAGTCCAACTGGAAGCCACTCTGGTACATGTCCTGCTCGTACTTGCGCTCGCCATACTTCTGCGAGAGCTCGTCGCGCCAGGTTGGACCATAGTTGAAGTTGTCCGCCGCCGAGATGATGGGCCGGAAGTTGCCGCTCTCGCCACGGACGAATCCGAGATCATTAGCAGCTGGCCCAACAAACTGGCGTCGGATTACTACCTCAGCCTGTTCAGGACGCGCCTTACCGTGCCAGTCGAAGAGGGTCATCGGAACTGCATGACTCTCCACCACCAGACCCTTCTCGCCGAAGAACTTCAGATCGTTCTGAAGCGTCGCAACCAGCATCTCCTGGTTGTCGATGTTCAGCTCGTCAATAGTCAAATACTTAGACATAGTGCCTTTCTGCCGAACCAGACGGCAGTAGCTGTCTCCAGCTACTGCCTACCGGCTAGACGCTTGCCATCCGCGCGTACTCGAGCTCGACCACGCCCTCCGCGTTGACCACCCGCGAAGACTGGATATAGCCGCTCTGGTACATGTCGAGGTCGTACTTCTTCTCGGCATAGGCAGCCTTGATGCCGTCGAACACCTTCGTGAACTGAGGACCGTTCATGTTCAGGTCGTCGAAGGTGAAGCCCAGCGGTCCGGATGCCTTCTGCTCGAACCCCATGTCGCCAAAGGCATGAATGCCAGTGACTGCCTGGTAGTCCGCGCGCGAAACTCCGAGGTTCGCCTTGAAGGATTCCGTGTAGCCATTCATCAGCAACTCGGGATAGCCTTCCTGGTAAATCGGAGAGAAGCCCTGAAGCTCCAGCGCCTGACGGACGATGTCAATGTCCGTGAATTCAGTTTCACATTTGAGAATCTTGCTCATGTTTCTCCTTTGTTATTCGTCTTCGTCTTCCTCGTCGAAGTCATCGTCCTCTTCAACGTCATCGCACGGTGTACTTGGACGGTGCCATCCTCCGCACGCATCGCAAGCCTCCGATTCCTCATCCGGATCGTTCTCCGGACTGTCGTTCTCCAGGGTCGGCTGAGCTGCGGCCGACTCCTCACCCTCCTCCACCTTCGGCTTCTTGAAGGGAAGAAGAACTCCGCGCCAGTGGGCAATGCCCTTCTGATCAGCGATGAAGTCCGTACGGACATTCACCAGGGGCAGACCGCCAAGACCTTCGGTGAAGAAGTGGCGATCGTCCTCCTTGATCAGATCCTGGAACACACTCCAGCTCGGCAAGTTGTATTCCTCCAGCTCGCGCTCGGGGAATCCACCCATCAGGATGGTGTCCTTGATGAGCAGGTCCGTCCGCAACCCGAAGAGAGAGGCATACGGGCAGCACCGCGGCTGCCCTTCCTCGGCGACTGCATCCTTCTTGCCCAGGATGTCCTCCCGGATAATGTGGTTGCGCAGCCGAACGCGCTGTAGCCCCATCTCCTGTCCCGCGACCGGGATAAAGTCGATGTGGTAAGCAGTGTCGTGCTTCGAGTGCTCCCCAGGAATCACCATGTGAAACTCCTGCACACCATTCACCACCCGAGTCTCCTCGTACTTCTTGAGCGAAATCTTGTTTGGAGTCAGGAATGCAAAGAGGATCGGATTGCGGCAGAACTGGCACCGATACCCGTAGAGCAGCTTTCTGTAGACATCCTTCGCGCCCTGACTGGTTCCAGGGCGCGGGGCGAACAGAACACGGTGTTCCGTCTTGTCGACTGAACTTCGAAACGTAATCATGCAACCCTTCCTTGATCGAAGTAGTCATCTCCGAATTCAGGCATCTCGATACCTTCAGACTCATCCGAAGAATCCCTGAAGTAGCTCGCCAGGGCAGCCTGCTGCGCGACAACGGTGTCGGCAAAGGCAACCCAGTCGACAGACTGTGCTGAACGGGTGATGACACGCTTGTCGAGAGCCTGTTCCATTCCAGCGATCTTCCCGTAGAACACGTTGTAAACGTGCTCGTCCATGGAGTGCTCGCTGTTCAGGATGAACATCTCGACCAGACGGTCATAGGCAGTCGGTCCCATAAGCCGCATGAGAGCCTGCTGCTGAGTTCCTGCCTCCCACATGAGATCCGGGACGATCAGAACATCAGCACAATTCAACTCGACACCCATGCACACTTGCTTCGGACCAACGATCGCCAACGGCCGATCAGGGCTGTTCCGATACAGGTTCAGGGCCTCGCGCTTCTTCGCCACCGTCCCCGAGGGCATAACCACCGGGTTCAGGTGAGCAAACTGCTCGATGAGCTTCTCGCGCATCATGACGTACTGGCTCATGATCACGATCTTCTTGCCTTCCATGACCTTGGCCGGCACCAGTGAAGCAAGGGCGATGCCCTTTCCTCCGGTTCCGCGCGGGTCAAGGTCCCCACCGTGATAAAGCGGCGGGAATCCAGGCTTGTTGAGGAACCCTGGGATGGTGGCCGCGGTCTTCATCCTCGACATCATCGTGATGACAATGTGCGAGTTCAGAGACTTCCCTTCCTCTTCCAGCTCCATACAATAGTCTTCAAACTGCTCCTTGAAGGTATCGATCGAGCCGGACAGAAGCAGAGCCTGCGGCGCAATCATCCGGACTGGCATGACCAACGTCGTCTCCGTGGGAAGCTTCAACTTCAGCTTCTCCAGAGACGCCAGGTAGACAGGATCCTTTCGGGTACGTCGCACCAGCAGCGGCGCCACGAAGTTCCAGAAGTCCAACGGATTACGCGCATACGGGAGAGTCTTGTAGTGCGATCGATCCGTGCCCAGCCGGCTAATCCGAATGTTCTCGCAGAAGCGCTCCTTGAAAGCACGCTTGCCGTGAATCCGGTCATACGGCCAGTACTGGCTCTTCGTGTGGAAGAGCCACATGAACTGCTCGAACATGTCGACCAGACTGTTCGACATTGGAGTGCCGCTGTTGCCGATGTGATGCTTGCCCCGCATATCCAGGGCAGCCTTCGACACCTTTGAGGAACCCTCCTTGGTCAGATGGATCTCATCGATGACCACAGTGTTGTAGTTCTTCTTGATCCGCTTGTAGATCGCCGGCGTCCAGGTGGCATCGACCACACCGCACTTCGGACAGATCCGCTTGCGGCCAACATGGTCTCCACACTCCGCATGCTTCTTTCGCTCCCAGTCGATGTAGCCGCCCTGGTGAGTGATGGCCTTGATGTCGCCGGCGGAATGCCAGGGAGTTGGAGCAAAGTACTGCTTGCCCGACTTCCGGGTTCGATCCCGTCCGCGGTTGACCTCGGTCCAGATGCAATATGGATTGCGGCAGGCATAGCCATTGAAGAGCGTCCACGAGACGTGGATGATGCGGTTATCGACCGCACGTACCCTGATCGGGCGCTCCAGAGGCTGATCGCAATGCGGGCAATCTGCGATCGACTTCCCTTCTCCGACCTTCCGCAGCCAGGTCTTGGCCGTGTTGCCGCGGCGGACCTTATGCAGAGGATCATGATTCTTCTTCAGAAAGTCGAAGGTCATGATGTGGTAGCTGGCCGGATGATCCAGATCCGCAATGCAGGTGATCTCCTTGAAGTCCTGCACGCCGCGGTTCTGGAACTCAGCGGGGATGTCGATCGTGGCAACGGCCGGCCCGATCCAGGCCCGGCGCTTGCTTCCAATCAACTCGCAGGCCGCCAGAGCTTCTGCGGTCTTGCCCATACGCATTTCCTTGCTGCACAGGAAGTTCCCCTTGAGAACCTCGCACCCTACATCCTGCCGGCTGTGATCGAAGAGACGGCCTTCTTCACCGATGACAAGCGTGTCCAGCTGGGCATCCAGATTGCTGATCAGCTCGGGAAACCTGTCACGCACGTTCTCCGTGATGACAAACTTGTCCGAGTCTTCAAACCAGGTCTGGATCTGTTCTTTGGGGAACGTCCAGTAGGGAGAATCCTCCGCCAGCAGAGTGCGTCCAGCTACCTTGTGGGTATAGACGTCGACGGCGCCTTCCTCCGTCAACCCCTTGACCATGTACCGCTCACCCGAGGTGAACTGGCTCATGTAGCTGTTCTCTTCAGTGACCTCGAATTGCTTGGCTTTTAGGAACATGCCAGGGACGATCGTTTCGCTGATGTCATCCGGGGACGACGCATAGCACGGATACGGCATCGAACGGATAGCAACCCGCTTCTTCTCCCGGCGCATATAACCCGCGAGCGAAGGAGAGATACTTGCCGTCACACCGTAGGTCTGAAGGATCGTGAAGTATGGATGGTCCTCCAGACCATCCTCGACCCAACGCCACAACTCTTGCAGCTCCTTGCGCTCGGGAACGATCCGTGACTCTGCCGTCGCTCCAAAGAACTGGAGGTTCGACATGGGCTCGTTCTTGAGACGTTGGGAGATGTCCCGCCAGATGTCGGCCGCCAGGAAGTCATTGGCCTTCACGGACAGGAGCTTCCCATGCTTGTGGAACGTGACCGACGGCCGGAAAGGCCCGCACATCTCACTGACAGATACGTGCTCCTGACCATCCATATTGGCGTAGATCAGGTCTCCCGGAACGCCTTCGTCCGAGCAGTGCTCTGCCGGGTCGGCCTCGAAGGTCTCGAAGTCGAGCTCCAGAGTCCCTCCCGAGAAACGCAGCGGCGCGGCCGCGGCGATCTCACCTTCCATCGCCAGGGCTGCTTCAGCATCAGATTCCCACAGAGCAGCTACCTGCGCAGCCAGTGGGGCCACGTCAACCGCCTTGACGTGACAGAAGCTGCACACGCCCTCAGCCGAGACCTCGGTCTCATGCGTCCCGGACGCCAGGCAGGTCTCGTAGGTCCATCCGGAGTCCCAAGCCTCGCCTGGGGCATCCTCAGCCTCAGGAACAACCTCGACAGGCTCAACCTCGATCTCGCCGGCAGAGTATTCCTCTTCCGACATGAACATCCCGGAGAAGTCATCGATGAAACTGACAGGAGGTAGACTTAGAGGATTGACCTCTGCGTCCTGTTCTCCCACCGCTCCATCCAGTCCTTCGCCAACGTCCAGTCCTCCTCCGTCAGCTGGCTCAATCGCTCCAGGCTCGGCCACCAGATCACTTTGGAGATCTTCAAGGCGTGCAACTCCCGCATCATCCGCCAGCTCCAGACAATCCGTTCCTCCAGGTCCACCGCCCAGTCTATGAACCACCGGATCGGATCCATCTACGTCCGCCCGTACTTCAGGTTGAGGGCTTTCAACTTCGCCAGGTCGTTCGGCATGTAGTAGGTCCGTCCCGCGATCTCGCACGAGTTCAGGTTCAGAGCCTTCAACTCCGACCGGTACTTCTTGTTCAACAACCGGCCGATCCTCCACCACACCCATAGGGACTGCCACATCGGTTTGAACTGCATTGGACGTCTCCTCTAAGACAGGAGCAACCGCCGGAATGGTCACGGCGGCTGTCTCACTTGGTTCATCAACCTCGACAGAGAGATTGAAGAAGCTGATCTGGTTCTTTGGTGCAACTAGACGCGACACTTATCCCCCCATGCTCGTCGGATTGATTGAAAATCGGTAGAGGGCGCCGCCGTTACGCAGCTTATAGAGGTGGTACACCTCCACTAGAACGCCCAAGATTGTTATGAGTGTGACCCACATTAGCTTCCGCAAGTAGGCTCCTTTCGTACAGTGTCCCCTCGGGCATCGACTCAGGCCGCTTCCAGGACCGGCGTCCGGTCCGCGCTACCGGAGTGCGACACATCCGCACCTTCGGCATCGGGAACATGACCAGTTCCTCGACCTGACGGATGCTGTCTGGCTTCGACAGGGTCTTGATGAAGTCATGGAACTTGAACGAGAACCGCATCTGGCTTCCCGCTGGCATGCCCGCAAACTCCCGCGCGCGCTGCATCTCGAGATAGTTCTCGATCTGTTCCCGGTTGTCTTTCAGGATCCCCTGGCGCCTCTGTTCCAGCATGCGCAGGAACGTACTTAGAGGGAACTTCTGATCCAGGTTCAGCAACTTGTAATGCACGTCGAAGCAGCGCAAGCGCATGTCTTCGTCGTCGAGGATGTCCTCATGCTTGATCCGTCTGACCTGATCACCTTCACCCACTTCTTCGGTGTAGCACTGCACGCGATCGCCCCACGTAGACTGGTCGTCTGACCTGATCTTGAAGAGATACTCGTAGGCGTCTAACCACTTCACGTCGGTGCATCCATTGCGGCCCAGACCCCAATAGAAATAGTTGTGGATGGATTTGATCAGGATCTCGGCGAACACACCGTATTCAGCAGGTGTATCACCTTGCAGGATTGCAGCTATGACGTCGACTTTGTCCAGGCGACGGTTAGAGACAGGAATTCCTTCGACGAGACGCAGGCCAAATGGACTGCGGCACATTCCACCACGATCACTCATGAGCTCTCAATTCACTCTGCGGGAGGGGGTAAAACACTGTACTGCGGGGTCCGGTTGATCGTCACAACCCGACCGAAACGCCAAACACGCTCGGATGTTTGTCGCCTTACCTCAAGTAAGGCAATTCCATCTAAGCACACCCTTCCCTCCAGCGCAAGGTTTATTTTCATCTCAGTGATCAAAGCTTCAACAACTGCCTTAGCCTCCCGGTAAGACAGACCAGTAGACTGCGCCGCCAGGATAGCCTGGTGTCGGAATCCCTTACGGGACTCCGACCAGGTCTTACGCCTTGGACCAGACATCAGCCACCACCGCCGTTGCTTTGTGAAAGACGTTCTCCGCGCCGATCAGTTCCTCATAGGCCCAATCCATGCACTCTTCAAGCAATGCCTTCATCTGCTCTCCGTACTGTGCATCGCACATCGTAACGATCTCATCGTGGACCACGAAGAGAAGCTGCGCGCCCCACTTCGCTGCCTTGGTGAGAACCCGATCCCGAAGTTCAGAGTAGAGCCGCGTCATCGCCAGCTTCAACATGTCCGCGTTGCTCGACTGGATCGGATGATTGCCCGACCAGCGACCGATCTGCTGAAGCAGCTCCTTCGCCTTCGGATCATCGGGATGGGGAATCTCGTAGAAGCGCAATCGGCCGTAAAGGCTGGACGTGTATCCATTCTTCACCGCAGCAATGGCCTGATCTGCCAGCCACTTCTTCAAGACCTTCGCCTTGCCGAAGTAGAGTTCCATCAACTCTGCCGCGGCTTCTTCGGTATCGTCGATCAGGAACGCCAGTCCGACAGGACTGATGCCGTATGGAATACCAAACGAGCAGCGCTTGGTCTTGTTGCGGAGTTTGGCGAACTCCTTGTTACGCGGATGAGACTTGTCCGCAATCGCTGCGGCCATCTCGTCATACGTGAACCCCAACTTGACACCGAAGATATCGGTGGCCATGAAGGTGTGCATGTCTTTGCCGCTGTTGATCGCGGCAATGAGCCATGGGTCCTTTGACAGGAACGCCATGATCCGGATCTCAATCTGACTGTAGTCGGCCGCGACGATGACCTTGCCTGGCTCGGCTCGGATCGCATCGCGGATATCTGGCACGCGCCAGATCACCTGGTTGTAGTTCGGATTCGGACTGGTTGGCTTCCCTGGATCGACATCGAGGTAGTACTCTTTCCCGTCGATCTCGCCCAGGAACACAGGCTTCTTGCTCAGCTTCGGAGCATCCGTAGCAACTACATGCACGGATGCTCCAGGCTCCTCATCCGGAACCCACGGCTCCGGATGCGCCATCAGCTCAAACAATGTCGATGGTTGGGTACTCATGGATACAACCCCTGGTCTACTGGCCTATGGAGACCATGTAGGTGTTGATCGTCTGCTGGAGAAGCGCAGCCAGAGCGTCCCGTTCGGGCTCCTGCCCTTCCATGAACGGAATCCGCAGAGTCAGACCAGGCCACATCTTGGCGTCACCGAAGGAACCAGCGCCACTCCCGTTATAGAAACCGTGAGTTCTACACTCGATCGACTCCGGCGAAAAGCAGTTGCGCGCCAGCATCGCATCCCTATAGAACATCCGAGTATTCGGATAGGGCTCATAGAGTGAGTCCGGATCATGTATCCGTTCTTTCCAGGTAGGATCGATGGCCACGTTAGCTTTCGTCCGGATTCTCGAACATGGCGCCGTAGTTGCCGCCGGTGTCGGTAACCTGCTTGTTCATCGAGAGACGCTGCGCGCGCTGGAAGTTCCGCTGATCCCGCTCGGACATGAAGTTCTCGAGCGCCGGCCGGCCATCCTGACGGAACGGTTCCCAGTTGGGCTCCATGGCAACCTTCTCGCTGCCTTCACCGAAAGAGCGCACCAACTTGATACGCGCGATCGCCCGCGCGCTCTGAGCTGCCAGAAGCGCCGCGCCGGCAATGACGACCTGATTGGCCGCCTCGGTCTGGGCTCGACGGGCCTCGTCATAGATCGACATCTCCAGCTCGATCCGCATCTTGAGTTCGTCATCCTTGATCTCGTTGACACTGACCTGGACGGATGAAAAGGGCTGTTGCATTGTTGCCATGATGGATCCTTTCTAGAACTGGTTGAATTTCAACTAAGCAATGCAGTGATCTCTTGGCTTCGAACACGTTTACCGTGCTCAATCGCCAGAAGCAGGAGCTCGCGCACTGACGGCGAGACATCGGCCTCGTACATGTTTCCGCCATCCCGATCGAGGAGGTACATGGGCGTAGTGCGCTTTGGGCCGCCCCAGTGATCCTGTAACCGGATCTCTGGATGGCGTTCATGCAGGTCACCTGACACTGCCGTAAACACCACACGACTGGCTTGAAGGTTGAACACGTATTCCTTTCCGCTAGGCCGATGCCGAGAACGAGTAGATTCCATGTGCCTGGCGAGCCTGGTGAATTGCATCCGCGTAGATCGTCTCCGCCATGTTCCGCTCGCCGAGGTCCTTGACCACCGAGAACCGATACACCGGCTGAGGCAACTGCTGGAAGTTGGAGGAATACCGGCCTGTCGCGGCGTTGTCCTTGCCCTCGACCTTAGCCATGTCCCCCATCCCCAGCTGGCTGAAGCGGGGATGGTAGCGGCCATCGAACGGAGAGATCCGCTGCACCATGGCATCGCCATAGGTACAGCGGTACTTGTCGACCGCCGTCCACTCAGCGATCAATGCGCCGGCTGCATGAGGGATACCAGCCATCGTCTCGCGCTGGACATCGTTGATGTCGAAGCCCAGCTCATCCCGGAACATCTGGAGACGTGCTGGAGCCGACGACACCTGGAACTCGAAGGCTTCCTTGCCGAAGAGGCCAAAGATGTGACCCTCCTTCTCAGCCAGCGAGTCGCCGACGACACTCATGATCTCCCGTTGCAGGTACTCATCCCGCTCATCGAAGTAGGTCATCGCCAACGTCAGGACAGACCCAACCATCGGAACCCCGCCATACTCCATCTCGGCAGTGCACATGACAGTCAGGTTTTCGAGTTCGTTGATCGGGCCCAGCTTCCACTGCTGGATCCGAGGTTCCTGACCGTCGTAGATGTCGAACAGGAGAACGATGTCTCTGGCTCCATAGACACACATGTCTTTGGAGAACCTCTGCTCGCCGATCTTGAAGGTCACGAACTGATCCCGCACATCCTTGCGGATGATCCGGTGAGGAGGATACCTGCGCGCCAGCTCCATGATCCCGACCTTCAGGCCATTGAGGCCGGCGGTCAGCTCCTGCT
>OCZT010005103.1_pt1 | contig 13144 bp, 17 predicted proteins | sample 1539031 | NCBI WGS metagenome assembly OCZT01 (sample SAMEA3539308, study PRJEB22396) | soil metagenome | biome: tundra; feature: field; material: soil | place: USA | collected 2010-05 | depth 0.15 m | reverse complement strand
GATATTGGCGTGACTGGAGTTCAGACGTGTGCTCTTCCGATCTGCACCGTTTCGCGACGGCCGTTCCGCTGATTGCCCGCAGCTCGGCAAACTCGGGGCTGCTCATGTAACGCTCTTGTGAAAGCGGCGCGTTGGGGTCGGCTCGGCGGGTGCTCATAGATCATCTCCTTTCGTCTTGGGTTTGGGCGTAAAGACTTTGTTCGGATGCTGCGCGTCTTGCACTTCCCACATCCATTTGATTTGTGTTGGGTGCGTGTCCACTCGCGGTCGGGAGGCTCTTGTCCACTTGCCGCCGCCGCGTTCACCCACGAGCCGGAAGCCCGCACCTTTGAGGCTTCCGCCGCCTTCCTCGGGCAGCGTGTAGGTTATCAGTCGCGTATATCCCATTGCCCGCGCAGCTCGCCACGCGGCTCGGTAAAGCATCGAGCATCCGTTGGGCAGTCCGTCCGTGCAGCATCGGTTTACTTCCAGCGTCCAGCCGTTGTCGGCCATCCGACTTACCGGACGCCCCACGACCGCCACCCCACGGACTTTCCCGGCTTCGTCAGCCAAGGCGATACTGAACTTGTGGCCCGTCACTGCGTCGTGGTGCCGATGGTGCTCGGCCACGAAGGTATTTGCTTCGTCGAGGGTGGTTGGCACAATCCGCATCCGAACCAAGTCACTAGAGCGAATGCAGGCGGGCGCTGCCTGTTCGCAAATAGGTATGTCAGTGGCCTCCTGCATCGCTCAGTTCTGTGTTGGGGTCGAGTGGATAAACCTTGACCGTTGCGGCCTCTTGGGCGCCGCCACGGTCATGCTCGCGCTGTGCCTCGTCCAGCAGTTCAAACGCCCGCTGCGTCTCAGGATCGTCATCAACCATCACGGCGGGTATTTCCATCCTTTGCGCTTGTCGGCGCATCCGGTCAACGCGCACCGTCTTTTCCTTCCGTGCGGTCTTCTGCTCTTCGATCTGCTGACCGAGTTGGAGCGTGCGCACGTCGGCAAGGGCGCGGCGTTGCGGCATGGGGAACTTGGACTTAACGGCGGTAAATCGCGCCTTCATGTAGGAGCCTTGGTCAGCAACGCGCCGCAGCTCTTGAGCGAGCCGGCCAGAGTCGGGATCGGTGACACATTCAAGCGCGCTGACTTCTTTCGACCGCTCCACGCAGATTGGGTTTCTTCGCTGCATATCGGTGACAACCAGGGTTTCAGGGTTCTCTGGGTCGAACCAGGCGAGCACGTCCTGCCCGACCAGATGGGCGATCTCGTTGCCCCGGTAGTTGAACTTCTGCTTGCCCACCTGGAAAGTAACCCCGTTCAGCGTAACCTTGGCTGGCCTCTTATCATGGGCCAATAGATACCGAAGCCCGGCGCTGAATTGCATCGGCGGGTCCTCAACATCGGCAAGCTTCACCAGGGCTTCGTCCGGAGACATGCCGGCCAGTATCCGGCCCTGTTGTGGCGCGGCGTTGTATTGATTCACGATCTCCCCAAAGCGCCTGTGCCAATCCTCGTAGGAGTAGAAGTATTTGGACGGATGAACCTTGCGGGCTTCCACTTCGGCCATTTGCTTGCGCAGCGTCTCCGGCGCGTCCACGCGCTCATTACGGCCGCAATAGCCCGGCTCTGCTTCCATCAGGTCCTGCACCAGGCCGCCAATGCGCTCCACGGTCTTTGAGCGCGGGCGGATTGAGTGAATGAACTTGATCCCAAACTCTCGCAGCCCCTGCACTACTTCCGTAAACTCAAAGGGCGCCGGGTCCCGGCCTTTGATGAGCGAGCTGCTCTCCCAAATTCCTCTCTCGAAGGCCAGCACGCTCGGCACGCCATGCTCAGCAAAGACATGCGTGCAAAGGCTGCGGATGGTCAGCGAGCTATAGTTGCGGTCCGGCTGCATTGACCAGCCTATAATTCGCAGGGCGCGGAAGTCGCTGAAGAGCAGTATCTGTCCGCGCGTCAAGATGAACCAGCCCTTGCCATCCGGCACGTAATAGTAAACAGGCATCGTGAAATCGTCAGCAGACATGCACTTGAGCGAGGCAATGCCCTCATAGCTGCGGTCCACGTGGCCGGTGATTGAATCATACGCACGCGGCCCCTGGTGCATCACCGTGAGGATTTCCACCTCTGAGGAAACCGAATCCATCACCGAGGTTGGCACGTGCGACTTGCTGGCGGCCTTGCCGAAGTAGCGCTGGCGAACTGGTTCCGAGAATCCATTGTTGACCAGGTCGCGCCAAGCCGGCGCCACGTCGCCCCGGTAATAGAAGACCGCCCGATGAATCAGTATGTCCCGATCCTGCTCCGGCAAATCAAACCGCTCCCCATTCTGTTCACGCCCGTCGCGCAATGCCTTCGGATCGCCGGCATTTCTCTCCAGTGCCTCGCGCTTCCGGTCGAACGCCTTCAACAGCGCATCCCGAGTTGGCGCCAGAAACGCAGCTTTGGCGAAAAGGAAACTGCGCACGCGGCGCGCTGCCCGCTTGGCTGGCATCCCGCTACTGACCAGGCTGGCGTATTTATCGAGGGCCAGCGTCCAGACACCCCGCTGCTCAGTGCAGCTCGGGGCGGCTGGATTGCCACACGCATTAATGAACCTCTCTATCGCGCCAAACCCTTCCGCCAGAGCTTCTGTCACCATGCGCGACGGGGCCTCCTTGGGTGCTGGCCGCTCTGGCAAGTAAAGAGCCAACCGGTTCCAATCCTCTGCGCCATTGTCGCGCCGCACAGCCCGGGCGAACAGCTCGCGCCAGTAACGCCCTGTGATGCGATGGCCAAAAACTCGGGCATAGTCGCCGACCCCTCTTACTTCCAAGTCTTTGGTGGCAAGGCTGGTATCGTGCTGCTGAGCCAGCCAAGGCCGCAACACCTCTCGCAACTTGCGGGCGCCCTCAATGTGAGCATCGGCAATCTTGTCCAGTGGCAAGGGCGGCTGCCACTGCTTTGGCGGCTCCGCCAACATGGCAGCGGCGTCCCGGTAACCTCGCGCCGGCGCTGCCTCTTCCATCCGTTTCAGGAGCGACTCAGGGAGTGAATCCACCGACCAGGCCGCCGCTTCAATGCCCCCAATGATTCGGGCTCCGGTCGCTGGCGTCTTCTTAAGTGCCTTGCGCACGCCCTGAGGACTGATTCCAAGACAGGCCGCAATCCGGGCAGCCGTAAAGGCATCCGCCCGCGCGATTTGCGCCGCTGTGGAAAGGCTGTTGCCCGCGCCGTTCATCGCTTTTCTCCTGGCTGTCCACTCTTGAGGGCCAGCCGCCTCACCGCCTCGCGGATGGCATTCAACTGGTTGGATTGTGCGAGGATGTATTGCGCCGAGGCATGTTCCAGCCTTTCTGTGTCCATCAGCCATTCCATGCGGACCTCCGGAAATGGATAAACGCAGCGCCAGCCGGGTCCTTCTGATATTCCTATTTGGCAGTGCGGCAGAAGAGAGAGACAGGAGAGCTCCTGTTTGATGGTCTCGGCGGCCGCAACCGGGTCAGTGACTGCCCCCATGAAAATGCAATCATTCAACTCCGCTCCGCAACCGCCGCAACAACCATCACGCGTCAAACCGTCCCTCAGCAGCGCCAGTTCGAGCATCCGGTGAAGCAGCACGTAAGCGACGCTGTTGCCTTTCGGAGCGAATTCCGGCCGCAAGGCGAGCATCGGATTCCCGACGTGAACGCCAATAACTTGATCTGGAGCGTCAAGGTTCATTGGTTAAAGGTGTCCCGGTGCCGGGCCTGCAATTCCGCGATCTTCCGCGTCAAGCCCACTATCTGTCCAGTCTGATGGCTCAACGCCGCGAGCACCGTCGATCCATTCATGCCCAAGGCTTGCAGCAATTGGAGCAGCGCCTTTTCCTGGGACTGTTGCGATGCCGTGATCTGCTGAGCGTGGGCTCGCAATTGCTCCGTTGCCGCCACTTGCGACACCATCTGACCTACCGGGCTATTGAGGTAGGCCGTATCCTCCCGTTTGCGCAACGTCTCGCGCTCAATGCCGCCCAGCTCTTGGCTGTCCCGATGGGACTGGTCATCCCTCGCCCGCCGCTCGACAACATCCTGCCCCCCCTCGGTGATAAACCGTTGATTCTCTTCTGCCTTCTGTGAGGCACGATCCGCTTCATGACTGGCGCGATCCGCCGCTACTTTCCTGCGCGCCTCTTCGCCGGGGGCTTGCTTCCAGGCTCCTTCCGCGGCGTCCTTGGCCTGTTGAAGCTTTTGCCATTTGTCCAAATCGTTGGCAATGCCCCCAAATCGTGTGGAGCTTGTGGCCCAGGGTTGTTGCTGCCGAAGAACCTCATAGAGTGACTCGCGCGACGCCGTAGCACCCCCGGCGCTCCGGAATTGCTCGATCCGCTGAAGCCCTTGCTTCTCCTCAAATTCCTTTAAGGCCGCTGCGGACTTCTTCTTATCCTCATCTATTTCGGCCCGGGGGCGCAACGAAGCCAGGTCTTCAAGGGCCTTTTCCTTTTTGCTCTCGGCCGTCTCGGCTGATGTCGTGAGTCCGGGCTGCTTTAGTTCTGCCTGCTCCAGTGCCCGCTTGCGAATGAGGATTTCCCTCATCTCCGCTTGCTCGGCTAGCTCCCGTTTCTTCTCCTGATACCTCTGTTCAATCGCCAACCGTTGCTGGGCGAATTGTTCGTCGCTGACAATCCCCCGCGCGTGCTGCTCCTCAAGACCGGCTATGTCGCCGGCCTTCATCGCCTCATTCAACGTCTCAGCCGCCCGCTGCTGCTCCTTAAATGCGGCCGTGCTCTTGTCCACCGAAGCCTTCAGGGAATCCTCGCGTCGCTCGGCGTCACTCAGCCGCTCCCTCAATCGTTCCATTCCCTCTGCCGTCCGCACCACCGTCTCTCGCTGCTGCTCCAGCCGGTTTGTGAGGGGCTTTGCCGCCTCTTCAGCGGCCTTTCGGCACTCCTCATTGAACTCCTTCATTTTTTCGTGAAAGAGCCGCAGCGCCATAAATGCCAGCGATATCGCCGCGCCAACCGGACTGAACGCTGCTTGCATCACCACCCCGAGGCCGGGCACAATCTCATTCAGGCCGTGGAAGAGCTTATGCAGACCTTGTATGTGACCGCTGTGCTTTTCCGCCTGCTTGCCCGCCTCTTCCTGCGCGCCGGCAACATTGGTGAGGACCCCTACGGTTTTCCCCGATGCATCGATTATCGAGGTGGCATCCCCGGTTATCCGTATCCGAAACTCGCGCTCCTCATCACCCATAGCTTGCCCCCTTCCCAAAAACCGCCCCAATCGCCCCCGACACTGCGCACAGGAAGCCCGTTAATACCCCGTTAACGCTTCGCTGGGCGCGTCCGAAGCTCGCGGCGCTACCCTGATACCACTGAAATCGCCTGAGGGCCGTTATGAGCAAGGTCCCGGTCATCACAGCATTCTCCTCCGGAGCAGCCATTCCTTGACGCTGGCCGTCTGGATCTGGGCGGATCCTCCAGGGCCTGGCCGAATACGGGATCCTGGAACCAGTCGAAACTGCTTGGCATAGACCAGATCTGTCGCATGCTGGCGGCCACAGCTCAGCAACCGGGCCAATTCGTATTTAACGAGTACTGGTTTTTCGGGGAATATCAGACTGGCAACGCGCGTCCATTCCGTTTCCTCGTCTTCATTACGTGGGCGATTTCCAGCCAGGTAATCTTCTACGCTCTGCGCCAAGACGCGAGGCGAGGGCGTCAAAGCCTTTGGGGCCCTAATGTCAAATGCGAAGAGCAGCTCGCCCTCTTCGATCATGGCCGACACTTCGTTTTCGTGACGGTCCAAGCGCCACATGACCGCGGAAATCGGCATAAGCGGACGCGGCTTGACAGAGTGACCTGGCAACCCTTGCCGCATTGGCAACGGGCGATTCAACGATTCAACTGATTCCAGAGACATTGTCTTCACTTTGCCAAGCCCTCCAAAATCCGCCGCGCGGCCCGCTCCAATGCCTGCCCCCGGCGACGGAGTGCAAGTAGCCCGGCCAGTGCTGCCCGGAGGCGCACCGGCGTTGCGTATCGGTATGCGGATTCAGTTGCGCCGGGCGTTTTCAGCCTGCGATACGCTGCACTGAAAGACCTGGTCTCGGGCACCAGGCACAGCTTTGAGAGCTTAACCACCTGCGCCACTGACACCTTTCGATTCCCGCGCCAGTAGTGCAGCGCCAGCGCAGCCAACGTCCTGCCCCCATTCCGCCATATGCGGTAAACCCTCAGAATCGTGCTGGCCTTGAAATGGATTGCCCGCGCCGGATCGCATTTGTAGTGCCGCCCGCGCCAGCGCCAGGCGTGCAAACGCACCATTCTGCGAAGCCGCTTTCCGGCAGCGCGGCCCCGATCCAGACACCGGCAAATCCGGTTTAGCCTCAGGAGCCTCTCGTGTTGCCAGGAGGTGGAAGAAAAATGGGCGCGCGAGAGGGGGATACATCTCTCGCGCGCGTGGGCCAGCGGCTTTCCGACGGGGGTTGACCGGCTCGCGAAACCGCGGGCTGGTTTAACTTGGCGGCTGGCAAATTGTTTTTTGTGTATCCCCATGTGCTTATCAGGTTCGCGCCGCGAGTTGGCTCTCACCCCTCCAGCATCGCGGGTCCGATATCCTCCGCTGCCACAGAGCCGGATTCATGGCCGGGAACGGAGGAAGCAAGGGCCGACCGGAGAGCCTGTAGCTCTCGGCGTTCGCCTTTGACCTGGCCAGTAATAATTTCGCAGAGCACTGCGATGGCATCGACGCGCCTCTCGGCCTCCGCGATGCACCGCGCGACGGCAATATCAGTTTGCATGTTGGGGTAGTGTTCAAGGGAACCGCCTGGTTTGGAGGAACTCGACAAAGGTCTTCGCAGGGAACCGAGCACATCCGCCCGGCCCCGGCCGCCAACTCGAACAGGGAGTGATCTGCTTTCGGTGGGCGAGCTGGTAGGTGTGCGTCATTGAGATATTAAGGGTGCGGGAAATGTCCTTGGACAGAATCACCGGCTCGTCGTGAGGCAATAGCAGCCGCAACACATCGGCCCATTCCAGCGAACAGGCAATGCCACGGAGGTAATCAGCGACGCATGCCGGCAAAATCCGTAGTTCCATGCTCCGCGCGCGCTTGGGGTCAAGCGCTACGTTCCATCCCCACAATAGGCTCCCGTCTTCGACCAGCCGCAACACTTGGTCTTCGTTTTTCTCTATCAAGCTCATCACCCCGCGAACCGGCAAGAGCGGCTTGCTGTGCTGTCGGGGCATCGTTGCCGACGGGGATACTGGTTCAGCAATGGCGTTCATCGGTCAGGCTTGAAGCGTTCATTGAAAGCGGCGGGCGAAAAAGAGCTCCGCCCGCCGCCGCTCATGTAACTGCCGGCCAATCCCGCTGGGCGTATGACTGGCGCCAAACGGGCAACACCGGCAGCCAAATTTGCATTGCGGTTTATCACGGCTACTCGCATCGCGCCGTAATTGAATCCAGCGAGCAAGCCGACGTGCCATTGACCAGCACCTGCACCGGCCGCCCGCGCTGGCCCACGAAGAGCGCCTCGCCCTGGTAGTTCTTATTCGTGGCCGCTCCCACCGAGAGCGTCGTGGCCGACCCCATCTTGTAGATCTGGTCGCCCACCAATGTCTGCGGGATGTTGTAGCCAAACGTGATGTTCGTGGACCCGGTGAACGCGGTGATCTGCGCGTTCGTGAGAACTCCGCTGGCCTTTTCCAATACGATGAAGTCACCGACGGCGAACCCATTCGTATATGCCACGTCAATCGTGGTGCCCAGCGCGTTCGATTTCGTGATGCTCAGCGGAGTCGTCCCCGACTTGAAGGTCAGGTTCGCCGACGCCAAATCGCTCGATGCGATTGCGCCCACCACCCGCGTTTGCAGCGTCGGGGAAGTCGCAAAGAACGTGACTGCCGTAGTCGTCCCCGATGCCGTCTGTATTATGAAAGTCGGTGACCCGACTTGCGCGGACACTGAAATTGCCAGCCCGATTGCGAGGGCTGCCGTTAAGAGAATGTTCTTCATGTTCGTTTTTCTTTCCTGGAACTGCCCGGCCCGAGGTTGTCTCGAAAGGCCCCGGACCGGGCTCAGGTTTACCTTGCTCGGGTTATTGCGCCGCTGTCTCCAGCGCTGCCATTGCGTCGATGCCCATTGCTTCCACGTCAATGCGTTCGAGCGCCCGCATGGCCAGTTCATCGGTCGCGAAGAAGACCTCGCGGCTGATTTCAATGCGCGGGGCCCCGCGCTCACCCAGGAACCAATAGGAAAGGTCCCCGAACATGGCGATGAATGTGCTGGCCGCTGCCGATGTGAGCATCGGCTGCATTACACCGACCCAGCGCACGGGCCAGCCGTCAAACTTCGGCTTGCCCGGCTCGGAGGTGTCATACACGATAAACGAAGGATAGGAATTAAAGCTCCTAAGCACTGGCTCCCAGGTCGGATTCATATAATAACCTGGGTCAAAACCACCACTCAGCAGGGCGGCGCTGACTTTCGTGCGCAGGTTCCGCAAATCGGCCAGTGTTGCGTCGCTGGGCTTCGTCTTGCCAGCGGCGAGTTGTAGCAGATATGTCGGGTTCGCGGAGCAATAAGGGCCCACGCCCGTCTGGCCCGCATACGTCGATGTACCATCCGCAAGAAACATCGTTTTGTCTTCCAATTTGGCGAGCTGGCGAGCGATGTAACGAGCGAGGAACTGGCCGATAGGAATGAAGGTATCTTCCTCGATCTCCATCGGGAGCCGGATCAAACCCCCGGCCTTGTTCGCCGTGAAGGTGACCAGCTCGGCTGTCACCCGCTTCTCAGTGATCGCTTGCGACATGCCAGCCGTGCCTGCCCCAAAATAACCGAAGTCGTCTTCGCCCGCCTTCAGCCTGGGCAATTTCACCGTCCCCGCCCCGAGCGGGTAAACCGTCGCGTATTGCCGAGCCTGGCCATACTTAAACACCAGCTCGATGACCTGGGGCACATAGACAGTCGGCAGCGGAATCTCCGTCCCGCTCATAGCTGTCCTCATCTCCATGCTGAGAATCCCGGCGGCGTGGGCCTTAATCCGGTCGCGAGCCGCGGCGTCGGCGATCAGTGATGGTAGCTGGTTTATCCTGTCAACACCCAACACGAAAACCGATGTGATGGCTGCTGCGCAATCATCGCTGACAAACGCCTTATTGCCAATCCAGCGCACGCCATCATTCATGCCGCGCAGTCCAATTTTGCGCAAAGTCTTCAACTGCCCGCGCAGCTCGTCATTTTCCTTCTCGAGGCCTTTGACCCGGTCCGGGAGGCCTTTGACCGCCCCCCAGCCGCTTTCCATGTCCTTTAGAACATTTTCAAACTGCGTCGTCTGCGCATCCGTGAAGCCGGCCATGAAACAGGCGCCGACTTGCGGGCTCTTGGCGAACTGAACAAGTTGCCAACACGCGACGACAAAGAACGCCGTCACAGGCTGGATTACGTTCAGGTTGGCTAGGCCAACGGCAAACAAAACCACCATGACCAGGCTGGCCAGGTGCCGATACTTACTAAACAAATTTCTCATATTCTAACTCCATTCATTAGGTGTCGCCTGCTCACAGCAACGGTTAGTTTCACCCCAACGCACACGCGCTGGCGCGGTTTTGAGCCGCACAGCCTGCGGTCCATAGCCCCCAAGTCCAGGACCGCGGCTACGGTATTGGGGACTGCTTTTGCTTTTGCGTCATCACGGCAGCAACTGCGATTCAATGCTTCGAGGGGTGCAATCGCGAAGCAAACCCCCCGGAACTGTTCATTTTCTGCCGTAAAATTGATATTGGCAGAGTCTGCCAATTTGCCTCTGGCCGGTGCGCAGCCGGCGAAGATCACCACCAGGAGCAGGGCCGACCCTGCGCAAAGCGGCCGATACCTCAGCAGTGCTTTCATCGCGTAATCATGCGCCGGCCTTGCCGTCTTTCGGAAACATTACCCGCCGATACCCTTTGGATTCCGGGTCCGCATATCCGATTGTGACATGCGGCAGCAGGCAAATGGCGGCCAGCCTGGCTTTGATGATCTCCAGTGCGGCGACAACAAACTTGCTGGGAACATAAAAGAAAAACACGAGCGGGTTGAAGGGTTTCATGCTGTCGTAGAATCCCAGATTGGCAGCGGCCAACTCATTCCCAAGGGCTTTCTCGAAGCCGGAATTCTGCCAAAGCTCTGCCGAGTAAGGCGCCTGCACGGCAACTACTGTGAAGCCCACTTTCCCGACGGTATCCAGCCACTCGATGCAGGTGTTGGCCGCGGCTGGATCGATTGGGCCAGTCGGGGCGTCCGCGCCCGGCGCTGCCCCCTGCGCGAATCTTGGATTCTGAATGTTGCTCATGTGCGTTGGCCGCCCTTGGACTGTCCTGCCCTCAGAGTTGTATCGTACCAGGAGGGAGTGGCTGTGGCGTTCACCCGACAATACGCGCCGCAAATGCGAGTACGTAACGCCCAGTCGCGCCGCCGCCGCGACCGCTCCGGGCCGCGGTCGATACTTCCGTTTCTTGGTTGTTTGGCGTGCCATTTACACGCACATTGTGTAACCATATTAGGTGTATGTCAACACCCGAATGCATTTTTCTGCTTTTTTTTTACCACCGGGTGATTCACCCTTTGACCAATGAAACGAGCCCGGTCCAGTGCCGTCGACAAGTTCCGAACGTCATTGGAGATCGGGGATCGGCTCAGACATGTTCGCGAGATGCTCGATTTCTCGCAAGAGCAGTTTGGACAACCGGTGATCGTGACGAGGGAGCGCATGGCCAATTTTGAGACCGGGCGAACGCCACTGCCGGCACGCAAGGCACTAGATATCTGCCAGACTTTCATTATCAGCGAGAAGTGGCTGGCCACAGGAGAGGGTGTAATCCGGCAGTTTATGGACCTGCTGAACGATCCAGTCGCTAGTGCTCTACCAGCAGAAATGGACTTTCACGAGGCTTTCGGAAAGTTCCTCGGCCCCAGATATGAGGTGCTCCTTGCAGAAAACCCGCACAGCATCCGCTTCACTCCGAGCGGAGACATGCCGTGGTTTGACGCCAACTTGATCGACTGTTTCCTGGCCGTCTGGCGGGCATGGCTGCCAGCCGGACCGACAAATGCTAGGCTGATCCAATCAATTATTGACCTCGGAAACGATTACTGCGCCAACCCAAACAACCTTAGAGGGGCGCTATCCGAACGTGAGATTTTGGATATCCTAACGGAAGCAGGACTGCCAATTGGCAACGAGCGATTCCTGACCGCACGGCGTCGCGTTCAAAAAGGTGAAACAAAACCGTTGACAGATGTTGCCGCATCCGGCAAATTACCGCCAGTGAAATCGCAACTGAAGAATCTGCTGGCCGATCTGAACCGCCTCACGAAAGAATCAGGGAAGAAGACCGAGCTGGCTGATTTTCTGGGCGCCCCGTTGACGAGCGTTTCACGCTGGCTGTCCGGCGAAAGAGAACCGGGCGGCGAGACCACGCTCAAAATGCTTCGCTGGGTCCAGCAGCAAGAGCGTTAACAAAACACCCTTGACGGTGCGATCAACACCACCAAGGGCAAGACCCAACTCCGCAGTTCACGTTATGAAAAACCAAAGTCGAATCCTCAAAAACGGTAGCAAGCCCGCCTCCACTTCACAACCCAAAAACGCCCCATCACCAGTGGCGCATCCGCGCTGCCTCTGCATATTCGACAGCGCAGTCGGCGAGTCGGTCTGTGAGATTCCGATCGCAGGCAAGGAACTTCCCTCAGTAGTCATTGCCGGCTACCGCCAGGGCATAACCATCGATCAGTTCATTGCCGATGCGATCAAAGAAAAGCTTGGTGAGAAGCCGAATGCTCAAGTCTCGACGCGGGCGCAAGAGCAGGACGACCTCGATATTTGTGAGCGGTGGTGGTCGATCGCTGATAAAGCCTTAGCCGTTATCCAAGATCTTCAAGATGCCTATTGGGATGCGATCGATAAGAAGAATGCTTTGGAAACGTCGATTGCCGATGGCCGGATTGGTTTGGCTTTAGACGTGATGCATCAGCTCCAAGAACATAAAGAGGTTGCATACGCAGAATATGAGGCGGAGCTGAGAGCCTCTCAACTTAGCGACCAACGGAGGGCAGCATGAAGGCCCGCTCTCCGGTTAAAACCCCGCAGAGCCGGGCGCGAACTCGCCCAGCCAGGCCAGTCGGGGCAGACTGCAACATCTGGCCCATCTATTCTTCAAGTCTTAATGGCTGCGTGGAAAGAGACCTTGCTGGCCGGCTGCTCTTTGTGGAGCGTGAAGAAATGCCCGAATGTGGTTTCCCAACCCCCGATGCCAACCGCCGCGAAATTGGCTACCGCGAGGCCCTTGCCTTCATCACGAAACACTCCTTGTGGAAACACTCCTGGAAGGTCCTAGCGCATCACGGGATTAAACGTCCATCCGCCGCCTGAACCTACACCATCCCACCGCGCCGGCCGGGCTCGACCTGTGGCGCTAAACAAGAAATGAAATTATGAATAACTGTGCCAAGCTTAATGAAATAGCTCGGCAACCTGGTGTGAGAAGAGAGCGTCTTACAAAGCGCCTTTTCCTGAGCTTGCCGTCCGGCGTGTATGTAGTCAGCAACCTCTATCCGGACGCACGCGAGTCCGCGTTTGCAGAGAAAGTCGGTTCAGATCTGGAGCGCGTGTTCGCGTGGAAGCGCGTAAAGATTGCCAGGGCCAATGGAAAGCTGTGCTGTATAGTATGCCGAGAAGATCAGTTCAGTCAACTACGGTCGCCTGGAGATCTCCGCCGCTAGAAACTCTTCCATCACAGCGCCGCCCGGATTGCCCTGGCGGCGCTTTTCTTTTATGCGAGCGCCCGGCAAAGGCGATCCGGGCAGGTGTCAACGGAGGCGAAGAAGGACCAAGGCGGGTTTACGGCCACCCCGAGGCCACCCTGAAGCCACCCTCAGGCCATCTGGTGGCCAACCGGTAGGCACCCTGAAGCCACCCTGAGGCTACCCCGAGGCTACCCCGAGGCTATCCCGAAGCCCCCCTCAGGCCCCCTCAATCCCGCTCGCCAATTCAACCGGGAGTGCAGGCGTCTTTAAGGGTGCGTTAACTGCCCTTTTCCGCCAAGCGAATCACCCTCAAAAACCGCATGTCGGACTTCTTTACACCTGTCCAAAAGGGCCGAAAAACAGGTTCCTGGTTCCACCCCTCCAAACCTGCGGTGATTCTGTCCGGAATC
>OCZT010005102.1_pt1 | contig 13148 bp, 14 predicted proteins | sample 1539031 | NCBI WGS metagenome assembly OCZT01 (sample SAMEA3539308, study PRJEB22396) | soil metagenome | biome: tundra; feature: field; material: soil | place: USA | collected 2010-05 | depth 0.15 m | reverse complement strand
GGTTCTTCCGCACATACACGTTGAAGTGGTTCAGCCAGAAGTCGGTCATCACCGCCTCCAACTGCCGATCGCTGTAAATGTCCCGAACAAGCCGCGACTCCATCTCTTCGGCTCCAACCATGCGCGTCGAGTTTTGCATTGCTGCGAAAATTTCCTTCTGCTGCGGACTCAACCCCTGGCCGAATTGCGCCACCTCGGCCCCGCTCAAACTCTGACGAAATGCCACAAAGTCCGCCGGCGCCATCCCGAGTACCTTGCGCATCCGCTCCTCCGGAGGAAGGTTGATGATCTTCACCGCTTCAAGGTCCTTGAACAGCTTTTCTATATGCTGATCCGGCGCCTGGCCTGGGTCCGTGATCGCCTCCTTCGGGAGCGCAGCCGCCGTCCCGTTGCCCGCGCCATTCGCGCCTCCGCCGGCCATCGCTTCGTAATCTGGAGACACGCCGGTCACTCCGCCGCCCGTGCTCGGACCGGCAGCAGGCGTACCCTGCGCGACCGTCCGTCGTCGTCGCTCCGCCGGGGCCGCAGCAGTGCCAGCCATCGAATCCCCTGCCGTCGAGTCCGATGCCATTCCAGCCGCCGCAGCCGTCTCCTTCGCCGCGGCCTGTTTTTCCCGCTGCATCTTGTAGAACGCCATCTCATCGGCGTAAATCGCCCGCTCCACCGGATCCGACGGCGGCAACGCGTTCCTCTGCTCCATCTGCCGAATCACCTGCTGGCTCGGGTAGCGCGCCATCAACTCCGACTGCGGCATCTGCATCGCCGGATACATCGCGAGTCGCGCCTCGAGCGCTGAATCGTCAATTTTCGATGGGTTCAACTGCATGTCGAACCATGTGCTCAGCCCCATCGCCTGGACCGCCGCCACATCCCCGGGCCTCGGCCCGAACGTCAGCCGATTCAGCGCATGCAGCACGCGACCCTCGCCCTTCATCTGCGAACCGCCCGCGGTAGGCCCTCGCTTTGGACCGTTCGCAGCAGCGGCCAACAGCGGCTGATCCACCATCAGGACACACAACGCACACGCCACCACCGCCCGGATCGAACCTTGGTAGCCCGAGGCCTTGGCCTTCTTCGGACCTGAACTGATCTCCCGCCCACCCTGTTTGCTTGCAACTTGCATTGACAACGACCTCCACCCGCTAACGGCCACGCGACACCAAGCTTAACCCGCCGCAGGCACCATCCGCCAGCGGTTCCGCGCTTTCGTCTTTGAAAACCCCCAAACCTCCGCCCAGTTGCGCGAATGCCCCTATTTATCGCGCAGCAGTACCACCCGGCCTCCGCCCCACTCAGGCAAAGTCCGCTACCGGTCCAAAATGGAGCGACGCGCCACCCCGCGAATCCCCAACATCGCTCCGTTTACTTCTCTCCGATCAGATCGATCTTATGAATCTTCGGAGGCTCCGAGAAAAGTTGGTCCGCCTTGGCCATCAAAGCCTTCGCAATCTCCCCGTTCAAGTGCGCGTCGCGCCCAGCCTCATCGTCAAACGTGTCGAAGATACCGAAGGTGCTTTGCTTATCTTCCTTGAACGCATACCAATGCACCGTCCCCTTCTCCGACTTCGCCATCTCCGCACCCTGCTTCAGAAACGCCTGTACCTCTGCTTCTTCCCTGCCTTCGCCTTCAACTCCGCATACAACGCAAACTTCGCCATCTTGTGTTCCTCCTGCCGATAAGATGCTCTCCCCTTCTCAGGGTCGCCATGCGGACGAATTGTCCTCACGCCGCATCCAAACATTCCACGAGGTATTGATGCCAACCGAAAAACCTTCTCCTCTCCGCGCAATAGCGGCCGGAGCCGTCTGCGGCATCGCCGCCACCCTGGTAATGGACCAGTTCCTCAAGCTAGCCTCCTCAGGCCAGAAAGCGCTCGAAAAGCAGGAAAAGCTCGCCCACGGCGAGTCCCCGTGGCTGATCGCCCACGAGCAGGTTGAGCAGCAACAGAAGGCCGCCCAGAAGGAAGATTCAACGGAAATCGTCGCCCGCAACCTGGCCGAGGCCGCGGGCTATTACCTCCCGGAGGACCAGAGGAAATCCGCGGGCCGGGCCGTCCACTACACCTTTGGAACCCTCATGGGTGTCGTCTTCGCTGTCGCCGCCGAGTATTTCCCCCAAATCACCACCGGCGCTGGCTTGCCCTACGGAACGCTCCTCTTCCTGCTCGCCGACGAAGTCGCGGTCCCCGCGTTGCACCTCTCGCCCCCACCCACCGAGACGCCCGCCTCGAACCACCTGCAACACTGGGCCGCTCACCTCGTCTACGGCAGTTCCCTCGAACTCCTCCGCAGCCTCACCCGCCGCTCGTTTTAGAACAGTCCCGGATCTTCAGTCTTCTTCGCGAACGCAGCAGAACCGCGCCCGTGTCACTCCTTGGTTGGTTGAAGCTGCTTCTCGAATACCAGCGAAGTCTTCACTTGCCGGTATCCGTCCCTGAGATAGAACTGGTGCGCTTCCGCCGCGTGCTGCGCGATGTCACCCGAAGCGTTGCTACGCCGCGTTCTCGGCTCCAAAGCTCGGCCTGCTCACAGAGACGCCTGCCAATGCCCATCCCACGCGCTCCATCTCTCACCACGAGCCCCCCGATGAGCGCGAAGGCCAGCGTCTGTAATCGGCGCTCAATGGAAACTTCAAGCCACCCAGCCACCTCGCCGCCCACACAGGCGACGAAAGCTGCCTGACTATCCGCACGGGAGCTGAGTTCATCAATCCAGCGCCGGACTGAGTCCCGCGATCACTCGTAGCCCAGTTGCCCGATCAGCAATGCGACGTCATCGGAATCGCTGGGCTCGATCAACCGTATTGTGAGCGCTTTCCCTGGTTCCATCTCTCCGTGCGTATCCATTGCCAATCATTATCGCGACACAAAATGTCAGATTGGAAGCGACACCGTCAATGCCCGCTGATCGGTCGTGCGTGAGCGATGACACCGACACCTCGGGCTCGACGCGTCATGATCGACGTGCTGGGGGCGCACCCGGAAACCTCCCACCATCCATTCGGGCTCTTCAGACTCTCCGGGATTATGTAATTCCGCGTGCCGCCACAGCCCTAGGGGTTGGACTTCCGTCGTTTGTAGCTCGCGTTCGCGACCGCGTAAAAGTGCCCGTGATCGTCAACTTCGCCAAGCGCTACGTCCTCACTGTCCGAAATCGACCGGTCATCGGTACCTGCCCCGCCTTTCTGAGCGATCAGGTCTACGGCCTGCGTGTCGCGGACTAAACGGTCCGGAGTATTTACATCGTCTCGATAAAACAGTTGATGCGTGGGTACCACGCCAGCGAGCGCCTTGATTTCAGTGCCAGTCAGAGTAGGTTTATCCGTTTCATGGCGGGTTCCACCAACAAAGAAGTGGAATAACTTCACTTGCGTTTCCATTGGAAATACCTCAATTGGCCCCATGATACGCCGCGAACAAGCGTTGGGCCGGTGAGAAGCGTCACAACACACGTTCGCTCTTGTCATCTCACTCAATACGTGTCAAGCCCCAAAAGTGCTTATCTAACTCAAAACAAGCCAAATAGAGTTGGCATAGTAGTTATGCTCCATCCCGTATAATGGTAGTAGGTGAAAAAAGCGGTAAGACTTTTGGGGCTGCGCATGACCAACCCTATCTCCTTATGTTGGAATATCTTACAAACAACTAGTTTAGAATGAATATTTTGGGTTTTTAGCGCATTGTTTTCAAGATTTTAGGGTTTTCAGGGGGGGAGGGGGTACCCATGGAATTTGCCGCATCAGCCCATCTCGACTAACCTATCCCCTGTGCCGTTTACCAGGACTTCGCGCATCACGCGCCACACCTTGCCCGGAACGCTGTTCCTCGCGTTCGCAATCACACTGTCCGCCGTAAGCGCACTGGCGCAGGCCGCGCCTCCCGCAGATCTGCCCGATGCACCCGGCGCCACCGCCGCAGCCAGGCCCGATCCCGTCCCCACCGGCCCAACTGTCGTCATCGACACCACCATCGGCCGCCTCACCTGCAGGACATTCGACAAACAGGCCCCCATCGCCGTTGCGAACTTCATCGGCCTGGCAGAGGGCACCAAGGACTGGACCATCGCCGCCACCAGCGCCAAGCAGCACGCCAAGCGCTTTTACGACGGCCTGACCTTCCACCGAGTCATTCCAGGGTTCATGATTCAGGGCGGCGACCCCGCTGGCGACGGCACCGGCGATCCAGGCTTCTACTTCGCCGACGAAATCGACCCCGCGCTCACCTTCTCCGTCCCCGGCCGACTGGCCATGGCGAACTCCGGGCCCAACACCAATGGGTCGCAGTTCTTCATCACCGAAGACGCCGTGGACCAACTCAACGGAAAGTACAGCATCTTCGGCCAGTGCGACGCACACACCGTCCTGCTGGTCGCATCCATAGCCCGCGTCGAGCGCGACAAGAATGACAAGCCGCTCGTCCCCGTCGTCATCCATCGCGTCACCATCGTCCGCGAGGGCCAGCCGATGCCGCCGTCGCCGGCAGCACCCCCAGCAACATCAGTCGCGCCCGTGTCGACACCGACGCCGGCGCCCTCAACCCACAACTGACAACCTGCAACCTGCAACTGGAGCCCTATGCCCACCAAGCCCGGAACCTACGCCACCTTCAAGACCACCGAAGGCACGATTGTCTGCGAACTCTTCGAGAAAGACGCGCCCGAGACCGTCGCCAACTTCATTGGCCTCGCCGAAGGCACCAAGGAGTGGAAGAGCAGCTCCAAGAAGGGCGCCAAGCTCTACGACGGCACCGTCTTCCACCGCGTGATCCCCAACTTCATGATCCAGGGCGGCGATCCGGAAGGCACCGGAATGGGCGGCCCCGGCTACAAGTTCGCCGACGAGACCAAGGGCTCACGCCACGGCTTTCAGCAGAAGGGCAAGCTCGCCATGGCCAACTCCGGCCCCAACACCAACGGCAGCCAGTTCTTCATCACCACAGCCGACACCAGTTGGCTCACCGGCAAGCACACAATCTTCGGCGAGGTCGTCGAAGGCTACGACATCGTCGAGAAAATCTCCAAAGTCCCGACCGCGTCCCAGGACCGCCCCAAAACCGCGGTCGTCGTCGAATCCGTCATCATCGAAAGAGTTGCGTGACCTCCGACTACATCACGTCGAAGCTCTCCTGCTTCCCCAGTTCAAGATCGAGGGCATCGATCATGGGCCGGAGAAGTATGGGAGAGGCAAGCAGATGTTGGGAAGATTCTCAGAGGCGCCGGACTCTGACGGAAATTCGGCACACTTTGTTCTCCCTGACCTTCGAGATATTTGGGGCATACTGCACAGTGCGCCTGAGGGACAAGAGGTTCGGTTGTTTCAGGAACACGACAATTGGCCGTCGGATATAACCGACGAAGAGCTATTAGCTGGACCGCTCGCGTATTTCGGCCGTCACAACAGAGACCATGTAAGGCTCGCGCTTGACCCCGATATCAATTGGATTGAGCAGACCGTACCTCCGGAATCATCTTTGGAGAAAGTCCATTTTACAGACGCCGAGGGCAAAGTCCACTCCATGCCTCTGGAATGCTTCGAATGCAGACCTTTGCCGGAAGGAGCGGAGATCTTTGAAGCGGACTGGAGCCATAGACATTGCAGTTTCTGCATGCAACGTATCGAATCGGGTGAAATCGGCAACGTTGCGGAATACCCCAACCGCGGAAGTGATTGGGTCTGCAGGTGGTGCTTCGCCAATGCAGTCTCAGCCCGCAATCTCCGCCCATTGCTGATTCCAGTCGATCAGAGAAGGAGTCTCTAAAAACGCAAGACCCGCTCCATCGAGCGGGTCTCCGCATTGCTTTTCAACCTGCAACCTGCAACTAACAACTGTTCCTAAGCCATGCCGATCACGGTGCAAAGCTCCTTCACAGAGTCCGCGCTCTTATTCAGCGCAGCCTGCTCGTCAGCCGTCAGCTTGATCTCGATGATCTGCTCCAGGCCCTTCGCGCCGAGCTTGCAAGGCACGCTGACATAGAGACCCGAAATGCCGTACTCACCTTGCAGATACGCGGCGCACGGCAGAATCTTCTTCTTGTCTTTGAGGATCGCTTCGACCATCTCGACCACTGCAGCCGAAGGCGCATAGTAAGCCGAACCCGTCTTCAGATATTTCACAATCTCCGCGCCGCCATTGGCTGTGCGACTCTCGAGTTCCTTCACGGGACCCTTTGTGGGGCTAAGTTTCAGTCCCAGTTACTGGTCGCCCGCCGATTCTCCGTAAAGAAGTGACAAAGTGGAGGCTTTGCTAATCGGTTTCCCGCCTACCACCGTGCGATTCTTGTTTTGGTGCAGGGCGCCAACAGAGACGGTCGCAAAAAGCTCAACTGCCGGGACACTCCGACGGTGCTCAGCGGGAGAGGGTTGCCGTTGCTCCCCGCTGCCGCTATTCGCCCGTGACGACGTGCGGCCGCATTCGGCGTGAGGGCCTCCTCCATTCGACCTCCCTACTGTTGATCGAACCGCAACACGGCGGGCTTGACAAAAATCTCGCTGAAAAGGCCCGCTGTCGTGGTAAAGTCATCACGCGGAAGCATCTCCGATGAGCCAAACACTGTCCAGTCAACATGTTTGTAGAACAAGAGGCTTTCGCTCCTTCAACCTTCAAGAACAATGGAGATAGGGATCCGTCTTTACCTTCTTAATGTGCAAGTGCATTTGAACAGTTCATAAACCGAAAAGAGGCTACATCGATCCAGCTGATTCTGGACAATACGAGACTGCGCGAAGCGACTGGTGTCAAGTCTCTTGCGGAAGAAATTGCTCCGCCCTTTTGCAATGGCGAATGGATTACAAGCCTCGGAAAGCAAGATCCCTCCTGTGGCATGGGATTGATCGCAATCTACGGAATGACGGCGTAGTTCTGGGGCCGCCGGCAAGCGGAATCTCCTTCTTGTCGTACTTTGTTTTCTAACAGACGGTTTCTTTGAAAGGAGACCCCATGAGTTGGAAAGATATGATTCCGGCCTCCGTTAAAGACGCTATCTTTGAGGATGAGCCTGAGGTCAAGAAGCCAGATGCTGTAAGTCCCCATGTTCCGCAACCGCAGATGCACGTTCCATTTCAGGCGGACTCGTTCGCTCCGCCAGCGTCTACGGTCCATATGGGTGGACCACCCGATCAGGAGAGCATCTCGGTCTTCGCAGATCGACTGAAGGCCAAGACTGACTTCGACGCAACTGCGGTTGGCCAACAGGTGAACGAGCATCTCCTACCGCTCGACGGCCTGCCACTCACTGAAATGCAAAAGATGTCCGCGGTTCTCAAGGGCGGAGCAAAAGAGGGGCTGACCGGCGAAAAGATTATCGCGACCCTGCAAGGTCTGCTCTCCGTCCTTAACTCCGAGCAGGAGGCCTTCAACGCATCGGTTGCCGCAGCCACGGCCTCCGGGGTCGACACCCGACAGAAGGCTATCGAGGATGAGGTTGCACACGCTAAGAAGCTAGAAGATCAGATTGCGGAATCACGAAAGAAACAGACAGATCTATCTGCGGAACTCATCGCCGCACAAACTACCATTGAGCGTCGCAAGGCCCAGTTCAAGGCTGCTTTCGATGCTCGCAGTTCCGAACTCCAGACGACCATCAATCACTATCAATCCATCTTGCAGGGGAACTAATACTATGTCGATGACTCCGAGTACACCAAGCTTCACCGGCGTGACGAAGCAATTCTGGGACCGTGGCGAGGGTAAGTTCGGCAAGGCCGTCCTGCTTGGGGCTGCTCTGTGTATTGCCGGAGGCGTTGTCTTCTTCTGGGGTCTGATTCTTCCATTCCTGATCGGCGTGGTCGGAAATACCATTGAACTTGCCGGGCTCATCGCTGTACTGACGGTTCTGACGTCGCCCATATGGAGTTCGAAAGTCCGCCTCTTCGTGTCAAACGCATTTCAGTTGGCCATGCGCTGGAGTTACCAGACGCTTATTGCCAGTGATCCGATCGGGATGCTGCGCAACAACGTCGACACCCTTCGCAAACAAGGTGCGGAGTTCGATAAAGCCGTCGCGCAATTGGCCGGCTCCAAGCAACGCCTCGAGTCCGACATCCAGACACAGATCCAGTCCATCCAGCACGACAAGGCGCTCTCCGATTCGACCGACCAGAAGATTGCGCAACTCATGACGAAGGTGCCGGCGCTCAATGGCAACGACCGCCAGGAAGCGCTCCTCAACATTGAGCGGCTCAAACTCGGAAAACAAGGATACCTGCAAACCGCCGGCATCGCCAACCAGACTATTACGGCCGAAAAGCCGATTCTCGACCAGACGAACCGCATGTACGACCAGCTCTGCCGGCTGCGCGATCTCGCACAGTTCAAAGTTCAGTCGCTATCTCAGCAGGCCGACATGTACGCCAAGCAGCGTGCAACGATCCTGGCCAGCCAGAAGGCGCTGGGAGCCGCCGGTCGTATCATCAAGGGCGATCCTCAGCAGTTGGCAATCGTTGACCAGACCATCGAGTACCTCAACAACGAAGCCGCTGATACGATTGGCGCGATGAATGACTTCAACCGCTGGAGCGAGAAGTACCTCACGGACATGGACGTGCAGACCGGAGCCAACGCCGACGAAGCCACAAAGATTTTTGGCGCGCTCGAACAGAAGCTAAACCTTCCAAGCGCAGTCACGGGCGTCACCCTGATCGGCACCACGCCGGATAATCCCGCCTACGTCCCGGCGAATACAACCACTACCACCGACGACTATTTGAATTTGTTGAAATAATGAAAAACGTCCCTGAAAGGACAAACACAAATGCCGCTCAAGCCAGCACCCAAGATTGCGCTCGTCATCCTAGCCGCCGGAGGCGCCTTCTATGTGCTCCACTACGCTGCCTCTAACGGATTGCTTCCGTCCAATATTGGCAAGGTCCTCGTACCGGCCAAATATGCTCTGCCTGACGTCAAGGATGCGCAAATCGGGAACGTCACGCCGGCTCCCTATCCAGGTTCCGATTGCGCCAGCGTCCCTGCCACACTCATCCGGCAGGAGTCGTGGGAGTGGAATGCCCAGGCGGGCGAGTTACTCGCCAACGGCGGTAACTGCACCACCAGGGGCTCTCTGATGGAGAAGCACGGAGTCAACCTCCAAATAACCCGGCAGGACGATGCCGGCAAGATGGGTCAGGACTTGATTGCCTGCGCGAATGAGATTCACGGCGGAGCAACGCAATGTTCGACGGGCGCTAACCTCGTCGTCATTATGGGCGATGGCTCTGCGCAGTTCGCCGCACAGATCAATCCGCAGTTGCTGAAACTCGGCCCGGACTATGGTCTGAAGGTCATCGGATCCGTGGGCTACTCCCGTGGCGAAGACGCCTTCATGGCGCCTACGAACGTCAAGGCTGATCCACAGAGCTTTAAGACGACGCCAATGACGACTACGGACGGTGCGACACTGCCGGTGCAGGGTCTGCTGGTCGAAGGGGTTCTCCGTGACGGCGACTGGAACATCGCGCTCAAATGGGCCGGTGACAACAATATTCCTAACAACCCGGATGAGAAGACCTTCGACGCTGGAGCCATCAATTGGGTCAACGCCAGCGACTATAACGTAGCCGCGGCGGATTACGTCGCCGGCAAGTGCGAGGACCGCAAGGAAGTCTCAAAGGGTAAGTTAACCGGCAAAGTTGTCCATGTGTGCGTCAACGGCGTAGTCACCTGGACGCCCGGAGATGTCACGGCCGCAGAGAAGCGCGGCGGCTTGGTGAAGGTCGTCTCTTCGAAGGAGTATCGCAGCCAGATGCCGGCCGTCCTCATCGGTTCTGCCCACTTCCTCAACCAGAACCGGGCGGAGGTACAGAACCTCCTGCAGGCGTCATTTGAGGGTGCGGACCAGGTTAAGGCGTTCGACGGTGCGTTGCACAAGGCGGCCGAGATTTCCGCCAAAGTCTATTCCGACGAAGGTGGCAACGATCCCAGCGGCAAACCCTACCAAAAGGGTGCTTACTGGTACCACTTCTTCAAACCAGTGAGCGAGAAGGATGCACAAGGCGTCACAGTGTCACTCGGCGGATCAGCCGTCAACAACCTCGCCGACAACAAGATCCTCTTCGGTATGGACCCCGGCCAGAACGACAATTTCAGATCGAGCTATAACATTTTTAGCTCCATAGACGCCCAGCAATATCCCGATCTCTTCAAAGCAAATGGCCCTACGCCGTTGCCTGACGTAAAAACCGTGGAAGATAGGTCGTTCATCACTGGGCTCATTCTGGCGCAGTCGAACGGAGATGACCAGGGTGCTGCGGCGGATACCGTCAACTACGCTCAGGTAGGTTCCGGCGATGTCGTCTCGCACCGCTCATACTCTATTACTTTCGGGACCGGCTCTGCCACGCCAACGCCCGAGGGTGAGCGAGTACTCGCTGAACTCAAAGATCAGGTTGCTATCACTGGGCTGAAGGTGAAGATCGACGGATTCACCGACAACACCGGATCGGCTTCGGTTAACACGGAACTCTCTGAGGCCCGTGCCCTGGAAGTCAAGAATTGGCTTCAGCAGCATGCTCGCGGTAGTTTCCCCGACAACCGCTTCGCGAGCGTCCAGGGCCACGGCCCCGATCGGCCTGTTGGAGATAACAGTACCGCTTCCGGTAAAGCCGCTAACCGAAGGGTCGAGATTTCACTCCTCCAGTAATGCTGAGTAGAGAGTGCTAGAAAAAGGAGAAACAGGAATGCCTCGTATTCTCGCCTGTGACTGTAAAGACTGCACCCATTGGGAGATCGTTCAGACTGCGGACGACAAAATTCACCTGCACTGCAAGACGTGTGGGCGCCGCGATGAACTCGATTCCTTCACAGTCCACGAGCGCCCGAGCAGCAAGATGCGCTGGATCGAGCGACCGAAATAATGCAACCCAGCAACATCTGCTCCCCCAACCGAGTCCTCGACCGCCGCAGTGAGCAATTCATCGTGGCGGCGTGGATCGCGCTGGTCGCCCTGACTTGGACATTCTCTCCATTCGTGTTTCTGCCAAAGCCGGGCGAAGTTTTCCATGCGCTGCATGATCTATGGTTTTATCAGGATCTGGGCATTGAACTTTTTACCTCAATGACCCTCAACCTGGAAGCCATTGCCATCGCCACGGTTATATCCCTTGCGATGGCCTATCTGGGGACAATCGCGGTCTTTGCCCCACTTGTTTCCTTCATCGGGAAACTGCGATTTCTCTCTCTCGCCGGCCTCGGCTTCGCCTTCACGATGATGACCAGCAACGGCCACGCGCTCCGAGTTTCCGTTCTCGTCTTCATGGTGGTTGTCTTCTTCGTCGTCAGTATGGTTGACGTCATCAACGGCATCCCGAAAGAGCAGTACGACCTGGCTCGAACGCTCCGCATGGGAGATTGGGAGACGCTCTACGAGGTAGTCATTCTCGGAAAGCTGGATCAGGCATTCATCGTCCTCCGGCAGACCGCGGCAATGTCGTGGATGTTCCTTGCTACTGCAGAGGGAATGGCTATGTCTGGAGGCGGCGTGGGGATGCTGCTAAACACCTCCAATAAACATTTTCACCTGGCTGAGGTGATGGCTATTCAGATTCTTATTTTGATTGTTGGACTCTGCCAGGATTACATGATCGGCATCTTTCGCAACATCTGTTGTCCGTGGGTGAATTCAAGTGGGAGGAAGGGATGACTACCTATACCGAAGACGAAATCCTCCTCCAGATCCAGGATGTGAGCAAAGAGTACAACGGCCAACTCGTGCTCAGGAAGGTGTGCGCGACGATCAAAGATATTAAGGTGGTCGGCCAGGTCAAAGGCCAGGTGGTTGGCTTTATTGGTCCCAGCGGCATCGGCAAAAGCACACTGTTCCGTATCATGGCAGGGCTTGATCAACCAACATCGGGCCGCGTGGTAATTGATGGCGAAGACCACCCAGTCCGTGCTGGCGAGGTCGGAGTAGTGGCCCAGAACTACCCACTCTTCGAGCACCGCACGGTCATGGGTAATCTCATGCGTGCGGCCTGCAAGCGATACCCAAAAAAAGAATCTCGCGAGAGGGTAGTCGCCTATCTTGCAGACTTCGATCTATCCAATGAGGTTCATCACTATCCAGCACAACTTTCCGGAGGGCAGAGGCAGCGCGTCGCTATCCTGCAGCAGGTGCTGTGCGGTAGTCAGACACTGCTCATGGATGAGCCGTTCTCCGGCCTCGATCCAATCGCCAAGAAGAAGACCCAGATACTGATCCAGAAGATAGCCAACCTGGACGACCGAAACACCATTATTATCGTGACCCACGACATAGCGGCTGCCGCGGCGGTTGCTGACCATCTTTGGGTGATGGGGCGCGACCACGACCCGCAAGGCAAAGTAATTCCCGGCGCCTACATCGTCGAAACTTACAACCTTATCGACCGCGGACTTGCGTGGCACACGAATATAGAAAGCAATCCAGCGTTTGCACCGTTTGTCCAAGAAGTCGATGAAAGGTTTGCTCAACTGTGAACCATCACTCAGTGACTCCGTTTTTCAGCGCGGCATGTTCCTACAACAGTCCTCCGTCGTCGTCGCCAACATGGACCGCCGGGTGGAGGCAGTGAAACTCACACGGCTCGCCCTTCTTCAGTAGCCCATTCATGGAATGACAATGGCTGTGACTCCGCGAATCACGGCGTCACAGCCATTGTTGGGAACCAGGGCTAAGCCGCTTGGATGTTCGAAGCCTGCTTCCCCTTGGGCCCCTTGGTCACTTCAAAGGTCACTTTCTGACCTTCCTGGAGTGACTTGAAGCCGCTTGATGCGATTGCGGAGTAGTGGGCGAAGAGGTCTTCGCTGCCGTCGTCCGGGGTGATGAAGCCGAAACCTTTTGCGTCGTTGAACCACTTTACCGTTCCTGATGCCATTTGAGCCTCTCCTGCCTGCGCGGTATAGCGCCAGCACTTTCAATTGTACGACTCGATGCTAACGCAATCCCATGAAGGGCCAAAAAGCGATAGGCTGTAGCTCGTCGGGCTGCGACGCCCGCTTAGGGAGCCCCTGCGCAGGTGCTCGACTGTAAGCGTCCGGGCAAACGCACCTGTTCAGCGGCACTTGGCTGTGATGGACTGTAGGGTTAGGTAATCGCGCGGCTGTGAATTAGCGATGGTTTGCTGCCAGGCGGTGGGTGTGAGACCGTCGAGGCGCTGAACGGAGCGGTTGGCGAGTCCT
>OCZT010005100.1_pt1 | contig 13149 bp, 16 predicted proteins | sample 1539031 | NCBI WGS metagenome assembly OCZT01 (sample SAMEA3539308, study PRJEB22396) | soil metagenome | biome: tundra; feature: field; material: soil | place: USA | collected 2010-05 | depth 0.15 m | reverse complement strand
AGATATTGGCGTGACTGGAGTTCAGACGTGTGCTCTTCCGATCTGTCCAAGGCCGGAGATTCGCTCATCCTCGGCTGACTTCGCCGTGAGCATGAGGATCGGGGTGTCCCCACGGCTGCGCACTTCTTTGCATATCTCCTCCCCGGAAAGGTCGGGGAGCATAAGGTCGAGCACGATCAGCGCAGGCTTCTTAGTCAGGGCGAGCCTCAGGCCGTCTTGGCCGTTATAGGCGCTATCTACGACGAAGCCGTCCCGTTCCAGGTACGCCCGGACTACTTCATGGATTGAGGCCTCATCGTCTACGATTAAAATCCTCTCATACATACAATCAATGTATCACAGAACCCGTTCTGGCGTTGGGGCTTCGCGGGTGTCTTCTCCGGCGGAGGGCGAGCAGTGCCACGTCGTCTGCCAAGGGTTCGCCGTTTCCTTGTTCTACCTTTTCTACAAGCCTATGCAGGTCAATATGTTTAGCCTGGAAGGCCTCCGCGAGGAGAGGTGAGAGGTGGGTGATGTTCAAACGTTCGGGGCTTCCAGGGGCGATACGGGCATCGCTAAGCCCGTCCGTAAAAGAAACGAGCCAAGTACCGTCAGGCAGTGGGAGTTTGTTTACAGGCCATGTAGTGTCTTCCAGAAGGCCTAAGGCTGGGCCGACAACCATATGCGTAAGTACGGCGCGTCCATCAGTGATCAGTAGCGGCGGTTCATGCCCTGCGCAGGCTACTTCCGTTGTGCCGTTAGTGAGTATACGGCCGACGCAGACTGTGGCCATGAGGGAAACATTGTCGCGACGGTGGGTGGTAAAAACCGTTTGCAGGCGTTGTAATAAACCGTTTAAGTCTGTTTCGGTTTCTGAGAGGCTGCACCAAGCGACTCTTAGACTCGCGCCGAGAGCAGCGGCGTTCGGGCCGTGCCCGGTGACGTCTCCGAGGATGAAATGCAGGTTGTGTTGTTTGTCTTCGGAGTAGTCTAGGAAGTCTCCGCCGAGTTGGATAAGTTTTTGTGCAGGGCGGTAGTAGTAGAGTGCTTGCCATGGATGGTTTAGTGTTCTGGATGGTGGCGTGAGGATGTTTGTGAATTGTTCAAACGCTGTTTTGCTTTCCTTGTGAGCTAGTGCTATTTCTATGTTAAGTTGGGAAAGGGCTGCGTTTTTCTCGCGTGCGTGTACGCGGTGTGTCCGTTCCTGTTCGGAGTACGCGCCTAGGAGTAAACCGAAGGCGATGGAAGCGGCGGTTGTGGTGATGTGAGAGGTGGAGTCCGCTACTTGGCTGGTAAGTAAGCTGTGTAGTGTGAGGAATAGCAGGACGATGACCGCGCCGATAATGCCGCCTCGTATTCCGCTGGATGCGGCGAGGAGAAAAACTGGTAAGACTAAGAAGAGGCTGATTGAGGTGGTGTTTTGTGGTATGAGTAGGATGGTAGTGAAGGTGCTGATGAAGAGAATGCTGGCGGTGGGTACGGCCACGCGGCGGCGGAGGACGTATGTGGTAAGTGCGAGTATAGGTTGTTGTCTCCTTCTCATTAGGCGGCTGTTCTCCGTTGCTTCTGCTATCTAAATGGCGGTTATTTTTTTGTGCCTCCGCTGTCCATGCCGCGCATCATCATGGCCATCATTGCTGTGCACATCACTGCGGCAAAGATGAAACCGATGCCGGCGACGCCGGTAGCGACGAGTACGACCGCAATCACGAGCATCGGGATGCAGCAGGCGATCATCATCCAAGAATGCCCATGCCCGTGCTGATGTGGGTGGTTAGACTCGCTCATGACGCCCTCCTGGATGATGGGGCATGGCCGAGCTTCGCGTAGAGGGGGCAGTGTCCTAATGCGCCGGTGATGACCATATCTAGTCCTGCGCCGACAAGCAGCACCTCAAGCACGACCGCGACTACACTACTAGCAGCGGCGAGGAGAATGATGCCTGCGACGATGCCGCCGAGGCCGAGGACAATACGGCCGGCGCGTTCCGGTGGGCTGATGTTGATGGTTGGCCGCCTCATTTTTTATCTACTGTTAACATAGTGTAAGTTTGTGAAGATCGTATGAAGAAGTTGTACTGGTTTTGTGATGGGCTGTTAGCTACGACTAGCTTGTTGTTTGCGTAGCTGGGGTGGTTGCTTGTTCATTTTTTGCCCTTTCTCTCGTTCGTATCGCTTTCCTTCATACAAACTTCACGGAAGACGGGTATGTTGTGGAAAATGGATTTTGTGCTTGATAATCTCGTTCAGGGCTTCAAGCAGGCGCTGCTGATGGGCTACCAGGTTTGGTGGGCGCTTGTGCTGGGCTTCGCGATCTCCGCGATCGTCCAAGCGTGGGTGCCACGGCGCCGTATCGTTAATGCGCTCTCCGGTCGGGGCTTCGCGCCTGTTGCGCGCGCAACCGGGCTAGGTGCTGCGTCCTCATCCTGCTCGTACGCTGCGATCGCGATCGCGAAGTCTCTTTTCCAGAAAGGAGCGTCGCTGACGACCGCACTCTCATTCCAGTTCGCGTCTACGAACCTCGTCTGGGAGCTCGGCCTGGTGCTCTGGGTTTTGATTGGTTGGCAGTTCACGCTCGCCGAGTACGTCGGCGGGATCGTAATGATCATCTTAATGGCGCTAATGTTACGCCTTTTTATCTCCAAGAAAGAGGAGGAACGTGGTCGGGAACACGCCGTACGCGCCCAAGCTGGGCATGAGCATCACTCCGCGTCGTTTGAAGATCTGAGCTGGCAGGAGAAACTAACGACTGCGGATTCGTGGTCGGGCGTAGCGCATAACTTCCTCGGCGACTGGCAGATGCTCTGGAAGGAGATCACGATCGGCTTCGTCCTTGCTGGCTTCATCGGCTTGCTCGGGAACGACTTCTTCAACGCGCTCTTCATCAAGGATGCGCCCACCACGTTACGCTTGCTTGAGAACGTCGTCGTCGGCCCGCTGATCGCGATGTTCAGCTTCGTCTGCTCAATCGGGAATGTCCCATTAGCAGCGGTTCTTTGGTCCGGCGGGATCTCCTTCGGCGGAGTGATCGCGTTCCTTTTCGCTGACTTGATCGTGATCCCGATTATTATCGCTTACCGTAAATACTATGGTAAGGGCTTCGCGTTGCGGATTACGGCGTTGATGTTCGTCGCGATGGTTCTGGCGGCGTTGATCATCGACGTGGTCTTCGGCGGCCTCGGCCTGATCCCGTCCGTCGCGCGACCCTCGCGGAGTACGATCTTTGCCGCCGTCCATCTTGACTACAAGCTCGCCCTGAACGTGATCGCGACGCTCGTCTTCGCCGCCTTCTACGGACTGGTGTTACGGCGAGGCGCGACCGACCCGATGTGTGGGATGAAGATTGATAAGAAACAAGCGGTTAAATACGAGTCTGGAGGTAAGGTACACTATTTTTGTGGTGAGGGCTGCCGGGATGGCTTCGTCGCGAAAGAAGCCGCAGGGCAAAACTAGGCCTCCCCAGCTACCCTCTTACGGGCGTAAAAAAATTCAAACCATCCTGACTTCTTCACGGGAACTTCATAACAGCCTGATATCTTGTTTGTATATGGAACTTCTTCTGATCACTGGCTCCGACTGCCACTTATGCGAGCGCGCCCGTGATGTGCTGTCCGCGTTAGGCCATGACGCACGCGAAATCGACGTAACTAGCCCGGAAGCTCTAAGCTTGGCAGATTCTGGAGTACCTCTAATGTTCCTCCCCGTCCTCTTGGACGGCGAGCACGTTTTGGCTTACGGCAGGTTCTCGGAAAGAGCTCTGAGGAAACAAATTAGCCAAGTGGAGGTAGCACGATGATGTACTATGGGTACATGACAACTGGCGGCTGGGTGATGATGGGCGCCGGTATTCTCATCTTCCTGCTTATCATCGGCCTTATCATCTCTTGGCTTAGTTCTTCGCCGGACGATGACAAGGGTAAGCCGGTACTGACTGCACACGAAACTCTCGACCGGCGACTTGCAAGTGGAGAGCTGGGCGTGGAAGAGTACGAGCAGCTCCTAGCTAAGATTGAGGGCGGAGAAAAGGGGCCCTGATGGGGCAAGCGCTCCTAGCTGGTTCGGCTGCTGCCGCGTTCGCCGCTGGCCTTGTTGCTTTCTTCGCGCCGTGCTGCGCCGCCGTGATGGCACCAACATACCTTGCCGCTGTCGGCCGAGGCAACAAATGGCGCGTAGCGCGGCTCACTGCGCTCTACGTCGCCGGAGTAGCCGTGGTTGTTTGGCCGATCACACTCGGCGCTGCTGGCCTCGCGACACTACTCACGCAATGGCATCCAGTTCTTTTCGTCGCGGGCGGCTTGATGATGCTCAGCGTCGCGATCTTCCTCTGGCGGGGCGCGATGATGCCGATGATGTTCCCCCAACCTAAACTGGGTGGCTCCGCGATGTCTGTTTTTGGCCTCGGGGCGTTCTCTGGAGCGGCCACAGCTTGTTGCGCTCCGGTGCTCGCCGGCGCGGTCGCGCTCTCCGCCACGAACGGGAGTTGGCTCGGTGGTGGCGTGCTTGGCGGTGTCTACATCCTCGGGCTTGTCAGCCCGTTGCTGCCGCTGTCTTTCGCAGCGGGGCGCTTACGTGGAAGGATCCGAGACCCGCAACTTAAACTGCGCCTGAGCGGCTATGTGAAGAAGATTACACTCACCCGTCTCGTAGGCAGCGTTCTCTTCGCGGCGTTCGGTATTCTCTTTATCGCTCTTGCCTTGACGGGGAACGCAGAGAACGCGCCCGCATTCCAGCGCACGGCGGGTATCTGGGTAGGGCGTGTCGCTCACAACCTCGTCTCGTTGCCGAACATGGTCACGTGGCCGACGATTATCGCCGCCCTTATCTTCTTCGCCTACTTGGTTCTCAAGCCTAAGAAGCAGGCAGAGGTTCAGCCTGCCACTGAGCCGCCTGCTTGCGACCATCGTTCGCGAATAGATGGGGAAGAAAATACTTTGAACTTCATATCATCTTCACAACAGCTTGATACAGTACAAGTACCAGCCGAGAAGAGGAGTAACTAACGATGCCACTAACACGTAAACAACAAAGAGAAGAGGCCCGCGCGGAGCGGAAGCGTTTAGAAGCGGAGGCTATCCGCTCACAGAAAAGAAGCAGGGTCGCACGTGTCGTAGGGGTCGGTGTCGGCGTTGTGGTGCTGCTCGCTCTTGCTGTCTTAGTGGGCACGAACAAGGGTGGTGCGAATAGTGCCGGTCCGACCGTAGGCAGGGCCGCACCAAACTTCCAGCTCGCAGACGCCGTCTCAGGCAAACAGGTTAGCCCGGCTTCTTTGCGAGGCCAAAAGACGCTCCTCTTCTTCTCCGAGGGTGTCAGCTGCCAGGCGTGCATGCAGCAGATCGCGGACCTGCAAAGCTCCGGTGTGCTGAGGAAAGCAGGCGTGCAGTTGGTGAGCGTCACTACCGATAATGCTTCTGATTTGAAAACCGTGGCTCAACAGTACGGTATCACTACGCCGCTGCTTGCCGACTCGAACACGCAGATGTCAGCGGCGTACGGGATGCTCGGCCATGGCGGAATGCAGCACCCGACGCAGGACGGGCACGCGTTCATGCTTCTTAGCTCCACAGGGCAAGTAATGTGGCATCATGCTTACTCTAACATGTACGTGGATCCGAACCAGCTAATGCGGGATATGAGCGCGCGCATAGCGGACACTGCCGTGTCGAATGGGATGGGCAATGGTCAGTAACGGCGGACAAGGTAGCACGCCGGAGGTGCGTCGTAGGCCTCGCCTTTACTGGCTCGCCGGGACCGCCATTGTCGTCACGCTGCTCGCAGTCGCTACCACCGTCGCGCGGCGCGATCCTGGCAAGGCAACCACTGTCGGCCCCGCTATCGGCAACACAGCGCCGAGCTTCCAGCTCGTAGATGCCGTCTCCGGCCAGCAGCTCTCCTCAGACTCTTTACGCGGCCATAAGACTTTGCTTTTCTTTTCTGAGGGGCCGATGTGTCAGGCTTGTATGCAACAGATAGTGGACCTGCAGAGCTCCGGCGCGCTCTCGCGTAACAAGATTCAACTTATGAGCGTAGCCGTGGACGGGCCAGAGGACTTAAAGTCGGCAACGCAACAGTACGGGGTGACCACTTCGTTCCTCGCAGACGCAGACGGGACGATGTCGACAGCGTACGGTATGATCGCGCATGGCGGCATGGCTATGCCAGGCATGGATGGGCACGCGTTCATGCTCATCGGGCCCGATGGAAAGGTGCTATGGCATCACGCGATCACAACAATGTATATCGCTCCGAAGCAGTTAATGCAAACCATGGGTATGGCTATGTCCCCGAGTGGGATGATGGGTAACGGTTAGCCCCGACAGCAAGAAACGATTGTAGCTCCTCCTTACAGGAGTCACTTGACTGGTTTGCCGCCAGGACTGGCTTTCAGGCGCAGGTAGCTTTTAAGCCCGACCCTGGTGAACAGGTCCGGCTCGGTCCGCCAAGAGCTGAGCTCAAATACAGTCAAAGTTAGCCTGCTACGAATCTTTCCCTGACGGCTGCTGCTAGTCCTTTGCCTGATGCGGCTGTTGCTTCTCGCGTTGTGTTGGAGGAGGACTAGCCGGTGGTGGTTCCAGCCTCCGTTCTTCCTGTGTCTGACCGTGACCCCGAAGCAGTTATTCCCTTGGGAGGGGGTGAAGATGAAAATGTGGAGGTTATCGCGGGCGATAACAAGGCGGGACTGTTTGCTCGCCCCCGTAGTAAGCCTGTCTGAACCTGACCGATTCGTATTTTGGCTGCGGTCGTAGCGGATAGTGGTCTTGGCCATGGTAACAATGTATCACTTCTACCTAGCGATTGCCGAATGAGGCCAGTCGCTTACGGTCAGTGGACGAGGTTTCCCTGGAAGCTCTACACTCAGCTCTATGGATGGTTGCGGGGGTGTTTTCACTCATAGCATTACTTTAACAGACGAAACTAAGCTGCTCGGTACCTACAGTAAAGATCAGGGTAACGATGATCCTGCTCGGACGACGATAAAACTTACGGAGAAAGCACTATAATGTTGTTCTGCTCTTAGAAAACCTGTACACTCCATAAAGATGAGTGGCTTCCAGCTAAGAAAATTTTCCATTGCTCGCACAGCCTTCATAATTTTTCTGCTGGGGTTCCTACTAAGCCTCTCGCTAGGGACTATATCCGCTTCCGCGAGTACCCCAAATTCCACCGCTGCCAGGGAAGCACTTATCGCATGGACCAACGCGGAGTATAATCCTCAAGCGTGTGCCTACGCGGACAGCCGAGCACAAAAACTGCTTATGAGCTGGACTAACACGAAAACATGCGCGGCCGCAGTGCACGCTATATTCGCTAATGAGCCTAAGTCAACGCCGGCACAGTTAGCACAAGCTATCAAGCTTATACAAAACGCATCCTGGGGCGCAATAAACAACTCCACTATTCTCTTCAACGTTAAGCCATCGGGCTCAGACGGAAACACTATCACCATGGCGCTAGTCGGTAATCAATGGCTGCTTGATAATATCCAGCCTCTCCAGTCACTCACGCCCTACCAACCGGCCCCGCCTCCTCCAGCTACTCCGAACCCTGTGGCAGTTGCTAAGGTAGCCATGCTGGCTTGGGGTAAATACAGCTTCCTCGGTAATCCTAAGCTATGCGTTTATCTAGACAAGAGCTCCCAACAAGCACTTGTAAATTCAACTAACGGTAGCTTCCCTACATGTGCTGCGTATGTGCGTAACATTGTCGCCTCTACCGGCGGTGCTTTTACGGGTACGCCAGCTGAGTGGACAAAGACAGTGGTTTTCTACAAGCGCGCTACTGCTGCCGTCATTAACAATCACGCGCTTATCTTCAACATTAAGAAGCCGGGTACGAAAAAGTTTACCGTTACGATGGTGTTCCTCAACGGCCGCTGGCTAGTCGACAGCGACCAGATCATCTACTCTTAGGCAGACTGGTTGCCGTGGGCGTACCATTCTAGCTTGGCGTTAGCTCTTCTACTTCTTTTGCTGGCGGGTTCGTTTCACCCGGTCAGTTTTGCTGAGCTCTAGCTTGCGCAAACGGATAATCTCCGGCGTGACCTCTACGCACTCATCCTCGTTCAGGAACTCTAGTGCCTGGTCCAGGCCAATCAGGCGCGGCGGAACCAACCTGACGAGCACGTCTGAGCTGGAGGCGCGCATGTTCGTGAGATGCTTCTCCTTGATAGCGTTCACGTCCAAGTCGTCAATCCGGGAGTTCTCACCGACGATCATTCCCTCATACACGTCATCGCCAGGGGAGACGAAAAGTGTGCCGCGTTCCTGAAGGTTCGAGATCGCGAAAGCGTTCGTCTGGCCGCGTCGGTCAGCGACGAGCGAACCCGTCGGGCGTGTCCGCATCTCGCCAGCCCATGGCTCCCAACCGTCAAAGACGCTGTGAAGCATCGCGGCACCGCGCGTCTCCGTGAGGAACTCGGTCCTAAATCCGATCAGGCCCCTGGCTGGTGCGAGGTAATCCATCCGCGCCCAGCCAGTACCATGATTAACCATCTGCTCCAAGCGGCCCTTACGAAGCGCGAGCATCTGCGTGATCACGCCAACGTACTCCTCTGGTGTGTCAATTACGATCCGCTCCACCGGCTCGTTCTTCTTCCCGTCAATCTCGCGCGTGATCACATGCGGCTGCTCCACGGTTAGCTCAAAACCCTCGCGGCGCATCATCTCTACGAGCACCATCAGCTGCAGCTCCCCCCGGCCCTGCACCTCCCAAGCGTCCCTGCGGCCGGTCTCAACGACGCGGATGGAGACGTTACCGATCAACTCCTGGTCTAGGCGGTCCTTAATCTGGCGCGCCGTGAGTTTCGTGCCGCTCAGGCCGGCGAGCGGCGAGGTGTTCGTGGAGATCACAACGGAGAGCGCGGGCTCATCAACGGTGATCAGGGGAAGGGCTCGGGGGTCATTAATGTCGGCGAGCGTCTCCCCGATCGTGACCTCCTGAATCCCGGCGACGGAGATGATCTCACCCGGACCGGCAGACTCAGCAGCGACACGCTCCAAACCCTCGGTCACGGAAAGCTCACTGACTTTCGCCGAGACTACGCTTCCGTCAGCTTTGCACCACCCGACTTCCTGGCCGGCCTTGATGGTGCCCTGGCGGACGCGGCAGATCGCGAGCCTGCCTAGGTAAGGCGAGGCGTCCAAGTTCGTAACCTGCGCTTGCAGAGGCGCGCCCTCCTCGTACGTCGGCGCGGGGATCCTATCTACGATCAGGCTCAGGAGAGGTTTCAAGTTCTCACCGATAACACCTTCTTCCATGGAGGCAAGGCCAAGCTTTGCGTTCGTGTAAACGATCGGGAAATCAATCTGTTCCTCATTCGCACCCAAGTCAAGGAAAAGCTCGTAGACCTCATCCACGACCTCAGAGATTCTCGCGTCTGGACGGTCTACCTTGTTGATTACGAGGACTACCGGCAGGCTCAACTCTAGAGCCTTACGGAGCACAAATCGTGTCTGAGGCAGTGGCCCCTCGGAAGCGTCCACGAGGAGTAAAACCCCGTCGATCATCTTCAAACCTCTCTCAACCTCCCCGCCGAAATCGGCGTGTCCGGGTGTGTCTACGATGTTGATCTTCACACCCTCGTAGTTCACGGAAGCATTCTTAGCACGGATTGTGATGCCGCGCTCCCGCTCCAGGTCCATGGAGTCCATCACGCGGTCCACGACTTCCTCATGGGTGCCAAAGGTCCCTGTTTGGCGAAGCAGGCCGTCGAGCATCGAAGTTTTCCCATGATCTACGTGCGCTATGATGGCGATGTTGCGGATGTCCTCCCTGATGGGCATAGACTCTAGTATATCACCTAAAGAGGATCCGGTGGGCTTCAAAAATCTAAGCGTGGGTATGTGATATCATTAAGACATGGATCTGAAAGCTTATGTTAGCGACGGGCAGCCCCTTACGATGTTCAACAGGGGCTTCTTCTGCCTGGGCGATACACACTGGAATCATCGAAATATCGCCGAAATTTATGAGGCTGAGGCGAGGCAAGCGCTCGGTCGCGACCATAATGTCGTCATGGTGGAGCGATGGCGCGAAGTCGTGGGTGAGGATGATGTGGTCGTGCACCTCGGCGACCTCGCCCTGGGTAAGAATGACGACTTTGCCAGGATCGCCGACCAGCTGCCGGGGCGGAAGTATATGCTGAAGACAGGTAACCACGATCGTCGTTCGCGTGCGTGGTACGCCGAGCACGGCTTTACTCTTATTCCTGAGTTTTGGGTAGACTACGGCAAATGGAAGGTCCGTTTTACGCACCGCCCTGACGACGAGCATAAGTTTGTTTGCTACCCTAAGCGCCTGAACGTGCACGGCCACGTGCACAGCAAGACTAGGGGCGACCGGCGCCTGATCAACCTCTCAGTGGAGGCGATCGAGTTCCGCCCCGTCTGGATCACCGATGTGCTCGACGAGCGGATCGCTGAGCTGAGCAGCGATTCTTGATCTTCATATAGTGTTATATCCAGTACTGATCTAGCACTGCTTGGCCGCTTGATACTCTTTTTCAAAGTTACTCCAAGACCCAAATAATCGTATGATAATCTTCGAACTGGGGATGTCCACTCCTCTTCGGCGTAATTTTTTCATATTTTTGTCGTATTGAAAAGGGCATGGAAAATGATCGCGTTCTTCGTAGAGTTTGGCCATTGTTTTCAACGCACAAGCAGCACTTATCTCGTCCTTCTCCTTTCTTTCCTCAGATCTTCTTTTAAGTTCTATGGCCCAATATTCTAAACGCGTTCGCTTGTAGGGAAGCCCTAAGTTTTTTAGCAATACTGTTGTTTGCAAGAACGGCAATGGTAGCTCCATATTGTCGTAATCTAAATACATCTTTTGATATAGGACAGGCACGTATCGTGTTGGAAAATAGAGCTCAGGGATATTGCTTTTGCCTTTAGGCTCACTGATACTGAAGCTCTGGATAATTTCAGGGTCATCTAAAGAAGTAGATATTTCTTTCCGCAGCCAACCTAAAAAGTCCTTTGATCCGCTGCCAATTATCATATCAGCACTTCTCCCCTTAATATTTCTGACACTACCGTCGCCCTCAAAAACTCCTCTCAAGAATAGGAAGAAATCTGTAATTCGTCCGTCCGAGCCGCGAGGCAGATCCACTTCTTTGATACGGAGGCTCTTTCTTTGCATTAAGCCCGCATTAGTAAAGAGGTTATAGTAGCTGCGATCGCCAATGTTTATACTATGCCCTAGATTATGGCTGGCAACTCCATCGTCATGAACAGTTGCTATTCTAGGGGACTGGATTAGGTATAAAAATGTTTTCATCAAATTGGCGTCCGTATTGTCAAAGCCTATTCTGCATCCAGAACGCTTGGGCCCTAAGTTGCCGTCAGAGGCAATAAGTCCAGCTAAATATTTTAATTCGATACTCCAAGGAGCTGGTGCAACATTGGGGATACATGTTAGACAGTAAGGCTGGCGTAGCTGCCCATAATGTCCAGCGCTGATCTTACTGCCACACCCCGCACAAAGAACGAACGCCTTACCTCCCTTTACGTAAATTTTCTCTTGACGCCTGTCTTTCTCACATTTTTTGCAACAACAGTTAAGCCCGTCTTTGCACTTTGTAACCTTATTGAAATTATTTAACGGCAAGTCGAATTTGCAACAAGAGCATCGCTTCGTTTCAACTTCATTATAGCTTATTGACAAAACTCGCTTCCTAACTCCTCTGCCACTACCCATAACTTCATTATAGTGCGAAACTTATTTGTTTGCTGGGGTTTGCACTCTTGAGCAAAGCGAAACATCCACGGACGACCATGGCGTGGATGGGGGAAGACTATATTTCACGGCAGATTACGACGGCTGGAAGGTCCGCTTTACTCACCGCCCTGATGACGAGCACAAGTTTGTCTGCTACCCTAAGCGCCTGAACGTGCACGGCCACGCGCATAGTAAGACTAGGGGTGATCGGCGCCTGATTAACCTTTCTGTGGAGGCAATCGATTTTCGTCCGGTGTGGATCACGGACGTTCTAGATGAACGGATTACCGAGCTGTCCGCCTAGAAATGCACGAGAATGGCTTACGCAACTTTTCCGAACATTCGCTTAGGATATAAGGACGTAGCGGGAAGCTCCACGCGCCCGACCCGGCCGCGCGGACAGTCAGAATACCAACGCGAGAGCTTGTTGCGCCGGTGCCACGGTGACGCGCTGTCCCCAGTCAAGAACGACGCGGTCCGCCTCGATGCCATCACCGAACAACACGCCACCCTCGCCGTTCTCACAACGCACCCCTAGCACGTTCTCTACATCAAGTAAGCCCTCCGTGACAGAGACGCCCGTGGCGACGCTCGGCCACGCCTCACGCACAAAAAACGCCAGACGGAGCTCCTCTGGCCCCGGCAACTCCAGGCTAGAACGGCGCTCCCGGTGTAAGCTCGCCGCCCACCCCGTCGCACCGCTACCCGTCGCGACCACAACGCCCGAGGAAGACTGCCGCTCCCCCACGCCCCGGTAGAAAATCTCATAACGCGCCGACTGGTGAGAGGCGTGACCGATAAAGACCTCGTTGAGCGCGAGCAGTCGTTGGCCGTCATCAACCACCGCTTCAACCATCGTGCGACGCTGCACACTAGCGCGGCCACGCGCTACGTCACGCAACAACTCACCTGCGGCGTCGGGGGTATGCAGCACCAACACGCCAGGATAATGATCAGGCTCGGGGTTTAGCCCGATCACCGGCTGCCCCGTTAGGTACTTGGCGACGTTCGCGACCAAGCCATCCTGCCCGAGCACCACGATTACGTCCTCTGGCTCAAAGAGGAAGCGATCGAGGTCCGAGCGGTGCAGCGTCGTGCGGCGCCACTCTGCGGGGATCGCGCCGAGCACACTTGCGCGTTGCCGACGCCACTTGGAATCGCGCCGCTCGACTTCCTCTAACTCTTCCCCGCGCTGCGCCAGGAAGAAACGCGCCTGCTCGCGCGTGCCATGACGCGCAAGTAACATCTGGTAGTCGGTTGTGCGCTCGACCAAGACGCAACGTGGCAGCATTATGCCTCCGGCGCGCCCGCGTTGAGCCGCGCGAGTAAAGGCGTGATTAGCTCGGGCGTGATTGTGAGGTGTTCAATCTTCCCAACTTCGCCGGCGAGTTCACGCAACGCTAGTGCCATCAGTACCTGCGGGCCTAGCTTAGATCGGAAGAGCACACGTCTG
>OCZT010005099.1_pt1 | contig 13149 bp, 10 predicted proteins | sample 1539031 | NCBI WGS metagenome assembly OCZT01 (sample SAMEA3539308, study PRJEB22396) | soil metagenome | biome: tundra; feature: field; material: soil | place: USA | collected 2010-05 | depth 0.15 m | reverse complement strand
GGAGGGATCAGCGAAGGAAGCCCGGCCCCCGCATTCTCGCCGGCCAGCCGGTTGGGCAGAATGAATTCACCTTTCGAGATGGGGACGATGACACCGTGTCCCAATACGTCGGAACGCCTCCTGGGTGCGCCGGGAGGCAGATCGGCTGCAGGAATCTTGATGATTTTTATGTCGTGCTCTTCTACCCGCGCCCCTACCTGCAGATCTGCCGCTGCAACAATCACATCGACACCGGATTCCGAGCCGGGGCCTGACCTTGTTTGTAAGTTCCGGTAGACATACACACTTGCCAGCAAGCCAAGCGCGAGCGCCAGGATTCCGATCATCAACAAACGTGTGCGATTCATACTGCTCCCTTAGAAACCAAGACTCTCATGCGGGCCGCAAAGGAGTGCCTGCGGCCTTATCCCTCAATCGGGTTGTTCGCTACTGGATGGAACTGGCGACAGAGGAGAACACGTTATTGGCGTTGGACCCAATTAACCGGACGGTTCCGACGACAATGATCAGGATCACCGCCAGCATGACTGCATATTCAGCGATATCCTGTCCGTCCTGTTCACACCAAAGTCTGCGTACAAGCTCCATAGATAGGCCCCTTGTTCTCTGATTCTCTTGAGATCGAGTGGAACGCACCCGCAGCTTATGGGACGGTTAGCTTGAGAGTGGTCGACTCGATTAGGTTCATCATACCCTGCAACATGATGAAAAAGTGGTAATTTATTGCATACCTGGGGGGGGAAGAAATCACCTCGGATAGGCCTCTGCTAGTTACTTTGGGGACCTTACCTGCCAGATTTGTGGATTTGATCTCGATTTTGGTGATTGTGATGACGTGGCACCAGCATACAGCCGCCGCGGGTGGGACAACGCCGCTGATCTTCGCGAGCGACTGGCTTGGTCTGGCTTCTCTCTTCGTCCGCATAGCGAATCTGCGTATAGAATGCCGACGTTGCCCGGAATTGTTACGGCGGACGCGCCTCCCTGTCACTACATCCGCCAAGCACAAAAATGCAGATGGAAACTCAGAAGCAAAACTCAGACCGTCATCAGAAACGGCCCACGCCGCTGATCGTCTGCGTAGTCGCAACCGCGCTCGCGCTGCTCTTTATTCTCCCCATTCTCCCCGATTCTGCCGCCCCGCCCAACGATTTCGCCTTCTATTGGACCGCTGCCAGGCTGGTTCTTGACGGAAAAAATCCTTATTCCGTCGCTGATGCCGTCGACCTCCAGCAGCGCCTCTTCGCCGGCGACCGTGCATTGGTGATGCTGAACCCTCCCTGGATCCTTCCGCTCATTGCGCCTTTCGGTGTTATGCCCTTTTCCACTGGAAAACCGCTCTGGCTTGTGATGGGGTTAGCGATCATGCTGATTTCTGTCCACTGGCTTTGGGACCTTTATCGAGATAGCGAAAGTCGATGGATTGGGTGGCTCGTCGCAGCCACATTCCTGCCCGTGGCGGTCGTGTTGGCCATCGGCCAGATCGGGCCCTTGATTCTGTTTGGACTTGCCGGATATTTGCGCTTCCAAACTCGGCAGAAGAACTACCTCGCTGGCGCATTCCTATTCCTCGCCGCTCTAAAACCACATCTGGTCTTTCTCGTTTGGGTAGCTTTGCTGCTCTACGCGCTCCATCACAAGCGATGGGAGTCCCTCGCCGCTTTTCTCTCCGTGCTGGGCGTCGCCAGTCTCTTGGCAGTGGTCCTCGACCACCATGCGTTTTACGAGTACGCAGCCCTGTTCCGCGGTGGAAAAGCTGTTCCTCAAGCAACACCCACGCTCGGCGGTCTGTTACGTTACATCTCCGGTTCTCCTCCGATGCAGTTCCTTCCCATCGCAGGTGCCGCCCTTTGGTTTGCAATCTACTGGCATCGCTGGCGCTCTAGTTGGGAGTGGCGCTCCCGGCTGCCCAGCTTGCTGTTGGTCTCAATCGTGGCAACACCATACTCGTGGTTTTTTGATCAGGTGGTTCTACTGCCCAGCATCTTCTTTGCGACCCTGTCGGTACTTCGTTCCCGAAGGCGCGTCCGGCTCGAAGCCGCGATCGTGTATCTTGCCGTAAACGCAATCGTTCTCCGGTTTCTCCTCGATCGCCGAACCATGTTTTGGTATTCATGGACAGCGCTCGCTTGGTTGGCTATTTACGTCGCGGTCCAGCGCCGCACACCTGGCCCCTCTCGGCGCCCATGATTGACGAGGCATCCCAAAAAAGACGATCCCTTACACCGATAGTAGACAAAATGCTGAGCAGCAGCCGCAACACAGGCTCCGAATCGGGGCTTGTGCGCTCCTGCTACGAAACGGGTCACCTGTGATCGCGATGGCAAGCGCGGCAACAGGCCCGATCCAAAGATTCACACGAACCTCGGCTGAGCGGGAGCGTCTGCGGCCGAGACACTGTTTTGTCGCTTTCGCAGCAGCACGACGGCCAGCATCGGCAGATAAATGAAGATCACGGTCCAACGTCCAACTTGGATGAAGCTCGACGGAATGTGATACCAGCGCCAAATCCCCGCACCCCAACTGAAGAAGACCGTCCAGATGATTTCGCGGCGAGACTGGGGAATCAGCCAGAGGGTAAAGCTGTCAAAAAACCAGCGCTGTGGCATGATTGCCGAAAAGAAAAGAAGAAGCGCATCACGATTCGGGTATCGCAGCAGTGCGAGTGTGAGCAGCGCTCCCGGAAGAACCAGGATCGGAATAAAGTGCTGATAGTTTCCTGTCTGTCGAAACCATAGCAAGGGCCAGTTCGGCATTATGGCGAGTGTCACCAGACCCACGACCCCGCACGCCAACAGGCCGCGCCGGCTAAGGCGGGTGAGGAAGACGGGCAAACCAACCTGCGGTTTAGCCATGGTTGCGGGTAGCAGCAGCGGGAAGAATCCGCTGGCCGCAATGAGGGGAGACCATTGCGCGGTGACGAGTCCGGCCCAATACGGATAAGCAAAAAAGATGAGTAGTCGGGTATAGCCGTGACGCGTGAGGCCGAAGGCAAGGAGGAACGAACTGATTCCCCAAAAGAGTCCGGCGGCAAGTTCGGGCTGGAGCCGCACAAAAGGAAGAGCGAAGAGCGCCGCGGTCAGCGGATACTGTTCCAGCGGCGTATCGTAGGGATTTTGCCGAGCCAGCAGGCGATGCACGAGATGCAGTGCCCAGCCGAAGTCGAAGGCACCCTGATGCAGATGTTTCATCCAGAACCAGCAGAATGCCCCACTCCCAAAGCCGATTGCGGCCGAAACTGCGATGCGCCATCGCATGAAGTTTGTTGATGCCCTCACAGTTGTAACATAAAGCGGTTGTCTGAAGTCGGTGTCGGGGATGTTAGAAGGGAAAGCAATCTACTTGCGGAAGCGCCCGTTATTCCTCGTCGGACTCGCCCTAGCTGGAGTGGCTTCGGCGAGCACGTGGTTCTATATGGATCGGATTCTGAGGGCGCAACAGATTGCCGATGCCGCTGCGCACAGCCGGCCACGCGGCAATCTCTCGGATCTCTATCCACGGTGGCTGGGAGCACGCGAACTGCTCCGGCGCGGGCGCAATCCTTATAGCGCGGAGATTACCCGTGAGATTCAGCGGGGATACTACGGCAGACCGCTCGATCCTGCGCGTGCCGATGACCCTAAAGACCGGCAGGGATTCGTTTATCCCGCGTACGTTGTGTTTCTGCTGGCGCCAACCGTTGATCTTCCGTTTGACGTAGTGCAGAAGGGATTCCGATGGTTATTGGTAGGATTGGCGGTGGCAACCGTCTTTCTGTGGCTCCATGTTCTGCGTTGGAGAGCGTCGCTCGGAATGGCGGTTATTTTCATCGTGCTGATGCTCGGCTGGTTGCCCATGGTGCAGGGAATCAAGCTGCAGCAACTCAGTCTGCTGGTGGCGGGACTGCTAGCGGTGTGTGGCGCATGCCTGGCTGGCGGATGGCTTTTCTTGGCGGGGGGACTGTTAGCGCTGGCGACGATTAAACCGCAACTGACGTGGCCACTCGTGTTGTGGCTCTTGTTCTGGGCTAGCAGCGACTGGCGTGCGCGACGACGATTTGTGTTCGGGTTTGGATTGGGCATGCTGCTTCTGCTGGGTGGAGCGCAACTGATGTTGCCGGGATGGTTGCGGATGTTCGCCGAAGCGATTGGTCAATATCACCGCTACACACAGAATCAATCGGTGCTCGTCTGGCTGTTCGGATCCATCGCAGGGCGGATTCTGGAGGCAGGAAGCATGCTTGTCTGCGCGATCTGCGTGTGGCGTGTGCGCGGAGAACTGGCGACCAGTGCGGCATTTGGACGAGCGTTTGGCTTGGTGCTGGCGCTGACTGTGGTGGTTGTTCCGATGTTCGCTCCCTATAATCAAGTGCTACTAGCGCCTGCAATCTTGGCTTTGTTGCGCAGCGAAAGTGAGGGCGACCCCATCCTTCCGGCGATTCGACTGGCTCGCGCGGTCGGCGGTATCTTACTGGTGTGGCCGTGGATCGCCACGGTTGGGTTGAGCCTTGCTTACTTCTGGTTGACTCCGGAACTGAGGCAGCGGGTCTGGCCGATTCCGTTTTATTCCAACTTCATGGTTCCCGTGTTCGTCTTCGGATTGGCGCTGCTGGATACGTGGAGGAGCGAGCCGCGTAGCTTGCCGGACAGCGCGGCGGCAGAGTAGTCTGTTGCGGCAAGAGATATTGCTACACGAGCGCTGGCTGTCGCTACCGGCGAAGGCGAAGAGCGCGCTAAATGACCATCCATGACCTTGACCGCAACCAGTCCTATCAGTTCGGGCTCGGGTATCTTTCCGGTCCTTAAGTTCGTGCAGGGCAGCGAGCAAAAGGACATCATTCTGAATCGGACCCCGTTCACCGTCGGACGGAAAGTGGATAAGGATCTGGTGATCGCCGACCCGCGCGTCTCGCGCGATCATGCGCAGATCATGCAGGAAGAGCAGGATTTTTTCCTCATCGATCTGGGCAGCAAACACGGCACGTTCGTGAACGGAGAGCGCATCCAGCGGCAGAAACTGGAGCGTGGCGACCGGCTGGAATTCGGGGCGCGCGATTCGGCTTATCTTCTCTTCAATCCTGGACACGCTACTTCCAACACGGCTCGAGAATTTCTCAGCCAGATCTCCGGCATTCAGATCAAGCAGGAAGCGACGGACCTGGAAAAGCTCACCTTGTTTCTGGAAGCCGCGCGCAAGCTGAATACGGCGGGAGTGCTCGACGAGATTCTGATTACGATGCTCGACGTCACACTGCAGCTCACAAGCGCCGAACGCGCCTATGTTTTCCTTAAGGAAGAAGGAAAGCTTCGGCTGGCCGCTGGCCGCAACTCCAAAAAGGAGCCACTGCTCGACGACAAGACGATTTCCCACTCGATCCTGGAAGAATCGATGCGTTCGAACTCCGAATTTCTCCTGACCGACACAAGCCGGTCGCTGGACCTTGCGGGCAGGCAGAGCATCGTGGCGTACGATCTGCGGACTGTAGTCTGCATTCCGCTGCGCAAGATGCAGGTTCAGGCGACGCGCGATGCGCAAACGCCTGTACCGAACGCGAATTCCGCCGAGGCGATGGGAGTTCTGTACGTCGATTCACGGTTCGCCTCGCGCGACATCAGCGGAGTGAGCCATGATATCCTCCACGCGATCGCGACGGAAGCGGCCTCGCTCATCGAGAACGCGCGACTGGTGCAGGCCGAGGAAGAAGCACGCCGCTACCAGCAGGAGTTGAGCATCGCGGCCAGTATTCAGCAGCGGCTGATGAGGGTGAAGATTCCCGAAGTCCCGTTCGCGAGGATGGACGGCAGGAACCTGCAATGTAAAGAAATCGGGGGAGACTTCTACGATGCCGTCAACACCAAGGAAGGGCTCGCGGTAGTGCTGGCCGACGTCAGCGGCAAGGGAGTTTCGGCGGCGCTGCTGGCCTCGACGTTACAGGGGATGATCTATTCGCACCTGATCGCGGGCATGTCCCTGCTGGAAGTGGTGACTGCCGTGAACAGGTTCTTCACCGAAAAGATGGGCGGGGAAAAATACGCAACCGTGCTGCTGGTGCGCCTGCGGCGGGATGGCGACCTCGAATACGTAAATTGCGGCCACGTGCAGCCGCTTTTGGTGTGCGCGGGAGAGGTGATGCGTCCGCCGCACGGGAATGTCCCGGTGGGCCTGCTTCCCGACGCGACTTTCGAAAGCGCCCGATGTCAGATGAAATCCGGCGACCGGTTCATTCTGGTGACCGACGGCGTAACTGAGGCGGAGAACGCGCTGGGCGAGTTTTTTGAGGACTTCCGTCTGGAAGAGGCGGCCGCTAAGTCTCCCACGCTGGACGGAATTTTTTCCGCCGTGACCGCATTCTGCAGTGGAAATCCCCTCAGCGACGATTGCACGGTGGTGGAGTTGTGCTACACCAGCGTGGATGCCTGAGCCGGATTTCATGGCCGGCGGAGTTCGGCCCGCTGTTATTCCTGGGATGAATTCCTTCCCACGTAAAAGTCCGATCAGCCCGCCTCGACGGTGACGGTATAGTCCTTGCCTTCCCAGCGATTCTCCTCAGGCCAGAAAAAGGTGAAAACAGCCTGGCCCCCCACCGGCAACGACGCGGTTGGCAGACTCAGTGTGTAGATGCCGAGGCCGGTGTCGCGGGTGTCGGTATCGTGTGGCGTCGTCCAACCGTCGATGCTCCAGCGCACACGTGCCGGCGTGAGGAGCGCGATGCGCAAGGTCTGGTTGCGCGGTATAGTACGGGTTTTATTGTTAAACCTCCATCCGAAGTGTTGTCTCCCATGCTTATCAATTAAATACCGCTTAACGGTCTGGGGAGGCTGGTCAAAGATCTTGTTGTCATGAAGAGAGCGGCGCAGCTTTACGTATTCGGAGTGGGCCCAGACTAGCGGGCAGGCTGCGCCGGTGGGTTTACCGCGAAAAAGCTCGAGCGACGGGATGTCGGCGGCGTCCCAGACTTGTTCGGGAAGCAGGCGGCTTTGTCCTGCGGGCGAGTTTTCGATGACGGCGAGCAGTGCTTCGGCCTCATCGGGGTGCCCGGCTGCGAGCGCGTAATGGCCGCGCTCTCCGGCGAGCAAGGGCCACGCGCGTCCTATGCCCGTCCCGTCGAAGGCGGAGCCATCTTTGTGTTCCCCGTAGCCGTCGCCGTTGTAGCGATACCAGCATGGGCCTTGGGGCAACTCGACCGATAGCAGCGCGTCGATCGCGCGCAGGGTGTTCAGAATGCGCGAATCGTCGGGCGCGCGCAGGCCAAAGCGCACCAGCGCCAGCGCGTCGGGGCTGATGATGTGGTACGCGCGCTCAGGATCCTGCCCTGGCGGGCGATTCTTGATGGGGACGAAGCCTTGCGTGGGCGACGCGGCGCCGTCGCTGTCGGGCGGGGCGATGCGGACGTAATAGCCCGCAACACCCAATTGCTGCGCCAAGTCGCCCCCGTTGGCGTAGACCCAGCGCTCGATGTTGTCATTCCAGGCGTCCGCCGTATCACGCATGGGGGGTGCCTGTTCCGTGTGCCCGGTGAGGTCTGCGATATCGGCGGCGGCCAGCAGCGCGGAAATTTCGGCCGCGAGAGTGAACGGAGAATAGCCCGCGTCTTCTTCCCAGCGATCTTGTTGCGTAACGGGACCGTTGCGAAGAATGAAACTGACGGCCTTGCGCACCATCGGCCACCATCGGTCGAGCTTGCCTAGAGCCGCTGGCGCTTCGCGGCGGAGGAGATCAAGCAACAGAATAGGGAACGCCGTTTCGTCCATCTGGATGCCGTTCCAGTAGGGTCGTCCGTCGAGCCACAGATTCTGCGCCCAGTTGCCGGCAGCTTCCTGCGTGGCTTCAAGGTATCGCAGGACGCGCACCGAGTCGGTGACTGCTCCGGCGGCCAGGAGCGCGCCGGCGCTTTCGACCAGGTCGCGGGGCCAGATCAGGTGGTAGCCGCCAAGATCTTCGTCGCCCTTGTTGAATCCCCAGGGAATCGAGAGGCTGGCAATGATGCCGCCGAGAAAATCTTTTGACTCGTGCGTCCGCAGCACGGCGGTCGATGCGCGATACAGATCGCACTGGCGCAGCGGTTCGTCGAGTTTGAGCAACGTGGTTTGCCAGTTTCGCCACTGTGAGACGTAGTGCTGGCGAGTCTCTTCGTAGTCCTCGAACAGCGTGGACCGCGCCTGCTGTCCAGCCTCTGTCCAAATGGATCCGAAGCCCAGGGCGAGCAGAAACTCGCCGTTGCAGGCGGCGAGATCGATCTCTCCGGTGAACGCAATGTTGCCGTTTTCCGCGCGCGTGTATTCCCACTCCATCTGGAAATGTTGGGATAGGTCTTGCCAGCCATCGGAGGCGCCGACGAATCCCACGGACGTTTTCTTCCACGGGGCCGAGGATGCGAACGACAGAGTGGCGCCGTCGCGCTCGGCAAAGAACATGGGGACTCCCTTGTAGTCGCCAATCCAGCCGGTGTTGCCGTATCCGCAATTTGCCAGGTGCGGCGAGAGCACAGCGTAAAGGTGGTAGTCGGAGAGCTTCCCCTGCAGAGGCTCGAAGCGGACCTTCTGCAGAACGACGTTGCGGTAGGGGTCGGTAAGGACTTCCTTGTGGATGCGATAGCGTCCGCTGTTACAAGTATTGGTCAGCTCATACGCGGGGATACCGGGCTCGAAGGGATGGTTTTCGAACGTGCAGTGACGCTTCTCCTCGGAGAAGAAATCCCGGCCGTTGGTGACAATAAATCCCAAGTCGCGGGTACACGCTTGATCGACGCGGGGAAAATAGACTTCGTTGAGGATGCCGTGACTCAGCGTGAACCAGACTTTGCTGTGCTGGTTGAGTGCCGTACCGGCACCCGTCTTGGCGCTCGAGGTCCAACGCGGCGGAATGCCGGGCCAGCCGGGAGCATAACGTGCGGAGGAATCAGTCATGCAGACGTTGTCCTCGGGCTGGGAGGGATACATTCCCAGCGGAATTGGCGAACTTGTTACCAGGCGGGACCTTCGACTCTGCGGCAGGTGTCATCAAATAGTTAGCGGCACTGAGAGAGTAAACTGCAACTAAATACAAGATCAACGATAATAGACGACACCAGCGCGAAAACATGGTCAAAACATTTGATGCACGGGCGTGGAGAATAGTAGCAGTCTTGTGTGCCTGTTGCATTTTCAGCCTCACCGCGAAAGCTATAGATCTCCCGATAGTTGCCGCATCCTCTCCGCTCGACCATGGATTTTCCGGGCTCTATAATCTCGACTTCGCGGGCGCTCAAAAGGATTTCGCGGCGTGGCAACGACTGCACCCTGACGATCCGGTGGGCCCGGTCAGCGAAGCGGCCGGCTTTTTATTCTCCGAGTTTGACCGGCTGGGGGTGCTGGAGGCGCAGTTCTACGAGAATGATAAAGCGTTCGAGGGACGTCCCAAGCTGACACCCGATCCAGCGCTTCGGCGACATTTTATGGACGCGATCGGACGAGCCGAAAATCTTTCGCGCGCGCGACTGGCAAGAGACTCCAAAGACCGTGACGCGCTGTTTGCCCAGACCTTATCGTCGGGCCTGCAGGCGGATTATGCGGCGCTTATTGAAAAACGCAATTTTGCGTCTCTGCACTTCACCAAGGAGGCTTCCGCGTCGGCGCAGGAACTGCTTGCAGTTTGTCATGATTGCTATGACGCACTGCTGGCGACTGGCTTCAGCAAGTACATTATCGGAAGCATGGCAGCTCCCGTACGATGGATTCTTCGCAGGGGGGGCTGCCTTCGGATAAGGAAGGTGGAATTGCCGACCTGCAAACCACCGCGGAGCATGGACACTACCTCGCGCCGTTCGCGCGGATTCTGTTGTCGATTGCGTATGTGAGGGAGAAGAATAATTCGCGGGCGCTGCAGTTGCTAACCGGGCTGCGCCGCCAGTTCCCCGCAAATACGCTCTTCCCTCGCGAGATAGCACATCTGCAGGGGGCACATTAATGCAACGCAGAAGTTATTTTCCCAACAATTCTTCCCTCAAGTCTCGCGGCGCGATTTGTCTGACCTCAGGTCATTCATAAGAAATTTATCCGTTTGTAACCGTCCTGTAACATTTCGCCGATAGAACGAGAACATCTATCCAAGGAGGAATGATCTAGATGCGCAAAATCGTGCTTCTGTTGGGGTGTGTCCTTCTGGCCATGCCGGTAGTAGGACAGACTACACTGAACGGAGCAGGCGCCACATTCCCTTATCCCATCTACTCGAAGTGGTTTAGCGAATACCACAAAATCCATTCAGAGGTGGAAGTCAACTATCAGTCCATTGGCAGTGGCGGCGGAATCCGCCAGGTAACCGCCGGCACTGTGGATTTCGGCGCCAGCGATATGCCCATGACCGACAAACAATTGCAGGAAGTGAAATCGAAAATACTGAATATTCCGACCGTGTTGGGCGCAGATGTACCGGCTTACAACGTTCCCGGAGTGAGCGGGGAAATTAAATTCACGCCGGAGGCCCTGGCAGGAATTTTCCTGGGTAAAATCTCAAAATGGAATGATAAAGCGATTACCTCGGCGAACCCGGGAGTAAATCTTCCCGACAAGGAAATCATCGTGGTGCATCGCTCCGACGGCAGCGGAACCACCTTCATCTGGACGGACTATCTTTCCAAGGTTAGCCCGGAGTGGAAGAGCCAGGTGGGCGCCGACACCTCGGTGAAATGGCCCGTCGGGATGGGAGGAAAGGGCAACGAAGGCGTCGCGGGATTCATCCGCCAGTTGTCCGGTTCGATTGGTTACGTTGAGCTGATCTACGCTATGCAGAACAACATTCCGTACGGCAGCGTACGAAATTCCGCGGGAGTCTTCCTGAAGGCGTCATTGGACGGAGTAACCGCGGCGGCCGCTTCGGCTCCGAAGATGCCGGCTGATTTCCGCGTGTCCATCACGAATGCTCCGGGGAAGGATGCGTATCCGATTTCCAGCTTTACCTGGCTGCTGATTCCGGCCCAGTCCAAGGACGCGGCCAAAGGCAAGATCTTGGCCGACTTTCTGAACTGGATGGTCACGGATGGCCAGAAGATGACTTCTGCGCTGGCGTACGCTCCGTTGCCGGAAAACGTCGCGGCGAAAGTGAAGGAAGCGATCAAGCAGGTCAAATAGTCCCCGCAAGCACGGGATATTTTCATTCAGCGCTACAAAAATGGAGAGAACAATGAAGTCTGCGTGGAAGGTGGGTGCAATTCTGTTTCTAGCGACAGGACTGGTAGGGCAGACCAGCACGGCGCCCAAACCCGCAAGCCGAGACCTGCGACCCCGACCGTGACGAAGGCGGATGCAGCCCAGGCGCAAGCTTCCCAGCAACAGCAGACGGTCAGTGAATTGAAGGGCGATGTGACTGACCTGAAGACCAACATGGCGAGTACCGTAGTGACCCTGCAGGAAACGCAGAAGAATGTTTCTGGACCTCCGACGGCGATTCACGTGAAAGGAATCACCATCACGCCAGGCGGTTTTCTAGCGGCTGAATCTATATACCGATCGAAGGCTCTGGGGTCGGATATCAATACGCCCTTCAACTCTGTGCCTATGCCCGGCTCCTCCGCTAGCAACATGTCGGAATTCTTCGGTTCCGGACGCCAGTCGCGTATTTCCATGTTGGCGGAAGGTCGGCTGAAGAGCGCGAAGTTGTCGGGCTATGTGGAAGCGGACTTCCTCTCAGCCGGCGTTACCTCCAATAATAACAAGAGCAACAGCTACACGCTCCGCCAGAGGCAAGCGTGGGGGCAGGCCGCTTTCGACAACGGATGGAGCATCACCGGCGGACAGATGTGGAGTCTGGTGACGGAAACCAAGCATGGCGTGGATAATCGTACGGAAGCACTCCCCATGACCATCGATCCGCAGTACACCGTCGGTTTCAGCTGGGCGCGGCAATATGGTGTGCGCGTGGCGAAGAACTTCGGCAACAAAGTTTGGTTCGCGGTGTCGGTGGAAAATGCGCAGGCGACGCTGACCTCCCACAACAACGCCTCCAATTTTCTGGTCGGGTCGGCTGGAACCGGAGGCGGTCTCTACAACCTCAACGCGAATTACTCGTTTAATCCGTCGCCCGATATCGTCGCCAAGCTTGCCTTCGAGCCCGGCTTCGGACACTACGAAATTTTCGGCGTCTACAGCCGCTTCCGCGACCGTATCTTCCCTTGCGAAGACGTAGCCGCCGCCACTGTCTGCGGCGGCAGTGCCACAGCCGGCCCCAATGCTCTGCTCGCGTACAACAGTTCAGCCAACGGCGGCGGCTTTGGCGCCAATGCCCGCTGGTCGTTTGCCCACAAGCATGTCGACTTCGGATTGCATGCTCTTGGCGGCAGTGGAGTGGGACGCTATGGCACGGGTGGTCTTCCCGACCTGTCCGTTCGAGCCAACGGAACGCTCGATCTCATTCGAAGCTATCAAGGCCTAACGACTCTTGAGTTCCATGGAAAAAAGGCTGACGTCTATCTCAACGCAGGGGCGGAGTACGCCAGCCGCGCGGCTGACTACGATCCGGTCACCAAGAAGTATGTTGGCTACGGATCGCCGTTCTTCAACAATTCAGGCTGCTTCACCGAGACTGGGCCGGGGGCGGGCGGATTCCTTCCGGGCGGTCTCTCTAATTGCACGGCGGACACGCGGGTGGTGGTTGAGGGGACCGCGGGCGTCTGGTTCAAGCTGTACGATGGTTCGAAGGAAAAACTGAACTGGGGCCGGATACAGTTCGGTCCGCAGTATTCTTACTTGACACGCAACGCGTGGTCCGGTTCGACAAACCCAGGCGAGCCGCACGGAATCGACAATATGATCTTTACGTCGTTCCGTTATTACTTGCCTTAAAACCGGTCGGACGCTGCGCGTAAGGCGGAATGAGTGCACACATCGGCACTTGGACAGAACAAAGGCTGTCCGGGTGCCGGTTTTGATTTTCGGGGGACGCGCAAAGAACACGGGGTCCGCTAAGTCGTCCTGCTGCGTTCGCGCGCGGGATGCTTTATACTGATGTTCCCGTACTTGGTCGGAGCTTCACTAAAGGGATTTCGTTCGGCAAGACAGAATCACACGGATAAAACGCTAAGTGCGTCCCTCATGGCTCGTATCTCGCTCGACAATCCACAGTACTTCCTGAATCGCGACACTTCCTGGCTCGCGTTCAACCGCCGTGTGCTCGAAGAAGCGTCAGACGAGGGCA
>OCZT010005098.1_pt1 | contig 13151 bp, 13 predicted proteins | sample 1539031 | NCBI WGS metagenome assembly OCZT01 (sample SAMEA3539308, study PRJEB22396) | soil metagenome | biome: tundra; feature: field; material: soil | place: USA | collected 2010-05 | depth 0.15 m | reverse complement strand
CGCGCTCGCCAACAACCACGTGCTCGACTACGGCCGCGCCGGGCTCCTCGAGACCCTCGACGTGCTGCACCGCGCCGGCATTCGCACCGCGGGCGCGGGGCGCGACCTCGACGAGGCCCGCCGGCCCGCGCGCGTCGTTCTCGCCGACGGCACCGCCCTGCTCGTCCTCGCCTTCGGCTGCGAGTCGAGCGGCATCCCCGCCGAATGGGCCGCCGGTCCCTCGCGCCCGGGCGTGTGGCTGTTCGACGACCTCTCGAACCGCGCCGCCGACGGCGTCGTCGCGCAGCTTCGCGCCGCCCGACGTCCGGGCGATGTCGCGGTCGCGTCCATCCATTGGGGCAGCAACTGGGGCTACGAAACAGACCCCGATCAGGTCGCCTTTGCGCACCGGCTGGTCGAGGGAGGAATCGGCATCGTGCACGGCCATTCGTCGCACCACGTGCGCCCCGTCGAGGTGTACGAGGGCAAGCTCATCCTCTACGGTTGCGGCGACCTCGTGAACGACTACGAAGGCATCCCCGGCCACGAGGAATGGCGCGGCGACCTCGGCGCGCTGTACTTCGTGACCACCACGCCCCCGGACGGCGCGCTGGCGTCGCTGCAGCTCGCGGCCATGCACATGCGCCGCATGCGGCTCGAGAGGCCAGTGCCCGCCGACGCGCAGCTGCTCGCCGACATCCTCACGCGCATCAGCCGCCCCTTCGGCCTGCGTTTCACGTCGTCCGGCGCGGGCCTCATCGCGCTCGAGCGCCCCAACGCGGCGGCGCCCCGCTGACGAGCGGCGCCAAACGCGCCTCAGTCCGTCCGCGTCTTCTTCGGGAACACGAGCGTGCGATCGCCCACCTTCCGGCTCGCGATCGCCACGGCCAAGTCGAGCGACGTGACGATCCCCAGCAGGTTCTCGCCTTCCATCACCGGAATCCGGTGCACGCCGGCATCGCGCATCGCCTGGGCGGCCTGCCGCACCGTTGCGTTGGCCCCAAGCGTGACGAGCGGCGCCAGCGTCATCGCCTCCGACACGGTGTGGTCGTCGAGCGGATTGTGCGTCAACACTTCGCCCGCCTCCGGCGGCTCCCCCGAGAGCGACGACGCGAAGTCGAGAATGTCGCTCGCCGTGATAATGCCCAGCACGCGGCCCTCTTCCAACACGGGCGCGCCGCCGATGCGCTTCATCGTCAGCGCCTCGGCCGTCTCGCGAATGCTGGCGCGCGGGCTCACCGTGAGCACGTCGGTGGTCATGATCTCGCGCAACTTGGTCATTGGTGACTCCAGATGGGTGGCCCGGCCGTACGCCCCACGTTGCGCACGCCATCGCCCCGTGTCAGTCGGCCGATGCCTCACGGTGTGTAGGCGGAACTTCCCATCGGGCTTAGCCGCCCGCTCCAGGGGGCACGCAGTGACCCTCTCCAGCGCTCCCGTCCCGCTCGCGAAGTCGACTGGTGATGCGCATCATTCGCGTGTCTCGTTCCGGCCATCCTGCCTCGATGCTTCCTTGCCTCTCGTGAGCGACAGTCTGAAACGGTTCGGCCGGTACTCCTCCGAGTACGTTTGCCCGCGGAACGTGCGATTCTCGCGCGGCGACCCCGAACCGGTCGTCCGCGAGCACGCCGCGTGGGCGCTCGCGCAATTCGAATGACCATGTCCGCGCGGGAACGCTTGATGGCGTTCAGGAAGTCGCAGCCGCGCGCGCCGCGCCTGACGCGGCGGACGGTGGCGGCGCGTGGTCTCGAGTTCGCGGTATTCTCGTCGCCAGAGGTCGCCGGGGCGCCGCCGCTGCTGTGCATCAACGGAGGGATGCTGTATTCGCACGCGCTGCTCTGGCCCGCTCTCGCGCCCCTCGCCGTGGGCCGCCAACTCATCCTGTACGACCAGCGCGGCCGCGGCGGGACCGAGGAGCCGCCCGCGGTTCGCGATTCGCGCATCGAATACGACGCCGGTGACGTGGTGGCCATTCGCGAGGCGCTCGGGATTGCGCGCTGGGATCTGCTCGGGCATTCGTGGGGCGGCGGAATCGCGATGCTCGCCGCGTCGCGCGACGTCGTCGGCGTCCGCCGCCTCGTGCTCGTGGATTCAGTGGGCCCGACGAGCGCATGGATTCCGTCCCTGCATGACGCTGCTCTGGCGCGACTCTCCGGCGTCGAGCGCCAAGCGCTCGCCGCCATCGACCCGCGCATGCTCCACGCCGGCGACCCGGCGGTCCACGGCGAGTACAGCCATGCGATCTATCCGGCGTACTTCGCCGATCATGAATTCACGTCCTTGTTCCGGCCGCCGCACGAAGCGAGCGCGACCGGAGCCGCGGTCGCGGCGAGGCTACGGCGTGAGGGTTACGACTGGCGCGCGCGGGTGCGCAGCGTCGCGTCACGGACGCTCGTCGTGCACGGTTCCGCCGACGTGATTCCCTCGCACGTTGCGCATGAGATCGCCGCGCTCCTGCCGCATGCGACCGTCGAGATCATCGATGGCGCGGGCCACATGCCGTTCTTCGAGCGTCCCGAACGGTTCTTCGCCGCCGTGCGCGGATTTCTCGACCAACCCGACGCGGGCTCATGAAACGCTCCGAGGCGGTGACGTTCTCGGCGCTCTTCGGCGTGCTGATCGTCGTGGGCGGCTTCGTCGGCGTGCAGGCCTGGCGCGCGCCGCGCCGCGCGCCGCCGGCGACAGCCGAGGGCGCCAAGTCCGCCGACGCGGCCTCGGACGAGGCCGGGAATGGCCTCGGCAGCGTACGAGGATCGTCGCTGCCGCCACCCCCGCCGCGCGATTACGCACAGATCTCCCGCCTGCTCGCGGAAGGCGCGGGCGCGACGTACATGGATGCGGTGCTCACGGCGCGCGGCGGCAACGTCGCGCGGTGGGTGGAACGTCGTGCCGACCCGGTGACCGTCTGGATCCAGCGCACCACCACGCTCCGCGATTTTTGGCCCGAGTACCGCGATCGCGCGCGCGACGCATTCTACACCTGGGCAGCCTCGGGAATCCCCGTGCGCTTTCTCTTCGTGGACGACTCGGCCAACGCCGAGGTGCACGTGGCCTGGGTCGATCGGTTCGACGATTCCGCCGCCGGCAAGACCTACTGGGCGCGCGACAAGAACTGGTGGATCGTCGGCGCGGATATCGAGATCGCGCTTCATCGCCCGACGGGCGAGCCGTACGATCAGCAGGGAATTCGCACGATCGCGCTGCACGAGGTGGGGCATCTCATCGGACTCGACCACAGCCCGAACCCCGAAGACGTCATGTCTCCGAAGGTGCACGTCACGGCACTCTCGGCCGCAGACCTGAGGACCGCGGCACTGATCTACAAGCTGCCGCCGGGCCCGGTCAGCAAACCGGCGGCGCCCTGAGAAGTCACTCCTCCGGCGACCTGTCCGGCTGGTCCTTCCAGCGCAGCACGACCACCTGCGGCTTGCCCGCGCGAATGACCTGCAGCTTGACGGCGTTGGCCTTCGCATTGTTCACGATGCGCGAGAGCGCGCGCACCGACTCGACGGCCTGGCCGTCGGCCGAGACGATGACGTCACCGTCGTGGAGTCCCGAGTCTTTCGACGGCGTTCCGGGAAGCACCTTCGTCACGAGCACACCGTTGTCCACGCCGAGCGTCGCGCGCCAGTCGTCGCTCAACTGCATCAGATTGGCCCCCGCGATCGCCGAGTTCGCGGACGAGAATCCGTACAGGAAGCCCGCGACCGGCGGCATCGGCGGCATCGGGCTCACCGGCGCGTCCGGCGCCGCGGCCGGCATCTCGCTGCGCGGAAAGACCGACAGCGGAAACGGCGTCCGCTGGCCGAGGCGCGAGCGCATGAAGATCAGCGGCTGGTCGAACTCCGGCCCGATTACCTGGTCTACGTTCGCACATTCGGAATTGAAATCGGCCGGCCGTTTCTCGACGATGATGGTGTAGTCCTTCTGCGCGCCGTCGCGCTGCACTCGCACTGGCAACTTCGTCAGCGGCCTGAGCAGTTTGTCGAGCGCCACCGGCCGCCTCGCGTCCTGTCCGCCCATCAGCAGCACCACGTCGCCGCGACGGAGCCCTGCCTTGCTCGCCGGTGAGCCGGGATAAACGGAATCGACCCGCGGATAGTCGCGAAGCGGCGGCGCCTGCGGCGCATCGCCTCCCATCACGGTCTGCAGTTCGCTGAACTGCACGCCGAGGTACCCCTCGGGCTGGCGGTCACCGGCGCAGCTCATCTCGATGGTCGTGATGAGCGCGGCGTTCTTCTGCGCGATGCGGCCGAGCTCCTCTGAAAGCTCGCGAATCTTCTTTGTATCGCCGGCCTGCCCGGATGCCGCCGCCCGCAGCGACTGTCCGATCGTCTGCTCCATCGCCTTCGAGGCCATCAGGTCGTGGATCGCCTGCTCGATCTGGTCGGTGTTGATGGTCACGCGCACGAAGGCGGAATCGCGTGTGGAATCCGTGCGGACGATCTTCACGCGCCGCTGCGGCGGCTCCGCCTGCGCAGCGAGGCCGGTGGGAACGAGCGCGCCGCAGAGCAGCAGCGCACGCAGGGCCGAACGCTCGATCCGCATCAGTAGCTCCCCTTGCGCGCCGCCACGGGCGTCACCCCGCGCAGCTGCACGAGCGTCGCCTGGCGGGCGCCGAGTGTGCCCTGGTAGTACTGGTTCAGCACCGGATCCTGCGGCGCCTGATAGAGGGCGGCGCGCGTTGCCGCGAGGATGTCGTCGAGCGCGCTCAGCCGGGTTCGATACGTGTTCTCGTTGAGGCCGATGAAACGAGACGTCGTGTCCTGCGCCGCGAGATACGCCGCGGCGCTCTGGTACGTCTGCTGCGAGAGCGAGAGCGCCCTGACCGCGTCGTCGGGAGTCCGGAACGACTGGGCCGGCTCGGCGCCCGCCACCAGCGAGTCACCGCCGGACGCGTTCGCGCCCCGCGCCGTCGATCCGTTCGGCAGCGCCACGGACATCCGGCCCGCGAGCACGCCGCCCGCCACGAGGGCGAGCGACGCCGCCGCCCGCATCGTCCAGCGGATCAACATCGCACGCCGGTCCGCTCGCGCAATCAGGCCTTCGGCTTTCAGTCTCGGCACCAGCGCTTCGAAATTGGAGAGCGGCCCGTCGGTGAGCGGCCCTGCCGCCGCGGCCATCCGCCCGAGTCGTCGCTGCGCGACGAGCTCCGCCGAACAGGCGTCGCACGTGGTGATGTGCGCCGACTCGATGGGTGTGGGCGTGTCGTCCGCGAGCGCCGCGAGACGTTCAGGATCGAGATGTGACATCGTGTGCTTCTGCCTTCGCCGGCACGGATTCGTCCATCAGCGGCGCGAGCAGCCGGCGAAGCTTGGCCCGCGCCTTGAACAACTGTGATTTCGACCCGCCCGCCGTGATGCCGAGCTCGGTCGCGATTTCTTCATGCGTGTAGCCCTCCACGTCGTGCAGCACGAACACGTGCCGTGCGCCGGGAGAGAGCTTCTGGACCGCTTCGTCGATGGTCTGCGCCAGCAGCGATCGGTCGCCGTCGTTCTCCACCATCGAACTGTCCTCTTCGATCTCCACCTCGAGCTTCGACACCCGCTTCAGCGAACGCAACGCGTTCAACGTCCGGTTCACCGCGATGCGATGCGCCCAGGTCGAGAACTGCGAATCGCCGCGATATCCCGGCAATGCGCGAAAGATCTGGATCCACACTTCCTGCGCCACATCCGCCGCCTGATCAGGATCGCCAACGAGGCGGCGCACGAGCGCGTCAATCCGTGGGGCGTGCTGGGTCCAGATGGCCCGGAGCGCGCCCTCGTCGCCGTTGATCGCCCGGCGGATCGTGATCTGGTCGGTGGAAGGCATGCCTGTTCACTCTTTGAGTCACGTGGCGGACGGATAAGGTTTCCCTTCGGCCGCTCGTCGATTGCCGGTCCAGCACCTCCTCGGGTACCGTCCAAATTTGTGACAGCTTCCCTCTTTCGTTCGTCTTGACGTACGGGTCCGCGCGCCATAGCTCTGCGTACCCGCAGGATCGCTTAACCGTAGATCGTACCCCTCGTCCGCGACACCCACCTCTCCGTAACCACCGTGCTCTTCGCGTTCATCCTCGCTGCCGTGACCGCACTCCCGGGGGACGGGCTGCCCATCAAGCCGCCCAGGGCCGTCGGCATGAGCGCCGAACGCCTCGAGACGATCGACCGGGTGCTTCAGCGCGGGCTCGACGCCGGCGGCTATCCCGGCGCGGCAGTGGTCGTCGGCCGCAAGGGAGCCACCGTTTGGCAGAAGGGCTACGGACACCTCGGCTGGACGTCCGACAGCCCGGCGGTCGTCCCCGATCAGACCATCTACGACCTCGCGTCGCTCACCAAGGTGATCGGCACGACCACGGCCGCGATGATTCTCTACGACGAGGGCAAGCTCGTCCTCGACGAGAAGGTCACCCGCTACCTGCCCGCATTCTCGGGAGGGCTGAAGGATCTCATCACGGTGCGAGAGTTGCTCGAGCATCGGAGCGGCCTCCCCGCCGGGCGCGAACTCTGGCGACATGCGCACTCGCCGGAAGAAGCGCGCCAGCTCGTCCTCGACACCCCGCTCGAGTATCGCCCCGACCACGGCCAAGTCTACTCCGACCTCGGCGCCGACATCCTCGGCTGGGTCGTGGAAGCCGTGGCGGGAATGCCGCTCGACCGCTTCCTCGCCGATCGCGTGTTCACGCCGCTCGGCATGACCGACACGGGGTTCCGTCCTTCGGATTCGCTCGTGTACCGTATCGCGCCGACGGAAGTCTCGCCGCCACGCGGCTATCCGATCCGCGGTGAAGTGCACGATGAGAATGCGTTTGCCCTCGGAGGTGTTGCGGGCCATGCCGGGTTGTTCAGCACGGCGAGCGACCTCGCGGTGTTCGCCCAGATGATGCTGAACGACGGCACCTACGACGGCGTGAGGATCGTCGCCGATTCCACCGTTCGCCTCTTCACCGCGCGTGCGTCCGGCAATCGCGCGCTCGGATGGGAAGTCGCTGACGGCGTTCATGGCGCCGGTAACTACCTCAGCGGCAGCGCCTACGGCCACACGGGGTTCACCGGCACGTCAATCTGGATCGACCCCGAACGCGAGATGTTCGTGATCCTGCTGACGAACCGGGTGCATGAGGCGCGCGCAAAGGGTGCCGCGAAGGTCATCGCCGACGTGCGCGCCGACCTTGCCGATGCCGCCGCCCTCGCCGTCACCGACGCGACCCTCGCGGTAGCCGAGATGCCGGTTTCGTTCCGCGCCGATCGCGCCGTGGGCTGGAATCGCGCGGTACGGGTCGCACGTTCGGCCCGCCGAAGGGGTATGATTAAGCGGCCGTCGGCTGCCGTGAAGGCATCGACAGCCGCGTCGACCACCGCGGGACACAAGGTGAAGGCGAAGAAGAGGTCGCCGCAGTCCAGGCCCGCGAAGCCGGTCGCCGCCAAGACCACGACGGCGAAGAAGCCCAGGGATCCGAGCAAGAACAAATGACGCAGACTGCCGACGGCGAGGCCCTGCCCGCGCCCGGCCAGCTCACCGAAGACCTGATCCGGCTCGCGCTCCGCCGTGTGAAGGACCCCGAGTTGAACCTCAACGTCATCGATCTCGGGCTCGTCTACGACATCCGTCTCGACGGCGCGAACGTGGACGTGGACATGAGCCTGACCTCACCAGCCTGCCCGGCGGGCCCCGAGATCCTCAGCGACGCCGAACAGCAATTGCGGGCCGTGGCGGGGATCGGTGACGTGAACGTTCACCTGGTGTGGTCGCCCATGTGGACGCCTGACCGGATAGAGCCGCGCGTGAGGGCGTACCTGGGTTTCTAGCGCTGGCACCCGCGGGCCGCACGCCTCACCCATCGCCCTTCGCTCGCCGGCGGACTACGCCTCGCGATACGGCGAGTCCTTCGCCGGCTTCTTCGCCTTGAATTCCGTCAGCGCCGCGACGAACTGATCTCCCATCTCGGCGACCTGCCACTTTCGCAACCCCGGTATCGCGCCGAGTTCTTCGGTCGAACGCGGCAGGGCGCGCGCGATCGTCTCCATGCGCTCGCGTGAGCACAGCACGCCGGGATCGAGTGCGAGGCGCTTGGCGGCCTCGTCGCGAACGGTCTTGAGCTTCGAGACCTTCGCGTCGAAATCCGGGTCCTTGTCCCACCGCGCAGAGCGAGGGAATTTCGGCAGCTGCGCATCGGGAACGGCGAGTCCCCGTTTCACCGCCTCGAGCACGTCGCGGCCGGCGCGCTCGACCATGCCGCGAGGCATGCCCTTGATCGCGCCGAGCGCCGTGAGGTTCGACGGCGCCGTGCGCGCGATCTCGAGCAGCACATCGTTGGCGACCACGCGAAAGGTCGCGCGGTCGAGCTGAAGCGCGACGGCATCGCGCCACGCCACGAGCTCGCGAAGCAGAGCGAGCTCGCGCCGCGAGAGGTCGCGGGCGCCCTTCACGCGAAAGAACGCCGAGCCCGGCTCCTCCGGCTCCCAGCGCGTCCCTTCGAGGCGCTGGAACTCCTCCTGCGCCCACTCCCAGCGGCCCTTCTTCTCGAGATCCCCCTTCATCTGGTCGCGCAACCCGAGCAGGTGCAGCGTGTCCTGCGCCGCGTAGTCGAGCATGCCCGGCGTCAGCGGGCGCATCGACCAGTCGGCGCGCTGGTGCTTCTTGTCGAGCTTGAGGCCGAACGTCCGTTCGAGTAGCGCGCCGAGACCGAACGCCGTGAGGCCCAGGAGCTGCGCCGAGATCCTGGTGTCGAAGATGTTCGTGACGCGCCAGCCGTAGTCCTGGTGCAGCAGCCGCAGGTCGTAGTCGGCGTCGTGGAAAACGATCTCCACCTTCGGGTCCTCAAGCAGCGCTCCCAGCGCGGCCGACGCCCCGAGGGGAAGGGGATCGATGATGGCATGCCGGTCGCGAGTCGAGAGCTGGATCAGGTAGATGCGGTCGACGAAGCGATGGAAGCTGGCTCCCTCGGTGTCGACGGCAATCTCACGCGGACGGCCGATCTCCTCCACGAAGCGCGCGACCGCGGCGTCGGTGTCGAGATATGCGGCTGTCGGATGTTCCAGCGCGGTGCTGTCGTGGGCCAATCGCGTCCCCGGTCTGCGAACGAAGGGTGAAGACGAAATCTAGCGACCGGGACACGATGCGTGACCGCCGGCGGTGCCGGGCCGCGCATGAACGTTCTTCCGGCGTGGGCAGTCTACACGGCGACAATCATCGCTCGACAGGATACTCTCGAATGACTTTGATTTCGCCGACGGCGGCGCGCTTGGCCTACCCCGCCGAAGAGGCGCTTCCTGCCCGGCTGGGTGGCTGGCTGTTCCGCTACCGCGGGTTTCTTCCGGTTCCGTTCATCGTCGTGCCGTTCATCTGGCACGGAGCGATGGCGCCGTTATCGTGGGGCCTCGGCGCGCTCACGGTCACGTCCGGGGAGACGTTGCGTCTCTGGGGCGTGGCCGCAGCCGGCGCCGAGACGCGGCGACGGTCGCGCGAGGTGGCGCGCCTCGTGACAGGCGGGCCGTTCGCCTGGCTGCGCAATCCGCTCTACTTCGGGAACTTCTTCATCTGGACCGGATTCAGCGTCATCGCCGGAATTCAGTGGTTTCTGCCGATCGCGGCGGCGGTGTTCGCGCTGGAGTACACGCCGATCGTGCGCTACGAGGAGGCCGTGCTCGAGGCATCGTTCGGTGAGGAATATCTCCGCTACAAGGCGCGAACGAGCCGCTGGTTGCCGGTGGCTCCCGAGTCGGAGCCGGCGGGCTCGCTGTGCTGGAAGGCCGCGTGGAGGAGCGAGCGCAGCACGCTGCTGCAGTTCGTCGTGCTGGCGGCGGTGCTTGCCGTCAGCCAGGTGGTTCGATAGGCCGCCGGCGTTGATGACGGCCGGCTGGAGGCGGCCGGTCAGCGCGTCGGGCGGGTCGGTGGGTTGGGGCCCTTGAAGATGTCGCGGTTGATCTGGACGTACTGCACCTGATTCGCGGGCACGTCTTCCTCCGGGAAGATCGCCGTCACCGGACACTCCGGCTCGCAGGCGCCGCAATCGATGCACTCGTCCGGATGGATGTAGAGCATCTCCGGCCCTTCGTAGATGCAATCGACGGGGCACACGTCCACACAGGACTTGTCCTTGGTGCCAATGCAGGCTTCGGTGATCACGTACGGCATCGGTCGGTCCTTTCGAAGGCTCGGTGTCGCTGGTGGGGACGGAAGATAACCGTCCTCGCCTCGCCGCTACAAGCCGCCGGCCGCCTTTGACAGGCCGGGTGATGCTCCGCTATTTCCACGGATGCGCCTTACCGTCAACGGACGCGTTCACGACCTCGAGCCCGGTCCGGCGTTCACGCTGCTCGAGCTCCTGCGCGGCCGGCTCGCCCTCACGGGGACCAAGATCGCATGCGGCCGCGGCGAGTGCGGCGCGTGCACCGTCCAGCTCGATGGTGAAGTCGTCTATTCGTGCCTCACGCTCGCCGCGGCCTGTGACGGCGCGACGGTAGTGACGGTCGAGGGACTGGCCGGGAAACCACCGGCCGGCGTCGCCGGGCCGTCGCTATCACAGCTGCAGCGGGCGTTCATCGCCAAGGACGCGGCGCAATGCGGCTTCTGTACGCCGGGCCAGCTCGTCGCCGCCCAGACCCTGCTCGAGCGAAATCCCGACCCGACGGACGACGAGATCCGCGCCGCGATGAGCGGCAACCTGTGCCGGTGCGGCACCTATCCGAAGATCGTCGCCGCGGTTCGTGCGGTGGCAGACGGGGAGTTCGAGAGAAGCCGGAAGCCGGAAGCGCGGAAGACGAAAGACGGAGGCGCGGATGCCGCGTAAGCCGAAGGCGGCCGCGAAGTCCGGCTTCGTGCAGACGACGGTCGAGATCGAAGGGCGCACCGAGACGCGCATCGTCGAGTTGCCCGCGTTCGAGCCGGCGCCGTGGGGGGCCGACGCGGAGCTGGGCATCGTCGGCGCGCGCGTGCCGCGGATGGACGCGCCGGAGCGCGTGACCGGCCGCGCGCGCTACACGCACGACATCGCGCGCCCCGGCATGCTCTTCGCGGTGATCGTCCGCTCGACGATTCCGCGCGGCACGATTCGCACGTTCGATGCCGCACGCGCTCTCGCCATGCCGGGCGTTCTCGACGTGCTCGGCCCAGGCGACGCGCCGGCGGGCACGCGCCTCTTCGGTCGCGAGATTCTCTACGCGGGCCAGCCGGTCGCGGCGGTCTGCGCGGAATCCATGGGCGCCGCGCACAACGCCGCGCACGCGATCGTCGTCGAGTACGACGCGCTGCCGTTCGCCGTCACGTTCGAGGACGCCACCGCGAGCGACGCGCCAAGCGTGCGCCCGAAAGGCAACGTGATGGAGCACGCGCCGCTCGTGATGTCGCGCGGCAACGTGGACGCGGGATTGAAGGCGGCCGACATCGTCCTCCACCGCGAATTCCGCACGCCGGTCCAGCTGCACACGGCGCTCGAGACGCACGGCGCCGTCGCGGAATGGGACGACGATCGCGTGACCGTGTGGGAATCGACGCAGGGAATTTTCCGCGTGCGCGAGAACGTCGCGAAGGCGCTCGAACTCCCGCTCTCGAAGGTCCGCGTCATCAAGGACTACATGGGCGGCGGGTTCGGTGCGAAGAACGGCGCGGGCCCGCACACGTACGTCGCCGCCCTGTTCGCGAGACGCCAGGACCGCGCTGTCCGCTGCATCAACGACCGCGTGGCCGAGCAGACCGACAGCGGCAATCGCCCATCATCCACGCAACGCGTGACACTGGGCGCGAAATCGGACGGCACGCTCACGGCGATCTTCGCGAGCATCGACGTGCCGCTCGGCATCAGCGGCTGGGAAGGCGGACCCGGCCAGATCTATCATGAGATGTACGCCTGCCCGAACGTCCGCACCGAGGAGACCTTCGCGTACATCAACGCGAGCGGCATGCAGGCATTCCGCGGCCCGGGCTACGTGGAGGGCGCGTTTGGTCTCGAAGGCGCGATGAACGCGCTGGCCAGAGAGCTGAGACTCGATCCGGTCGCCCTGCGCGTGAAGAACTTCGCGCCCCGCGACCCGAGGACGAATCGCCCATACTCGGCCAATAGGTTGCTGGAGTGCTACAAGGAGGGCGCCGAGGCCTTCGGTTGGTCAGCCAACAACCAAGGACCAAAGACCAACGACCGTATACGCGTCGGTAAAGGTGTGGCTGCTCAGGTATGGCCCACCGGCGGTGGCCCTCCAGCCTACGCCCTCGTGCGAATGAATGCCGACGCCACGATCGACGTCCTCGCAGGAACCCAGGACCTCGGCACCGGCGCCCGCACGGTGCTCTCGCAGATCGCCGCCGAAAGCCTCGGCGCAAAGCTGTCCGACGTGCGTGCGATCATCGGCGACACCGAGACGCTTCCGTACACGGGAAACTCCTGGGGCTCCATGACCACGGCCTCGGTCGGACCCGCCGTTCGCATGGCCGCCGAGGACGCGCGGCGTCAGTTCTTCGATGCCGCGGCGGCGATGCTCGACGCCACGCCCGACGCGCTCGAGGCTCGCGACTCGCGGATCGTCGTGCGCGATACGGATCGCACGATGACGTTCGCGGAGGTCTCCGCGAAGCTGGGCAACGTGATGATCATCGGCAAAGGCTCGCGCGGGCCGAATCCGGCGGACACTGCGATCGTGACGTTCGGCGCGCAGTTTGCCGAAGTGGAGGTGGACATCGAAACCGGCGTGGTTCGCGTGCTGCGGCTCGTCGCCGCGCACGACGCGGGGCGCATCATCAATCCCACCCTCGCAGAGAGCCAGCTCGAGGGCGGGATCATCCAGGGACTCGGCTACGCCCTGTTCGAGGAGCGCGTGCTCGACCGCGCGCTCGGCCTCGTCATGAATCCCACGATGCACGACTACAAGATTCCGACGATGGCCGATATTCCGGCGATTGATGCATTCTTCGTGGCCGGCGCCGATCCCGTGGCGAACCACACGGGCGCGCGCGGCATCGCCGAGCCGCCGATGATCCCGACGGCGCCCGCGATTGCCGCGGCCGTCAGTGATGCGATCGGCGCGGACGTGACGGAGATCCCGCTGACGCCTTGGCGCGTGCTCGCGGCGATCGGTGCCAGGGAGGACCGAGTTTAGACGGCGGTCGGCAGACGGCAGACGGCAGACGCTAGACGCTAGATGCTAGATGCTAGATGCTAGATGCTAGATGCTAGATGCTAGATGCTAGATGCTAGA
>OCZT010005096.1_pt1 | contig 13154 bp, 11 predicted proteins | sample 1539031 | NCBI WGS metagenome assembly OCZT01 (sample SAMEA3539308, study PRJEB22396) | soil metagenome | biome: tundra; feature: field; material: soil | place: USA | collected 2010-05 | depth 0.15 m | reverse complement strand
CGGTGCCGATACGCCCTGGCTCGCGCGCCGCGATCTCGTCCTGGTCCCGGCCGGTGTCCGCCTGGTGCGGCGGCGGCCGTCGCGCGCGCCTCCGCTCCCGCGCTAGACCGACCGCGCCTCAGGCGCTGTTCATGCGCGGGCCGTACCGTGATCGGAAACCGTCGTTTGCGATCTTCGCGTGCGCCCCATTCCGGAGCCGTTCCCCATGCATCCCTTTCGTATGGCGCTCACCGCGTTCAGCTGCGCGGCCGTTGCCGTCGCCGCGTCGGTGGCGCCCGCACGCGCTGACGTCGTCGGCGCGGTCCGCGGCACGCTGACGCGGGCCGATCACCGGCCGCTCGCGGGTGTCACCGTCACCCTCGCCGGCGAGCGCACGACCCAATCGGTCCTGACCGGGTCGGACGGCCGGTTCGCGTTCGCGCGCGTTCCGTTCGGGCACTACACGCTGCAGGCGACGGCCGCCGACGGCTCCGCGGTCGCGAGCGTCGACGTGGCGACCGACGCGATCGTCGACGTCGCGCTGGTCGCGACAGCTCTCATCGGCCGCACGAACGCGAGCGCGACCAGCGTGCGCGGCACGCCGGTCTCCGAGAACGCATACGGTGCGCGCCGCCTGGCGGCGCTTCCCCGCAACGACCGGCTCGACGCCATCGTCGAGCAGGTTCCCGGCGTCGTGCGCTTTTCGTACGACGAGCCGGTGGCGCACGGCTTCCACGGCCTGAGCTACGAGCTCGACGGCGCGCCGCTCCCGCAGTCGACCAGCTCGAACTTCGCCCAGCTGATCGACCCGCGCAACGCGCAGGCGGTCGAGATCTTCACCGGCGCGTTCCCCGCCGAGTTCGGAGGCTCGCGCCAGGGTGCGATCGTCAACGTTCTCAGCGGCGGAACCGAGCCCGGCGCCGGCGGCGGTGCGCTGACGCTCGGTGCCGGCGAGCTCGGAACGACCGACGCGCGATTGGCCGAGCACTTCACCGCGGGTCGCGCGCAGTTCTCGCTCGCGCTGAACGGCGCGCGCAGCGCTCGTGGTCTCGACGCACCCTCGAAGGACGCGCAGCACGACGCATCCTCGAGCTCCGATCAGTTCCTGCGCATCGCGCTGCCGATGGGCGAGCGCGATCTGCTCGCGGCCGACATCTCGAACCAGTTCTCCTCGTTCCAGATCCCGATCAACACCACGTTCTCGCCGCAGTCGCCGTACGTCGCGGTCCCCGGCACCGACGACGTGCAGCGCGAGTATGATCGCTTCGCCAGCCTCTCGTACACGCACACCTCGAAGGACGGCAACGGCTACGTGCGCTTGGTGCCGTGGGTGCGCGCGAACCGCGTGGTCTACGCCGGCGACCTGGCGAACGACGTGCTGGCGAACGTCGTCAACCCCGACGGCTCGCTGACGCCGCAGAACGGCGTGCAGGAGGACCGCGCGGCGACGTATACCGGTTTGCGGGCGTCGGCGTTCCGCGCGAGCGACCGGCACGCGCTCAAAGCCGGGATCGACGTGCAAGTCGAGAACTTCAGCTCGAACTCGCTGATCCGCATCGCCGGCTCGCCCGACTTCACCGACCTCGCCGCGCAGCGCGGGACGCAAACGGGGATGTACGTCGAGGACAAGTGGAGCGCGACGCCGCGTCTCGCGATCAACGCGGGCTTGCGCTACGATCACAGCACCGGGTACGTGCGCGGCTCGCAGCTCAGCCCGCGGCTGGAGATCAACGACGAGATCGCGCGGGGCACGGTGCTGCACGCGTACTACGGCCGTCTCTACTCCGCACCGGGCTTGGAGGACGTGCGCCGCGACGCGGTCGTGACGCAGACCTCGTCGACCGCCGCGCCGGTGTACGACCTCAAACCGGAGCGCGACACCTACGTCGAGGTCGGGCTCGCCCATACGTTCAAGCCGGGGCTGCGCGGATACCTCAACGCGTTCGATCGCACGGCGGTGAACGTGCTCGACACGACGCAGCTCGCCAACACGCCCCTGTTCGCGGTTTTCAACAACGCGGTCGGCCGCGACCGCGGCGTGGAGCTCCGGCTCGACGCTGCGTCGGCGCGCGTCGACTCCGGGGTCTCGCTGACCTATCAGCGCGCCGAAGCCGGCGGCGTCTCGGGCAGCACGTTCCTGTTCGCGCCCGGCGCCGCGAGCGACGTCACGCTGCAGCCGGAAGATCACGACGCGACGTTGGCCGGCAACGCCTTCTACACGCGCCGCTTCGGCGCCGGCCTCAAGAGCTTCGCGACGCTGCAGGCGGAGTACGCCACCGGTTTCCCGACGCAGTTCGAGAGCGGTCAGGGCCGGCTGCCGGCGCACTGGACCCTCGACGCCTCGCTGGGGCACACCGCCGCCCCGCACGGCATCGGATACGCGCTCTCGGTCGAGAACCTGTTCGACAAACGGTATCTCGTCAAGGTGAACAACGGGTTCAACACGACGCAGTGGAACGCGCCGCGACGCTTCGTCCTGCGCGTCACCGCGCCGTGGTGATCGTCAGCTCTGACCAGCGGTTCAGGAATTGAGCCGGCGCTGATCGCGGTCGCTGCGCAGCGCTTCGACGAGCTTCGTCGCTTCGCGCAGCGAATCGGCGAGCGACGGCGCCGCTGCCTTGAGCGCGCGCACGGTGCCGGCGGCGATGACGATCGCGCTGGCACCCAGCAGGATCGCCGGGACGCCGCGCGCGCGCAGCTTGCCGAACCGGAGGACCGAGGCGCGGAGGACGAGGGCCAAGTCAGGGCGGGCCATACCGGCGGGTGCGCCGGGCCGGCCTGCGAATCCTCGGCCCCATGAGCGAGTCAGCAGCAGCGTTGGTCTGGGACGTCCCGGCCGGCTTCAACTTCGCGCGCGACGTCCTCGACGCGCTCGCGCGCGAGGACCGGCGTGGGCTGCTCTTCGTCGACGCCGCCGGGAACCGGCGCGAGTACACGTTCGCGGAGGTCGCGGAGCAGTCGAAGCGCTGGGCCGCCGTGCTGCGCGACGTCGGCGTGAAGAAGGGCGACCGCGTCGTCGTCGTGCTGCCGAAGATCCCGGACTGGCTGTTCTGCATGACGGGGCTGCTGCGCATCGGCGCCGTCGCCGTTCCCAGCGCCGAGCAGCTGCGTGCCAAAGACCTGCTCTACCGCGCGAACCACAGCGGCGCGATCGCCGTCGTCGCGCACAGTTCCAACGCGGCGGAGTTCGACGCGATGCGCGCCGACGCCGAGAGCTTGCGCACGTGGCTGATCGTCGGCAGCGAGCGCGACGGGTGGACCGCCGCCGATCCGCTGCTCGCGGCCGCGCAGCCGTGGGACGGCGAAAGCACGGTCCCCGACGACCTGGCGTACATCGTGTACACGAGCGGCACGACGAAGGATCCGAAAGGTGTCGTGCACACGGTCGCTTACACGTTCGCGAAGCGGATGCAAGCGGCGGTCTGGTTCGACGTCAAACCCGGCGATCTCGTGTGGTGCGTGGCCGGGACCGGCTGGGCGAAGTCGCTCTGGAACGTGCTGCTCGGGCCGTGGTCGTGCGGCGCGCCGATCGTGCTGCACGAAGGCGCCTTCATCCCCGAGGAGCGGATGGACTTGATCCGCGATCTCGGGGTCACGGTGCTGTGCCAAGCGCCGACCGAGTACCGACTCGAGGTGAAGCTGCCCGAGCTCGGCGAGCGCTGGAAGCTTCCGAAGCTGCGTCACTGCGTCAGCGCCGGCGAGCCGCTCAACCCGGAAGTGATCGAGCGCTGGAAAGCTGCGTTCGGCTTGACGATCCTCGACGGGTACGGACAGACCGAGAACACGCTGCTGGTCGCGAACCGGCCCGGCACCGACGTGCGTCCCGGCTCGATGGGCAAACCGACGCCCGGCCACGACGTCGCGGTCGTCGACGAGCACGGCAATGTCTGCGGGCCCGGCGACGTCGGCGACATCGCCCTGCGCGGCGATCCGCCCTCGCTGTTCCGCGGCTACTACAAGAACGACGAGGAGACGCAGAATTCGCGCCGCGGCGAGTGGTATCTCACCGGCGACCGCGCGCAGGTCGACGACGACGGTTACTTCTGGTTCGTCGGCCGCGCCGACGACGTGATCTCTTCGGGCGCGTACCGTATCGGGCCGTTCGAGGTCGAGAGCGCGCTGCTCGAACACCCGGCGGTGGCGGAGTCGGCGGTCGTCGGCTCGCCCGACGCCGATCGCGGCAACATCGTGAAAGCGTTCGTCGTGCTGCGCCCGGGCTACGAAGCGAGCGACGCGCTCGTGCGCGAGCTGCAGGACCACTGCAAGCGCGTGACCGCGCCGTACAAGTACCCGCGCGCGATCGAGTTCGTCGCCGAACTGCCCAAGACACGCTCCGGCAAGATCCGCCGCGTCGAGCTGCGCCAAGCAGAACTGCGCAAGAAGGGCGCGACCGCCGCCAGCGGCTTCGTCTAGGGCCCCGGCGACGAAACGATCGGACCTCGGAGCCGGTAGATAGCGGCGTGTCGAGCCCCCCGCCGCCCCCGCAGGACGACCTCGAAGCGACCGTGGCGATGCCGCGGGTCCAGCCTCCGCCCCCGCCGCAGCGCCGGCAGATCGACCCCGCCGTCGTCGAACCCCGCGAGCCGGTCCGCGTCGCGCCCCAGCCGGCGCCGGCCGCTCCGCCGGTGGAGGGCACCCTCATCCCGCCGCCGACCAGGACGGTCGTCGTCGAGCGGCCGCAGTACGATTTTGGACACCCGGTCGGCTTCGTCTTCGCGCGCTTCTTCGCGTTCTTGATCGACGTCGCGCTCGTCTCGGTTGTCGTCACCTCGCTGGCGTACTCGCTGATCGCGTTCAACCCGATCACGGGATTGCCGACGAACAGCCAACGCGGCTTCGATGCGACCTTCGCGCTGGGGATCGCGATCGCGCTCGTCTATGTCTGGATCTGCGAGGCGATCTTCGGAACGACGATCGCGAAGCTCATGCTCGGCCTGCACGTCTTCGCGGTGCGGGGCGGCCCCGTCGGTCTCGGCCGCGCGTTCGTGCGCGGGCTGCTGCGTCCGATCGACCTGCTGGTGATCGGCGGAATCATGGCGCTGCTGCCCGGGCACCGGCGGCTCGGCGATCTGCTCGGCGGTACGGTCGTCGCACACGGCGGCATGCGCCGCTTCGGGCCGATCCTCGGTTGGGTGCTGCTGTTGGTCGTCGCCGGATTGCCGATCGTGCTCGCCGGGCCGCATCCGACATTTCAGTCGTTGGTCGCGTTCTGGGAGTTCTTGCCCGGCATCCTAGCGCGCCTGTGGCTCCTGCCGCACACGCTCCTCGGCCTGCCACACTGATAAAAAGCGGTTATTGCCGTCGCGCCCCCTGACGTGATACGACGTGCGTGAACCTATGTCGATCCACGAAATCGTCCTCCCCGATACGAAGCCCGAAACCGAATGGATCCTCGGCCGCGCGGTCCAGAAAGTGAGTCCTTTCCGGACGCACGCCCGGCTCCAGACTGCGATCGTCGTTGCGCTCGAGCCGTGGTCGAGGGGACGCGGCGATGTCGGAACCGAGTGGCGCTTTCGCGTCGCGCCTGCCGGCGAAATCCGTCGCCCGCTCGTGCCCGACGTCGCGTACGTGCGCAACGAACGCCTTGCGGGGCTCGAAGGGCGCGAGCTCGAGGCGCCCGAGTTTTCGCCCGACGTCGCGATCGAGATCCGTTCTCCCGGTGATCGAGTACGGCGCATCGAACACAAGATCGGCGTCTACCTCGCGACCGGCGCATCTCTGGTGATCGTCGTCGACCCGTCGCGGCGCACGGTCCACCTGCACGACGCGCGCGGCGTGCGCGAGCTCCGCGGCGACGATGCGATCGAACACTCCGCCCTGCCCGGATTTTCGCTGGCGCTGCCCGAACTCTTCAAGGCCGCCGACCCGCCGCCGCGTTGAGCGCGGCAGCGGGGGCATCCGAGGACGGCGGCGTACCGCGCCGTAGGAGGATTCCCTGATGATCGTTGCCGGTGAAGGTCTCGAGACGAAGCACGCGCGTTACGTCCTGACACCGTGGATGGCGCAGGGCAGCCTCAAGCCGCCGGTGATCGTGCGCGGCGAGGGTATCTACCTCTACGATGCCGAGGGAAACCGGTACGCCGATTTGACCTCTGGGCTCATCGCCGTGAACCTTGGGCACGGAAATCCCGCGGTGCGCGCGGCGATGCACGCACAGGTCGACCGGCTGTGCTTCAGCCCGCCGAGCTGGTTCAACGACGTGCGCGCCGAGTTTGCCGAAGCGCTGGTGCGCCTCGCGCCGTGGGGCGAGCACGGCGGGCGAGTCTTCTTCACGACCTCCGGCGCATCGGCGAACGAGGACGCGATCAAGTTCGCGCGCACCATCACCGGGCGCGCCAAGGTGTTGACAGCATACCGTTCGTTCCATGGGTCTGGTGCGGGCTCGGCGACGCTGACCGGCGAGAACCGCCGCTGGTACAACGAGCCGGCGAGCGTGATGCCGGGCGTGGTGCACTTCTGGTCGCCGTATCCGTACCGTAGCCCGTTCTTCACGACCGATCCGGCCGAAGAGACGCGCCGCGCGCTGCAGCACGTCGCCGAGACCGTCGCAGCCGAGAACACCGAGCAGGTTGCCGCGATCCTGATCGAGCCGGTGATCGGCTCGAACGGCGTGATCGTCTTTCCGCCCGGCTATCTGGCGGGTTTGCGCGCGCTCTGCGACGCGCACGGGATCGTGCTGATCTTCGATGAGGTGATGACCGGCTTCGGGCGCGTCGGCGCGGCGTTCGCCGGCGAGCGCTTCGGCGTCATCCCCGACGCGATCACCTTCGCGAAGGGCGTCACCTCAGGCTACGTCCCGCTCGGCGGCGTGCTGCTCCGCGAAGATCTCGTGCGCACCTTCGACCAGCGCCCCTTGCCTGCTGGACACACGTACTCCGGTCACCCGCTCGCGATGGCGACCGGCCTCGCGGCGCTGCAGGCGTACCGTGACGGCGATCTCTACGCGCGCGCTGCGAACGTCATCGAGCCGCGATTGCGCGCGGGCCTCGAACGCATCCGCGACAAGCACGAGATCGTCGGCGAGGTGCGCGGCTGCGGCGCGTTCTTCGCGGTCGAGTTCGTCGCCGACCGGACGACGCGCGAGCCGCTCGTGCCCTGGCAGGGCAAGTCGCTCGGCGTGATGCCGACCCTGTTCGCTGCGCTGAAGAAGCGCGGCGCCTACGCGTTCGGCCGCTACGACGTGCTCCACGTCGCCCCACCCCTGATCATCACCGAAGACCAAATCGACGAAGCCGTCGCCACGATCGACATCGCCGTCGGCGAGCTCGCCGACGCGTACGCGAAGTCCCGGAGCTGAACCTGTCCGTTGTCATCCTGAGCTTGTCGAAGGGCGGTTAGGCTGGCGTTACCTCGGCGGCGCCGACGCTACGCGCTGCTGCCGACGCGTCTTCGACTTCGGTGATCGCTTCGTAATCGGCTTCGGTGATGCGCGATTTCTCGGTGCGCATGAACCATGTGTAGGCGATCCCGGCGACGATGATGCTGAAGAGCCAGCCGCCGGACCACAGGAAATGCAGCGGCGTGAACCAGAGGCCGATCAGCGGCGGGATCCAGCCGACGATCAGCGCAGCGATCGCGCGCAGGTTCCAGCCGCCGGCGTAGTCGTAGCGGCCGCTGCGTGAGTAGAGCTGGAACAGGTCGAGGCGCAGTTGGCGCACCAGCCAGTAGTCGGCGATCGCAATCCCGTCGAATGGGCCGAGCAGCGTACCGTACGTGCCGAGCCAGGTGAATACGTACGTCGCGAACGTCGAGAGCACGTACCACGGCTGCATCAGCAGCGAGAGCAGGCCGGTTAGTATCGCGCCGCCCGCGAACGTGATACGGCTCGGCCAGAGGTTCTCGAACGCGCGGGCCGGCGCCATGACGTTCGCGCCAACGTTGATCGTGATCGAGGAGAGGATCACGATGATCCCGGCGATCAAGACGACGATCGTCGGGAATTTCACGATCAGGTCGACCGGGTTCCAGAGCGCCTTGCCGTAGAGCGCGACGGTCGCCGACGTGACGGCGATCCCGACGAACGAGAACGCGGCCATCACGAACGGCATCACCAACTGCCCGCGCAATTGCGAACGCTGCGAGTCGGCGTACCGTGAGTAGTCGGGGATGTTGAGCGCGAGCGTCGCCCAGAACGCGACGACGCCGATCACCGACGGGAAGAAGGCAACCCAGAACGCGCCGCCGTGGAGCGTCGCGGGTGCCGCCAGCATCGGCAGCACGCCGCCGGCAGCGGTCATCCCCCAAGCGAACAGCGCGACCGCAGCGAGGCCCAGCGTCGGCGCCGCGAACGCGGCGAGCCGTCCGATCGCCTGCGGCCCGCGCATCGCGACGCCGACGTTGAGCAGCCAGAACAGGCCGAACGCGACGTACTGGTGCGGACCGATCGTGGCCCACGCCGGGAACAGCCGCGAGACGATCGCGTCGAGCGCGAGCCCGCCGAACCACGAGTTGATCCCGAACCAGCCGGCGCCGATCACCGCTCGGGCGAGCGCCGGAACGTGCGCGCCGCGCGTGCCGAACCACAGCCGCGCGAACACCGGATAGGGTATCCCGTAGCGCGTACCGGCGTGCGCGACGAGCAAGATCGGAACGAGCACGACGCAGCTCCCGACGAAGATCGTCAGGACCGCTTCCCACCAGTTCATCCCGAGCGAGATCATCCCGCTGGCGAGCGAGTAGGTCGGGATGCACAAGCACATCCCGATCCACAGGCTGGCGAAGCGCGACGCTCCCCACGAATGCTCGGCCCGCGTGCACGGCCGCAGGTCGTCGTTCCAGAGATCGGCGTTCGCCGACGCGGCCTGCGCCGACTCCGGCGTCAGCGTGACGATCCCGGACTGTTGGACCTGCGTCTGCACCGGCTACACTTCCACCATTGCGCCGTACGTCTCGGGGCGGCGGTCGCGGTAGAACTGCCAGGTGTTGCGGACCTCTTCGATCACGCGCCGGTCCATCTCGCCGATCACGACCTCGTCTTTGTCACGCGAGCCCGACGCGACGAACTGGCCGCGCGGGTCGACCAGGTACGACTGCCCGTAGAACTCGCCCATGTTCCAGGGCGTCTCGAAGCCGACGCGGTTGATCGCGCCGACGTAGTATCCGTTCGCGACCGCATGCGCCGGCTGCTCGAGCTTCCAGAGATACTCCGAGAGCCCCGCGACCGTCGCCGACGGGTTGAACACGATCTCGGCGCCGTTCAGGCCGAGCAGCCGCGCCCCCTCCGGGAAGTGGCGGTCGTAACAGATGTAGACGCCGATCCGCGCGAACTTCGTCTGGAACGTGGGATAGCCGGCGTTGCCCGGCTTGAAATAGTACTTCTCCCAGAAGCCGCACGGCGCCGGTCCGGCGGCGACCTGCGGCAGATGGTGCTTGCGGTAGATGCCCAGGAACGAGCCGTCGGCATCGATCACCGCGGCGGTGTTGTAGTACACGCCGCTGATCGTGCGCTCGTACATCGGCACGACCAGCGCGATCCCGAGCTCGCGCGCCAGGTCTTGCATCAGCTTCGTGGTCGGCCCGTCGGGGATGTGTTCGGTCGCCTCGTACCACTTCGGGCTCTGCTCGGTGCAGAAGTACGGCCCGTAGAAGAGCTCCTGCAGACAGACGATCTGCGCGCCGCGCTGCGCCGCCTCGCGAATCATCCGCTCGTGCTTCTTGATCGCCTCGCGCTTGTGGACCTCGACCGGCTGCCCGCCGTCGGTCTCGTGGTGCGCCTGAACCAGGCCGATGCGAACGATGTCGGCGTCACTCATAGTCAACCGTTCCTAAAGCTGGACGGGGCGGAATGGTGAGGACTTCTGGTGGATGCCGGTCCCTGGCTCGCCGACGAATTTCCCGTCGTCGGCGACCCGGCGGCCGCGCGAGAAGACGTAGCGCGGCTTGCCGCGGACCGTCATCCCCTCGAAGATGTTGTTGTCGGCCTTCATGTGGTGCGTCTTGGCGGAGATCGTGCGCTCCACGTTCGGATCCCAGACCACGATGTCGGCGTCGCTGCCGACCGCGACCGTCCCCTTGCGGGGGAACAGGCCGAACAGCTTGGCGGGGTTCGTCGAGGCGAGCGCGACGAACTGGTTGAGGCCGAGCACGCCCTTGTTCACGCCGTGTTCGTAGAGGATCGCGACCCGGTCCTCGATCGTCGGCGCGCCGTTGGGGATCTTCGAGAAGTCGTCCTTGCCGAGCTCTTTCTGCCCGCAGTTGTTGAACGAGCAGTGGTCCGAGCCGAAGGCGTGCAGCTCGCCGTTCTTGAGCTTCTGGAGCAGGACTTGCTGATCGCGCTTCTCGCGCAGCGGCGGTGACATGACGTAGTTCGCTCCGACGAAGTCCGGACGGTCGTAATCACTCACGTCGCAGACGAGATACTGCGGGCAGGTCTCTCCGTAGATCGGCAGCCCGCGCTTCCGGCCGTCGCTGATCGCGTCCGCGGCCATCGCGCTCGAGACGTGGACGACGTACAGCGGCGCACCGGCGACCTCGGCCAGCCGGATCGCGCGGTGCACGGCCTCGCCCTCGAGCTCGACCGGCCGCGTCAGGGCGTGGTACTTCGGCGCGGTCTGACCGGCCGCGAGCGCCTCTTTGACGGTGACCTCGATGACGTCGCCGTTCTCGGCGTGCACCTGCACCAGGCCGCCGGCCTTCGCGCACGCCTTGAGCACCTTGAAGATCGTCTCGTCGTCGACTTGCAGCACGTGCTTGTAGGCCATGAAGACCTTGAACGAGTTGACCCCTTCCCGCGCGATCATCTCGGGGATCTCCGCGATCGTCTCGGGCCGGCCGTCGGCGATCGTGAGATGGAAGGCGTAGTCGATCACCGCTTTCCCGGCGGCCTTCGCGTGCCAGGCCTTCAGCGCGTTCGCGAGCGAGTCGCCGCGCGTGTGCAGGGCGAAGTCGACGATCGTCGTCGTGCCGCCGAGCGCGGCCGCGACCGTGCCGCTGGCGAAGTCGTCGACGGTGGTCGTCCCGCCGAACGGCATGTCGAGGTGGGTGTGCGGGTCGATGAAGCCGGGGAAGACGTACGCGCCTGAGGCATCGACTGTCTCGTGTCCGAGCCCGGGGATGCTGCGAGCGATCGCCGTGATCGTGCCGTCCTCGACCAGGACGTCGGCCGGAAAGACGTCGGTCGCGGTGACGACCGTGCCGGCTCTTACAATGATGCCGATGTGAGCTTCTCCCTCCAGGTGTGTACCGTATCGCCGGCGTCGACTCGCACCATCTCGATGCAGTCGACGACCGGGCAGACCATCTGGCACAGATTGCACCCGACGCAGTGCTCTTCGTCGACGACCGGCGCGAGCTTGGGGTCAGCCGGCCGGTCGATACACTGGTGCGCCGCGTCCTCGCACGCGATGTAGCACTTGTTGCAGCGGATGCACGACTCCGGATCGATCCGCGCGATGATCTTGTAATCGAGGTTGAGGTCGTTCCAGTCGACGAAGCGCGGTACCGTCTTGCCGATGAGCTCGCGGGCCGAGCTCATTCCGCGCGCGTCCAAATAGTTGTTCAGGCCGTCGATCATGTCGCCGACGATGCGGAATCCGTGGTGCATCACGGCCGTGCAGACCTGGACGCTGGTCGAACCCATCAGCATGAACTCGACGGCGTCGCGCCAGTCGGAGATACCGCCGATCCCGGAGATCGGGATCCCGACCTGCGCGTCCTTCGCGCAGGCGCCGACCATGTTGAGCGCGATCGGCTTCACCGCCGGACCGCAGTACCCGCCGTGCGAAGACTTGCCGTCGACGTGCGGGATCGGCAGCCAGCTGTCGAGGTCGACCCCGATCAGCGAGTTGATCGTGTTGATCAGGCTGATCGCGTCGGCGCCGCCCTTCGCGGCGGCGCGCGCCGCGTAGCGCACGTCGGTGACGTTCGGCGTCAGCTTGACGATGACGGGGACGTGCGCGGCTTCCTTGGCCCAGCGGGTGACCATCTCGATCAATTCAGGGTCCTGACCGACGGCGGCACCCTGGCCGCGTTCGGACATCCCGTGCGGGCAGCCGAAGTTGAGCTCGAAGCCGTCGAGCGGTACCGTCTCGCAGCGGCGGATCAGCTCGTGCCAGCTCTCGCGCGTGCATTCCGTCATCAGCGAGACGACGATCGCGCGATCGGGGTACGCCGCTTTGCACTCGGCGATCTCGCGCAAGTTCTCATCCAGCGGGCGATCGGTGATCAGCTCGATGTTGTTCATGCCGGCCATCCGGTACGCCCCAACGTTGTAGCCGCCGAAGCGCGAGGTCACGTTGACGATCGGCTCCAGCGCCAGCGTCTTCCACACGGCGCCGCCCCAGCCGGCGGCGAACGCGCGCATCACCTGATAGCCCGAGTTCGTCGGCGGCGCCGACGCGAGCCAGAACGGGTTCGGGCTCGTGATCCCGGCAAGATCGATCGAAAGATCGGCCATCAGCGCACCTCCGCGCATAGGAACGCATCGACGCTCTGCGCGGCGACCTTGCCGCGCTGCGCCGCCTCGACGACCATCGCGTCGATACCGCCCGGCTTGAACATGCAATCGCCGGCCGCGTAGACGTTCGACCGGTTCGTGCGCATCCCGTCGTCGACGATCGCGATGCCGTTCACGTCGTGCACGACGCCGAACGCGTCGAGCAACGCCGTGTGGCGCATCTGCCCGATCGCTACGATCACGGTGTCGGCCGGCACGATCCGCTCCGTCCCCGGCAGCGGCCGGGCGTTTCCGGCGGGATCGGTCGAGATCAGCTCGAGCCCCGCCACGCGCCCGTTCTCGACGACGATCCGCTTCGGCAGCACGTAGCTGCGGAACTCGACACCTTCGACCTGGGCGAACTCGATCTCGAAGCCGTAGGCGGTCATGCGCTCCGCACCGCGCCGGTAGTACATCGTCACCGAAGGTGCACCAAGCCGCTTCGAACAGGTCGCGCCGTCGATCGCGGTGTTGCCGCCGCCGATGATCGCTACGTGCTCGCCGAGTCGGCCGACGTCGCCGCCCATCTTGGCGATGCGGATGAAGTCGAGCGCGTCCCACACACCGATCGCGTCCTCGCCCTCGATGCCCAGCCGCGGGACGCTGCCCATCCCGACCGCGATGACGACCGCGTCGTACTCGGCCAAGATCGCGTCGGCGGAGATCGTTTCGCCGACCGTGACGCCGGTGCGGATCTAGATCGGAAGAGCGTCGTGTAGGGAAAGAGTGTAGATCTCGGTGG
>OCZT010005095.1_pt1 | contig 13155 bp, 9 predicted proteins | sample 1539031 | NCBI WGS metagenome assembly OCZT01 (sample SAMEA3539308, study PRJEB22396) | soil metagenome | biome: tundra; feature: field; material: soil | place: USA | collected 2010-05 | depth 0.15 m | reverse complement strand
GGGCGACCTGCAGGCCGACGTCGCCGCACGCGTCGGCCGCGAGCACCGCGGCGCCGCGGGTGTTGGACACCACGCCGACCCTGCCTCCGGCGGGCACCGGCTGCGATGCCAGCAGCGCCGCGGTGTCCAGCAGTTCGCCGAGGTTAGCGGCGGCGATTATGCCCGACTGCTCGAACAAGGCCTGCCTGGTGACCAGCGGGGTAGCCGCCCTCGCGGCGCGGGCCCCGGCCAGGCGCCCGCCCGTCGCGGACCGGCCCACGGCCACGGTCAGCACCGGCATGGTGCGGCCGACGCTACGGGCGGTGCGGGCGAACTTGGGCGGGTTCCCGATCGATTCCAGGTACAGCAGGGCCAGCTTGGTCCTCTCGTCGGACTCCCACCACTGCAGCATGTCGGTGCCGGACACGTCGTCTTTGTCGCCGAGGGAGACCAGGGAGGAGATTCCCACGCCCAGCCGGGACAGGTGCTCAACCAGCACGAAGCCGGTGCCGCCGGTGGACTGCAGCGCCAGGCCGGCCATTCCCGCCGCGGGATGGCGGGCCGCGAACGTGGCGTCCAGGCCGATGCCGGGGTTGGCCACGCCGAAACTGGCCGGCCCGACCATCCGCATGCTGTGGCGGCGGCAGATGCCCAGCAGCTCCGCGCGGGCCGGGCCGCTGAGTCCGGCCGCGATCACCACCAGCGCCTTGACGCCCCGCCGTCCGCAGTCCTCGGCGATCCCGGGCACCGCCCCGGCCGGGACGGCGATGACCGCCAGGTCGACGTGGTCGGGCAGCGCGGCCGCTGACGGCAGGCAGGGGATGCCGTCCAGCTCAGCCGCGCCCGGGTTGACCGGGTAGACCGGGCCCGGGAAGCCGCCGTCGATGATGTTCTGCAAGATCGCCCGCCCGACCGATCCGGCGCGCCGGCTCGCGCCGATGACCGCCACCGAGGCCGGCATCAGCATGGGCCGCATGCTCGCCACGTCCGCGGACCGCTCCCGCACGGCGACCGTATCGCGGTAGGTGCCCAGGGCGGCGTCCGCCTCGTCGGCGGGCAGCGGGAACGTCAGGTCGTACACGCCGTCCACCAGGGAGCGCTGTACCTGCAGCCCGGCGTCGGCGAACACCCGCAGCATGGCCGCGTTCTCGCTCAGCGTCTCCGCGGTAAAGGCGCGGAACCCCCGGCCGCGGGCCAGCGAGACCAGGTGCTCAAGCAGCAGCATGCCGATGCCGCGGTTATGCAGGTCATCGGCGACCGTGAAGGCGACCTCCGCAGACCCGGAGCCGGCGCCGGCCTGCTCGTAGGTCCCGCAGCCGACCACCTCGCCGTCCAGCACGGCCAGCAGCGCCGCGTGGTCCGGCGCGGGCTCGCGGCATATCCGGCGCGCCTCCTGCTCGGCCGCGAGCGGGCTCATGCTGAAGAACCGCAGGTACAGGTTGTCCGGGGACATCTTGGCGTGCATGTCCCGCACCACGTCGAAGTCATCGGGCCGCGCGGCCCGGATCTCGATCGTGGCGCCGTCGCTCAGCAGAGCGTAAGCGCTGTCCTCCGCGTGCATGCTCATGCCGCCCTCTCGGGTCTTGCCGGCCCGCCGCGCCGCGCCGCGACCCCGTACGCATTATCGGTTACGGCGGCACCAAGCGGGGCTCCGGTTGCTGAATAAGATCTGGCACGCCAGGCGGGCGGGGCCGGGACAATCAAGGGAATGCAGTCATGGGCGTCAAGACCGGCTCAAGCTCGCAGCCGGGCGGGTGCCCGGCCTTCGCCGCGACCCGGACCGTCGCCGGCGGCTAGGTCATGGTCGTCGGTGTCGTGCTCAGCGTGCCCGCAACCCCGCCCAGCCCGGCGAGCCCGGCGGCGTGATCTCCGCCTCGGAGAACCTCCTCGACAACCTCCCGGCAGGTCAAGCGCATGACCCACGCCGGCGTAGCGGGGCAGGACCCAGGACATGCCGTACTCGGGCCCCGAGCCCGCGGCGGGCGAAGGCGGTGCAGAACCTGGCTCCCCGCGCCGCGAACCGCACCGCGCAGCGGTCGCTGACCGGTCCGGGCGAGGAACTGATCCCGCTGGACCTAGTGGTCAACTTCTACCGCGGGGTCCCGGCGGCCGGTCGCCTGGCCGCGGCCACCGCGCGGGTGACGCACCGCGGGCGGCGGTTCGTGGTGGCCGAGGGCGAGGTGGCCGGCTTGTGACCCCATCACCGTGCGTATGGTTGTGGCAGCCTGCACATTAGAGCTTCTGAGTTTTAGGTGACAAGTTTCATCGTGCATGTTGTGCCAGGTCAGGCCCGGAGCGGGTGCGGAGGGCGTGCCGTGCACGTGGTCAGGATACGGTGCTCGGCCACCATCCCAGGGCAGGTGGCGGCGCCGGGTCAGACGGCCTTCGGCACCTTGCCGTTGCGGGTCAGCGCAAGGCGCATGATCCTCTGACCGAAATCGGCGGTGGGGTCGAAGCTGAACGCAGCCCGGCTGCATTGCAGCAGTGCCAGCAGCGATGTCCCTAGCATGTCACTGGTATCCCGCGTGAGCATCTCGGGAGAAACCGCTCCGCCGCGCACTGCCGGAGCAGCTATGGGACGCGTTCTGGACCCGCCAGTTCCCGGTGACCTGAACAGCGCCAAGCGCCAGCGAGGTTGCGGTATCACGCACAGGAGGGCTTCGGCTGTCCTGTTACGTGCGATCTAGACCTTGATGACCGGTAGTGCATGGTCGATGCGCAGCATGGCATCAGGGTCGCTGGTGGCGACGGCGTGCCTGCGCTCCCTGGCGCAGAGCGCCACGTGAACGTCGATGACGTCGGCGTGGCCGCTGCGCGCGCACAGCAGCCCCACGCTCCGCGCGACGTTCGGCGTCATGACGGCGATGTCGATGTCCCGCGACTTCAGCAGCCGGGCCAGGCGGACCTGACGGGAACTGCGCCACGCCTGCGCGATGGTGCCGGCCGGAACGCAGACGGTACCCCCGCGCCGCAGGGTCTCCTCCAGGCGGGCCTGCATGACAATCGCCTTGCCGGGATGGTCAAGCGCAAGAAGCGCGCCGGTGTCCAGGGTGAGCCCGGCTACCGCGCCGGCTGTCACCCGGCCAGCCTGTCATCTCGCCTGGGCTGGCTGGTGAGGCCGGCTTCGTCTAGCTCGCCCTGAACCTGCCGCCGGACTTCCTGCGGCACGGGCGTCTCGGAATCCCACGAGGCCAGCACCTCTTCCAGGTCCTCTCGCTCGGTGTAGTCCGCAAGCGCTGCGGCCACGTAGGAGCTGACCCGGACGGGAGTGAGCGCGGGAACTGGACGACGCGTCCGGCGGGTCGGTCGCGGTCAGCTGACCACGACCGTCACCGTGGTGCCTCCGGGGCTGAACGCCAGGTGGACGTGCATCTTTCCCGGGCCGTCAACGGCGACGCTGACGGTTGAGGTGGCGTCGGCTGCCAGCGTGCCGGACATTGGCGAGACGACCACCTTCTTGGTAAGGCCGGGCGGCTCCGAGACTGACCAGTCAACGGGGCCGCCGTAGGCGGTGAGCGTGATCGTTCCGGTCGCGGACGGCGTGACATCGAGGGTTGCCGGGCGAACGCTCAGCGTGCCAGAGGCCGATGTGGCGCTCACGGTCGCTGACGCCGGGGCCGACGTGGACGTGACCGCCGTCGCACTCGGCGATGCGCTGCCCCCGGTCGTGGCGGCGCTGACCCTCTCGGTACCGCCGGTCCCGCTGGCAGCGGGCACGTCGCTGGGGGGCCAACTGGCAGCATGGCCCACAGTGCTAGGCCCGCTTGCGGTTGGGCCCGCGACGATGGCCGCGCCCCTGGGCGGGGGCGCGGCGTGGTGGGGCGGCAGGGCGACGACGGTGACGACGGACGCGGCTGCCACCGCCGTGGCCGTCAGCGCGCCAGCATGCGCCGGGCGCAGACGCCGCCAATGCGCCCTGGGCGGGGCGAGGGGCCGGGGGAATCCGCGGGAGCTGAACGCGGACGCGGTGCGCGCGAGGGCAGCCCGGTGAGCCACCGCCGCGGGCGAGTTCCCGGTGGCGGCTCGCATGACCAGGTCCCTGAAGCCTGGGCTGAGGGCAGCGGCCAGCGGCAGCGCGACGATGGGCGTCATGCCGAGGAGCATCGCCGGCGTCATCTCCCGCTGCCATCGCTCGGAGCAGACCAAGCATCGCCGCACGTGCTGGTTGACGCGCTTGCGCAGCAGGATCGTGAGCCGGTCATCCCAGCCTTCGAGCATCGAGTCCAGGACCGGGCAGTCCTGGCACCCGGCGCGGGCCAGGACGAGGACTCCGAGCGAGGTCTCTAGCTGGTCGCGGGCACGTGATAGCAGCGCGTGCAGGTGGTTGCGAGAGATCCCGAGTATGCTCGCGGCCTCGCTATTGGTCAGGCCGTGACGGAGCTGGAGTTCCAGGACTTCCCGTTCGGTGGATCCCAGGCCGCTGAGGGCGTCGTGAACCAGGGCCCTCAGTTCTGCCTTTTCCGCGGCCGCGGCAACGTCTGCGGCTTCATCGGCCATGCCCGCAGCCGTCTCGAGGGGCGCCTGCCGGCTGCTGTCTCGCAGCCTGCGCCGGCATTCGTTGCGTGCCACCGCGTACAACCAGGAACGGAGCCGCTCCCGGTCCTCCAGGCCGGACAGCCGGCACGCCGCGATGACGAACGTGTCGTGCACGGCGTCCGCCGCGTCGGCGGATTCATGGAGCATGGTCCGGCAAAACCTGTAGAGCGGGTCCGCGTACCTGTCGTACGCCTCCGCGAGCCCTGCAGGGTCGCCCGCAACGATGGCCGCGGCAACCTCGCTGTCGCGCATGGCACTACCGTAGTAATAAGACCGCGCAAGCGGACAGAAATAGACAAAGATGGTACCGCAAAGTAGGGCGACAGTGACAGACCGATGGTTTGGCCGCGATGCGCCTTGTGTATCTTGCTCCCTGGTAAGGAACCCGGCGGGCGGCTCGGTCGGTGCCAATCGAGCCGCGGGCTAAATGTCCTCGGCCGCCCTTCTCGGTCCGAACGGCGCGGGCAAGCCCGTAACGGAATTGTGACTTTCATTGCCGCCGGGACGCCGTCGCTGGACCGGCAGGAGATTGGCCCTGGCCAGCGCTGCGGTATGCCGCTCCCCGGAGACAGCCTGGCATGCCTGCCCGCAGGACCTGCCGTCATCGGTCGCCGCCGATGCGCCGCCCAACTGTCGCCGTCAGATACGGACATGACGTAGCGTGAAAGGGAAATCGACCGTCCAACGCTCAGGACCGCGCCTATCGCTGCCGACTCGGCGCGGCCCGCAGCTGCGTTGGCTGCCGCGAGGGCGAGGAACAGATCAGCTAGTTCGGAGCGGCTGCGTGAGCCCGGCCGGGGCCGGGCGGCATCAACGTGCATCAGTCTCCCCGAGCGCCAGCAAGGCAGGTCAACTCGTCGGCGCGCGGATCTCTGGTTTGCACTCCGGACCCGCTGCGGTCTCGGGGGACGCTGCCCCGGGGCCATGCCCTCCTGAAAGCCCCAGAAGTCACCGAGGGCGCGTAAATGCCAACCGCCTGTTCCTGTCAACCCTGTGAAATGGCCCTGTGAACACGGTATGCCCGTTGTCACCCTCTGTGTACCTTATGGCCCCGGGGGCATTGAGCGACACGCTGGTTGGCATGCAACCTTCAGCCGTCTTGCGGTGGTCTTGACGGATTGAAGGAGGGCGCAATGACCGAGCAACTGGACGAGGACTTCCGCCAGTTCATGCATGGCCGCTGGTCGGCCATGGTCCGGCTGGCCTACGGTCTCACCGGCGACCTCGGCCACGCCGAGGACGTGGCGCAGGCGGCGTTCGCCAAGGCGTACGCGTCCTGGCCGCGGGTCATCCGGGCCGGAAACCCGGATGCCTACGTCCGGCAGATCGTGATCAACGAGAACCGGAACCGGTTCCGCAGGCGCCGGGTCCGCGAGCTTTCCACCGGCTCGCCGCCGGAGACGGGCGTCCGTGACCCGCTGCGGCATGTCGATGACCGGTCGGTGCTGGTCGCGGCGCTGCAGGCACTGGCACCCAGGCAGCGCGCCGTGGTGGTACTGCGCTACTGGCTGGACCTGAGCGAGGCGGAGGCCGCCGCCGCGCTGAACTGCTCGGTCGGCACGGTGAAGAGCCAGGCCTCGCGCGCGCTCGCCGCGCTGCGGCAGAGCCCGGCACTGGCCGCACTCGTGGAAGGGGACCTGCGATGACTGACAATCTTCGGGACCGCCTGGACGACATGCTGGCGATGCTCGCCCCGTCGCCGGCCCCGGCCGAGGCGGCGATACGGATGGGCAAGCGGATCCGCTGGCGCCGCCGGGCCAGCGCGGCGGCCGGCCTCGCGGCGGTGATCGCCGCGGCGGCGATCGTCCCGTCCGCGGTGCACGTCGGCGCGTCGCCCGCGCCGGCCACCACGTACCGCGGCCCGCAGTACAGCGTCACCGAGCAGCTCCCCGGCCCGCACTCCCCAAAAGGCGAGATCGCCCAGGGCACCATCAACGGCAAGAGCTGGCGGTACATGGCATACGAGCCGGGCACTGTGAGCCTGGGCGGCACGAGGCAGAGCGGTCTGTGCTTGCAGGGCGTAGGCCCGGCGCTCGGCGGCAAGGAACCGATGCTCTGCGGACAGGCCCCCGGCCCGGGCGGGCCCGGCACGCCGATGGGTTTCGGATGCGGCGGCAACTGCGTGGCCATGGTCGGCGGGGTCACAGCTGAGGTCAGCTACGCCACCGTGACGCTGACGAATGGCACCGTGCTCACCCTCCACCCGGTCCAGGCCCGGGGCGGGCGCTACGTGGCTTTCGCGGCACCGCGAGGAACAGTGACGATGGTGGTCGCATACTCGCGGCACGGAGAGATCGCCAGCTCGGCACCGTACAACGTAGACGGCGTGCCCTCATTCGGCGCCTGGTACCCACCCGGACAGCACGGGCCAGCCCGCGCTTCCGCTGTGATCGGAACCGGCACTTTTGACGGCATCGCGTGGTCGATACGGCTGAGCTTCGGGCCGTCGGGCGAATGCGTCGATTTTGGAGGCATGCCTGCGTGCGGGCCGTACACCCGGCCCGCAGGCACCGCTATCGTGCAATACTCTGTCTCCGCCGGGCTCTCCAGCGCGATCGCGGAGTTTCTCGGGTCGGCGGCACCTGCGGTGTCGCGGATTGCGATTGAGTTTCCGGGCGGCAAGACCGTGGTCCGGCCGGTGACTGTCGCTGGCAGAAGTACTGGGCCTTCGCCGCGGCAGCTTACAAGAGCGTCCACTGGACCGCGTACAACGCGACCGGGCAGGTCGTTGGCACCGGTACCGGCCAATCGTGACCGGAAGTCCCGGCTGGGCAGCAAGATGCCCAGGTTCAGCGGGCGGAGCGCGGCGGCGACCAGCTTGACGGCGTCGCCTGAGCGCTCGGCGCGGCAGGTGATGAGCAGGGCCGGCGCGGCCATCCCGGCCCGCTTGCACAGCTGCCAGACCTGAGGCGGGCAGATGACGTTGAGCGTGCCGGTCTCCTCTTCCGGGCTGAGGAACACCACACCGCGGGCGGTCGGCGGGGCCTGCCGGGGGCGGCCAGGCCAGCCACCGTGACCAGGGCGTCGGCGACTGCGACCCGCTTCACCTTGGCGGTGCTGAGCACCCCGCGCTCGTCCAGCTTGCCGCCGACACCGAGTGAACGCTGCCGGCGGCACAGATGCCGGCCACGGTCTCCTCGGCCGACGTCCTGGCCGGCAGCGGCTAGGACGCCTGGGAGTACGGCGTGCAGGGCACCGGGTCTGCCTGGCAACCGGCCAGACCAAGACCGCCGACCTCGAAGGCAGCGAGAGAGGCGACCGTAACCGGGTCACTCGTCCGGCGCGCAGACCGGCCACTTCTGTGCGCCTGAGCTGAGGATCATCGGCAGCGCTCCAGCCGCGCCGAACGGCGGATCTCGCGCGTGTCCTGACTCGCTGGGCCGGGGTGGTGTGGCTGGTTTGCTGGATGGCGGCGGCCAGGGGTTATACGGCGTTGGCTGGCTGCTGTCAGGGCGATACGTGCCAGAGCGCGTCCATCGGCACCGCTTTGATCTCGCCACCGAACGGAAGAGTCTGCTGGCCGGTGTACAGGACATAGCCTGCGGCGAATTTTGTCGCCGAGGTGGCTTGCCAGGTTCCGCAGTCCGGCGAGGTCTTCGGTGCGGACCGTCGCGCCTGCCTTCACTTCTGCCGCTGTCACCCGGCCGTCAGGGGTTTCGATGACGGCATCGACTTCGATCTGGTCTTTGGTGCGGTAGTGGTAGAGGCGGCCGCGTTCGCCGGACCAGGTCAGCTGCCTGGCAAGTTCCATGACGGCGAAGTTCTCCAGCATCGCGCCGCCCGCGCCGCCCGGCTCGCCCAGGCGTACCGCATCCTGGCCGACCAGGTGGCAAGCGATTCCGGTATCGACGAAAGCCAGCTTCGGGGTGCCGACGGCTCGCCTGGTCTGCCCCGGAGCCCAGGCCGGGATGGTCTTGATAAGGAAGACGGCCGACAGGAGCTGCAGGTAACGCACCAGGGTTGTCCGCGGGATACCGGACTGGCCCGCGAGCGCGGCGGGGACCAGCAGGCTTCCCGCGCGGCCCGCGAGCAAAGTAAGCAGCTTGAACAGGTCGCCCCGCCGTTCGATGCTGGCCAGCTCCAGCACATCTCGTTCGATGAGCGTGGATAGATACGAGCCGGAGAACGCTGCCCGCCGCCGCGGCGCGCGGCGTACCGCCTCGGGGAAGCCGCCAGCGACGATCCGGTCCAGGTAGTCGCGTCGGCGCAGCGCCGATGAATGCTCGATCCCAGGGCCGTGCCGGAAAGCGGCATCGATAAACCGGTCCGGGCCGCCGCTCATCTCACCTTGGGAGAAGGGCCACAGCTCGGTCACCTCCATCCTGCCGGGCAGCGCACCGGGAAGGTTGCGCAGGGCCAGGACCCTTGATGACCCGGTCAGCAGGAAGCGGCCAGGCCGGGGATCCAGGCCGGCGATCACCTTGATCGCCCGGAGCAACTCCGGGGCGAGCTGTATCTCGCCGATGACCATCAGCGCATCATGATCCACGAATCCGGCCGGGTCATCGTGCGCCGCTCGCAGGGTAGCTGGATCGTCCAGGCGCCGGATGACCGTCCCCGGCCGGCTCCCAGCGGTCATCCGTGTCAGGGTGCTCTTGCCCGCCTGGCGGGCACCGTTGATCAGGACGACGCGTGTGTCCTCCAGCGCTTCGTCCACCAGGGACTCAGCATGACGGCGAACGAGATCAGGTACCGCGGCCATCCTCGTATTCTGCCGTATGAGCAGCAGCGGTCACCTGGACGGACAGTTCACGGTCATCTGGACGCTCCTTCCGTGGTCATATAGACGCATAGCTCACGGTCACCTGGCCGTATAAGTCCAGGCCATCCGGACCTGCCGCCCGTGCAGCCAGTCACCGCCAGACCCGCGCGACCGCCATCCCGATGCCGCGGCCGCGACAGGGAAGGCGGCATACGAGCCACGGATCCCATCCGGCGCACGGCCAGCGGTCCCGCCCGCGACTGGAGGAGGTACCCGATCTCGCCCAGGACCGGCAGGGCACCAGCAGCGGGCCTTCCGCATGCCGCAGGAGGCGCAGGCATGCCTGGCGGGCGTGATCCTTGACGTTCCCCTCCCGTCAGTTATCTGCCCGGCAACCGTGCCACCCGCCTGTCGCCTACCGGGTGGCACGGTTACCGGTTTCCCCTGGCCAGGCGGCACAGGACACGCAACGGTGCGGACAAGACGACAACAGTGCGCATCCTCGCCGGGCTGGTCTGGCCTGACCGCGGCCACGCCGGGTTCGACGCGGTGAGCTAGGCACACCACGTCCGGCAGCTCATCGGGCTGACCGGGCAGCACGCGTCGGTGGACGACACACTCACCGGCGCGGGAGAACCTGATCCTCATCGGGCGGCTGGCCTGCAAGCCGCGGCAGGCAGCCAGAGACGAGGTGGATGTTTCATCCGCCTTAACAGAATGTGCAGGCTGCCACAACCACGACAATGCCTTGGCGGGAGATCGGCCAGGCTCACGAGCGTGTGATGCTGGCGGGGCTGCGGGTTCAGCCGTGGTGCCAGGCGCCCCCGGGCCGTGGTGCCAGGCGCCCCGGCCGTGGGTGCGGCACGCACCACGGGCCGTTCGGCCGAATGACGCCCTTGAATTTTCCGTTCGGGAAAGGGCATAGAAAGGGCACATCGCTCGCAAGGCGTTCCCGCGGAGACGTCCAATGCAATTGCGTTAGGCATTTGCCAAACGTCTCCGCGGAAACGCCCGCATCCGCCTGGATCCAGCTTGCGACGGCCGGGGCGGCCGAATCGGGCCGCCTTACGTCGGGATCACGGCTGACCGTAGATACCGCCGGTCCGGAATGCGGTGGCGATCTCCCTCCCGTGACCGAGAACGCCCCTCGGCCGGCTCTGCCCGCCAGGGCCACCGATGCCCCGGCGGCGGCACCATGCCGGGATGGCCTGGTGGCTATGGAGTCCGGCCGCACCGGCGCGACCATGACAGCCCTCCCCGGGCCTCCACCGAGTGTCCGTCGATCAGCATTCACCGGCCCAGGCCAGGATCGCGGCGCTAGGGCTCGGGCATCATCCCGTGCTCGGGGAAGACAGCCGACCGGGTCGCGACGATGGCCCGGTCGACCGGATCGGCCGGATCGTATCCGGCCTCAAACCGCGCGAATTCTGGCTCGCTGCCCTCGGTCATGGTCTCCGGTGCCTCCCGGCCCGTGCGGTGGAACGCGTACTCGCGCCAGGAGGCAGGGATGCGCGCGCGGGGGTCGATCGGGCATCCGGCTGCCTCCGCCAGCAGATGCGTCCAGGTCCGCGGTACCACCTGGAGCAGCTCATAGCCGCCTCCCCCGGTCAGCAGCCAGCGGCCGCCGGCCACCTCGTGGGCCAGCTGGTGGATCGCTGCGTGCGCGACGCGCTGCGCGTCGATCGACAGCCGCAAGCCAGCCAGCGGATCGAGCCGGTGAGTATCACAGCCGTGCTGGCTGACCAGGATCTGCGGCCGGAACACCCGCAGCAGCGGCGGCACCACGGCGTCAAAGGCACGCAGCCACCCGGCGTCCCCGGTGCCCGCCGGAAGCGCCACGTTGACCGCGGAGCCCTCCGCCCCCGGCCCGCCCGTTTCCGACGGCAGCCCGGTGCCGGGCCACAGCGTCGCCGGATGCTCGTGCAGGCTGATCGTCAGCACCCGCGGATCGTCGTAGAAGGCGGCCTGGACCCCGTCACCGTGGTGCACGTCGACGTCGACGTAGGCGACCCGCTCGGCTCCCGCCCGGAGCAGCCAGGTGATAGCGATCGCCGGGTCGTTGTACACGCAGAACCCGCTCGCGCTGCCGCGCATCGCGTGATGCTGCCCGCCGGCGATGCTCGCGCCGTGCCGCGCCGTGCCGGTCCACGCTGCCCGGGCGGCGGCCAGGGTGGCCCCGGCCACCAGCGCCGACGCGTCATGCATGCCCGCGAATACCGGGTTGTCCTCGGTGCCCAGGCCGAAAGCCAGCGCCGAAGGACCCGGCTCCGGGCCGCCCGCCTGCCGCACCGCGGCGATGTAACGCCGCAGGTGCACCGTCTCCAGCTGCCCGTCGGTGGCCGGCGCCGGGCACTCGACCGACACTCCGGCCGCCGCGAACACGCCGAAGGCGCGGGCCAGCTCGATCGTCAGCTCGACCCGCACCGGCGCTAGCGGATGGCCGGACCCGAAGTCATAACCCGCGAGCTTGTCGTCCCAGGCAACATGCAACGTACAGGCCATACACCACTCAAGCACGATGCGGAGATGCCGGCAATCTCTCCACCCCGTTACCCGCACTCCCGGCCAGCCGATGGCCGTGAACATGGGGGGAGGATGCTGCACGCTCCCGCCTGCGGCCCGTCCTGGTGAGCGCTCGACGGTGGCGGGCATCCTGTCGTGGCCGGCCGGGCCCACCCCGGTGCCGCTGGCTGGTCCGTCATAGGAGTCGGCGCAGGTGGGCGTCGGCGGGCTCGGCGGCCTGGATGCGGATGCGGCCGTCGATAGCCTGGACGCCGTCGGGGCGGGCGATGACGGGGCTCAGCTCGAGCTCGGCGATCTGCGGCAGGTCGTCGGCCATCCGGGAGACCCGCAGCAGCATGTCCCGCAGTGCGGCGAGGTCGGCGGCCGGAACCCCGCGGCGCCCGAGCAGCCGGGGGGCGGCCCGTGTCGACCGGATCAGGGCGTCGGCGTCGGCGTCGGTGAGGGGAGCGAGCCGGGCGGCCCGGTCAGCCGGCACATCGCCGTCGGCGGCGCCGAGCCCGAACAGCACCAGCGGGCCGGCCACCTGCTCGTGCAGCACGCTGATCCTCACCTCGACGCCGCCGGTGACCACCGGCTGGACAATGACGCCGGCCAGCCGCCTGCCGAAGATCTCCTTCAGCGAGCGGAACCCGCGCCGGACCTCATCCGCGCCATGCAGGCCGGTCAGCACGTCGCCGGCGTCGCTGGTGCGCAGCAGGCCGGGCACGTCCGCCCGGAGCGCGACGGGGCCGTCGAACCGTGCCGCCGCCGCGGCCGCGGCGTCCTCGGTGATGACCCCGATGCTGTCGGCCAGCGGCACGCCGTAGCAGCCGAGCAGCTCCACGGTAGGGTCCAGGGCCAGCCAGCCGCCCCGGGGCGGGCCGGCGAGAACGTCGGCGACCAGCTCCCTGGCCCGGTCCTGGCGCAGGCCCTCCAGGTCAGGCACCCGTCCCGGCGGGGTCGCCCGCCAGGTGCCGTACCGCGCGGCGTGGCCGAGGGCGCGGACGGCGGACTCGGCGTAGGCATAGGTGGGGACGGCAGGGGAGCCCACGCCGGGGCCCCGCAGCAGCCGGACCACTTCGATCTGGTCCATCACCGCCGCGGCGATCGGCACCGGCAGCCGCGCGGCGCCCACCTCGGGAACCAGGTCGCTGCCGGCGGTCGTGGTCGTCAGCGCCAGCACCGCGTCGACGCCCGGGTCGGCGCCGACAAGTTCCAGGCACTCACGAAAGCGGCCGGGGGCGACCAGCACGGTGGTATCGACCGGCCCGGCCACCAGGGCCTCGCGGCCGAGCATGTCCCGCAGCGCCCGCTGGGTGTCCGCGGCCAGGCGGGCGACCTGCAGGCCGACGTCGCCGCACGCGTCGGCGGCGAGCACCGCGGCGCCGCGGGGGTTGGACACCACGCCGACCCTGCCTCCCGCGGGCACCGGCTGC